>Ga0172382_10009747_pt1 | contig 13023 bp, 10 predicted proteins | sample Leawel138RmetaG_FD_122245 | JGI IMG/M metagenome (GOLD analysis project Ga0172382, IMG submission 122245) | Leachate microbial communities from a municipal landfill in Southern Ontario, Canada - Leachate well 138R metaG | ecosystem: Engineered > Solid waste > Landfill > Unclassified | place...
AATCCCGAATCCCGAATCCCGAATCCCGAATCCCGAATCCCGAATCCCGAATCCCGAATCCCCGATGCCCCTGATCCTCTACAGCCGCGACGGTTGTCATCTCTGCGAGGACTTCGAGCAGGAACTGCGCCGGTTGCAAGACGACTGGGGGTTCGAGATCGAGGTCCGTGATGTCGATACCGATCCGGCCTGGGCGCGGGCGTTCGGTGACAAGGTCCCCCTCCTGCTCGGTCAGGATACGGAAATCTCACGGTATTTTCTGGACTTGGCCGGGCTGCGGCGCTATCTGGGTAGAGCCTGAGCGTGTATAATCGGCCGCCTTTGCGGTCCCGCCCAGCGATCCCGATCTGATTCGGGCCGGGCCGGGCCGGCCGTTTCCGCTCGCTTCGCGTTCCAGATACAGGAAACCATGCAGGTTCTAACCGCTTCGATCCACTGCCGACGCGCATGTCAGGAGTCCCGTCCGTGACCGACATGCAGCACATCCGCAATTTTTCCATCATCGCCCACATCGACCACGGCAAGTCGACCATGGCCGACCGCTTCATCCAGCGTTGCGGCGGCCTGTCCGATCGCGAGATGGGGGCCCAGGTGCTCGACTCCATGGACCTGGAGCGTGAGCGCGGCATCACCATCAAGGCCCAGAGCGTATCGCTGGACTACACGGCGCGCGATGGCCAGACCTATCGGCTGAATTTCATCGACACCCCGGGCCATGTGGACTTCTCCTACGAGGTATCACGCTCGCTGGCCGCCTGCGAGGGCGCGCTGCTGGTCGTCGATGCCGCCCAGGGCGTCGAGGCGCAGAGCGTCGCCAACTGCTACACCGCCATCGAGCAGGGTCTGGAAGTGGTGCCGGTGCTGAACAAGATCGATCTGCCCTCGGCCGATCCCGAGCGCGTCATCCATGAGATCGAGGAGATCATCGGCATCGAAGCCGGCAATGCGGTACACGCCAGTGCCAAGACCGGGGTCGGTATCGACGCGGTACTGGAGTCCATCATCGCCCGCATCCCGCCGCCCGAAGGCAACCGGGACGCACCGCTGCAGGCCTTGATCATCGACTCCTGGTTCGATAACTATGTCGGCGTGATCTCGCTGGTGCGCGTCATGCAGGGTACGCTCAAGGCCGGACAGAAGATGCAGGTGATGTCTTCGGGGCGCAGCTACCTGGTCGACCATGTCGGCATCTTCACGCCCAAACGTCTGGACACCAAGGTGCTGCGGGCCGGCGACGTCGGCTATGTGATCGCCGGCATCAAGGAGATCGACGGCGCGCCGGTCGGCGATACGCTGACCCTGGCCGACAAACCGGCGGCCGCACCGCTGCCGGGCTTCCAGAAGGTGCAGCCGCGCGTGTTTGCCGGTCTGTTCCCGGTGATGTCCGATGACTACGAGGGTCTGCGTGAGGCATTGCAGAAACTGCGTCTGAATGACGCTTCCCTGCATTTCGAGCCGGAGACCTCGTCGGCACTGGGCTTCGGCTTCCGCTGTGGTTTCCTCGGCATGCTGCACATGGAGATCATCCAGGAGCGCCTGGAGCGCGAATACGACATGGATCTCATCACCACCGCGCCGACGGTGGTGTATCAGGTGCTGACCACCAAGGGCGAGGTCATCGATATCGACAACCCGTCGAGCCTGCCACCGGTGAACTATATCGACGAGATCCGCGAACCGATCATCCTCGCCAACATTCTCGTGCCGCAGGATCATCTGGGCGGGGTGATGACGCTGTGCATCGAGAAGCGCGGTGTCCAGAAGAACCTGCAGTATCTCGGCAACCAGGTCGCGGTGAGTTTCGAGATGCCGCTCGCCGAGGTGGTGTTGGACTTCTTCGACCGCCTGAAATCGGTCAGCCGCGGCTACGCGTCGTTCGAATACCAGTTTCTGCGCTTCCAGGCAGCGGCACTGGTAAAGCTGGACATCATGATCAACGGCGAGAAGGTCGACGCACTGGCGGTCATCGTGCACCGCGACCAGGCGGACTACCGCGGCCGTGAGATCGCCGAAAAGATGAAGGACCTGATTCCACGGCAGATGTACGATGTCGCCATCCAGGCGGCGATCGGCGCCCACATCATCGCCCGCACCACCGTCAAGGCGCTGCGCAAGAACGTCACTGCCAAGTGCTACGGCGGCGACATCAGCCGCAAGCGCAAACTGCTGGAGAAGCAGAAGGAGGGCAAAAAACGTATGAAGCAGTTCGGCAAGATCGAGATCCCACAGTCGGCCTTCCTGGCGGTGCTGCAGGCGGGGAAGAAATAGGGGCTGGGGATTCGGGGGTCGGGATTCGGGGGTCGGGGGTCGGGATTCGGGGGTCGGGATTCGGGATTCGGGATTCGGGATTCGGGACTTCGGGATTCGGGATTCAGGATTCAGGATTCAGGATTCAGGATTCGGGAAGGAGTGTGACTGCCTCGGTTGGGGTGTAAATACCCCGAATCCCGACCCCCGAATCCCGAATCCCAAATCCCAAACCCCAAACTCCGACCTTCAGCCCTTCAACAAGGAAAAATAATGAACGTTGATTTCCCACTGATCCTGGTCCTGGCCAGCGCCATCACCGGTCTCATCTGGCTGCTGGATGCATTGCTGTGGGGGCGTGGGCGCTCCAAGGATGCCAAGGAACCGGTACTGGTCGAGTATGCCAAGGCCTTCTTTCCGGTTATCTTCATCGTGCTCGTTCTGCGTTCGTTCATCGCCGAGCCCTTCCGTATTCCATCCGGTTCCATGATGCCAACGCTGTTGGTGGGTGATTTCATCCTGGTCAACAAGTTCGCCTACGGTCTGCGTCTGCCGGTGCTGAACAGCAAGGTCGTGGCGGTGGGCGAGCCGCAGCGCGGTGACGTGGTGGTGTTCCGGTATCCTGAGGACCCCAGCATCGACTACATCAAGCGTGTGGTCGGGCTGCCCGGTGATCGTATTTCCTATCACGATAAAATTCTTCATATCAACGGGGTGGCGATGCCGCAGGCCGAGATCGGCCGCTATGTCGGCATCGGTTCGGGGGTATCCAGTTCGGGCGCGAGCCTGCGCGAGGAGCGACTTGGCGACGTGGTTCATCAGATCCTGGTACGGCCCGGCAGCGGTGGCGTCGAGGGTGAGATCGAGGTGCCGGCGGGCCACTATTTCATGATGGGCGACAATCGTGACAACAGTAAGGACAGCCGCTATTTCGGTCCAGTGCCGGAGGCCAACCTGGTCGGGAAGGCCTTCATGATCTGGATGAACTGGGATAGCGCCGCCGGGGGCGTGGAGTGGGACCGTCTCGGACAGACCATTGACTGACAATCGACGACTTGAGGGGGGGGCTATGCGGACACTGCAATCGCAACGTGGTATGACGGCCATCGGCTGGATCATCGTACTGGGCCTGATCGGCTTCTTCGTGCTGTTGGCGCTGCGTCTGACGCCGGGTTACCTGGAATATTTCAGTGTCGCGAGCGCCATCGAGTCGCTGGAGAAAGAGCCGGAAATCGGGTCGAAGACGACGGCTGAGATCCGCTCGATGCTGGACAAGCGTTTCAGCGTGAACGACGTCACGAGCATCTCCGGCCGGGATGTGAAGGTGGAAAGTCAGGGTGGCCGGATGCGCATATCGGTGGACTATGAGAAGCGCGTGCCGGTGCTCGGCAATATCGATGCAGTCGCCACCTTCAAGAAGGAGGTCGAGGTAGTGCGGCGTTGATCGACTCCGAGGACGCACTGCTGCGGCGACTGAGGTACCGGTTCCGTGAGCCGGTGTTCCTGGTCAACGCGCTCACCCACCGCAGTGCCGGCGGGTGCAGCAATGAACGGCTGGAATTCCTCGGCGACGCTGTCCTCGGGCTGGTGATCGCCGAGGTGCTCTACCGGCGCTATCCCGAGGCGAGCGAGGGCGAACTCAGCCGGCTGCGCGCCGCCCTGGTACGTGAGCAGACGCTGGCGGAACTGGCGCGCGACCTGGATCTGGGCGAACATCTGCGCCTGGGGTCCGGCGAACTCAAGAGTGGTGGCTACCGGCGTGAATCCACCCTCGCCGACGCCCTCGAGGCGGTCCTCGGCGCCATCTATCTGGACAGCGGTTTCGCACCCTGCGCCACGGTGATCCAGGCACTGTATGCGGCGCGCCTTGCCGCGCTACCGGCAGAGCCCGTTGCCACCAAGGATGCCAAGACCCGGCTGCAGGAATTCCTGCAGGCCCGCCATCAGCGCCTCCCCGAGTATGCTGTCGTTTCGGTCCGTGGCAGCGCCCATGAGCAGGTCTTCGAGGTGGAATGCCGACTGACAGATGTGGGGCAGGAGGCCCGCGGCACGGGCCGCAGCCGCCGCCACGCCGAGCAGCACGCGGCACAGCACATGCTGGAAGTGCTCGGTGTGGATGCCGACTGACCGTTTCCGAGGGTCGTACAAGACCCGCAAACCACAAAGGACACGAAGGACATGAAGGCTTATGCTGTCCGGAGTGCCCAAGGGGCATGCTGTCCCGGGGCTCGAGGTGGGCCGTGATTTGTGGGGATCGGTATCTTTTATGAGTGACGCCTTTGTGTCCTTCGTGTCCTTTGTGGTTGTAAGCGGATCAGGGTGTCGTATATGAGCGAAGAGGCCTTTCGTTGTGGCTACGTGGCGCTGGTGGGACGGCCCAATGTGGGCAAGTCGACCCTGCTCAACGGCCTGCTCGGCCAGAAGATCAGCATCACCTCGCACCGCCCGCAGACTACCCGCCACCGTATCCTCGGCATCAAGACGCTCGCGGCGGCCCAGATCGTCTATGTGGACACACCGGGACTGCACCAGGGCGACCGCAAGGCCCTGAACCGCGCCATCAACAAGGCGGCGGTCACGGCACTGCACAGTGTCGATGTCGTGGCGTTCATGGTGGAAGGTACCCGTTGGGATACTGAGGATCAGTGGATCCTGGACAAGCTCAGGGACGTGCAGGTCCCTATCATCCTGGTGGTGAACAAAGTCGACCTGCTGGAGGACCGGGCACTGTTGCTGCCGCATCTGCAGAGCCTCGCAGCACGGTTTCCCTTTGCCGACGTGGTGCCGCTGTCGGCGCGTGAGCGCGACAATCTGGACAGCTTCGAGGCCTGTGTGGTGCGTCATCTGCCGCAGGCACCACCGATTTACCCCGAGGATCAGATTACCGACCGTAGCGAGCGCTTCCTCGCCGCCGAGCGGGTGCGCGAGAAACTCTTCCGCAAGCTGGGCCAGGAAGTACCCTACGGGCTGACAGTGGAGATCGAACAATTCAAACAGGAAGGTAACCTGCGCCGCATCCACGCACTGATCTGGGTGGACCGTGACTCCCACAAGGCCATCGTCATCGGCAAGGGCGGGGTGCTGCTCAAAGAGGTCGGCAGCGAGGCGCGCCGTGACCTGGAGCAGCTGTTCGACGGCAAGGTATTCCTGCAGCTGTGGGTCAAGGTGAAGGCAGGCTGGGCCGACGACGAACGCGCCCTGCGCAGCCTGGGGTATGGGGGGGAGGAGTGAGGCGTAAGGCGTGAGGCGTGAGGCGTGAGGCGTGAGGCGTGAGGAGCAAAAGACAAACCCCTTTTTAGCCACGGAAACACACGGAACAACACGGAAAAATTATTGCGAAACTGTAGAGCGAATGACCACAGCCCCTAGGGCTGGCTTGTGCAATGGCGCAGGCGTTGCGGATGTGCGAGCCCGTGGCCTTATAAATATTTCCGTGTTGTTCCGTGTGTTTCCGTGGCCAATAAGGTTTTTACGCCTTACGCCTTACGCCTCACGAAGGACCAGCCATGAGCCACCCCACACAACTGCAGCCGGGTTACATCCTGCACCAGCGGCCCTACCGGGACACCAGTCTGTTGCTGGAGGTGTTCACGCGTGATCATGGGAGGTTGGGGCTGGTGGCGCGGGGTGCGCGCGGACCGCGGGGGCGCAACCGCGGCCTGCTGCAGCCGTTTCAGCCGCTGCTGCTGAGCTGGTCGGGGCGCGGTGAACTGGGGACGTTGACAGGTATCGAGACCGCCGGCGCCGCGCGGCACCTGCCGGGAGCGGTGCTGTATTCCGGCTTTTATCTGAATGAGTTGCTGCTGCGGCTGCTGCAGCGCCTGGACCCGCATCCGGCCCTGCATGCCGCCTACGCACAGGCGCTCGTGGCCCTGCCGGACGCCACCCCGCGCGCCCTGCGCCTGTTCGAGAAGACGCTGCTGGAGGAGCTTGGCTACGGCCTGCTGCTGGACCATGAGGCACACAGCGGTGCGCCGGTGGAGCCGGGGGCATGGTATATCTATGAGCTGGAGTCCGGTCCGGCGCGCACGGTGCAGCACAGCCCCAACCGGCTGGTGCTGGCAGGTTCCAGCCTGCTGTCGCTGGCCGCCGACGAGTTGCACGATACGCAGAGCCTGAGCGACGCCAAGCGCCTGCTGCGCGCCGCGCTGGGCCTGTACCTGGGCGGCCGGGAACTGAAGACCCGCGAGGTCTTCGCAGCGATTGTTACGCCAGGTTCTAGGTCCTAGGTTCTAGGGCCGAGGTGGGGGTAGAAGGTTTTCCCTCGGCCCTAGAACCTAGGACCTAGAACCTGTACAGGGTGGATTCCGTGACCAAAAGGGATTTTCTCTTCTGGCACAAGGTGTAGCCAATAATACTGACCACTGTGTAAATGAAAGTTTCAGGGACGAGGTGGGGGTAGAAGGTTTTCCCTCGGCCCTAGAACCTAGAACCTAGGACCTGCTTTGATCTTCGGCATCGGCACCGATATCGTCCGTATCGCACGCTTCGAGGCCCTGCTCGAGCGTCACGGTGCGCGCGTTGCGGAACGTATCCTGAGTGTGGACGAGCTGCAGGAATTCACCACTGCCGCGCGTCCGGCACGCTTTCTCGCCAAGCGCTTCGCCGTGAAGGAGGCCGTCGCCAAGGCCTTCGGTACCGGCTTCCGCGACGGCCTCAGCCTGCGGCATATCGGTGTGCACCACGATGCCCTGGGAAAGCCAGGGCTGACGTTTCATGCGCGTGCCGAGGAGTTGCGGATCGCGCTGGCGATCGGTGAAACCCACGTCAGTATCGCCGATGAGGATGAGTACGCCGTCGCCTTCGTCACCCTGTTGCGCCGCTGAGCCCGTGGGCGATGTCCGCAGGCTCAGCGTGGTGTATTCGCCGCGTTGAGCAGCAGGTCGTCGATGACGTCGAGGCAGTGGCGCTGGGCGGTCTCGATGCCCTGGCGCGCGCCACTGGGACAGGCGGCCTCCAGACGGGCGGCGGCCTGCTCCAGATCCTGCACCTGGCAGTAGGCAGCTGAGCCCCGGATCTTGTGGGCCAGCTCGCGCAGGCTGGTCCAGTCGCCAGCACGGAAGGCACTGCGCAGCTGGTCGCGCTGTTGCGGCAGTTCGGCCATGAGCATGGCCAGCAGTTCGCGGGTGAGGCTCTCGCGCGCGTCATCCGTGACCGGCCCTGGTGGCTGATTTACCCGCTGTCCGGTCCAGTGCCGTACTGCCTCCCAGAGACGGTACTCGGAGATCGGCTTGATCAGGCATTCGTTGATCCCGTGCTCCGGTAGCCGTTGCAGCTCGTGGGTAAAGGCGTTGGCCGTCAGGGCGACGATCGGGGTGGCGCGGTTGGGACCACCGCCGGCGCGAATCGCCTGGGCGGCCTGCTCACCACTCATCTCCGGCATGTGCAGGTCCATCAGGATGAGATCGAAGCGGTGCCGGGTGGCAAGGTCCCGGGCCTGACGGCCGTCGACGGCATTGCTCACCTCCACGCCCAGGCTCTCCAGCTGCAGGCAGATCAGCCTGCGGTTGATCTCGTTGTCGTCGGCCAGCAGGATACGGGCACCGCGCAGGTCCGGCATCTCGGGGCGGGGGGCCTTGCGGCGCTCAATGAAGGCGTCGTCGTCGAGCGAGATCTCGAGCAGACTGAAGATATTTTGCCGCAGGGCGTCGTGCCGCACTGGCTTGGGCAGGCAGGCATCGGCGCCCAGATCACAGGTACGGTTGAGGGCGTCACGCTCGGCACTGTTGAGCAGCACCACGATCGGCCGGCCGGTGCGTTTCAGGGCCGGTAACAGTGCGGCCAGTCTGCAACCCTCACCGCCGCCCTTTTCGGCACCCGCCACGAGCAGATCGAAGGTATCGCCGGCCGCCATCTCCCGCAGGCTGGTGCAGTCGCCGACTTCGGTCACCTCCAGGCCCCAGGATTCCAAGGCATGCCGGGTCGCCAGCCGCACCAACGGGTGGGTATCGTAGACCAGTGCACGCCGGCCCTGGGCCGGCCGGGGCGCGGGTTCGGCCACCATGTCGGTCTGGCGGGCACAGCGCAGGGTGAACCAGAAGGTCGAGCCACTGCCGGGCTCGCTCTCCACACCGATGGTTCCGCCCATCAGTTCCACCAGCCTCTTGCTGATGAACAGCCCGAGGCCGGTGCCGCCGAAGCGGCGCGTGGCCGAGCTGTCCGCCTGGCCGAAGGCCAGGAACAGACGGCCCTGCTCCTCCGTGCTTAGGCCGATACCGGTGTCGGCGACACTGATTCGGAGTGAGGCGTGCGCGTCATCGTCCTCATCCTCGAGCATGACCCGCACCACGACGCTGCCACGGCTGGTGAACTTCAGCGCATTACCGAGCAGATTGAGCAGCACCTGACGGATACGGTTGGAATCACCGTAGAGGGCGAGCGGCACGTCCGAATAGATCAGCAGGATCAGCTCCAGCCCCTTCTCATGGGCGATGGGCGCCAACAGATCCATGGAATCCTCCAGCGCCTCGCGCAGATCGAAGGGAACGGACTCCGTACTGAGCTTGCCTGATTCGATCTTGGAAAAATCCAGGATGTCGTTGACGATCACCAGGAGGTTGGCCGCCGATTTGCGGATGGTGGCGATGTAGTCGCGCTGCTCCTCATCGAGTGGGGTGCGCTGCAGCAGATCGACGAAGCCGAGCAGACCGTTCAGCGGGGTGCGGATCTCGTGGCTCATGTTGGCCAGAAATTCTGACTTTTCGTGGCTGGCCCGCAGGGCACGCTTGCGGGCCAGATCCAGTTCGACATTCTGGATCTCAACGGCCTCGAGCGTCTCACGCAGTTCAGCCGTCGCCTGCTCGACCTGTTCGCGCAGTTCTGCCTGGGCGTTCTCCAGGGTCTCGGCCATGACGTTGATGCCACGTTCGAGCATACCCAGTTCGCCGGTAGAGTCCACGCGCGCGCGCGCGCGCAGGTCGCCGGCGCCGAGCCGCTGGACCGCGCCGGTGAGGTTCAGGACCGGGGCGGCGACGCCGCGGCTGATGCGTAGTGCGGCGACGGCGCTCAGCACCAGCAGGGCCAGGGTAATGAGGATGCTGGTGGAGATGATCTCGTACTGACGCTGCTGGGTGGCGGTGCGCGACAGTTCGATGCGCACCCAGCCTACGGGCGGTGCATCGTGGCGTCCCCCGGCCTCCTCAAAATCCCTGACTGCCAGCCCCGCTGGCTGGATCGGTGCCTCGAATTCGAGCAGGTTGGCCGGCACGATCTCTCCCGGACCAAGGGTGTGGGACTGCACGAGGACAGCATGGGCGTGGTTCAGGATACTCACCCGCACCACGTCGGGTTCGCGCAATGCGGCATCCGCCAGATTCTGCAGGATCGCGTGGTTCCCCGCGAACACCCCGTATTCGCTGGCGGGTGCCAACTGGTTGGCGATGGCCCGCCCACGGTCGGTCAGTGACTGATTCAAATCATCGATGCGGGTGTGGACGAAATAGACGCTGAGCAACACCGCGATCGCCAGTACCGGCAGGAGTACCGCCAGCAGGATGCGGCTGTGGATACCTTCGATTTTCATGGCCGATGTGGTTCCAGGTCGTGCAGCGCCTCGAACAGGGCTGCCTCGTTGAGGACGGGCAGCGCGAGCGACTGGGCCACCTGCGGGTTGACCGACACCGAATAATAGACGGGATAGCGCGGTTCGCCGAGCGCCCACTGGCCGCGGTCGGCCAGCTCGGCGATCCATTCACCTGCCTGGGTGCCGATCTGGCTGGCGGTGGAATACACGGCGGCGAGCGCGCCGGCACGCACATAGGCCTGCGAGAAGCCGATCACCGGTACGCGGTTGCGGTAGGTGGTCAGCAGAATCGCCTGCAGCGAGGAACGATTGAAGACTGTCGGGTCCGGCAGCGCCAGCAGGACGTCTACGCGCTCCAGCAGCTGGGTCAGGGGGCGGATCGGGTTGCTGTGCTCGGGGACCGCCAGGATCACGGGCTCAAGACCGCGTTTCCGGGCCAGCGCGGTGAGCCGCTCGGCCTCGGCGGCTGACTGGGCCCCGGCCAGGGCACCGACCCGGCGTGCGTCCGGGAGCAGCAGTTGCAGCAGATCGAGCCGCCGCCCCAGCGGTTGATCGAGATAGACGGCACTGCGGGTGTGTGCCGCGGCCGTCCTCCCCATGTTCCCCATGTCATCCAGCAGGGCGGTGTAGTCGAATTCCGGCACCAGCAGGCTGAGCACCGGTACGTCGCCGGCATCGCGCAAGGCCACAGCAGTGGCGCGCAGACCGACCGGCACGATCAGGGTCGGCCCCTGCGCCAGCAGGTCCTGCAGACCGCCGGGCAGCGCGGCCAGGGCCTGGGTTTCCAGTTCGACGTGCCCGGGCGCCCCAACCTCCAGCGCCCGCCGCAGGCCGGCGTCGACCTCCCGGTAGGCCACCGTGGTGTCGCTGAGCAGCACCTGGATGCGCGGCGCCGCGACCACCGTGCCGCCATGCCCCAGCGTCAGCAGCAACAGGACTGTCGGCAGCGGCGCCAGCAAGCGGCCGAGCCACGGTCGGCCACCGCCGGTGGGGGGGGCGGCGCGTAGCTGCAAAGTGACAGGTCCGGGTGCGGTGCATAGGTGGTGATGCATGGGGCCCGCCTCGATCAGGGCAGGCCCAGGGTCAGTTCAATGTATGCGCGGGTATCGAACACGTTCTCATCCCTGAATTCCAGGTATTCGTCCAGCGCATTCTGGACGACGAAGGCAACGGTAGTCTGTAAGCCATTGCCGCGTAGATGCTTGGCAATACGGAGGTCCAGACGGTCCTGGGCGTCGAGCCGGTCGCCGTCCCCCAGCCATTTCATCTGGCCGACCCGGTAATAGGTGGCGCTGACGTCGATCAGGCGGGGCAGGCGGTGCATGGCGAAGACGCTGAGGGTGCGGTGGGGGACATCCTCGCCCAGGTCCTCGTAACTGGGGCCACCCGTAGTGCCGTCCACGTAGGCGTTCAGGGCGGTGCCCTTGGCCCGGGCATAGGCCAGGTTGACGCCCAGCATACTGCGGTGTGCCGGGCGGTAGGTCAGGGCGAATTCGGCGCCGTTGATGCTCAGTGTGCCGCTGTTGGTGTGCAGAAAGGTCTTGCCGTCGAACGCATCGGCCGGATAGGGGTAGTTCTTGGGGTTGGCGATGCGATCCTCGAGCTTGTCGTGGAACAGCTTGACGTCCAGGGTCAGGTGCCGGTTGGGCCAGCGGCCCAGATATCCCAGCTCGTAGGAGACGATGCGCTCGGCGCTCAGGTCGGTGTTCCCCAGTGAATACTGATTGATCAGGTCGCCGTTGGCGAAGCGCACCGCCCCATCGGCGTGCTCTTCATAGATGGTCGGCAGCCGCAGGGCGCGTGAGACGCTGGCGCGCAGGCCATGATCGGGGGTCAGCTGATGGTTCAGGGCGACTCGCGGCGACAGGTGGATACCGACCTGACTGCTGCGTTCGATCATGGTGCCGAGGTTGACCATGCCTTTCTCGTAGGCACGCCATTCCAGGTTGCCGAACAGCCGGTAGAGCTGGTTCTCGATATAGTCGCTGCGGCTGTACCAGCCCTCGCCGCCGACACGGTCGAAACGCGCGCTGCCGCCCCAGACCAGGCGTGCGGCCGGTGTGGCCCGGAAGCTGTGCTGGGCCTCCAGCTCGTAGCGCTCCTCGAAGATGCTGTAGTTGGTGGTCACGAGTTCGTCGACGTGGCCGGGGAAGAACAGGCCGACGTGTGCGGGTGGCAGGCCACCGATCGCGGACAGCCACGCCTCGGTACGTTCGCGGTGGCGCATGTAGGTGTGGTAGAACTGCACCCGCAGCTCCGCGTCCGGTGCGCGGGTCTGGGACCAGACGAGCTGCTGGAAATGGCTCTGCACCTCGCGGTCACGCGGCGCCTCCACCAGATCGTCGAAGCGGCCCTCGCGGCTCGGCCCGCCGTTGTAGCCGGCCTGGAACTCCAGGGCGTTGTGATTGGACAGGCGGTATTCGCCGCGCACGTTGAACAGCGAGATGCGCATGCCGTCGTTGAGCGGGTTGCGGTCAGCGACGTTGCCCGTTTTGGGGTCGGGTGGACCCGGGTCGGAGCGGGTCTTGAAACCCTCGTCCCGGCGATAGCCGAGCGTCATGCGGTAATCCAGGCCTTCGATGTCGCCGCCGTGGCGCAGCAGGGCCTTGCTGACGTCCTTGTTGCCGCGCAGCAGCGTCAGTTCGGTGCCGACCACCTGCGCGGGGTGCTGGGTGATGATGTTGATGGCGCCGAGAAAGGCATTGGCGCCGTAGGCGGCGGCGTTCGGGCCGCGCACCACCTCGATACGCTCCACGTCCTCGACGTCCAGCGGCAGGTCGGTCCAGCGCACCCCGCCCAGGGCCGGACCGTATACCGGCCGGCCGTCGACCAGCACCTGCATGCGCCGGGCGTGCTCATCGGCCAGGCCGTGATAGGTCGCCGCGGCGGTATGCCCCTTGGAATGCGCTACCTGGAAGCCCGGCACCAGTCGCAACAGGTCGGGGATGTCCAGCACGCCGCTGGCCTCGATCATGGCGCGGTCGATCACGGTGACCGCCACCGGCGCCTCGTACTGAGGTTGCGCGAGCCGGGTGGCGGACAGCACCACCGGCACCTGATCCAGGAAATACTCCTCCCCTGCCAGTTCGCTCAGCAGCAGGTCGGGCTCGGTGGCGTGGCCGTTGGTGCACAGGCACAGCAGCGGCAGCAACGCACGCCACCATGTGGGCACGGCAGGGAGGGGGGCGTGCTTGGGCATAGGGAATTCCTGTCTGTTGGTCGCTGCTCGAGCGCGGCCGTCTGCTGCGGCCGTC
>Ga0172382_10009748_pt1 | contig 13023 bp, 10 predicted proteins | sample Leawel138RmetaG_FD_122245 | JGI IMG/M metagenome (GOLD analysis project Ga0172382, IMG submission 122245) | Leachate microbial communities from a municipal landfill in Southern Ontario, Canada - Leachate well 138R metaG | ecosystem: Engineered > Solid waste > Landfill > Unclassified | place...
GGGCATTTGGGTTGGTATAGTCAAAGTGACTGAAGTCGCTGGGGTACTTGGGCGCTTCATCGTATAGAGTCATTGCATGTTGCGGCTGGGCCTGCACACCAGCACTACAGACCAAGATAAACAGTGATAAACAGCCACGGCGCAGCACAGTTAGCATTAGTGAATCTCCGAAGGTTTTAACCACCAAGCACGTAAGCCTAAGGTGTAGGGCGGAATGCGTACAAACTCAAAGCGGTTCTGGTAAGCAATACGATGATGGCTAATATACCAGTTTGGGATGCTGTAGTAGTTCCACAGTAAGGCGCGATCCAATGCACGTGCGGCGTTACGCTGCTCGCGATAGGTTTTTGCATTGAGTAAATTCTCCAGCAAGTCATCAATCACAGGGCTGTTGATGCCTGCATAATTTTTGCTGCCCTTGATCATGGCTTGCGATGAGTGAAAATATTGCCATTGCTCCAGCCCTGGGCTGAGAGATTGTGGCAAGGTCAATAAGGTTAAATCAAAATCAAAATGATCCAGACGCTGCTTATATTGAGCGCGGTCGACAGTACGCATACGAGCGGCAATCCCAACTTCATTGAGGGTATTGACATAGGCTTGTAGGATTCGTTCTAAGCTGGGGTTAACTAAGAGTATTTCCAGCTCCAACTGTTGACCGTGTTTATTTTTTAAACCTTTGGTAGTACTGCGCCAGCCAGCTTGAGCCAGCAAACCTAAAGCGTTGCGCAGCGTCTCACGCGGAATGCCGCGACCTTCGGTGGGCTCCAAGCTAAACGGTTCTAAAAATAAAGCCAATGGCAGTTCTTCGCGCCACTTTGACAACAATAACCATTCCGCGCCTTTAGGTGTGCCACGCGCAGAGAAGTCACTGTTGGGGTAGTAACTGTTGGCCCGTTGATAGGCGTTATTAAATAAAGTTTTATTGGCCCACTCAAAATCAAACAATAGAGTCAGTGCTTGACGGGTGGCACTGTCATGAAATGGCGCACGACGTGTATTGATAAATAACGCTTGGGTTTGCGTGGGGATTTCATGGGCAATCTCCGCACGGATCACGCGACCCTTGGCAATATCTGGAAAACGATAGTTATTGGCCCAGTTTTTCGCTTGGTGTTCAATATAAAAATCAAAGCTGCCCACTTTAAACGCTTCAAATGCCACATCTTTATCACGGTAAAAATCAACATAGACTTTATCGAAATTGTACTTGCCACGATTGACCGCGAGGTCTTTGCCCCACCAATCCTTAACGCGCTCAAAGACCAAGCTACGACCGGGTTTAACCGAGGTGATTTGATAAGGGCCGCTGCCCAATGGTGGTTTAAAGGTGGTTTGACTGAAGTCTTGATCGCGCCAGTAGTGTTCAGGCAATACCGGTAAGTCGCCGATGCGTAGAATCAGCAAAGGATTACCTGAGCGTTTAAAGACAAAGCGAATACGATGGCTACTAAGAATGTCCACGCGCGCGACTTCTTGCAGGTAAGTACGGTATTGCGGATGGCCTTGTTTTAATAAAGTGCGGTAAGAAAAAGCCACATCTTTACTAGTAATGGGCGTGCCATCATGAAAACGCGCTTCTTTACGCAGATTAAATACCACCCAGCTGCGGCTGGCATTGTATTGCACACTTTCTGCGATCAGGCCATAAGCGCTGGCCGGCTCATCACCAGATGGGTCGTAGAGACCACTGCCCACCATCAAGGGTTCGTTCAGCTCGCTGATACCATAGCTGGCAAAATCCGACGTACCAATCGGACTGGTACCTTTTAAAGTATAGGGATTGAGGGTATCAAAGGTACCGAAAGCCATTAAGCGGACCGAGCCGCCTTTTGTTGCCTGCGGGTTAACCCAATCAAAATGCTTGAAGTTAGCGTCGTATTTGAGCTTTTCAAATTGAGCATAGCCATGACTGCTGACTAAGCTGGCACACGCCTGATGGCTGAATATAAGCACGCTGATAAAAAATAAAAATACGCGCATAGAGACCATCAATCCTTAATTAACAAACGGCAACACAACAACAGCACAGTTTACTCGATTAATAAGCAAAGCGTGAGTATACATTGAGCTGCAATAAGCCGTGGGCTGTCAATTCGGTTGAGTGGGTAAGGTTACAGGTACAGAGATAGCGTTTGCCCAGGTTTTAATGCATTAGAAGTTTTTGGATTCCAGTTTTTTAGCTGCTTTAAGCTGACTTTATGGCGCTTAGCAATAACGTACAATGAGTCACCTGGGCGCACCTTATAAACAGTGGCTCGAGAGCGTTGGGCTGTTTTTTGAGCGGCAGCAGAGGGTGTCGAAAGCGTCAGGTTTTGCCCAACTTTTAAAGCATTAGAAGACAATTTATTCCAACGTTTAAGCTCTGCTACCGACACTTTTTGTTGGATGGCAATTTTAGATAGACTGTCGCCACGACGAACTGTATAGACCTGTTTAGCCTGTGTTGCTGCTGGGCGCGTGTATTGAGCTAAGTTGCGGGTCGCACCGCTTGGGCCTTTAGGAATATTGAGAACTTGACCAATACGCAAACTGTTAGCCGTTAATTTGTTGATATCTTTGATCAGAGCGGTGGAGACATGGTGTTGATTGGCGATGGTTGATAAATTATCACCAGCACGCACAGTATATTGCTCCCATTGCACTTGGTCACTGGGCTTTATCATCGCTAATTGTGCGGTCAGTAACTCAGCGCTTTGTGTCGGTACTAAAATGTGTTTAGGCCCGTCAAAGGTAATACCTTGTTTGTAAGCCGGGTTCAGCTGTAACAGCTCATCTTCCTTAACATCGGCGAGTTTCGCTAGGCGCGTAATTTCCATTTGTTGCTTTAGCGGTATTTGGGTGAAATAGGGCTCGTTAGCGATTGGACTGAGCGCGATACCATAACCTTGCGGAGCGCTAATCAGTTGTGCAACAGCGAGCAGCTTAGGCACATAGGCTTGAGTTTCTGCTGGTAAATTTAAGTTCCAGTAGTCGGTTGGTAAGCCGCGATCGACATTGCGTTTAATCGCTCGCGAGACAGTACCTTCACCAGAATTATAAGCAGCCAAGGCCAGTAGCCAGTCATTATTAAACATGGTGTGTAGGTATTGCAGGTAATCGAGCGCTGCTTGCGTGGAGGCCATAATATCGCGACGGGCATCATACCAATGGGATTGCTTAAGTTTAAAATGACGACCCGTAGAGGGAATAAACTGCCATAAGCCTGAGGCATGTGAAGGCGAGTAGGCGAGAGGGTTGTAACCACTTTCAATCATCGGTAGCAAGGCCAGTTCCAGCGGCATCTTGCGCTCCTCTAAACTTTCTACAATGTAGAACATGTAAGGGCTGCTGCGTTCTGAAATGGATTCGATAGTCTTGCTGCGGCTGGCGAACCATAGACGCTGGTGATCCACGCGCGGGTTGTTATCTAAGTACGATTGCAGCTGATAACCTTGACGAATACGCTGCCAAATATCAATCTCTTGGCCAATCACCACGTCATACATCAAGCTGGGCGTGTAGTTCGGCCCTGAGCTAAAGCTATTGTCGTACGTGTAGGGTTGCAGAGCGGGGCGGGGCGGGTGCACTGTTTCTTCGAAGGATAGACAACCAGAGTTTAATACTGCTGCAAACAGTACCGCGCCTAGGCAAATGGCGCGGCGAATAGAGAGATAAATTGAGTTTTTCTGGTGATCAATATCAGGCATCAACACAGGTGCTTTTCAAAAAATTTGCCCGATTTTAGAAAGCGAACTGCGAGGGGTCAAGCTGATTGGTCAAGTCTACACAATTAAAATGTATCTTTCCATGACCGTAAGGCGGCAAATACGGCATGATTTCTTTCCAGTACGCCCCCAGCTTTTTGTTCTGCCGCTTGAATAACCTCGGGCTGTTCACAGCGTAAAAACGGATTCGTGCGCTTCTCTAACGCGATGCTAGTGGGCAGCGTAATGTGCTGCTTCTCACGTAATTGACGCACCTCAGCAAGCCGAGTTGTGAGCTCTGCATTATTAGGCTCCACAGCTTCGGCAAAGAGTAAGTTGCTGAGGGTGTACTCATGAGTGCAATACACTCGGGTGTTATCTGGCAACGCCGCGAGGCGACTGAGAGAGCTATACATTTGCTCAGCAGTCCCTTCAAAAATTCGCCCACAACCGCCAGCAAATAAAGTATCACCACTGAGTAACCAAGGAGAATTGGTATTCGCTGGGCAAAAGTAGACAACGTGACCTAGGGTATGTCCGGGCACTGCAAAAACCTGTACCGTATAGCCCAATAACTCGATTGTTGCACCCTCATCGACCGCAAGATCTAGGCTGGGAATGGTTTCCCGAGCAGGACCAATGACACGAGCTTGCGAGGCTTGTTTTAACGCATTGACTCCACCCACGTGATCATGGTGATGATGAGTGATCAAAATATCGCTGAGCTGCCATTCTGGGTGCTCAGCCAACCAATTGAGTACAGGTTGCGCATCGCCAGGATCAACGACAGCACATAATTGTCGCTGTGCATCTTGCAGCAGCCAGATGTAGTTATCATTAAAGGCAGGTAAAGCAGTAAAGGTCAGCATGTCATGATCCTCAGCAACAGATAAAGCAAGCTTAGCATGTTCGAATTAAGTGTTTGGCGATTGCAGCATATCAAGCAGGTATTGGCTTATGAAGTTACAACGGTTTTCAGATTTTTTATCACGACCTCGTAAAATCTTAGCAAGGCCATTAGCGCAATGGTTTTTAACAGACAAAGGGCAACAGCTTGATCGCATGGAGCGTGAGTTGCTTGAGCCGCAATTGATGCGGCACTTTGGCAGTTATATTGTCCATTATAATCCACCGGTAGCGATGGCTGCGGCGCCCAGTATTCGTCATCAAGTCAGCTTGGGTGATCAGCAACTGAGTGTCGAGATGCACTGTATCGAGAATAAATGGCCGATTGCCGCGGATGCAGTGGATGTCGTGGTGCTGCAACACAGTTTAGATTTTGCTGTTTCACCGCATGATGTCTTGCGTGAAGCTGCACACTGCGTGCGTCCTGGCGGGCATTTAATTATTATCGGTGCACATGCTTGGAGTTTTTTTGGTCTCTATCGATATTTTACTCGTAGCGTCTGGAAAAATGCCTATTGCTTACCACCTGCACGTATCACTGACTGGCTGGGGGTTTTAGGCTTTAGCTTAGAGAAACGCAGCTTTGGTGCCTACCGTCCGCTGTTGAACTCTACGAAACTGCAAGATAAATTACGCTGGTTTGAGCGTTACGTGGGCAAGAAAAAAGCACCGATAGGTGGCTGTTATATGTTGGTTGCCCGTAAAATGGTGCATGGCGTACATCCGCAAGCGCAATCATTGAAAATAAATGTGCAAAAATTACGCCCTAATGTAGTGGCGGCACAAACACCTCATCAGAATAAACTTAAACATAGCGAAGAACATGACAGATAAAGTTGATATTTACACTGACGGTGCCTGCAAGGGCAATCCTGGCCCAGGCGGGTGGGGCGCATTGTTGGTGTACAAAGGTAAAGAGTTGGAATTATGGGGTGGCGAACGCGATACCACTAACAATCGCATGGAACTGACCGCGGCGATTCGAGGCTTAGCTGAGCTAAAAACAACCTGTGCCGTGCGCTTAGTCACCGACTCCAAATATGTCATGCAGGGTATTCAAGAGTGGATGCCGAATTGGAAAAAACGTGGCTGGAAAACCGCCGCAAAACAACCGGTGAAAAATGTTGACCTATGGCAGCAACTGGATGAGCAAGTCGCACGCCACGAGATTGAGTGGCAGTGGGTGCGTGGTCATACTGGACATCCCGGCAACGAGCGCGCTGATCAGTTGGCTAATCGTGGTGTAGAGGATGTTTTGGCATGAGATATGTCGTTTTAGATACAGAAACCACCGGTATGCCGGTGACTGATGGCCATCGTATTATTGAAATCGGTTGTATTGAACTCGAAGGCCGTCAGCCGACAGGTCGACATTATCATGTGTACTTACAGCCAGATCGCCAGATTGACGAAGGCGCGATTGCGGTTCACGGTATTACCGATGACTATTTAAAAGATAAACCTCGCTTTAAAGATATTGCCGATGAGTTCTTTGAGTTTATTAACGGCGCTGAGTTAGTTATTCATAACGCACCCTTTGATATCGGCTTTATGAGCAATGAATTTGCGTTGTTGGGCCAGTCCGATCGTTCTGATATTAATGCCTACTGTACGGTTTTAGACACCTTAGTCATGGCACGTGGGCGTCACCCTGGACAACGTAATAATCTAGATGCCTTATGTAAACGTTATGGCATCGATAACTCAGGCCGCGATCTGCACGGCGCGTTGCTGGATGCGGAGATTCTGGCTGAAGTTTACTTAGCCATGACAGGTGGGCAAACCAACTTATCGCTGTCGGGTGACAGCGGTGATGAGGGCAATGGCTTTGTTCGTGCGAGTGCGGTACGCCGCATTTCTGCCGATCGCGAACCGCTTAAGGTATTGCCAGCAACTGCGCAAGAACTGGAAGCCCATCAAAACTTTTTAGCCAGAATAAAAAAGGCCAGCGGTATTGAGCTGGCCTGGAATGACTGACATTAAGTCAACAGCAAAGCTGCCGCTCACTAAGCATGAGCAGCAGCTTTTTTATGCCCAATGAGTGATACCCCACCAGCCCAGTAAGCTCATTACGATAGTATACGGCAGCGCCATATAAGCCATGCGACCGTAAGACAAGCGTACGAGCGGTGCAATCGCCGAAGTCAGCAAGAATAAAAAGGCTGCTTGACCATTGGGTGTCGCCACGCTGGGTAGGTTCGTACCGGTATTGATCGCAATCGCCAGAAGATTAAAATGCTCTTGCGTCATGGGATTGAGCGTCAGTTTAGCGGCTTCAAAGGCCTTCTCAACTTCAGTGATGTAAATCGTTGCAACGAAGACGTTGTCACTGATGGCCGATAAGAAGCCATTCGCAATAAACAACATAGAAGGCTGCTGATCAATCGGCATGCTTAGAACATACTGAATCACTGGAGCAAATAAACCTTGCTCTTGGATCACCGCAACAACAGCGAAAAACACCACCAATAGAGCCGTAAAGGGTAGGGCATCTTGAAAGGCACGACCGATTTGATGCTCGTCGGTGATGCCGTTTAATGAGGTGATTAGAACAATCACTAGCAAACCGATTAGGCCCACTTCTGCGACGTGAAAGGCCAGACCGAGCATCAAGATCACTGCCGCAATCGCTTGCACAATTAAGGCCGCCGATTGTGTTGTGGTTCGGCGCTTGCGCTCTTCCTTATCGAAGTCAGCCAACACATTGCGCACGGCTAAAGGCAGTTTTGCGCCATAACCAAACAACTGGAAGTATTCCAATAGCGCACAGGTGATTAAGCCTGCGAACAACACCGGTATGGCCACGGGTGACATGTGCTTAAAGAAGGTCACAAAGTCCCAGCCCATGGTTTTACCAATCAGCAGGTTTTGTGGCTCACCCACCAACGTACAAACACCACCCAAAGCAGTACCAACCGCAGCATGCATTAGCAAGCTACGCAAAAATGAACGGAAGCCTTCGAGGTGTTCACGGTGTAACTCAATCACCTCGGTATCCAAACCATAGTTACTCTCTTCACGCGGGCTCTTGCCTGAGGCCACCTTGTGGTACACCGAGTAGAAACCAACAGCCACACTGATAATCACCGCGGTCACTGTTAACGCATCTAAAAACGCCGACAGAAAAGCAGCCAGTCCACAAAACATCAGGCTTAGCAGCAGTTTTGATTTAACCTTAAGCAAAATTTGCGAAAACACTGCCAGCAGCAAATCTTGCATAAAGTAAATACCTGCCACCATAAACATCAACAGCAGAATCACTGGGAAGTTATGCACCAGCTCAGCATAGAGCGCGTCGGGCGTGGCGAGCCCGATGACAATGGCTTCAAGAACCAGCAAACCGCCGGGCTGCAATGGGTAGCATTTAAGCGCCATCGCCAAGGTGAAGATAAACTCTGCTACCAGCAACCATCCCGCTACTGCCGGGCCTAAGCTGAGCAAGACTAGAGGGTTAATGATTAAGAAGAAAAGTATCGCTTGTTTGTACCAGGTGGGCGATTGCCCTAAGAAGTTACGCCCGAAGGCAGCAGCAAAAGATTTGGACATTTAGAGTATCCCCGAAAAATATTCGCCTACTTTCCGACTACGAGCTGAAAATATCAAGTGTTTCAAAGTGCTTCACGATAAAAATTGATCTCTAACTAGAATAATAAGCAATTAGACGAATATCGACATTTTATATGACCTAATGTAGTGTTCTTGTAGTAAAAATGACTGAAACTAATAAAAACGACTTAATTAGGATATTGATGTATGAATGATTACCGTGCCTTCAATGTTTCGCTAAACGATAAAGTTGCCCATGTGCAAATCAACCGTCCTGAAAAAATCAATGCGATGAATGCTGATTTTTGGTCAGAAATACGTGATATTTTTGCTTGGATTGAAGACACGCCTGAAGTGCGCGTTGTGGTCTTATCCGGCGCGGGCAAGCATTTTTCATCCGGTATCGACTTAATGTTATTGGCACAAGTCGGCGGTCAACTGGGTAAAGAAGTCGGTCGTAATGCACGTGCGTTAAAACGTAAAATTGAAGAGTTACAGTCATCTTTTAATGCAGTTGATCAGTGTTCCAAGCCTGTTTTAGCCGCGATACAAGGGTATTGCTTAGGCGGTGCGATTGATTTGATCAGCGCCTGCGACATGCGCTATTGCAGCACAGATGCACAGTTTGCCATTAAAGAAATTGATGTCGGTATGGCTGCTGACGTGGGTACCTTACAACGTTTACCGCATATTATTGGTGACGGCATGATGCGTGAGATGGCCTATACCGGACGCACGGTTGAAGGCGAAGAAGCGCAGCGCATTGGTTTAGTCAATCGCACCTATGCGGATCAAGACAGCTTGATGGCGGGTGTCTTTGCCATCGCTCGTAGCATTGCTGATAAATCACCGATTGCCGTACAAGGCAGTAAAGAAATGATTCGTTATATGCGTGATCACAGTGTTGCTGATGGCCTTAATTATGTTGCTACATGGAATGCGGCGATGTTGCAGTCGGAAGATTTGCGTGTCGCCATGGCGGCACAGATGAGTAAACAAGCACCTGAATTTAAAGATTAGGCCCTTAGCTCATACAGAAACATTGTTAAATATTGCATACTAAGCCACTCACAGTACGCTGTGCGAGTGAGTGAAACTTTGAGTGGCTTAGGTATGTTGATTAAATGAATACACACGAACAAACACCGATGATTTGGCAACAAGGTATGCCCAGCTTGACAGAAGCAGGTGGCTTAGCTGTGGTGCATTGTCGATTGCACTTTTTAGCTGATCCGCAAGGCATGTTGTTTCCGCGTGAATGGCTGCGAGCGCAACTCGCTGAGCATATTATTGCCGAACAAGGCATTGGTCACCTCAACGGTGAACCGGTTTTTGTCTTTGAGTTGGCGTATCCGCTTGAATTGCCGGACATTCATTGGCAAAGCATGCGCAACTTTATGCTAGAAGGTGAGTTGGTACTGTTTCGTTTATTGGCCTTTGCCAGCCAAATCGGCAACTGGGCACGTGAGCATCGCTTTTGTGGCAGTTGCGGACAACCGATGCAGCAAGCCGAAGACCATCGCATGAAACAATGCGACGCTTGTCAGTTGCAACAATACCCACGTTTATCACCCAGCATGATTGTCGTCGTCACCCGCGGTGATGAGATCCTGCTCGCACGTTCGCCACGCTTTGTGAATGGCATGTACAGTGCGTTAGCCGGTTATGTTGAGCCGAATGAAACCGTTGAGCATTGTGTTGCCCGCGAAGTGCGCGAAGAAGTCAGCGTTGAGGTTGAAAATATCCGTTATATCGCGAGCCAAAACTGGCCCTATCCGTACTCATTGATGCTGGGTTATCTAGCTGACTATACCCGCGGCGAGATTGTCCCGCAGCCAGATGAGATCGAAGATGCGCAGTGGTTTAGTATCCATGACTTACCACGACTACCGGCTCGTAATTCGATTGCCCGTTACTTGATCGATCTCTACGTTGCCCAGCGCTTAGGCCACGCCGAACCAGTGTTGCCAAGCTAAACGCGCCGCCAGTGCCATCACCACCAGAATAAAAATCGGACGGATTAAGCGATTGCCACCACCAATCGCGACCCGTGCACCGACGGCAGCGCCCAGCATTAACGACGCGCCCATACCGATGCCCAAGGCCCAAGCAACGTTACCGCTGATAATAAACATACTCAGCGCCGCCGCATTACTGACAAAGTTCATCGAGCGCGCGACACCGCTAGCACGCAACAAATCCAATGGGTACAGCAATAAGGTACTCACCGTCCAAAAGGCACCCGTACCAGGGCCAGCCACACCATCATAAAACCCCAACGCTAAACCTTGCGGCACTTGGCGTTTAGTTTTGATCACGGGAGTACTGCTCTCACTGACCTGCGGTGTACGACCAAACAATAGATACAGCGCGCAAGCAAATACCACCACCGGCAACATTTGATTAAGCCATTCGGCCGGCAACTGTTGCGCCAGTAACGCACCTAAGGCGGCTCCAACCGCTGTTGCCAGCAAACCATTACGCCATTGTTTTGGCTTAAATAAACCCTTGCGATAAAAAGCAAAACTGGCGGTGGCCGAGCCAAAGGTTGCGCAGAGTTTATTGGTGCCTAGGACCAAGTGCGGCGGCAATCCCGCCATTAACAACGCTGGAATGGTCAATAAACCACCGCCACCGGCGATCGCATCAATAAAACCTGCGATAAAAGCCACTGCGACTAAAATCAATAAAACTTGGGGATCAGTAACTAGATTGAGCGTTAGAGACATAGAAAGCCTTAGGCTGTGAGATAACGCAACACAGTCAGCGATGAACGAAAGCTGGTAATTTTTGTACGCAGAAGCATGACAATTTAAACCTGACTGGGTATTATGCAGCGCGTTGAAAGGATTATATGGCTTGCTCGATCAATAAGGAATGACCGAGCAGTTGTTAAGACTGAAGTACAGTGATTAACAAATATAGACCTAGCAACGTCTTTACCAGCTGTTTCGCTGGTTTTCTCCAACCGCTCTTAGCTCAGCTGGATAGAGCGCACCCCTCCTAAGGGTGAGGTCACAGGTTCAAATCCTGTAGGGCGGGCCATTTTGACATTACTTTTTTGTGGCACTCGCAAAAGCTGATTTTTTTGAGACCAGCATGTTGTGCTATCAATCCCATCTTGCTAAAAATCAATCATTTCCCTAAGTCTAAAAAACTCAGTTTTCTTAGACAGTTTTACCTTTTCTTATTGGTCTTTTCCGTTGATCTTCGATCAACTCCAGCAGATCGCACAGATCACAATCAAGATACAAGCACCGCTTTTCTAGCACATCAAACTCAACACGCACTGCTGTTATTCTTAGAGCCCCAAACTCACGATAAGCAAAAATCACACGCTTGCAACAGTGGTGTGCCAATCATAATACGTCTTTTAAGTACTGTATTTCATACTGATTCCATTAACGATTTACCTTTAGGTGAATATGCTGACTTTGCCTATTTGATCAGTCCATATGAAATGCTAGAAAAATAACAAGGTGCAAAACATCATTGGCTAAATGCAGCATATAGATTGATTAAAAAAATAAAATAATGCTTGTACCTCTCTCCGAAAACAGCTGTCCAGTGCAGGTCGAGAACTGCCATGTCAAAATATTGGTATTTAATGTCAAGCCAGATGTGAAGTTTTAAAGGAGTCTTAAGGAGAACCATTTATAAAAAGAAGAGAGGCTAAGAAAATGATTTACGCACAACCAGGTACACCAAATTCTTTACTGACCATTAAGCCACGTTACGGCAACTACATTGGTGGCCAGTTTGTGCCGCCAGTGAATGGTCAGTACTTTACCAACACCACACCCGTCACTGGTGCTGTTGCCGGTGAATTCCCGCGCTCAGATGCTGACGATATCAATCTGGCTTTAGATGCCGCCCACGCTGCAGCGTCGGCTTGGGGTAAAACCTCAGCACAAGGCCGTGCCCGCGTTCTGTTACGCATTGCTGATCGTATTGAAGACAACCTAGAACTGCTGGCCGTCGTCGAGACGTGGGACAACGGTAAGCCGGTGCGTGAAACCCTCAACGCTGATATCCCATTAGCCGCTGACCATTTCCGCTACTTCGCCGGTTGCTTACGTGCGCAAGAAGGTTCAGCTGCAGAAATCAACGAACACACCGCTGCCTACCACTTCCACGAGCCACTCGGTGTGGTTGGACAAATTATTCCATGGAACTTCCCACTATTGATGGGTGCCTGGAAACTGGCGCCAGCCTTGGCCGCCGGTAACTGCATCGTGCTGAAACCCGCCGAGCAAACGCCACTGTCGATCAGTGTGTTGATGGAGTTGATTGGTGATTTACTGCCAGCTGGCGTCCTCAACATCGTACAAGGTTATGGTCGTGAAGCCGGTGAAGCACTTGCCACCAGCAAGCGTATTGCCAAAATTGCCTTTACTGGTTCAACCCCAGTTGGCTCGCACATTATGCATTGTGCCGCTGAAAACATTATCCCGAGCACGGTTGAGCTGGGCGGCAAATCACCAAATATCTTCTTTGAAGACATCATGAATGCCGAGCCTGCCTTTATTGAGAAAGCTGCCGAAGGTTTAGTTCTGGCGTTCTTTAACCAAGGTGAGATTTGCACCGCACCATCGCGCGCGCTGATTCAAGAGTCGATCTACGAACCCTTCATGGCCGAAGTTATGAAGAAGATCAAAAACATTCGTCGTGGCAACCCACTCGACACTGAAACCATGGTTGGCGCACAAGCGTCAGCGCAGCAGTTCGAGAAAATCATGTCCTACATGGACATTGCTAAAGACGAAGGCGCTGAGCTGTTAACCGGCGGTAAAGTCGAGCAGCTGGAAGGTGACTTCGCCAGCGGTTATTACATCCAGCCGACCTTGCTCAAAGGCCACAACAAAATGCGCATCTTCCAAGAAGA
>Ga0172382_10009749_pt1 | contig 13022 bp, 14 predicted proteins | sample Leawel138RmetaG_FD_122245 | JGI IMG/M metagenome (GOLD analysis project Ga0172382, IMG submission 122245) | Leachate microbial communities from a municipal landfill in Southern Ontario, Canada - Leachate well 138R metaG | ecosystem: Engineered > Solid waste > Landfill > Unclassified | place...
CGCCAGGAACTGGCCCGCCTTGAACCTTCCATACAAGGCCCCTCCCACACCTGGCTGTTAGCCAACGAAGGCCAGATCCATACCGTCCAGGCCATGCAGGCATTGGCTGAATCAGCCACCAATGTGCAATGGCACTGGAGCCAGCCAGTCACCGCCCTTACCCCACATACCATTCATACCAGTACGGGCAACCATACCTTCGACTGGGTGTTCGATACCCGTGGCGTGGGTGCGCGTGACAAACCCGTTCATAACCTTGCCGAACTTTCCTGCCAGAATGTACGGGGCGTGCGTGGCGAAATTTTCTGGGTTAAAGCCCCGGGAGTCAGTTTACACCGCCCCATCCGCCTGCTTCATCCGCGCTACCGGGTTTATATTGTGCCGCGAGCACCCGATACCATCGTGGTCGGCGCCAGTGAAATCGAAAGCGAAGACAGATCCGAGGTTTCAGTACGTACCACGGTTGAGTTGCTGGCCGCCGCGCATAGCATCTTGCCGGAAATTGCCGAAGGCCGGATAATCCATTCAGAGGTCAATCTGCGCCCGGCCCTGGTAGACAACTTCCCCCGTATTGAAACCGAGGTGGGCCTGACCCGCATTAACGGCTTGTTTAGACATGGCTGGCTAATTGCCCCCGCTATGGTTGAAAACGCCTTAAAATCGGTATTTTCCGCTGACTATTCTTTATTCCAGGCATGACAACAATTTCAATTTCAGTGAATGGTCTTGAACGTACGGTCAATCAGGGTACAACACTTGCCACCCTGGTAGCACAATTGCAAACCGAAGCCAATCAGGAATCCAACCCAACCACAGTCGCTACTGCAGTCAATGAAATTTTTGTTTCCCGTTCCGCACGGGAAACCTATACACTGCAGGCCAACGACACCGTCTTCACCTTTTCGCCCATTACCGGTGGCTAAGCTAGATTAATATGTCATTCACTATTGCCGATACCCTGCTGTCCAGCCGTTTTTTTCTTGGTACGGCCGGCTATCCTTCTCCCAAGGTTTTACATGATGCGATTGCCGCTTCGGGCGCGCAGGTGGTGACGGTTGGCCTGAAGCGCCAGCTGGCCCCTGGGCAAAACCCCTTAAGCAAAAGCACGACCGAAGGGGTTTCCAATGCCTTTTTCCAGATGCTCAAGCAAAACGGCGCGCATTTGCTGCCCAATACGGCAGGTTGCAAAACCGCCCGCGAAGCCATTACCCTGTCGCATATGGCACGGGAAATTTTTGATACCAACTGGGTCAAGCTTGAAGTGATTGGTGATGATTACACCTTGCAGCCCGATCCGATCGAACTCATCAATGCAGCCACACAATTGGTCAAGGACGGTTTTGAGGTTTTTCCTTATTGCACCGATGACCTGGTCACCTGCAACCGCCTGCTTGATGCCGGCTGCCGAATTTTAATGCCATGGGGCGCCCCCATTGGCTCGGGCCAGGGCCTGGTTAACCCCTTTGCCCTAAGAACCCTGCGGGCCCGCCTGCCCGACGTTCCACTGGTGGTTGATGCCGGCATTGGCTCTCCGGTTGATGCGGTGAAAGCCATGGAACTGGGCTTTGATGCGGTCCTGTTAAATTCAGCGGTCGCGCAATCGCATGATCCGGTCAAAATGGCCGAGGCATTTAAACTGGCCATTCAATCTGGCCGGATGGCTTATGAAGCCGGCATTATGGCCAGACAGGATATGGCCACACCCACCACACCGGTAACCGGCAGGCCGTTCCTGCTGTAAGGTAACTGGCTATTAGTATGCATAACAGGCAGGGAAACTTTTGCCCTGCCTGTTATTAACTACACCAGCCACATCAGGAAGCCGTAAGCCACCATCCCCACCAGCATAGCCAGGCCGGTGTTTTTTGCAGCCTTCAGCACGCCAATCAGAATCAGTACCGCCAGCACATAAGCGCCCACTTCCTGCCATGAGGTGGTTGCTCCCAATCCCGAATACAGCACCACCGTGGTGGTTGACACTAGCAAGGCCGGGCCCATGATGGCAAACCGGCCCGAATTCAGGCGTGACAGCAAGCGGCTGCGCTGCATCAACACAAACGGCAGGGCTCTCATCAAGTAGGTGAACACCCCCATGGCCACCATGGCAATCACATATTCATACTTTTGCATTGTCTTCTCCGGGGGTATAAAACAGGCAGGCACCAAAAGCCCCCACCAAAATAGCCAGGGTTGGGAAGCCCAGTGAGACCACCCCTATCGTAATCACGACACCGGCAGCCATGGCCTTTAACATAGGGAGTTGAATGCTTTGCACCGTGACCGCCACAAACATGGCCGGCAAGGCAAACCCCAGGGTTTTTTCAACCACCGGAAAAGCCTTCAATAATTCATCACCCGCAAACACACCAATGGCCGTACCAGTAGCCCAGGACAGCCAGGCCAATATGCCCAGGCCCATATACCAGCTGCCACGGGCCGCATTTTCCACCTTACCCATGCCCACATAACAGGTCGCAAACACCTCGTCGGTCAGGTAAAACGCCTTGACCAGGCGATTCTTCAGCCCTTTGGGCAGGTATTTTTCAATAATGGGGCCATACAAAAGATGACGGGCATTAAGCAGGGTCACCAATAAAACCATGGTCACCAGCGGCGTGCCCAATTGCAGGGATGCCAAGATAAAAAATTGCCCGGCACCCGCATAAACAATCAATGAGGTGGCAATGAGCTCCCAGGCACTTAACCCCAAACTGGCACCCGCTATGCCAAACGCCATGGCAACGGGAATATAGCCCAGCATGATGGGCAACCCCGCGCGCAGGCCCCGGCCAAAATAATTCAACTGACTCATTCTGATGATTGCTTTTGTTAGTTTGCTTCAGGAAAAAGGTGAGATATTACACCATTGCCATGACAGCCTGCCGTAAAAAGCGTGTTACTCCCAGATTACCAGCTGTTTACCTGGCACCAGCGGATGGGTAATGGCCTGCCCGTAAATGCCATACACCGCATGCAGATTCTCTCGGGTCAGCACTTTTTCGGGGGTATCGCAGGCGATCAGCTTGCCCTCGCAGAGCAGGGCCAGCCGGTCACAATAACGGGCGGCCAGGTTCAGGTCATGCAAAATAATAAGCACCCCGATGTTTTCCTGGTGGGCCAGCTTGCCCAGGGTACTTAATAGTTGCTGCTGGTATTTGGGGTCCAGGCTTGACGTGGGTTCATCCAGCAAGATGTACCGGGCCGCCGGGTCCTGCTCACGCTGGGCCAGCAACTGCACCAGCACCCGGGCAAACTGGACCCGCTGCCGCTCTCCGCCAGAAAGGGTCTGGTAATTACGCGTTTGCAGACTCTGCACATCGGCCCATTGCAGGGCCCGTTCAAGCAAAGCCGTGGCCTGTTCCTGCGTTATCCCTGCAAAGGGGTACATGCCCATTTCAATAATTTCCAGCACGTTCATATCAAAGGTCAGTGAAGCATTCTGCGGCAACACGGCACGCCGCCGGGCGCATTCGGTCGCGCTCAGGCTGGAAATATCCGTCCCGTTAAGGGTAACGGCCATCTGGTCATGCGCAGTCAATCCCTGTTTTATTTCACCGGCCAATACCGATAACAAGGTTGATTTACCCGCGCCATTGGCCCCCAGCAAAGCCAGCACCTGTCCGCTTTCAATGGCAAGGGAAACATGGTCAAGAATACACCGTTGCTGGCGATGAAACAGCAACGATTCACCTTTCATGGCATTTGTCATTATTACCTCTTGATCTGGCGAATCAATAACCAGAGAAAAAACGGGCCGCCAATCAGGCTGGTCACCAGACCGATGGGCAGTTCTGACGGCAGGATAATGGTACGGGCCACCCAGTCAGCCCAAATCAGGGCCAGGCCGCCCCCTAAAAATGAGGCCGGCAACAGATAACGGTGATTGGCACCAATGACCATCCGCATAATATGCGGCACAACCAGGCCTACAAAACCGATGCCACCAGTTACCGCCACCAGCGGACCAATCAACAAGGCCACACAAACAATCAGCCGGCGCCGCAAAGCCTGCATGGAAAAGCCCAGGTGTTCCACTTCGCGCTCTCCAAGCAGCAAGGCATTCAGGGCCTTCCATTGCCGGGCGGCATAAAGGGAAAGCATGATGGTCCATGGCAGCATAAAACCCAATGTTGACCAGGACGCAGCAGCCAGACTGCCCATACTCCAGAAGGTCAGGTCGCGCAGTTCATTATCGGTGGCAATATAACTGAGCAGGCCGATAAGGCTGCCGGTAATGGCATTAATGGCAATGCCCGCCAGCAACAAACCCGCCACGCCGGGAAAACGGCACCCTACCCAGTAGGCCAGCCAGGTGCAAACCAGGCTGCCGGCAAAGGCGGCCAGGGCAATTCCCCAGAAACCCGTATTAGCCAGTACGATAACCAATACGGCACCCAATGCCGCCCCTGACGAGACACCAATCAGGCCGGGTTCTGCCAACGGATTCCTGAACAGGGCCTGCATGACCACCCCCGACAGGGCCAGCGCGGCTCCCGCCACCAGGCCAAACAAAACGCGTGGCAGGCGGATATCAAACAGCACAGCCTGCATCATGCGCTGGCTTTCGGGTACCTGCCCCCATAACAAAGCGGGGATATCCGCAAAGGGAATGTCAACCGCACCACTGCTGGCCGACCCAATCAGGCTGAACACCACCAGTATGGCCAAAACAAAAATAAGGCGGACTGAAAACAGGTTTTTACGGTAAAGACTACTGTGCTGCATTTGATGCCAGTTTAAGTTAGTTCAATAGCCTGGGCGACACGTGGCTCCAGAGCCAGGGAGAGAAGATCATCCATGACGACAATCCCTTAGTGACAATGATAAGCTCAGGTCCGAAATTTACCAAGCGTTCTGCCGAGACGGGCTTATATCCTTTCTGCGCCGACGCCACTACATGGGTCAAGCCGACCAGCATCAATTTAAAAATATAAAACAACGGGTATTCATATCACCGCAATAAAAATGCAATACCCTATACTTAGAGATGTCATGCTTTCATGAGTGGCTATTGCACTTACCGAAAAGCACCATTGTTCCAAAGGACTCTTGAATGGTAAAAAACACCTACGACCCCCAAACCGCGATGGATCAGCTTGACCAGCGTTTCCAGGCGTCTATTGCCAGAGGCACGCTGTCAATGTCTCCAGTACAGGGTTTTCTCAGCTATATCGACTGGTCCAGGCATTTGGCCATTTCACCAGGAAAGCAGCTTGAGTTGCTCAATCTTGCCATTGCCCAAGGATTGGCCTTGGGCCAATATGCGCAACGCACACAAACCGTTGGCATCCCCGGCACCCCCAGTTACCACACCAACCTGAACATCGAGCCACCCATTACTGACAAACGCTTTAGCGGTCAAAAATGGAACACCTGGCCCTTCAACATGATGCAACTGTCATATCTCATGACAGAACATTGGTGGAAAGAGGCAACCAGTGATATTCGCGGTGTTACCCCCCACCACCTGGACATTGTCAGCATGACCGCCCAGCAAATCCTGAATGCGCTATCGCCTAAAAATTTCGTGTTCAGCAACCCCGAAGTATTGCAAAAAACATGGGAAGAACAAGGGGCTAACCTGCTACGCGGTGCCATGAATGCCTGGCAACAGGCCCTGCAACAATATACCGGCACGCCCGATCCCAAGCTTGAAAATTTCAAGGTAGGCCAACACCTTGCCACCACCCCCGGCAAGGTGGTACTGCGCAACCAGCTGATGGAGCTGATTCAATACACGCCCACAACCGAAAAGGTCCATCCGGAACCGGTCCTTATCATCCCTGCCTGGATCATGAAATACTATATTCTTGATCTTTCCCCGCACAATTCAATGATTCGCCATCTGCTGGATCAGGGATATACCGTCTTCTGCATTTCCTGGAAAAACCCCGGCGTCGAAGAGCGTCAATTGGGCATGGATGATTATCTTTCCATGGGTTTTTTTGCCGCACTTGATGCCATTAACCAAATTACCGGCCAGCACAAAGTCCATGCCACCGGTTATTGCCTGGGTGGTACCTTGCTGTCGATTGCCGCAGCGGCAATGGGCAGGGACCAAGATGACCGCCTGCTTTCCATTACCATGCTGGCCGCCCAAACCGACTTCAGCGAACCGGGTGAACTGTCCCTCTTCATCGATGACAGCCAGCTGGCCATCCTGGAAGCGGAAATGGCAGATATTGGTTATTTGACCGGTGAACAAATGGCGGGCGCGTTCCTGCTCCTGCGCTCCGATTTGCTAATCTGGACGCGTTATATCAAAGAGTTTTTGCTGGGTGAAGAATCAAGCATGAATGACTTGATGGCCTGGAATACAGACACTACCCGCATGCCGGCCAAAATGCATTCGCAATACCTGCGTCGCCTGTTCCTGCATGATGATCTCTCTGAAGGACGCTACCCGGTCAATGGCCGGCCCGTTTCCCTGACAGACATTCACGCACCAATTTTCTGCCTGGGCACCGAAACGGATCATATTGCCCCATGGCGCTCGGTTTACAAAATTCACCAGTTGTGCTCTGCCGACATTACCTTTGCACTGACCAACAAAGGACATAATGCCGGCGTTGTCAGCGAACCCGGCCATCAAAATCGCCATTATCGTGTCCTGGCCCGAGGCAAAAACGACCCTTATCTGGGTCCTGACGAATGGCGTGAAACCGCACAATTACAGGAAGGTTCCTGGTGGAACTGCTGGTTCAGCTGGCTAAATGCGCACGCCAGTGAACCGGTAGCCCCGCCTCCCATGGGTAATCCCGAAAAAGGTTATCCCTTGCTTTGTGACGCCCCCGGCGTTTATGTATTTGAAAAATAATCTCAATTGGAGTTAATTAAATGACAGCAGTGAATGAATCAGTCAAGCGTACGGCATTGGTTACCGGTGGAACAGGCGGCTTGGGTACGGCTGTGGCACATGCCCTGCATGATGCCGGTCATACCGTTCTTATTACTATGCGTCCCGGCAAAGACTATTCCGACTGGTTGAAAAAACAAAAAGATGAGGGCTATGATTTCAAGGCCTATGCGATTGATATTAGCGACTATGATTCATGCATTGCGGGTGCCAAACAAATGCACGATGACGGCTATCATATTGATATCCTGATCAATAATGCCGGCATTACCCGTGACGCCAGCTTCCGCAAGATGGACAAGGAAAAATGGGATCTGGTCATAAAAACCAATCTGGACTCCATGTTCAACATGACCAAGCCCTTATGCGAAGACATGCTGGCCGCAGGTTGGGGACGTATTGTCAATATTTCTTCCGTTAACGGCAGCAAAGGTTCATTCGGCCAGGCCAACTATTCTTCGGCAAAATCAGGTATTTATGGTTTTACCAAAACCCTGGCACTGGAATTTGCCCGCAAAGGCGTGACGGTTAATGCGGTTTCTCCCGGTTATCTGAATACTGAAATGGTTGCCGCTGTTCCCAAAGAGGTTATGGACAACCAGATCCTGCCCCAGATTCCCTTGGGTCGTTTGGGCGAACCGGCCGAACTGGCTGCGCTTATCGTCTTCATCTGCAGTGATCTGGGTGGCTTCATGACCGGTGCCAACGTTGCCATGAACGGCGGACAGCACATGTATTGATACCCCTTCCTTGCCTTGGGACAAGACAAAAAATGCCTGCCCGGTATATTTGCCGGGCAGGCATTTTTCATTTTCCGTACGATGTCAGATGAAACAAAACGTTTAAATCAAGCCTTCCGCTTTCATCGCAGCGACCACTGCCGGACGCTGTGCCACACGTGCCTGATAAGCAGCCAGATTGCCCCATTTGGCCAGATCCAGCTGAATATACCTGGCCCAACCCAGAACAGTAAACAAATAAGCATCGGCAACCGTAAAGGTATCGCCCATTAAATAGTCTTTGCCAGCCAACTCGGCATCAACATAAGACAGGCGTTGCTCCAGAATGACAAGACAAGCATCTTTCCACTCTTGCGGGGTGGACGGCTTGAAAAAGGGACTGAATCCCTTGTGAAGTTCAGTCGCCACAAAGTTCAGCCAGGCATGGGTTTGATAGCGAGCCGTGGACCCTGCTGCAGGGATCAGGTTTTGGGAAGGATTACGGTCACCCAAATATTCCAGAATGGCCTGGCACTCTGTTAACACTTCACCATTATCCATTTGCAGTGCCGGCACATATCCTTTTGGATTAATGGTTAAAAAGTCCACGCCTGATTCAGTCACCTTGGTTTTGAGATCGACTTTTTCAGCTTCATAGCCAATACCCAACGCTTCCAGCACAATATGCGGCGCCAAAGAACATGCACCCGGTTTATAAAACAATTTCATTTAACAGCTTCCTTGATAACGATAACAACATGACAGTGCAAAATCCTTCACGGGCCCCGTAATAACAGTTTGCACATCAACATTCAAATAAAAACACACTAAAGAAGGACAGGATTTTCGGTCACCACGATGCCATCGACATCACTGTACACATACCATCCAGACCGGAAGGTAACACCGCCGATCATGACAGGAATATCCAGTACACCCTGCCCGGCCTTATGACTCTTGCGAGGATTGGTACCCAATGCCTTGATGGAAAAATCCATTTCATTGATCTGGGCACTGTCACGAATAGCACCATACACAATAATGCCGCCCCAGCCGTTATCCATGGCTAATGTGGCAATCATGTCTCCTACCAGGGCCCTGTGCAACGAAGCGCCACCATCCACCACCAGAATTTCTCCTTCTGATTTTTCTGACAAAACCTGTCTGACCAAGGTATTGTCCTCGTAGACCTTAAGCGTTCTGATCCACCCGCTGATTGCCTTGCGCTTGCCCCATTGTTGGAACTGAAGATCGCAAGAAGCACTTTCGGCAAAGGCATCCATCACGTCGCAGGTAAGTAATACTGACATTGCTTGTTCTCCTTTTACTTAAATTGTCCAGTTTTTTCATTGATGATCCAGTGTAATCCATGATCTTTGAGTTTTCGACAGGCCTGACCTGTATTTTTATTATATTTTTATATATAATATATTTTTATATAATATTTACCCTGGAAATTTTCACATGATTATCGACTGGCAAAACTTTACGCCCTGGTCTTCACTGGGCGGTGGTATTTTATTGGGTATTGCGGCTGCCATATTCATTCTGGCAAGTGGTCGCATTCTAGGCATCAGCGGTATTCTCGGTGGCCTGCTCAAACCAGGCAAAGACGACACCAACTGGCGTATCGCCTTTCTGCTGGGACTTTTTTCAGCACCATTAATTTATCTACTGGCAGTGGGATCCATCCCCATCGAAATTAATACCGGTTGGCCACTTATTATTCTGGCCGGCTTGTTGGTTGGCTTTGGCACTCGCCTGGGCTCGGGTTGCAGCAGTGGCCATGGTATTTGCGGCCTGTCGCGACTTTCCGGCCGCTCGCTGATTGCCACCCTTGCCTTTATGGCCAGCGGCATTCTAACCGTTTACCTGGTACGTCACCTGATCGGCTAAACCCTCGTCTTCATCGCAATAAAAGGATATCAACATCGTGAAACGCATCACAGAATATTTTGTAGGACTCCTCTTTGGCATGGGTCTGATTATTTCAGGTATGGCCAATCCTGAAAAAGTACTTGGCTTCCTGGATATTACCGGCACCTGGGATCCCTCCCTGGCATTCGTCATGGGCGGCGGCGTACTGGTGGGGCTGTTTGCATTTACCGCGGCAAAAAAACGCCAGACTGCCTGTCTGGGTGACCCCATGAACTTGCCATCAAGTCGCAGTATTACACCCCGTCTGGTAATTGGCAGCTTACTATTTGGTATTGGTTGGGGTCTGGCCGGCATTTGCCCCGGACCTGCCCTGGTTTCAATGGCCGCAGGTGAATGGAAAGCATTGCTGTTTGTGATAGCCATGATTGCAGGTATGGCTGCTTTTACCATCTTTGAAAACCGTAAAACTCAATAAACCCATTAATACCCAACCGGCAAGCCAAATCACCGTGACCAAGCGCAAATTACCCGACTTTCTGCCTGACTGGATTTCAGCCTATCAGAAAAGCCTGTTTTCAGGTGACCTGACAGCAGGCCTGATTGTTACTGTCATGCTTATCCCACAAAGCCTCGCCTATGCCATGCTGGCAGGCCTGCCACCTGAAATGGGACTGTATGCCAGTATTTTGCCTATCATTGCGTACGCCCTGCTGGGTTCAAGCATGACACTGGCAACCGGCCCGGTTGCGGTTATTTCCCTCATGACCGCCAGTGCCCTGACACCCCTGGCCCAACCCGGTTCAGCACAGTACATCGAGCTGGCCATTCAAATGGCCTTGATATCCGGCGTCATGCTACTGGTATTCGGGTTCTTGCGGCTGGGATTTCTGGCACACTTATTAAGTCATCCGGTTATCAGTGGTTTCATCAGCGGTTCGGCAATCCTGATCAGTCTCGGACAACTCAAACACCTGCTAGGCATTCAGGCTGCTGGCAATAATATCATTGCCACCCTGCTTGACCTTACCCGTCATTTATCCCAAACCAATCCGGCCACCCTGGCCATAGGCAGCAGCAGTCTGCTTTTTTTATGGTGGTCACGCCGCTCCTTAAGCGCACTGCTTGAAAAGGCCGGTATGTCATCCCGACTGGCCGGGATGCTGTCCAAGCTGGTCCCCATGATCAGTGTGATCGGCTTCACCTTTATGGTTTATTTTTTCAGCCTGGACACGCGGTTTGGCGTCAGCGTTGCCGGCCATGTTCCGCAAGGCCTGCCCTCCTTGGGTCTGTCCCTCCCTGGCTTTGATGCGATAGCCGCCTTGTGGCTGCCTGCGCTTCTGGTTTCCCTTGTTGGTTTTGTGGAAAGCGTCTCGGTGGCACAGTCACTGGCCTTGAAACGCAAGGAACGCATCCTGCCCAACCGTGAGCTGATCGGTCTGGGTGCCGCCAATCTTGCCAGCGCCATTTCTGGTGGATATCCGGTTACGGGCGGGTTTGCACGCTCGGTGGTCAACTTTTCCGCAGGTGCCAATACACCCCTGGCTGGCATCATCAGTGCCCTGCTCATGGCCATCGTAATCGCTTTCTTTACCCCTCTTTTTTACTATCTGCCCCAGGCCGTACTGGCCGCCACGATTATTTCGGCCGTTACCGCACTGATCGACTGGCGCAGTCTCAAGAACGCCTGGCAATATGATCGCGCCGATGCATTTTCCTTATTGACAACAATGCTGGGGGTTGTGTTATTGGGCGTGGAAGCGGGTATTTTATTGGGCATCGCCCTTTCCCTTGCGGTTCTGGTTTGGCGCAGCAGCCATCCGCATATGGCCGTTCTGGGCCGTGTGCCCGATACCGAACATTACCGCAACATAGAACGCCATGCGGTGCAAACCGTGCCAGGCCTGGTGGCATTGCGCGTTGATGAGAGCCTGTTTTTTGCCAACGCTGCGGTAGTGGAACAAAAAATCATGGCACTTGCCAATACCGATGCAGATGTTAAAAACATGCTGCTGGTTTGCTCGGCAGTTAATCAAATTGATGCCACCGCTCTGGACATGCTGGACCAACTTGAAAAAAGCCTGGCTGCCCGCGACATCCAGCTGTATTTTGCCGAAGTCAAAGGTCCCATTATGGATCGCCTGAAAAACACGCCCTTGGGCAAACGAATGAAAAACAAAATCTTTTTAAGTGTGCACGCCGCATTCCAGCACTTGAGAAAAGATCAGGAACCGAACTGAAAAAAGGTTTCAATACCGATATACCAATAAAAAAGAGGGAATGCAAGCCGCATATACAAGCCCGCTCCTTGCATTCCCTAACACCACATCAGGCCTCCGCGCACTCGGTGTCCCTGGCAAAGTACGCTATCGTTTCTTCCAGGCTGAGCAAGTCGGCATATTTCTGCCCCATATCAAACAAACTCGACTCATGCGGTCCCTGTGCACGGTCACCCACACAGTCGACAACCACCATCGGCCGCAAACCATAGGCCGAAGCATCATTGACACTGGCTCTCACGCATCCACTTGTTGTGCAACCGGTAATAAACAGTGTATCGACACCCTTGAAGGCCAACCAGGAGGCCAGGTTGGTGCCGAAAAAGGCGGAGCTGTGTTTTTTCAGCGTGACAAACTCGCCTGGTGCCGGTTTGACACTGTCAACAAACTGGGCATCAGGTGCATCCGGCGTGAGCGCTTTCATGGCAGGTACCTTCAAGGCAAACGTCAGAAAATCGCTGCCATCACATTCGGTCGCCACTCTCACGTGGGCAACCGGCACATTATTTTCCCGGGCTGTTTTCAACAAAATGGCAGTGTTGGCAATCGCATCATTAATGTTGTAGCCACCCAGCACATCGCTTTTTGAAAAACCGACCTGAAAATCAATAATCAGCAAAGCCGATTTTTTGCCAAAACCCAACCGGCTGCCAAAATTCTGTGTTTTAAAAATATCCAAATCACTCATCATACATCCTAAATATTCATGAATTTATGCACAAGGGACACTGTGCCCCTTAACTGAAAGTGACGGCTTCATCCTGAAGTCACCAGTTTCAGCTTTCCTGGCTCCGGATCAAGAACAGGCTCACACAGTTTGGCAATTTCCAGCAATCGGGCATCTGACATGCGGGGACCGACCAGCTGGATACCCAATGGCAGACCGAGATCTCCCAAACCAACGGGAATCGCCACGCAGGGTGCATGCAATAAAGTCCACATGGCATTGAAAACATGATCACCGGATGTATGCAATCCTTCTGGCGCCTGTCCAGGTGCCGGCAGCGTCAACACCACATCCAGTTCTGGACCAAACAAATTGTCAAAGGCCACCCTGCATTCAGCCGCCAGGTCATAGGAATGCAACAGGTCTTTTTTCGTGAAGCCCTGGGTGTTCATGACGATATCAACAAAGTATCCATTGAAGGCTGGATTTCCGGCATAGTATTCAGGCAGGAAAGCCGAGCGGCCTTCGCTCTTCATAATCACTTCCTGGGCGTGGTTCAATTTGCTGAACCGCTCATCAAAATCAAGGTCAAAAACGATGGCGCCTTCGGCCTCCAGTAAGCGGGC
>Ga0172382_10009752_pt1 | contig 13019 bp, 12 predicted proteins | sample Leawel138RmetaG_FD_122245 | JGI IMG/M metagenome (GOLD analysis project Ga0172382, IMG submission 122245) | Leachate microbial communities from a municipal landfill in Southern Ontario, Canada - Leachate well 138R metaG | ecosystem: Engineered > Solid waste > Landfill > Unclassified | place...
GATAGGGATTCCCAGGGCCGTCATAAGAGCATTTCGGACGCCGATAAAGATCAGCAGGATAATCACCAGCAACGCCAGCCCCATCAGAGCGTTGGTTACCAGCACGTTCAGGCTGTCCCTGATGGCCACCGTGGAATCGTTGAAGTAGTCAACGTCAATTCCGGCGGGTATCTGCGGACCGTAGGATGAAACTCTCCGCCGAACCTCATTCAGAATTCCTACCGAACTTCCCCCGGGAACCTTCGTTACCTGCAGACTTATGGCCTGTCTGCCGTTGTACCTGGCGGCAGTTCCGTCTTCGTCGTAACTGAACGATACCGTTCCCAGATCACCGAGGCGGACAACTCCTGGGGTATCCGGACCGGATTCACGAACCACAACGTCCCGAAACTCTTGTACGGTATTCAACGTACCGGTCGTACGGATCAGGAATTCCCGGGACGGTGTCCGAAGCGTGCCTGCAGGAATGGTGACGTTCCGGCTCTGAATGGCCGCCACCACTTCTCTGAGAGAAACACCGTAGGCTTCCATATTTGACGCTTCAAGGGCCACCACCACCTGTCGATCCCGGCTGCCTATCAGGTTGACCGTCGACAGATCCGGTATCGTCTGGAGTTGGTCTGCCACGTTACGAGCGGTTTCATTCAGGACGCCAAAAGGCACATCACCACTAAGGGCCACCTCTACAACCGGTAGAAAGTCGTTGGTAGAAAAATCGTCGATAGTCGCATTCAGGGTGCCGTCCGGCAGATCTACGTTGGTAAACCGGTTCTGCACGTCCTGAAAACGCGTTCTGAACTCGTCGTCCGTTAGACCCTGGTCAAATTGCAGGGTAACCCGGGACAGCCCCTCGGTGGTCGTAGACTGTATTTCGTTGAGGTCCTGCAGCCCCGCCATGGCATTTTCTACTCTCAGCGTAACGTTCTGTTCGATATCCTCCGCTGAAACACCGGGATAGGGAACGATGATGTTCACAAAATAAAAAGGAATTTCCGCAAACTGCTCTTGAGGCAACCTGTTCAGACTGAAAAGCCCTGCCACCAGAATCAGTACGGTCAGGATGTTGATCAACACGGAATTCCGGACGGAAAATGATCCAATAGTCACAGAAGGTCTCCTGTCTTTCCGCGAACTCGTGCCTTAACACGGGAACCCTCGGCGATGGTCGAAAGGGCCGTTACGGCGATTACCTCCCCGATCTGCAACCCTTCCAGGACTTCCGCCCTGTTGCCTATAGTTTTTCCGATGACGACAGGCCGGCGGGTCACGACACCCTCTTTGACGACATAGATATAAAACGCATCGTCGTCACGCCTAAGGGCGGAGACGGGCACTACAATTTGTCGATTTGTGTCTTCAAGGGATATGACGGCCCGGGCACTCATACCGGAGCGGAGGTCCGGACATTCGTTTTCCCACCGTACGACAACGGGGAAACTACCGGTCCGCAGGTCCGAACCGGCGGCGATGGCATGGACCGTACCGGTGACCCCCAGACCTCCGCAGGCGGGAACCGAGACCTGAACTTCCGCACCTTTCCGGATCGACCCGATTTCAGCCTCTCCAAGGGCAATAATCAGCTCGACTGTGTCCAGGTTGACAATACGGGCAACAACGGTTCCCCGGGTGATGTAGTTGCCTCGCCCCGTCCCGGCTCCTTTGGTCGCAACCTGCCCCGATATGGGAGACCGGATAAAGTGATCCCGATACGTCTTTTCCGCCACCTGCAGACGGGTCCGGGCGCCGTCGGCCGTACTGCGCGCCCGAAGCAGTTCGGCTTGAGACGCACTGCCGTTCTCGAAACGGCGTTCCGCCGCCAAACGGTCAATTTCGGCACTTTCGTAAAGAGTCCGGGCATCTTCCATCTGCAATGCCGGCAAGGTAGCGTCCACTTCAAGCAAGACGGTCCCTTCAGAAACCTGGTCGCCCAGAGCAAACGACGAGGTACGTATGATTCCCTCGACTTCCGAAACGATATTTACTTCGTCGATCCCCCGAATGGTCCCGGATGCTTCTATAGCCTGGACCGCATTGCCTGTGGAGACTTCCATGGCATCTCCCGCAGGAGGAGCAGAATCGCCGGCCGCCCCGGAAGCGCTCCAGTTACCGGTTGCCGCTGAAGCGCCGTCGGCGTCTCTACTGCAGGAAGATGCAAACAGCGCTGCTGCAACCGCAATAACAGTGATGGTCAGTGAACGTTTCATCGGGACCTCCGCCACGGAAAGTACAACGTGGGGTGCCGAGAGTCAATAACCAAACCGACCGGTCGTTAGTTATGCGTAGGGTCGACTGCAGAAACAGGTTTCACTTTCGGTAATGACGATCTGAACAGGGACATCGCCACTATCTGAGGGAACACTGTGACGGAACTGTACAGAGTAGCAGACGCCGATCGTTGCGAGGGCATCAGGATAGTTACTCAGAAAACGGTCGTAGTACCCGCCGCCGCGTCCGATTCTGTGGCCAACACGGTCAAACGCGCGGCCAGGAACAAGGACAAGCGCCTGGGACAGGCGATTGATTACCGGCGCCGAGGCCGCCGGCTGGAGAAAACCGAGGGGGTGACGTTCCAACCCGGCCGGAAAGAGTACGACCTCACGAAGCGTCATCTCCCCGTCTTCTATGCGGGGCAGTGCCACCCTCTTCTCCGCCTGAGAGGCGACACGGAGCACTGCCTGAAGATCAACTTCATCATCCATGGCCATATAACCTGCGACGATGCCGGCGTCGTCCCAATAGGGAAGATGGGTAATTTGGGTTCCGATATGGGCGTCCGCCACAATTCGTTCTTCCGGCGTCAATGCGGCAAGGCGCCCCTGAATGTCCCGCCGGACTTTAGTTTTATCGCTCACCCTTTCATACCATGATCTTTCATATGATGGACTTTTATCCGATGAAAAATAAGCCTCCGGTAAATCCCGGAGGCCTACGAAACAAAGCGAAGTTCATTCAACACAACGAGCTTGAATAAACCTTAGCGATGGGAACCGCTCAGTTTTTGACGTTACCCGCCTTGGACGGGTTTTTCGTCATCTGGCTGTCCAGCATCTTCAGAGCTTCCTGGGCCTTAAACTCGGCAAAGGCAGCGTCTTCATTACGCTGAAATGCTTCGGCCGAAGCCTGCAGGAAGTTGTTCTTCGGGAAACTCACCAGTACATATACTGTGCCGTCCTGGGCTACATAGGCGCTTTGCTGCTGCGTTCCCTGGAGTGTCGTTTCGGTGGTCTGTCGGGATATAGTCTCGACAAAGTTGATGACCTGGTTGTTGTCATCCACACCGGATTCCTGGGCGTAGTCTACTATGGCAGCTTCGATCTGAGCATTCATCTGAAATGCAATGTCGTTCCGAGCTCGGGAAGTCGCGACATTTCGGGACCGGGCGAGATCAGACATCTTTGCGGTACCGACGCCGTAAATCGCATCATCCGCCTGAGGCGGCATAAGGAACCAATCGGGCGCATCAACCTTGGCACCGGTGTCGACAGGGGCAGCAGGTTGCGGAGCCGGTTCCGGCTTCGAGGCACATCCAACGATCAGAAATACCACCATCACTGCGAGCGCAATGCGCTGTACAGTTCGTACGTTCATATATCCTCCTATAATAAACAGTAACGATTAATCACTCTCGGGGAAGTATAATCCTATACAGCACGTAATTCCATATAGCACGCGAAAATCATCGATTTCAGTGTGGAACTGCATGGATAAAACGAAAACAGGCAGTAACTGATATTTTTATAAGCCGGTTCTGTTATTGTCTATCCCGATTGTCTATCCCGATTGTCGATCGCGCCCAATAGAATACGCCGCCAGGGCGATTGACAGAGCCTTGGCGGCCTGTGAATCGGCCCGACTGGTGAGTACAATCGGCGCTGCTGCACCGACAACGACCCCCGCGTTCCTCGATGAAGCGAGAAAAGCGAGGGCTTTGTAGAGGATGTTCCCACTCTCTATCTGTGGAACCAGGAGGATATCGGCGGCGCCTGCAACGGGTGATTCGATCCCTTTGGTTGCCGCCGCCGACGCAGAAATCGCGTTGTCCAGGGCAAATGGCCCATCTACCAGACAGCCGGTAATCTTGCCGCAACGCCCTTCCTCCCGCAATGCCGCAGCGTCAACGGTGGCGGGCATTTTATCACTGACCTTCTCCTTGGCCGCCAGGACGGCCACCTTTGGTTCGGTGTACCCCAGCTTGTGGAGAAAAGAAACGGCGTTCTTTAGTATTTCCCGCTTGATGTCCAGATCAGGTGCGATATTCATGGCTGCATCGGTCACCGCCAGGGGGCGGGGAAAACCGTCTATCTCGAAAACGGCAAGATGGCTCAGAACACCCCCGCTTCGCAACCCTTTCTCCTTCGTCAGCACTGCCTGGAGAAACACCGCCGTCTCAACCAGACCCTTCATCAAAATTGCGGCGTCCCCGCCGGCTACCATAGCAACGGCCGTCGCCGCAGCGGATGCGGCGTCTGAAGCACCGAAGATTTGGGCTGACGACAGGTCAAGATCACATTTATCGGCGATCCGTCGAATCCGGTCGACGTCTCCCACGAGGTACGGGAGAACAACACCCGCTGAGGCCATCTGAAGAACCGCCCGCAGGACGTCCTCTTCCTCCGCTGCAGCAACCACCATCGGCACCGGTGCGGCAAGAGGCGCCTCCAGTTTGCGGAACGAGAATGGGGACAACCACAGGTGCTCTCCGGCTTTCATTGAAGGACTCTCTTTTTTATACACCTATAGATGTTGCCCTTACCTGACCCGTTCGGCCGCCAGTTCGGCGGCCAGCTCGGTTGCGAGCTCAGCTCCCCGCATCAGGGCGGCCCGGTTTGTTTCCAGATATGCGGCTTTTCCGGGGCCGAAGACCGTTTTCAGCGCCGAAACGACACTGTCCACCTTGAACAGACCGGCGGCGGCCACGTACGCCCCAAGCATCACCATATTTGCCGCTTTGGTTGTCCCCAGTTCTGCGGCGATGGCATTTGCTCCTACCCGAAGTTCGATTATATCCTTCCGCTCGGCACCCACCTCTATCAGGGATTCGTTGATGAGCAGCAGCCCGCCGGGGAGTAACTCCTTTTCAAACTTTTTCAACGACGGAAGGTTCATGGCGATAACCGCATCGGCGTCGCCGGAAATAACCGGAGACCCTATGGCGTGGTCACTGACAATGACACTGCAATTCGCCGTACCTCCCCGCATTTCCGGACCATAACTGGGCAGCCAGGATACCTCGAGGCCTTCCTCCATGCCCGTATAGGCGATCAGGCGGCCCATCGACATCACCCCCTGTCCACCGAAACCGGCACAGATGATCTTCTGTTGGGTCATTACAGTCCCTCCTTTGTCTTTCCCCGGAAATTACCCATGGGATAGTAGGGAATCATATTCTCTTCCAACCACCCCAGAGCGTCCCGGGGGGTCAGTCCCCAGTTGGTAGGACAGGTGGACAAGACCTCAACCATAGAAAAACCAAGGCCCTTCTGTTGGGTGGTGAAGGCGTCCCGAATCGCCCGTTTGGTGTTCCTGACCGCCTTGGGGTTGTGAACCGAGCAGCGTTCGATAAAATGCGCACCGTCGATGGTAGCCAGCATTTCTGCTATCCTGATGGGTCTTCCGGCGTGACTTTCCTCCCGTCCAAAGGGGCTGGTAGTCGTTTTCTGTCCGATCAGCGTCGTTGGGGCCATCTGGCCACCGGTCATTCCGTAGATTGCGTTGTTGACAAAGATGACGGTGATCTTCTCGCCCCGGTGAGCGGCGTGGACGATTTCTGCGGTACCGATCGATGCAAGATCACCATCGCCCTGATAGGCAAAGACCGTTCGGTCCGGGAGCACCCGCTTGATGCCGGTGGCAACTGCAGGGGCCCTCCCGTGGGCGGCTTCATGCATGTCACAGTTGAAGTAGTCGTAGGCCAGAACGGAACATCCGACCGGTGCAACCCCTACGGTCCGATCAAGGAGGTCCATCTCTTCGAGGACTTCGCCGACCAACCTATGGATGATTCCGTGGGTACAACCGGGGCAGTAGTGCGTTTCTTTGTCGGTCAGGCCCCGAGTTTTTTCAAATACAACGGTCATCACCTCACCTCCTGCAGGTACTTTTTTGCAGCGTCCACGACACTGCGCTGATCCGGTACCATGCCGCCGCTGCGGCCGTAAAACCCCACGGGCCACCGGCCCGCCGCGGCAATCTTCACGTCGTCAACCATCTGTCCCATGCTCATTTCCACGGACATCAGCGCTTTAACGGTCGAACCGAGTTGGTCAAACACCCCAAAAGGAAAGGGCCAGAGGGTGATCGGCCGTATCAGTCCGGCGGCAATCCCTTCAGCACGTAGTATTTCCACCGCATTCCGGACTATCCGGGAGGATGTTCCGTAACTGACGAAGACAATTTCGGCGTCGTCGATCAGTGACGCGTCCCACCGGACCTCATTTTCTTCGATCAGCCGGTGTTTTTTTGCCAATTTTATGTTGTGCGCCTCCAGCTCTTCCGGCTTCAAAAAGAGGGAGTTGATGATATTGGGTTTCCGTCGGCCGTCGGTCCCTGTGGCAGCCCAGTCCTTTACGGGGAGCTTCCGTTTGGGCGGGTCCCGAAACTCTACCGGTTCCATCATCTGACCGATCATGCCGTCACCGAGCACCAAAACGGGAATACGGTACTCATCGGCAATATCGAAGGCCTGAACCATGATGTCGACCGTCTCCTGTACACCCGCCGGGGCGTAGACGATATGGCGATAATCACCGTGTCCCCCGCCCCGGGTTGCCTGGAAGTAGTCGGCCTGCCCCGGCTGAATACCGCCGAGTCCCGGGCCGCCCCGCATCATGTTGACGATGACACAGGGAAGTTCCGCGCCGGCAATATAGCTGATACCTTCCTGTTTCAGAGAAATTCCCGGGCTGGACGACGAAGTCATCACCCGAGCGCCGCTTCCGGCGGCACCGTATACCATGTTAATTGCCGCAATTTCACTCTCCGCCTGAAGAAAAACACCGCCCGCCTTGGGGAGTTCTCGGGACATGTACTCGGGGAGTTCGTTTTGCGGTGTGATAGGATAGCCGAAAAAATACCGGCAGCCACCCCGAATTGCCGCCGCTCCGACCGCTTCGTTTCCTTTCATGAGTACTTTTTCCATCAGGCACTCTCCTTTTCGGTCCGTGCAACACGCTCCACACGCTCAACCCGAATCACAACGTCGGGACACATCATTGCGCAGAATCCGCAGGCAATGCACGCCTCCATGTCGGTCACATACGCGGGGTTGTACCCTTTGGAGTTAATCCGACTTGTGTCCAGCGCAACGATTTTCTTGGGGCAGACATCGACGCATAACCCGCATCCCTTGCATCGGTTTTCTTCAAACATAACCAGTCCTTGCGGCATGGCAGTACCTCCTTCAGTTCATCCTGTCCTTCAGTTCATCCAGTCCCTCAGTTCATCCAGTCCTTCCGCAGCGCACCGGTTATCTCAATCGGTACGCCTGAAAGGGCATCAGAACATTCCCGTAACAACTCGGCTCTTCCAAAATGGAACAGCACCGGCAGCCCGGTTATCTCGCTCAGTTCCCGCACGGTTCTCTCTCCTTTCAGCAGGTGGTCACAGGTCGTCTCACTTAACAGGTGGGTGTTGTTGATAATACCGCCACAGGAAAGCCCCGTCATTTCCTCGATTGCCCGGAGCATCACTTCCGCCCGGCCGGCATCGGCGTTCTGCTCGCGGTAGGCGTTAAACACGTAAAGCAAAAGCGCGTCTTCAGTGGGAATCGACGGACGAAACTGCCGGAGTGATCGAGCCCCAACCGGATCGCCTCCCAGGTCGACAATCACCAGCCGGGTCGGATCGCTCAGGGCCGGTGCAACCGAACCGGGAATTGCCGGCAGATCAACCCCGCTGTCAACTCCGAGACTGTTCCCGATTACCCGTATCCCCCGCTCTTCCAGGAGATATCGCGCTTCCCTGCTGCGGAAATAGGGATTCACGACGTCCAGATCAATCAGCGTCACCCCTCCATCGGGACGTTCCCGGTGAATGTCCATAGCCAGGGCAATGGCGCATTCGCTTTTACCCACGCCAAAATGGCCGGAAATAATCAGGAGGCGAGCGCCATTCAGCACGTCTGTCACCCTAACTGAATCAGTCCTGTCCATCGGAACCTCTGTATTCCCGAGCTTCTTCGACCCCTGTCAGTACTCGGATGGCCCCTTCGGCCAGGGCGGTCATCTCATCTTCTCCGGGATATCGCCGAACTTCAGCTATCCAGTCGACCAGGTCGGTAATCCAGCCGGTAATGACATCGTCCCAGGCGAGGCCGCCGGTCAGTATGACGGCGTCGGGCCGTCGGCCCAGTACCGCAGCGGCGGCACCAATCTCTCTTGCCACCTGCCACGCCATGGCCCGGTAGATTCTCCGTGCTTCGGTATCGCCATTTTCAATACGGCCCACCACTTCACGGGCGTCGTTGGTACCGAGGTAGGCCGTCAGTCCGCCTTTGCCTTTTACCTTCAACCGCACATCCGTCCGGTCGGCGGTACCGGAAAAACACATATCGATCAGTTTCAACGCGGCAATTCCCCCGCTCCGTTCGGGCGTGAACGGTCCTTCGCCGTTCAACCCGTCGTTAACGTCGATGACTCGGCCGTTAAGGTGAGAACCGACGGTAATACCACCTCCCATGTGGGCCACCACCAGCGCCAGTTCTTCGTAGACCCTGCCAATTTCTCCGGCAAAACGCCGGGCAACTGCCTTCTGGTTTAACGCGTGGAAAATACTTACCCGGGGAATCTCAGGTATTCCGCTGGGGCGCGCTTCATCGACAAGCTCATCCACCACTACGGGATCGACGATAAACGCGGGGATACCCGGAGCGGACTGTTCTGCTATCTCTGCTGCCAGAATGCCCCCAAGATTTGAGGCATGGTCACCGGAAACTCCTGCCCGAAGATCGTCGATCATCCGCTGGTTTACCACGTATGTCCCGCCGACTACCGAGTGGAGCAGACCACCCCGGCCAACTACGGCGGCCAGCGACGAGAGGGGAACGGCGTGTTCTCTTAGTGCTGTGAGTATACTCTCCCGACGGAACGGTAATTGTTCCACCATGGATGAAAATGTCCCAAGGGTATCCGACGAATGGGGAATGCACCGCTCCATGATCCGCTCGCTGGTGTCAAAACACGCGATCTTGGTCGAAGTGCTTCCCGGATTGATGACAAGAACTCGCACAGGCCCTTCCATGAGACCTCCGTCTGCAATATGTATTGAAAGAAACGTGCCAAGCCTATGGTTTTTCCAATCAGTTACCGGGCCGGCCGAATGTCGTTTTTGAGGTGGAAAGTGCCATAAACACGCCCGTAAACAGGGCAATTACGGGAGTAATTACAGGAACTTTCAGAGTTTTTAACGCAAAAGACGCAGTTGACCTCGATCATGGCCGCTTGCAGTTACCTATGGTCAATCAGGAATGCGCATAATTCTGCACACCGCAGTATGTTGCGCGCAATAGTTTGCAGTACAAAAATCTGCATTACAGTAGTACTGCTATGAACCACGAGAGGAACGACGCTTCCACATGCTGTATTTCAGTGAATACCGTGGCGTTTCATCTTGTACTGCAGTGTTCGAAGGCTGATGCCAAGCCGCTCTGCACAGCGGGTCCGGTTGCCTTCGGTTTTGGCCAGGACGGTCCGGATGTACTCCCCTTCAACCAGAGCAACCACATCCGCCAGTGGACGGGCGACGTCGGACGGACCGAAGGCCGGTAGAATACGCCCTTTATCCGCCGCCCCGGGGTCGTCACTTCTGTCGATATCTATGTCGGTATCTCTGTCGTCGCACCCGTCGCCGTCCATCTCCAACGACGGCAGATGTCGTCGCCGTAATACCGCTTCGTCAAAGTTCATAGAGATAATCGCCCGGCGCAAGACGTTCTCAAGCTCCCTGACGTTCCCCGGCCAGTGATAACTCACCAGAACGTCCATCGCGTCGTCTTCAATACTCGTGACGGCCCGACCGTATTCACCGTTAATACGCACCAGAAGCTTGTCCGTCAGAAGTGGAATGTCGCCGGAACGGTCCCTCAGCGGCGGTATTTCAACAGGAATAACGTGGAGGCGGTAGTAGAGATCTTCCCGGAAAATGCCGTTTCGCACCGCTTCCCTAAGGTTCAGGTTTGTCGCGGCAATTACTCTGACGTTAACCGGGATGGAGTCTGTTCCTCCTACCCGCCGGATCTCATGTTCCTGAAGTACCCTCAAGAGCTTCGCCTGCGTCTCCAGGCTCATGAGACCGATCTCATCGAGGAGCATCGTACCGCCGTGGGCCTCTTCGAAAAGACCGCGGCGCCCCCCTTTTCTGGCACCGGTAAACGCACCTTCAACGTACCCGAAGAGCTCACTTTCCAGGATGTGTTCCGCCAGGGCTGCACAGTTCACCCGGATAAATCGGGCATTTCGTCGTTCGCTGGCGTTGTGAATTGCGTGGGCAAAAAGCTCTTTACCCGTTCCACTTTCCCCGCGCAACAGAACGGTCGCCGGTGTCCCGGCGGCCACCCGGGCGCGTTCCACAGCTGCAAGAAACGGTACGGCTTCCCCGATTACATCGTCGAAGGTGTAACGAGCCTCCAGCTTCCTGATCGTCTCCCGGGCGTTCTCCAGTTGGTTGTTAAGCTGCATCAGTTCGCTGACGTCTTTAATAACCGCGACCGAACCGCGAACAACTCCGTTCAGGATGAGGGGGTTGGCATCGACAATAACATCCCGCCGGTGCGGCCCCACCCGCATCCGGGCATTTCGGACCGGTTGTCCCCGCCGAAGGACTTCCATGTGGATGCTCTCACCGCTGGCGATATCGACCGTACAGGGCTTACCGATCACATCTTCCGGTGTCAGTCCCGTCACCCGAGAATACGCCGGATTCACCATGACGCCCAGACCGTTTTCGTCAACAACCGAAATAGCGTCCCAGGTACTGTGAAAAATTGCATCGTTTAACAGGCGGACTTCCGAAAGATTCGTTATCTCTTCGGCGAGTCGCTGCAGTTCGGTAATATCACGAAATACCGCCGCCGCGCCGATAGTATTTCCGTCGCCGTCACGAATGGGGTATCGGCTTGTCACTATCGTCACGTCGCCCCACGTCAGCTGCCGGTCAAGCTCGGCAACGCCGCTCTCCATAACGTAGGGGAGGCGGGTCACTGGAAGTACGTCGCGTATCTGCCTGCCGACGCTGCCCGCACCGTCGATTGACAGGATTTCCGACGCAGCACGGTTGAACAGCGTGATAATTCCGTCTGAATCGACGGCAATAATTCCTTCGATGGTGGTGTTTAAAAAGAGGGAGACTTCCCGACTCTCCACGGTTCTCTCAGTTCATGGACGGATTGTACCCCGTCTCGGCAACTATCCGGTAAAAACTGCCTTTCTTGCTCAATGCAGCTTTCCAACCGTCCTGAGCATCTTCCTCGAAAACGACGTCTCCCTGGGCAGGGTGGATAAACCACGCGTCTTCCGCGAGTTCCCGTTCCAGTTGGTCCGGTCCCCACCCGGAATAACCGGCAAAGACGTGGATAACCGGCTGCCGCCCCCCGGGTGGATGGATGTAGTCTTCAGACCGCGAATAGTCCAGAACGTGTTGAAACGAAGGTTCAAAAAAGACCCCCTGCGAGACTTCCTCGCTGTGGTCGCTTTGGTATCGGGACGGAATCCCGTTGTGCAGGACAAACACGTAGTTCTGTTGTACCGGCCCCCCGACAAAAACACGGATATCTGCAATGGGGGAGGTTTCTGCCGATTCGATGACGTCGCCGACGGTTACGTCGCTGACCCGGTTGACTACCAGGCCAAAGGCCCCTTCTTCGTTGTGCTGAATCACCAGGACGACGGTCCTGAAGAAATTAAGATCCTGCAACTCCGTTTCCGCAATGAGAAAATGCCCTGTCAAATCCCGGGGGGGATGCGTCTGATCGGGAGTGGCCATAGCTTAAGTATAACCGGTCCCCCTCCAGTTTTAAACCCCTAGAGGTTCTGCAGTATTTCTTCGACTGCCGAACGTTCCGCGTACTTCGGATTCGCCTCCAGCAGGCGGTTAAGTACCGACCAGGCCGCACCGGTTGCTTCCCGAGCTACATACACCTCACCCAGACGATGGTAGGCCGCCCAGAACTGGGGTTCCAGTTTAACCAGATCCTTCAGCACCGCTTCCGCCCGGTCATATTTTTCCGCCTGAATATAGGCGAGAGCAAGGTTGTAGTGGGCTTGCGGTTCATCGGGGCGAAGGGAAACAGCGGTGCTCAGGTGGTCAATTGCCCGTTCATACAGTTCCAGATTCAAATAGACGTTCCCCAGGTTGTTGTTCACCTCGAAACCGTTCGGATCCCGCTGGTACGCCGAGGTCAAAACCTGTAGCGCCTGTTCATGGGCACCCTGTTCACTCAACAGACGCCCCAGTTCGATCAGCGAGCGCGTATAGGTACCGTCCTGTCGTACCGCCGCCATGTGCGCCTCAATCGCCGCATCGGGGCGGCCCAACGCTTCCTGAATTTGACCGAGGGTAAAGTGGTACTCCGGCCGGGATGGATCGATCTGGATAGCTCGACGAATCAGACCGAGAGCCTCATTCTGTTTCCCCAGTTCACTCTTTACCAGTGCGGCGTTGTAGTTGTGCAACGGACTGTCCGGTTCCAGCTGAAGGGCGCGATCAAATTCGTCCTCAGCCTGGGGAAGCCGACTTTGTCGATAAAACGTCGTGGCAAGGCGGGAATGGTACCGGGGGTCCCGATTGTCCAGCTGTATCGCTCGCTGAAATGACTGTTGGGCCCCGGACAAATCGCCTTCGCCAAGGAGGATCGTACCGATCCGATAGTGGGCATCGTGGTTATCCGGTCGAACTTCCACGGCAAAACGAAACGCCTGGAGAGCACCGGCCTGATCCCTCAACTGGAGATTGGTAATACCCAGATTGTAGTAGGCGTTGGGGTACGCCGGTTCAATCCGGACGGCTCCCTGATAGCTTGAACGGGC
>Ga0172382_10009753_pt1 | contig 13016 bp, 7 predicted proteins | sample Leawel138RmetaG_FD_122245 | JGI IMG/M metagenome (GOLD analysis project Ga0172382, IMG submission 122245) | Leachate microbial communities from a municipal landfill in Southern Ontario, Canada - Leachate well 138R metaG | ecosystem: Engineered > Solid waste > Landfill > Unclassified | place...
CGACGAACCAGGGTCAATCTGGCATTGCTATGGATGTTCACTCGGTCCTCCCTCGGCAGTTGAGTTTTCGCACACCCAATCTGACCGATTAGGGCCGAGTGAACAACCTCCTATAACTCCACATCTAGTGTGCCCCGGGGTCCAGGGCAAGCGCGGAGTTGGGGGGGGGCCGGGGCTCAGCCCCGGCCCGGGGGGCGGCCCGGGGGCCTGCCGGACACCAGGGCCTGCACGCGGATGGCGTACTTGTCCATGCGCGCCAGCAGCGTGGGCCGCGAAACGCCCAGAAGCCGCGCGGCCTGGGTCCGGTTGCCCCCGGTCAGGCGCAGGGCCTCCTCGATGGCCCGCGCGGCGAAGTGGTCGACCACCTCGTCGAGCACGCGCTCGCCGCCGCGCGTGAGCCGGGCGCGCACGAAGCGGCCCAGGGCCGCGTCGAAATCGTCGCCCGGCGGGGCTTCCCCGGGCCGGTCGCCGTGGATGGCGTCCAGGATCTCGCCGGCCCCCAGGGGCGCCCCACGCGAGAAGATCAGCGCCTTGCGCACCACGTTGGCCAGCTCGCGCACGTTGCCCGGCCAGCCGTGCCCGGCCAGGGCCCGGCGGGCGTCGTCGGTGAACCCGGGGGCGGGCACATCCATCTCGCGGGCCTGGCGGGCCAGGAAGTGGTCGGCCAGCAGGTCCACGTCGCCCTCGCGCTCGCGCAGCGGCGGCAGCCACAGGGTGACCACCCGCAACCGGTAGTAGAGGTCCTCGCGAAAGCGGCCCTCGGCCACGGCGGCCTCCAGGTCGCGGTTGGTGGCGGCGATGATGCGCACGTCCACCCGGCGCGGCCCCGCGCCGCCCAGGCGCTCGACGCTGCGCTCCTCCAGCAGGCGCAGCAGCTTGCCCTGGATGGGCAGGGGCATGTCGCCGATCTCGTCCAGGAACACGGTGCCGCCGTCGGCCTGCTCGATCTTGCCCACCCGGCGGGCCGCCGCGCCGGTGAAGGCGCCCTTCTCGTAGCCGAACAGCTCGCTTTCCAGAAGCGTTTCGGGGATGGCCACGCAGTTGATGACCACGAACGGCGCGTCCTTGCGCGGGCTGTGCTGGTAGACCAGGCGCGCGGCCAGCTCCTTGCCCGTGCCCGACTCGCCGCGCACCAGCACCGTGGCCTCGGTGCCCGCGACGCGGCCGATGGCCTTGTACAGCCCCTGCATCACCGGGCTGCGGCCCACCAGCGCATCGTCGCCCTCCCCGGCGGCCTCGCCGGGCCCGGCGTCCATGGCCACGGCCCGGCGCTGGAAGCGCCCGGCCTCCAGGGCCTGGTCGATGAGGGCCAGGATGTCGGGAATGTCGAAGGGCTTGAGCACATAGTCGAAGGCCCCCAGGCGGGTGGCCTCGATGGCCGTGTCCGTCGTGCCGTAGGCGGTCATGATGATGGCCGCGAGCCGGGGCTCCACGGCGCGCATGGCCCGGAAGCCCTCCAGCCCGTCCATGCCCGGCAGGCGCACGTCCATGATGACCAGGTCGGGCACGGCCTCGCCCACGGCGCGCACCCCGGCCTCGGCGGAGTTGGCCGTGCGCACCTCGTGGCCCTCCTGGGCCAGCAGGCGGCGGAAGCTCTCGCGCAGCTGGGCGTCGTCGTCCACGATCAGGATCTGTGCCACTGGCCGTCCTCCTTGGCGGGCAGGGTGATGGAGAACTGCGCCCCGCCGCCCTCGCGCGAGGCGGCCGTGATCCAGCCCCCGTGCTCCTCGACGATGCGCCGGGCGATGGCCAGCCCCAGGCCGGTGCCCTCCTCCTTGGAGCTGAAGAAGGGCTGGAAGACCTGCTCGCGCAGGGCGGCGGGAATGCCCGGGCCCGTGTCGGCCACGCGCACGACAACCACGCTGCCCAGGGGATCCGCGTAGCCGGGCGCAACGCCGATCTCCACCCGCCCGCCTCCGGTCATGGCCGTCATGGCCTCGCAGGCGTTGACCAACAGGTTGACCAGGACCTCCTTGAGCTGCTCGGGGTCCACGATGACCGGGCACGGCCCGGCCGGGGCGCGCAGGTCGACCTGCACCCCGTAGGACTCCAGGCGGTGGCGCATGAGGGTCAGGGCCGCCCGGACCACCTCCACGGCGTCCACCTGCTGCTTGCGCGGCGTGGCCGGGCGGGAAAAGTCCAGGAAGTTCCTGGCGATGGCATCGATGTGCCCGATCTCCTCGGTGATGACCTCGAAGTCCTCGCGCTGCTCGTCGGTCAGGCGCAGGCTGCGACCCAGGGAGAACAGGCGGATCTTCACCGAGGTCAGCGGATTGCGGATGCTGTGGGCCACGCTGGCGGCCAGCTTGCCGGTGAGTGCCCATTTTTCGGCCTGCACCAGGTGCTCGCGGCTTTTCTCCAGCTTGTGCCGTGCGGTGCCCACGTCGTGGAGCAGGTCGCGCACGCGTCGGCCCAGGGCGGTGATCTCGTTGCCCGGGCCCGGGGCGGTGAGGTCCATGGCCTCGGCCAGGCTGTGGATGGGCCGCAACACATGGCGCACCAGCACGAAGGCCAGCACGCCCACCAGGGAGAGGGCCACGGGCATGAACCCCAGGGCGGCCCCGCTGACCACGGCCATGCGCTGGCGCCCGGCCAGCCCGGCCGCGCGCATCCGCTCCTCGTGCAGCGCGCGGTGCTCCTGGCACAGATGCAGGACCCGGGCGTACTGGACGCGGATGTCGCGGTGCAGGGCCGCGCCCTCGTCGCGCCGCCCGGCGCGGTAGAGGTCCAGCACCGCGCCGCGGCCCTGGGCGTAGTGCAGGTAGCCGGACTCGACGCGCCCCACCAGGGCCTGGGCCTCGGCGTCGGGGGCCAGGGCGCGGGCCTGGCCCAGCAGCGTCTCGAATCCGGCCCGGCTGCGTTCCAGGCGCTCCAGCCAGAGGGGGTCGCCGTCCAGGAAGTAGTAGGTCACCAAGCCGCGCTGCTCCAGCAGGGCATCCACCAGCCGCCCGGCGGTCTCGTAGGCCGCGAAATTGCGGTCGAGCACGCCGGAGAGCAGCGTGTCGGCCTTGTGGGTGTACCACAGGACCATGGCGCCGCCCGCCAGGGCGACGGCCACGATGGCCGCAAGCAGGGAAAAGATGTGTACGCGCAGGGACAAACGGGGCATGGCGCGGAACCTCCCGCCCCGGGCCGACCCGGGAACCCGGCCATCAAACCCGCAACGGACGGCCATTGCAAGGGGAATTCTCGGCGCGGGAATCGTTGCCGGGGCATTTTTCGTCGCTTGGCGGTCAAGCCATTTCGCCGCCCCGGGGCTAGGGTCCGAATCGAACCCGGCCTTTCCTCTCGCCGGGCCGGGCCGCCGCTTCGCCCGGCGGCCCGGCCAACGGCGCCGACCCCAAGCACAGGCGGATTGCCGCCAGGGAGATGCCCGCATGTACCACATCGGAATCGATATCGGCTATTCATCGGTCAAGCTCGCCGTCCTGGACATGGACGGCGCAATCGTCCACACGGGCTACGCGGGCCACAAGGGGCAGGCCTTCGACGCCCTCGGCCTGCTGCTGCGGGGCATCCCCGCCTTCCCCGGGAGGCGTGGCGTCGCGTACGGCGCGGTCACGGGCAGCGGGGGGGCCCTGCTCGCCCGGGCCGGGGCGGCCAGCCGCGCCAACGAGGTGGCCGCCCTGGTGGAGGGCGCCCTGCTGCTGGACGATGCCTGCGCCTCGATCATCGAGGTCGGCGGGCAGACCGCCAAGTTCATCACCAGCTTCGCTCCCGGGAACAAGGCGGGCGTCCAGGTGTCCATGACCTCCAACTGCTCGTCGGGGACGGGTTCGTTCCTGGAAGAGCAGGTCTCCCGGCTGGGCCTGGCCATCGAGGACTACGCGACCGTCGCCGCCAGGGCCGCGAGCGTCCCGCGCATCGCCGGGCGGTGCAGCGTGTTCGCCAAGACGGACATCATCCACCACCAGCAGCAGGGGGTGCCCGTGCCGGACATCCTGGCCGGACTGGCGCGCGCGGTGGTCAAGAACTATCGCGGCGCCGTCATGCGCGGGCTGCCCAGAACCCCGCCCATGCTCTTCGCGGGCGGGGTCGCCCTGAACGGGGCGATGGTCGACGCCATGCGCGCCGAGCTCGGCCTGGGGCCCGACGAGCTGCGCGTCCACGAGCATTCGTGCCTGGCGGGGGCGACGGGTGCCGCCGTGCTGGCCGCGAAGCAGAAGCTGGCCATCGACCTGCGCGCCCTGGCCGAATTCCTGGAGCGGGCCGAGCCGGTCCACCTGTACACGCAGGAAACCGCCCGGCTGGAGCCGCTGCGCGACCTGGGCGACGCCGACGCCAGGGACCGGCACCGCTGCCAGCCCCTGCCCGACGAGCCCCTGACAACGGCCTGGTTGGGCATCGACGTGGGCTCCACCAGCACCAACCTGGTCCTGACCGATGCCCGGGACCGCATCCTGGCCTACCGCTACCTGCGCACGGCGGGCGACCCGGCGCGGGCCGTGCGCAGGGGCCTGGACGAACTCCACGGGGAACTGGGCGCCAGGGTCCGCGTGGCGGGCGCCGGGGTCACGGGATCGGGCCGCCACCTGATCGGCCGCATGGTGGGCGCGGACCTGGTGCGCGACGAGATCACCGCCCAGGCCAGGGCGGCCACCCTGCTGGACCCCGAGGTGGACACCGTCTTCGAGATCGGCGGGCAGGACTCCAAGTACATCGCCCTGAAGGACGGGGTGGTCGCCGATTTCCAGATGAACAAGATTTGCGCGGCCGGGACCGGATCGTTCATCGAGGAGCAGGCCAAGAAGCTTGGCGTCCCCCTGGACGAGATCGGCCCCAGGGCGCTGGCGGCGCGCTCGCCCATCGGCCTGGGCGAGCGCTGCACCGTGTTCATGGAAAGCAGCATCGCCGCCCACATGGCCCACGGCGCCGACACGGCCGACCTGGCCGCCGGGCTGTGCTACTCCATCGTCAAGAACTACATGAACCGGGTGGTCAGCAACAAGCCGGTGGGCCAGAGGATATTCCTCCAGGGCGGCGTGGCGCACAACCAGGGCGTGGTCAACGCCTTTCGCGCCGTGACCGGCAGGCGGGTCGTTGTCCCGCCGTTCTTCAGCGTCACCGGGGCCTACGGCGCCGCGGTCCTGGCCCGCGAGCACATGGCGGCGCAGGGCCAGGCCCGGACAGCCTTCAAGGGCCTGCGCCAGGACGAAACCCGGCCCCCGGCCGCGCCCCCGGCCCCGGCCGCGGGCCGCCCGGCGGATTCGTCCTTCAGCCGGGAGATGCAGGACTTCATCTTCCAGGGCCACAACCCGGTGGCCGACCCGGCCCGCAAGACAGTGGGCATGCCGCGCGCCCTGTTCACCTTCGGCATGTTCCCCATGTTCCACCCCTTCTTCGAGGCGCTGGGCTGCAACGTGGTCCTGTCCGACCCCACCTCGGAGGAGACCGTCCGCCTCGCCCAGGAATACTCCCTGGACGAGACCTGCTACCCGGTCAAGCTGATCAACGGCCACGCGGCCCAGCTGGTGCGGATGGGCGTGGACTACATCTTCTTCCCCGACCTGTTCAGCGTGGCCCACCCCGGCTCCAGGGCGCGGCAGGACTACGGCTGCCCCTACATGCAGGCCGCCTTCAAGATCATCAACAAGGCCATGTCGCTGGACACCAGGGGCATCAAGCTGCTGGCGCCGACCATCGCCTTCAGCCGGGGCCAGGATTTCATGCGCGAGGTCTTCATGGACATGGGCCGGGAGCTTGGCGCCGACCGGGAGCAGACCGGCCGCGCCCTGCAGGCGGCCATGCGCTCGTTCAAGGCGTTCGAGGCCAGGATGGACGCGCGCGGCAAGCAGATGGACGCCCTGGAACCGGGGCGCAAGGCCTTCGTGCTCATCTCCAAGATATACGGCGTGGCCGACCCGGTGCTGAACCTCGGCATCCCGGACAAGCTCGCGGCCCTGGGCTACCAGACCCTGCCCTTCTACGCCCTGCCCCCGGCCGACATCTTCGAGCAGCACCCCAACATGTACTGGCCCTTCGGGCAGCACATCCTCGAAGCCGCGCGGGTGGTGGCCGCACACCCCGACCTCCACGCCATATTCCTGACCCACCACGGCTGCGGGCCGGACACGGTGACCACCCACTATTTCAAGGAAATCATGGGCGACAAGCCCTACCTGACCATCGAGGTGGACGAGCACTCCTCGGATGTGGGCGTCATCACCAGGCTGGAGGCCTTCGTCGGCAGCCTGGAGCACCAGGGCGCCCGCCCGGGCGCGGAGCAGACCCCCGCGCCCCCAGGGGCCGCCCGGGGCGGAAGCATCGAGACCGGCCTCGCTCCGGGCCGGGACCACAGGCTCCTGCTGCCCGACCTGCCGCCATACTCCCGGCTGGCTGCGGCGGCCATGCGCGGGCACGGGCTGGAGGTCGAGCCCCTCGCCCCCAGCGACGCCCGGTCCCTGGACCTGGGGCGGCGCCACACGGTGACCAACGAGTACTATTCCCTGACGGCCCTGCTGGGCGACCTGTTGCGGGCCCTGGCCCCGCCCCGCGCCCCGGGGGCGCCCCCGGCCGTGCTGCTGCCCCAGAACGAGGGCGCGGAGGTGGACGGGCAGTACGCCCGCTTCGTGCGCACGCAGCTCGACCTGAACGGCCACCGCGACGTGGCCGTGTGCGCCCCGTTCCTGGAAGACCTTCCGGACCTGGGCGAGGCCCCCGCACGGGACATGTTCCATGTCCTGCTGGCGGGCGACCTCGTCCTGCTGGCGCCCCCGGCGCGCAGGCCGGAGCTCCTGGCGACCCTGCTGGAAGGCGGCGAATCCGGCGCGCCGGACGGACCGGCCCTGGCGGCCGCCGCCCGCCGGGTCCGTGCCTGGAACGAGGAACCCGCCCCCGGCAAGCGCGTCTTCGCCCTGGGCGAACCGCTGGTGCTGTTCAACGACTTCCTCAACGACGGCACCTTCCGGCGGCTGGAACAGGACGGCCACCGGGTCATCCGCGCGCCCCTGAGCGAATGCCTCTGGAGCCTCTGGCACGACCACCTGGAGGCGAACCCCGGGTCCGGCGCGGCGCAGCGGCGCGCCCGCCTGGACGAACTGCGGCGGCTCATGGGCTCCATCGGCCGCGAGCTCGGCGCCCACAGCCACTTCGAGCCGGACCCGGAGGCCCTCATGCGCCGCGCGGACCGGACCCTGGGCCTCTACAGCGGGGCCTTCGGCCGCTACCGCAGCGTCAAGGCGCAGGGCAGCCTGCCCGCTGTGGACGGCATCATTTCGGTGACCTCCATGTACGAGAACACGGGGATATCCCTGGGCATCCTGCGCGGCGGCGCGGCAGCGGGGGAGCTGCCCCACCTGGCGCTGACTTTCGACGGAAACCCCAACGAAAACGACAAGATGAAGACTGAATCGTTCATCCACTACCTGTAGCCGCCAGCGGGGCACAGAGCGAAGCGGAGGAAATACGACCATGAATCCGACGACAGGACAATGCAAAGGCGGGGCCGCGACGGCGCGGGGGCGCGGCCCCAGCAGCTTCTGGCTCCAGGATCCGGAACCCGTGTTCGCGCACCTGGCGTTGCGCGAGGACACGCTCTTTGTGGACGCGGGCTGCGGCGCCGGGGAATACGCCCTGTACGCGGCGCGGCGGCTGGGGCCCACGGGCCGGGTGGTGGCCCTCGACTCCTCCCGGGAGTCCATCGACTGGCTGCGCGCCAACGGCAACCAGCCCGGGGCGGCCCCGCTCAGCGGGCATGTCTGCGACATCACGGCCGCCATGCCCCTGGAAACCGGGCAGGCGGACGTGGTCATGCTGGCCACCGTCCTGCACATCCGGGCGGTCCGCGACAGGGCCGCGCCCCTGTTTCGCGAGATCGCCCGGATCCTGCGGCCTGGGGGCACCCTGGCCGTGCTGGAATGCGCAAAAAAGGAGGCCAACTTCGGCCCGCCGCTGCATGCCCGCCTGGCCCCGGAGGACGTGGCGCGCCTGGCTGCCCCGGCGGGCTTTCGCAGCTCCTCCGTGCTGCTGCTGGAGCACACCCACCTGACCTGCCTGAGCCCAGGCTGAGCAACGCCCCCGGCGGCCGGGCCGGAGCGAAAGAGTCGCGGACCGTGTCAAAAAGCGCCCCCGCCCCCGGACCACCGGGCGCGGGGGCGCCGGGCGAAGGCCCGGGCGGGGGGGCCGCTCCGTCTGCCGCGTCGGCGCCGGGAGCTTTGGGAGCGCGGGAGGCGCGCCGGACACTGGCCGGCGCCCGCGCACCAGCCCCTCAGCACGCGGGCGTGTGCAGGCGCTCGCGCACGGATTGCAGGTAGGCCTTGGGCAGGACGCCGAAGCGCTTCCTGTAGGCCGAGGAGAAGTGGCTCAGGTTGGTGTAGCCGATGTCCCAGGCCACCTCGCTGACGTTCATGTCGCCCTCGGCGAAGAGCCTGCGGGCCCGCTGCAACTTGTATTCCCTGACAAAGGCGATCACGGACATGCCGAACAGAGCCTTGAACCCGGCCTGGATGCTGGCAATGGGCAGGCAATACCTGGCCGAGATATCGGAGAGGGTCGGCGGGTCGGCGTAGCGCTCCTCCAGCTCCTCGCGGATGGCGTGGATGACATCGCGCACCCGGGGGCACAGCGCGGCGTCCGGGCAGGCGGACGCCGTTTCCGCCAGCACGAGGGCCAGCAGCTCCCAGGCCTTTGCCTCGACGTACATTTCGATGCCGACGTTGTTCCTCAGGCTGTAGAAAAGCTCGTTGGCGGCGGCCTGCATCATGGGCGACTGCCTGTGCTGGCGCACGAACCCGTCCGCGGGGCCGCCCTCGAGCACCCGGCGCAGGCAGGGGGCGGCCCGACCCGCGTCGCGCCCGAGCATGGCGCCCAGGGTGGACGGCAGGACATGCACATGCAGCAGCCGGACCTTCCGGCGGGCGGGCAGGTGCGCGGTGCCGCACAACTGCGGCATGTAACCCACGCCGAACCGCCCGGCCCCGTTGTGCAGCTCCGTCGCGCCCCCGGGCGCGGAGGCGATCCGGCTGGTGAACGCCCCCTCCAGGAAAAACCCGAAGTCGATGAAGCGGTTGGCCTTGCAAAAGCCGAGGGCGAACGCCTGCGGCAGGGTCGCGTCGAGCACCGTGAGGGCCAGCCCGCCCCCCAGGCGCCGCTCCTGCCACAGCCGGGCGAACCAGGCGGCCCGGCCCTGCTCCTGCAACGCGGGGAACTGGCGCACCGGCTCCGCTGGCGCGGCGCCGTCCGCAGCCCGGGGGGATCGGGCAGGCTTCGGAGCAGCGGTATGCATGGGAACTCCGTTTATGCGATTATGAATTTCATTATCAATGAGCTGCATGTAAAATCCCCCGTCCTTCCTGTCAATCCGGGCCGCCGGGCTCCGCCCCCGGCCGGGCGGCGGAGCCCGGCGGCGAGCCTAGAAGCTGTACCGCAGCGCCATGTAGAGGTTCGAGTTGTTCCTGTATTGCCCGAACATCGTTCCGAGGTGGTCGCCAGTGAAGATGTTGGCGCCGATCTCCTGCCGGATGTCGTCGGTCCACTTGTAGACGATCCGCGGGCGCAGGTAGGCGTCCGCGTCGCTGGGCGACCAGTATCCGGACACGGCCAGCTCCAGGTTCTGGTTCATGAGCAGCTTGCTGACCTGTACCGTCAGCACATGGCGGAACTCGTCCCGGCGGCGCCTGCCGTTGAAGGTCGCCGCGTACGAGTCGTACCCGAGCAGCTGCTCGACGTAGTACTGCACGCTCCCGGTGCAGTCGCGGCACAGCTCGCGGGCATAGCCGACCAGGTAGCGCAGCTCGGAATTGTTGATCCCCGGATTGCGCCCGCCCCTGTCCTCGGTGGAGTCGTAGTAGGCGAACTCGGCGTTGGCGATGCCTCCGGCCAGGGGGCCCCGGACGCTGGCCCCGTAGACATGCAGGCGGGGGAAGATCGCGGTCCCCCGGGCATCGGCGCCGCCGGGGTTTTTCCAGAAGCCGAAATAGCCGTATGCCGCCAGCTCGAAGGCCCCGACGGACCGGTAGAGCCGCAGCGCATACTCGGCGTCGGCCGCCCAGCGGTCCGGCCGCTCGTAGTCCAGGCCCGCGTCGCCCCCGGTCAGGGCGCCGCGGCTCCCGTCCCAGTAGGAAATGTACCGCCCGGTGATGAAGCGGTCGCTGGCGAACAACGGCGTGAGCACCAGATCGACGTTCAGCCGGCCGAAGAACAGGCTGGCCTTGACGCTGTCGCTGGGCGCCTTGAGGTACTCGTCGTCCCGGCCGATGAAAAAGGACTGCCAGTCCTTGGGGAACAGGTCGTTGAGGAAGACCAGGTCGCCGGTGCCCCAGGTCAGCACCTGGCGCCCCAGCTTGAGGTCCAGGTTGTCCGTGGGCCGCAGGAACATCCAGGCCTCGCGGGTGTCGCCCTCCACGCGCCCCAGGATCCCGTCGTGCCAGATGTCCTGCTTGAGCTTGAACTGGGCCCAGTCCGTCTGCGTGGATGCCTCGCACTGCACCCGCAGATCCAGGACGGACGCGTCCTTCGCGTGGGCGTCCTCCCGGATGCGCCCCCCGCCCCGGACCTCCAGGAAGCCGTGCACCTCCACGGGGTCGAACCGGTCCCCCAGGGAGGCCGCCGCGCACTCGCCGCCAGCCGCCAGCATGGCGGCCGCCAGGGCCAGGCAGGCGATGACCGCCCGCCGGGCCCCGGCCGGAAACGCCGCCAGCATTACGGCAAAACCTCCCTGGGCGCCCGGCGCAGGTAGCGCTCGGTGAAGAGCGCGTCCTCCAGGCCGCTGTTGTACCGGATGTCGGAAAAGACCATCTCGGTCCGGCTGCCGGTTTCCAGGTCGCGGGCAACGGAGCGGACGACCGTGGGATAGGCCACCGGCCGCCCCTGCTCGGCGGCCGCGACCAGCTCGACCTCCAGGACCTCGATGATCCGGTAGGGTCGTCCGTCGGCCTTGTGGTATTCGATGCGCATGGGCAGCCAGGTCGTTTTGTCGATGTGGGCCACATACGCGGCGAACTCGACGGCCCCGGGGTTCCGGGGCGTGCCCCTGACGACGTGGAAGGGCCCGTCGGCCGGGATCAGCTCATGGAAGTCCTCGGACGGGTTGCGCCCCGAGATATCCTCGTAGAGGAAATCCGACCCCACGAAGCTCGTGCGCTTGTCGCTGGCCGCGATGCGCTTGACCAGGTCGAGGCTCGGCATATAGAGCCACCGGTCGTCGTCGGCCTCCGCGCCGACGTGCTTGTGGACCATGAACACCATCTTGCGCACGTCGGACGGCTCGACGAAGTAGACGAAGTACTTCTGGTCGCCGTCCCGCGCGCCGCAGTCCAGGCGCAGCATGTTGAACTGCCGCTTGCGCGTGCGCCCCTGCTTGTCGGTTATGATCATCGTCGTCGTGCCCCGGCAGTCCCGGCCCTGGTACAGCGAGGCATGATTCGACATCTCGACCACCGACCGGGCCGACACGGCCTCCCCCGCATGGCTCCATGCGGCAAGCCAGGCCAGACAAAACGCCACCGCCACCACTCCGCAAACGTGTCTCACGGATACTCTCCTGTTTTTACGCTGTTTCAAGACTGAAAAACCGGACATGCGGGCCCGGACGGGCGCCCGGGCCCGCCGCTACCGCGGCCCGTTCCGGGGGGCCGCCTCGTCGGTGTACACGGGTTCGGCCTCGCAGCACCCGGACGCGTCCTCGCCGCGCACCTCGATCCTCCGGGGGCGGAAGAGCCAGGCCTGGCCGGCCGTCAGCGTGGCCGGAAGCAGGACCAGCGTGACCCCGCCGGAAAGAATCAGGATGGAGAACAGGAGGATGCCCGTGGTCTTGTACGGAACCAGGGCCGCCACCAGCATGGGCAGGAAGCCCAGGGCGATGATGATGACGTTGCGGCTGATGGCCCGCGCGGGTTCGCCGAACATCAACGGGACGGCCTTCGCCCATGTCCCCGCCTGCGCGGTCATCTGGCGGCTGCGCTCGAGGAAGTGGATGGCGAAGTCCACGGCGATGCCCAGCGAGATGGCGCCGAGCACGGCCACGGGCATGTCGTAGTCCAGCCCGAGGAAACCGAGGGCGCCGTACATGAACGCGATGGTCAGCGACAGGGGGACCATGCACAGGACGCCCCACGCCAGGGACCGGAAGAGCACGACCATCATGCCCATGACGATGAGGTAGCTTCCGCCAAGGGAGGACAGCATGCCCCAGAACATTTTCCACTGGAAAACATAGTTGATGTAGTGCAGCCCGGCGAACTGGTGTTCCAGGGCCACCGGCGGCCTGTGGTCGCGCAGGTACTGCCCCACCGCCTCCACCGCCGCCCCCGTGCGCGTGCTGTCGCCGCTCTGGAACTGCAGGAAGATGTTCACGGAGTCGAACCCGGGCGTGACGAAATGCCAGATGTCGTGCGGCTTGTGGCTTTGCTGGTACTGCATGAGGCATTCGGAGACCGCTGCGGACGAGTCCGGAATCCTGTAATTCTCGGCCCGCCCGTCGATGAGCTCCTGGTGGACCTTGCGCACGATGTCGGCCAGGGAGGTGCTTCTGCCGATGTACCCGTTCCGGAGCAGCCAGGCCTGCATGTCGGCCATGTAGCGCAGCACCTCGGGGCGCTTGAACACCTCGGCCCCGGCCTCCCCCTCCAGGACCAGGGAGGCCGTGTAGGTGCCGCCGAAATGCCTGTTCAGGGCCGTGTCCGCCTGGCGGATGGGGTGCCCCGTGGCGAAGCGCTTGGCGTAGTTGTCGTTGATGTTGATCCGCGACATGCCCCAGGCGGAGGCGAGCAGGCAGACCACGGCAAGGGCCAGCACCAGCTTCGCGTGCCTGAACGAGAACCTGCCCATGCGCTGCAACAGCCGCGTCAGGACGGAATCGTCGACGCCGCCCTGCGCCGCCAGGCCGAAATTGCGCAGGACGCCCTCGGGCAGGAGCATGATGTACGCGGGGACGAAGAGCACGGTGATGAGCCAGGCGAACATGACCCCGACGCCGACAAACGCGCCGAACACCCTCGCGGGGGGGATGTCCGTCGTGACGAACGAGAAGAACCCGGCCGCCGTCGTCAGCGAGGTGTACAGCATGGGCATGAAGAGCA
>Ga0172382_10009756_pt1 | contig 13014 bp, 12 predicted proteins | sample Leawel138RmetaG_FD_122245 | JGI IMG/M metagenome (GOLD analysis project Ga0172382, IMG submission 122245) | Leachate microbial communities from a municipal landfill in Southern Ontario, Canada - Leachate well 138R metaG | ecosystem: Engineered > Solid waste > Landfill > Unclassified | place...
GCAGCGCCGGCACCACCGATTTCCAGTTCATGATCAAGGGTGCGGTCAAGGAAGTCGGCGTGCTGGTGATCCTCAATCAATACTACTTCGAGCACACCGGCCACTATCCGCTGGGTGAGCACTTCAACGCCCGCCAGGCACCGCGCGATCATGGCGAACTGCTGCGACTGGCGCGTGAGCGTTTCGATCCCGCACACATGCCCCACATCGTGGGGGTCGGCGATACGGTCACTTCCAGTACGCAGATGGTGGATGGGCAGCGCCTCCAGTTGCGCGGTGGCAGCGATCGCGGCTTTCTCACGCTGGTGCAGGCGCTGGGCGAAACCTTTGGAGCGGGCAGCACCGTGATCTATATCGACAGCAGCGGCGGCGAGGTGCGCCGTCCCGGCCTCGACGCGACCCATCTGCAGCTGCACGCTGCGGACCCGGCGCTCGAACCCTGGCCTGCGCTCGAAGGCATCACCGACCCCGCCGACCCGCTGCGGCTCGATGTCGTCTTCTGCGGCGGTCACGCGCAGTACGTGCCGTTTTTCTGCGCCCTGGCCGAGCGTCGCGTGCCACGCTGATCGTGCAGCGCCAGTGTCGGCTTACGCGGCAGACGACGCTGCGCTGGCGCGACTTTCGATCTCTACGATTCCGTTGACGACGCGCAGCGCGATCTTCGGCAGGCTGCATTCCTCGCCTCGAACGCAGCTGCCGTCGCGCCCGTCGAACACCCACTCGTGGACCGGACAGGTGAGGTAGCGGCCGTTGAACTCGCCACGGTAGAGCGGCACATTCTGATGCGGGCAGAGGCCGTTGAAGGCCTGCAGTTCGCCGCCTTCCGCCCACAGCAGGATGACTTCACGCCCGTCAACATTGTAGGGCGCTGCATCGCCTTCCATCAGGCTGCTCAGCTTGCACACCGGGGTGTAGGACATGGTTCGATCTCCGTCGGGTTTGAGACAGGAAGGCGGGAGTTTGCCCTCGACCTCACGCGCCGAGCAATTCCGGGGCCTGTTCCGTGATTGAGGCGCGCTCGACTACTTGTCGACATGACGTTCCAGATCGCCTGCGCGGCGTTCCCGCAGCCGCCACGCCTCCGCCAGTTTCACGATCTGCGCGCGCAGCACGTCGCCCATCCCGGTGTCGGCGCTGTGACTGAGCGCTTCCAGGCTGCGTGCAATCCGGCGTGCATCGGCGTGCGGCGTGGCAATCGCCTGGCGCGAAAGCAGGGCGAGCAGTCCGGCAAGCGCGGGCTGATGCTCGATGCTGCCGCCACCGCAGGCGGCGGTGCGCCCCGGGCTGTCGAGCAGGGCGCCAAGTTGCTCAAGTGCCTTGCGGCCGCTGGCCGCCGAGCGCGGACTGCCGGTGGCGAGGTGGTGAGCGATGCTGTTGCGCAAGGCCTCGACGAGCGCGTCGAGCTCGTGGGGCGAGGATGGGGTGTGGTCGTGGGTGATGGGCATGTTGCGGGTGTCCTCCTTCATGTGCATGGTGGCGCTCCGGCCATTCGGGCAGCGCAGCGCTGCAGTTGGCACCATCCGTGCTTATTCGATTCCCGATCTGAATCACGCAAACGTATCGCAGCGAAGGAGCAAGCATGCTGTCAGTGGAAGAAGCGCGGGCGCGTCTGAAGACCAGACCCCTGCCGGCCAATCCGTGGGTGTTCGCAAGCGATGAGGCAATCATCATCAAGGCGGACTACACCGACACCATCGAGCGCATGCTGCGCTGGGTGCCAAAAACCCGATGGAGCCCGCGCCAACGGTGCTGGATCGTGCCCCTGTCCGGGCTGGAACTGGTGCGCTCCGTGTTGCCCGAACTGAGCCGGCTCGCCGAAGCCATGCAGGAGACACCCGTAGCACCCGAGTCGGCGCCCGCTGCGGGCAATGTCGATGGCGACGACGCCGAGGCCAGGACGTGGTTCCGTGACAGCGCACGCTTGCTGTATGGCAGCGACTGGCAGCGTGAAACCGCACGCGCCCTTGGTCGCGATGAAGCTGCGCTTGCGTGCTGGCTGGTCGGTGAGGGCGTCATGGAAGACTCGCCGGCAATCCTGCTGAACGAAATGCTCGCACTGATGCGCCGGCGCAGTGTCGATATCAGCGCCGCGGCCGATGTGCTGGCGCAGCGCATCGCGTCATGATCACCTGCGTCCGCAAGCGTCCGGTGACATCAGAGCGTGCGCACCTGGTCGGCGTTTGCGGCGAAGGCAAAGTGATCGGCGCGATCGAAGACCTCGGTGGGGACATCGTAGACAAACTGGTTCTCGAACCAGGCGCTGGCGTAGGGCATGAACACCGTGTTTGCCGGCAGTTCAGTCAGCGTTTCGCCGCCGCCCAGCAGTGCCGAGCCAAAGCCGCTGTTGCCTGCGAGCGGTACGTTGTCGTCACCGAAGACCTCGAACTGAACAAAGATCTTGGCCGCTTCGACACCGCCCTCGGATGTCTTGATGCCGGTGACGCGGATGTTCTGGAAACGGCGCCCGACCTTGCCGTCATCGAGGAACTGGAAGAACTCCTGGAGTTTGCCTTTCTTGACCACGGTGCTTTCCAGAACGGGCACACCCAGTTGCGTCATGCTCAAGCCTTTGGGTTTGGCGTCCTTCAATTCGATCTGTGTCGTCTTCTCAGCCAATGCGGGCACGATGTTCTCCATGGTTTGGTTGTCGACAAAGGTGCGACAAAAGCGCGACAAAAGGACCGCTTTGCGCGCTGCATGGAGCCGATAAGCAGGTTCGATGCCAATCCGCTGCGCCCTCCGACCCTGACCGGGTGGCGCGCTCCATCACCCATTTCCCGGAAACATGTTCAACATGAAACAGCCCCCACTCCTGCAACGCCTGAGAGCGAAGAAACGCAGTCAGGCGATGATCGTCGGCCTCACCTGGTACACAGAAGAAACCTGGGCACAGGTCAAGGCATGCGCCACCGACCCCGAGTGCTTCGAAGACTCGTTTGAAAAATGGAAGGCGATGGCGGTCAGGGCGCGCAGGGAATTTCAGCGCGCGGGCGTGCGGGCCATCGAGTGCCAGATTGTTCCCGATGAGTTGTCAGCCTGGTGTGTGCTGAACGGGCAGCAGAACAACGCGACGTCGAGGGGCGAGTACGTATCGGAAAAGCTGAGCGCGAGCGTTGGATAGATCGGGCGGGGCCGCCCCGCGCCTAGCGCAGGCCGCGGCTCTGCGCGAACACCCTCACCAGGCCGAGCAGGGCCGAAATGTTGGGGACGGCAATGCCGGCCTTGCCCGCAATCTCGTGCACCACGCTCAGCAACGCGTCGATTTCAAGCCTGCGTCCGGCTTCGACGTCCTGCAGCATCGACGTCTTCATGGCGCCCATGGAGCGCGTGATGGCGTTGCGTGCTGCCGGCGCCTGGCCGACCGGGCAGCCGATGTACTCCCCGATGCTCGCGGCCTCTTCCATGATGCTGACGCAAAAGGCATTGACCAGCGGGTCATCGAGCAGGCGGTCCGAGGTGGCACCGGTCAGCGCCGAAATCGGGTTCATGGTCATGTTGCCCCAGAGCTTGAACCAGATCTCGCGCTGAATGTGTTCGCTCAGGGTGATGTCGAGCCCCGCGTCGGCGAGCGTTGCCGCCACCGCCCGGGTTGCGTCGGAGGGGGCTCCAAAGGGTTCGCCGATGATCAGGCCGTTGCCCATCTTCTGGATGCTGACACCGGGTTCGGCGGTGCTGCAGGCGATGTGTACGACACAGCCGATGATCTGCGCCGACGGGATTTTCGAACGCAGCTCGTTTGCCGGGTCGACGCTGCTGAGCGCCGTCCCTTCGAGCGGTCCGTGGAGCCCGTCGAAAAACCACCACGGCACGCCGTTCATCGCGGTCATGACCTTGGTTCCGGGGCCGATCAGGGGGGGGATGGCCGCTGCGACTGCTGCCATTGCCGGTTCTTTCACTGCAACAATCACCAGATCCTGTGGGCCGAGTTCGGCGGGGTTCGCCACCGCACGCACCGGGTAGTCATTGCGTCTGCCCTTGGCTTCGAGCCCCAGCCCCCTGCGCTGAAGCGCGTCGAGGGTGGCGCCGCGCGCGACAACTGACAGTTCGCGTCCGCTGGCGACGATGTGCGCGCCGATCACGCCACCCACTGCACCTGCGCCGTAAAGACAGATTTTCATGTGTGCTCCCGATCCGCGATGGTGGCTGATGTCCGCAGTTTGGCCGCGGACGACCGTGCCTGGCAACATCGCCAGTGTATCGCGCCCCGATCGGAAGCCCTGCGCAGCAGGCGTTTGCACTGGCCGCCTTGCTACGTAGAATCAGGGTTTTGCTTCCAGGACACGCGATGAGTCAGTTCCAGAAAGGCATTCTCGCCCCGCTGCCCGCACAGGCGCGTCATCTTTTCTTTGCCATCGAATCGATCGAAGCACTGCCTTCCGCGCTCGATGCGCTGGCGGGGCTGGTGGATGGCGAGACGGCGGTGGTGGGGTTCGGTGAGTCGGTGCGCCATGCTCTGTCCGGTTCGCTGGGCGGGCTGCGCGCCTTTCCGCCGATCTCGGGCGTCGGCGTCGACGTGCCCTCGACCCAGCATGCGATGTGGTGCTGGCTGCGTGGCGAAGACCGTGGCGAACTGCTGCACCGGACGCGCGCCATCGAAGCCGCCGTGTCACCGGCCCTGGCGCTGGTGCTGGCGACCGACACCTTCTGCTATGACAACGGTCGTGACCTGACCGGCTACGAGGACGGCACCGAGAATCCGAAGGGCGATGAGGCGCTGGTGGCGGCCTTCGCCGCAGACGATGCAGCGCCGGGCGAGGCGGGTGGCAGCTACGTCGCCGTTCAGCACTGGACACACGATCTCGACACCTTTGCGGCGTTGCCGACGGCGGAGCAGGACAATGTGTTCGGGCGCCGCAGAAGCGACAACGAGGAACTCGACGATGCGCCGGTTTCGGCTCATGTGAAACGCACTGCACAGGAGAGCTTTGAGCCCGAAGCCTTCGTGCTGCGGCGCTCGATGCCTTGGGTGGAAGGGCGCGAAGCGGGCCTGCTGTTCGTGGCCTTCGGCCATACGCTCGACGCCTTCGAGGCGCAGCTGCGGCGCATGGCCGGGCTGGAAGATGGCGTGACCGACGCGTTGTTCAGCTTCAGCCAGCCGACGACGGGCGGATACTACTGGTGCCCGCCGCTGACGGCGGGGCGCATCGATCTGCGTGCCCTGATGGGCTGAAACCGGTTCGGCGCAAGCCCGCGGGCCTGCGCCGAATCGCTTGCTGCTGCTTACTTCAGGTCAAAGCGGTCGAGGTTCATGACCTTGGTCCATGCGGCTGCGAAGTCGCGCACGAACTTCTCTTTCGCGTCTTCCTGCGCATAGACTTCGGCCAGCGCACGCAACTGCGAGTTGGAGCCGAAGATCAGATCCACGCGCGTGCCGGTCCATTTGACCGCGCCGGTTTTACGGTCGCGTCCCTCGAACTTCTCCCCACTCTCGGAGGTCGGCTTCCAGGTCGTGCCCATGTCGAGCAGATTCACGAAGAAGTCATTGCTCAGGGTCTGGGCTCGCGTGGTGAACACCCCGTCTGCAACGCCCCCTGTGTTGGCCCCCAGCACGCGCAGGCCGCCGACGAGTACCGTCATCTCGGGTGCGCTCAGCTTGAGCAACTGAGCCTTGTCTACCAGCATGGCCTCGGGGGGTACGGTGTAGTTCGCCTTCCGGTAGTTGCGGAAGCCATCGGCTTCCGGCTCCATCACCGCGAACGATTCCACGTCGGTCTGCGCCTGCGATGCGTCGGTGCGCCCCGGTGTGAAAGGCAGGGCTATCGCATGACCGCCGGCCTTGGCTGCGGCTTCGACGGCTGCGTTGCCAGCCAGCACGATCAGGTCCGCCATCGACACTTTCTTGCCGCCGCGCTGCGCACCGTTGAACGCCTGCTGGATGCCTTCGAGCGTCGACAACACCTTGCCCAGCTGGGTGGGCTGGTTTACTTCCCAGTCCTTCTGCGGTGCCAGCCGGATGCGCGCGCCGTTGGCGCCGCCGCGCATGTCCGAGCCACGGAAGCTCGAGGCCGAGGCCCAGGCGGTGGCGACCAGTTCGGCAATCGACAGGCCCGAGCTCAACACCTTTGACTTGAGTTCGGCAATGTCTGTGGCGTCGATCAGCGGGTGGTCGACCGGCGGGATCGGGTCTTGCCAGATCAGGTCTTCGGCCGGGACTTCCGGGCCGAGATACCGCGCCTTCGGGCCCATGTCACGGTGCGTGAGCTTGAACCAGGCGCGTGCAAAGGCGTCGGCGAAGGCCTGTGGGTCCTTGTGGAAACGACGCGAAATCGGCTCGTAGATCGGATCGAGGCGCAGCGACATGTCGGCCGTGGTCATCATCGGCGGGTGCTTCTTCGACGGATCGTGGGCGTCCGGAATCATGTGCTCCGGCTTGACGTCCTTTGCCACCCACTGGTGGGCGCCGGCCGGGCTCTTGGTGAGTTCCCACTCGTAGCCGAACAGCATGTCGAAGTAGCCGTTGTCCCATGTGGTCGGATTGGGCTTCCAGGCACCTTCGATGCCGCTGGTGGTGGTGTCGCCGCCCTTGCCGGAGCCGAACTTGTTGATCCAGCCCAGGCCCTGCTCCTCGATGGGCGCGCCTTCGGGCTCCGGGCCGATGAGGGCAGGATCGCCCGCACCGTGGGCCTTGCCGAAGGTGTGGCCACCGGCGGTGAGCGCCACCGTCTCTTCATCGTTCATCGCCATGCGGGCGAAGGTTTCGCGCACGTCGCGGCCCGAGGCCACCGGGTCGGGGTTGCCGTCCGGGCCTTCCGGGTTTACATAGATCAGGCCCATCTGCACTGCGGCCAGCGGGTTTTCCAGCTCACGGTCGCCGGAATATCGGCTGTTGGGCTTGTCGCTGGTGGCCAGCCATTCCGCCTCGGCACCCCAGTAGATGTCCTCTTCGGGCTGGAAGATGTCGGCACGGCCGCCGGCGAAACCAAAGGTCTTGAAGCCCATCGACTCCATTGCGCAGTTACCGGCCAGAACGATCAGGTCTGCCCACGAGATCTTGTTGCCGTATTTCTGCTTGAGCGGCCACAGCAGGCGGCGTGCCTTGTCCAGGTTGCCGTTGTCGGGCCAGCTGTTGACCGGGGCAAAGCGCTGGTTGCCGGTGCCGGCGCCACCACGGCCGTCCGCCGTGCGGTAGGTGCCGGCGCTGTGCCAGGCCATGCGGATGAACAGACCGCCGTAGTGGCCCCAGTCGGCGGGCCACCAATCCTGCGAGGTCGTCATCAGCGCGACCAGATCCTTCTTCAGCGCCGCGAGGTCGAGCTTCTTGAATTCTTCCGCGTAGTCGAAGTCCTCGCCCAGCGGGCTGGATGCCGGCGCGTGCTGGTGCAGGATGTTCAGGTTCAACTGGTTTGGCCACCAGTCACGATTGGAACGCGTTCCGGCCGCAGCGCTCGCGGCATGGTGTCCTGCAAAGGGGCACTGGCTTTCGTTGCTCATGCTTGTCTCCTGGTGTTTGTCTTGGTGTTGGTGTGGGCCATGTACTCACCATAGCGCCGCTGTATGGCCATTCCTAAGCAATTAAATTCATTGTCCACATAGGCACCCTGTATCGATGCAAAATCATGAATTCCCATTTGCTATCGATAGACGATTGAACGCAGAACCGAATCTGCTTTCCGCTTGTCACACGGTGGTTGCGGACAATCCGCAGTCGCGATCCTCTTCAACCCCTTCAAGCAAATACTTTTTGAGCACCAGCATGCAGAAGATCATTGATGGTTTCCTGAAGTTTCAGACAGAAGTCTTTCCGCAGCGGTCGGCGCTGTTCAAGGAGCTGGCCGGGCAGCAGAGCCCGAAAGTGCTGTTCGTGACCTGTTCCGACAGCCGGGTGGTGCCGGAACTCCTGACCCAGCAGGAGCCGGGCGATTTGTTCGTGATCCGTAATGCGGGAAACATCGTGCCATCCTATGGCCCGGAACCTGGCGGGGTGTCGGCAACCGTCGAGTACGCGGTTTCCGTGTTGCAGGTGACAGATATCGTGATCTGCGGGCATTCGAACTGTGGCGCGATGGAGGCCATTTCCAGTTGCCAGTGTCTCGATCATCTGCCAGCTGTGGCGCATTGGTTGCGTTACGCCGATGTGGCGAAGGCCATCGTGAACGCGCGTGATTATCCGACCCGGCAAGCGCGCACGGACGATCTGGTCCGCGAGAACGTGATTGCCCAGCTCTCGAACATTCGCACGCATCCGGCGGTTGCCTTGGCCCTTGCACAGCGCAAGCTGAGTTTGCACGGATGGGTCTACGACATCGAAAACGGCCTGGTTAATGCGCTCGATGGCAAAACGTCCACATTCGTGCCGCTGTCGAGCCATACGGACGTCAGCGCGACCCAGTTGTAAGTTTTTTGCCGGGGTCAGGGGGGAAGCCCGCCGCCTTCGTTGATGCGGATCACCCCCCTGCGGATGTCTTCGCAGATCGGCAGTGCGGCCGGAATCTGCCCTCGATCGTTGCACACCCTCACCACGTCGCCAGCGGACAGACCACGTGCCCGTGCATCCCCGGAACACCATCCGTTCGCTGTTCTGGGCGAGGCTCTTTCTGGCGGTGTATTGGCCATACACCTCGATCGGGCAGGACGATCGGACTTCGGCTGATTATATTGATTTGACGAATACTGAAGCCAGTTAACTGGGGTTTTTTATCGTTTATATAAACGATATCTTGCATGCACTACCTAATCAGAAAAGCCCCAGGAGTGTTTCGATGAAAGCGATGGTCCTCAATGAATATGGCGCCAGTTCCGAATTCCAGGCCGCAGACCTGCCCCAGCCCGCAGTAGCGGCCGGTCATGTGGTCGTGCGTGTTGCTGCTACCAGCGTGAACACGGTCGACACCATGATCCGGCAGATGGGCAAGGATCTGCCGCTCTCACCGGAGCTTCCCGCCGTGCTCGGGATGGATTTCGCCGGCACCGTCGAAGCGGTGGGCGAAGGCGTCTCCGGCTTCGTGCCGGGTGATGAGGTGTACGGTTGCGCCGGCGGGCTCGCCGATCTGCAAGGCGCGCTCGCCGAATACATGCTGGCCGACGCCAGGCTGATCGCCCACAAGCCGACGACCATTTCGATGCGCGAAGCGGCCGCGTTGCCGCTGGTCGGCATCACCGCTTATGAAGGCCTGCAGCGCGCGGGCGCCCAGGCGGGACAGAAAGTGCTGGTTCATGGCGGCACGGGGGGTGTGGGGCACCTTGCGGTGCAGCTGGCCAAGCACCTTGGCGCAGACGTCTATGCCACCTGCGGCGGTCAGAAGCAGGCGGAGATCATTCAAGGCTATGGCGCCACCGCCATCGACTACAGGACCGAGAAGGTCGCAGACTACGTCGCAAAACATACCGCCGGCGCAGGCTTCGACGTGGTGTTCGACACCGTTGGCGGCGCCAACATGAGCAACTCCTTTGAAGCTGCCGCACTGAATGCGCAAATCGCCAGTACGGTCGCCCTGGTGGAGCTGGATCTCTCGCCTGCGCACTTCAAGGGGCTGTCGCTGCACGTCGTGTTCATGCTCATCCCGATGCTGTACAAGCACAAGCGCGAACAGCACGGCGCGATTCTGGCAAAGCTGGCCGAGATCGTGGACGCGGGCGCAGTCAGGCCCTTGCTGGATGACACCCGCTTTGGCCTCGACGACGTCGGCAAGGCATACGCCCGTCTGAGCAGCGGACAGGCTATCGGCAAGGTGGTGGTTGAAGTCTGAGCATGAACGGCCACGTCGACTGACGGGACGCCCCATCTGGTGACTTGCGGTGGGGGGACGAAAGCGACGTCGCTGTCGCGACAAGCGTGCCTGCCATTGCCGTTGACTGCTTGAAGAACCCGGGACAAGGCCTCCGCCATGACCCGGGTTTTCTCCATCTGAAGAGCGAAACACTAGAATGGGCGGCTCAGATCACGCATCTTCAGGATTCCCAATGCGGCTCGACCCGGTTTCACTCAAGCTTTTTGTCAGCATCGTCGAAACCGGCACCATCTCCGCCGCAGCCGAACGCGAGCATGTAGCCGCGTCGGCGGTGAGCCGGCGCATCAGCGATCTCGAGACGACGCTCAAGACGACGCTGCTGCGACGGACCAACAAAGGCGTGGAGCCGACCGCCGCCGGACTTGCGCTGCTCAACCTCGCACGCGGCGTACTCCACAGCCTCGATGAAATCGCCGCGCAGATGGCCGAATACTCGACCGGTGTACGCGGGCAGGTGCGTGTTGCCGCGAACCTGTCGGCAATCACGCAGTTCCTGCCCAGTGAGATCAAGCAGTTCCTCGGACTGCACCCGCAGGTCCAGATTCACCTTGAAGAGCTGATCAGCACAACGGTCACCAAGGCGGTGGCCGAGAATCAGGCCGATATCGGCATCTTCGCGAACGTGCCGTTCGGGCAGGAGGTCGAGACCTATCGTTACCACAGGGATCACCTCGTCCTGATCACGCCGCGTGACCATCCGCTGGCCGTGCGCGAGCAGGTGAATTTTATCGAGGCGCTGGACTATGAGTTCGTGGGCCTGCATGTCGGCAGTGCGATCAACCTGCAGCTGGTCAAGGCCGCGACCGACCTCGATCGTACGGTACGCATGCGCATTCAGGTGACAAGCTACGAGGCGCTGTGCCTGATGGTTGAAACCGGTCTCGGCATCGGCGTCCTCCCCGAAGCCGTCGCGCGGCGCTACCTCGGCACGCTGGACATCGCCCAGCTGCGTCTGGACGAGCCGTGGGCCGAGCGCGAGCTCAAGCTGTGCGTTCGTTCATACGCTGCGCTCCCGGTCGCGGCGCGCTTGTTGCTGGACCACCTGCGTCACGGTGACTGAGGGTTGTCCGGCCCCGTCGGCCTGGATTGCCGCAGGGTTTGCAGTTCCATCCGTGCTGCTGCGGTTATCGCATTCCGGCAATTGTGCAGCGCAATATATAGAGATTGTGTCTTGTCATCGCGGTTTGCGATGGCAGGCTCGCAAAATATCGATTTTCATACCGTCCCATCTTCGTCACTATCGCGCCCCGAAACGGACAGATCGCGCACGACTGTCCGACCTCAACCGATGCGAAAGGACGGACGCGAGATGGCAAGCCCCACCCCCAACGAGCACGCTGACAGTTCCACCAAGGACCAGCCACAGCCGCTTGCTGGCGTCAGGGTCCTCGAGCTCGGCACGCTGATCGCCGGTCCCTATGCTGCGAGCCTGCTCGCGCAGTTCGGTGCCGAGGTCATCAAGGTCGAGTCGCCCGCTGGCGGCGATCCGCTGCGCAGCTGGCGCAAGCTGCACAAGGGAACGTCCTACTGGTGGTATTCGCAGAGCCGCAACAAGAAGTCGGTCACGCTGAACCTGAAGTCGCCACGTGCGCAGGAGATCGTCAGGGATCTGGTCAGGAACACCGACATCGTCATCGAGAACTTCCGCCCCGGTGCGCTCGAAGCCTGGGGGCTCGGCTGGGACGCGCTGTCGAAGATCAACCCGAAACTCGTGATGGTGCGCGTTTCCGGCTACGGGCAGACGGGGCCGTACAAGGATCGCCCCGGCTTTGCCGCAATCGCCGAGTCGATGGGCGGGCTGCGCAACCTCGCCGGCTACCCGGACCGTCCGCCGGTGCGCGTCGGCGTGAGCCTGGGTGACACCCTCGCATCGCTCTACGGCACCATCGGCGCCTTGCTCGCGCTGCATCACATCAACGTGAACAAGGGCGAGGGCCAGTACATCGACGTCGCGCTGTACGAAGCGGTGTTCGGCATCATGGAAAGCCTGATCCCCGAATACGCCGCCCTTGGCCACATCCGCGAACGCACCGGCGCGAGCCTGCCCGGCATTTCGCCGTCGAGCACCTACATCTGCAAGGACGGGCGCTACGTCATCATCGCCGGTAACAGCGACAGCATCTTCCGCCGCCTGATGGTCGCGATCGGGCGCAGCGATCTGGCCGAGGACAAGGAGCTGGCCCGCAATGACGGCCGGGTCAGGCACAACGGCATGCTCGACGCCGCGATCACCGCCTGGACTTCGCAGCGTGAGCTGGAGGAGGTGCTCGGCGCACTCGAGGCCGCCGAGGTGCCGAGCGGTCGCATCTACACCGCCGCCGATATCCACGAAGACCCCCACTACGCCGCGCGCGAAATGATCGGCCGTTACGAGATGCCGGACGGCGAGCCGATCGAGCTGCCGGGCATCGTGCCCAAGCTCTCGGCAACGCCGGGCAAGACGCGCTGGCTCGGCCCCGCACTTGGCGAGCACACCGCCGAAGTGCTCGCAGGCCTGGGCATCGACACTACCGAGTTGGCGGCGCTGCAAGCCGACGGCGTGATCTGAAGGAGTTCCACCATGCTGTTCGAACATGCGCCCCGGCGCGTCTGCCTCAATGAAGTCTCGGTGCGCGATGGTTTCCAGAGCGAAGCGGTTTTCGTCCCGACCGAAGACAAGATCCGTCTGATCGACGCACTCTCCGCCACCGGCCTGGCCCGGATCGAGGTCACGTCCTTCGTGTCGCCGAAAGCGATTCCGAACCTGCGCGATGCGGCCGAGGTCATGCAGGCCATCACCCGCGTACCGGGCGTCATCTATACCGCGCTGGTACCGAACGAGAAGGGTGCCGAGCGCGCACTTGCCTGCGCTGCCGACGAAATCAATCTGGTGATGTCGATCGGTGAGCGCCACAACCTCGCGAACATGCGCATGCGCTGCGATCAGTCGCTCGCGCAGTTCCGCAACATCATGAAGCTGGTCGCCGCTGCGCCAGTGCGCGTGAATGGCACGATTGCGACGGCCTTCGGCTGCCCCTTCGACGGCGAACAGCCGCTCGATCGCGTGCTGTGGGCTGCCGGCGAATATCTTGCGATGGGCATGCACAGCCTGACGCTGGCCGACACCACCGGCATGGGGCACCCGCAGCAGGTGGCGGACTTCTGCCGCGCCGTGCGTAACGCCTTTCCGGGCGTGCCCGTCACCGCGCATTTCCACAACACGCGCGGCATGGGCCTCGCCAATGTGCTTGCCGCGGTCGATGCAGGCGTCGACAGCATCGACGCCTCTCTCGGCGGCATCGGGGGC
>Ga0172382_10009762_pt1 | contig 13011 bp, 10 predicted proteins | sample Leawel138RmetaG_FD_122245 | JGI IMG/M metagenome (GOLD analysis project Ga0172382, IMG submission 122245) | Leachate microbial communities from a municipal landfill in Southern Ontario, Canada - Leachate well 138R metaG | ecosystem: Engineered > Solid waste > Landfill > Unclassified | place...
AAACAATTCTGGATTTTACTGCAGACGGAATACCGCAAGCGCCAAAGCTCCTACTGGCTGCCGGTATGGATCATCGCAGGCGTCGCCCTGCTGATCCTCCTGCTGCTGCTCGGGGCGCTGATCGGCAACTGGAATGAGATCCGCGTCGGATTTGTCAATCTTGCCTTCGATTACGAAGATGTTTATGACGGCGTTAAGATTGCCTCCCTGGGAATCATGATGATGATGGCCTTTGTTTTTACGCTCTTTATGCTGATGAATTCCCAAAACAGCCTTTCAAAGGAAAGAGAGCTGGGCTGCGAATTGTTTTACCGCTGTCAGCCGGTCAACATCTGGTCTTCTACCGTATCCCGTTACCTGATGCATATCTATGCCGGCAGCCTGTTGCTACTGGGACTGGGGATCATAACGGCATTGATCACGGCCATTATTACCGCGTGTACGGTCGGTGGTTTTTACCTGGGCTGCGCGCTGTACGGGAGCCTGCTCGGCTGGCTGATCTATCTGAAGATCTGCATTGTCTTCGGAAGTATGTATTTCCTGTTTTCTGCGGTTTTCCGGAATAACGCATTTATCAAAGGAACCGCAATGCTGGGAATCATTGAGCTGGTATTCTATCTGATTGAAGAAATGTTTCACCGAACGATTCTGCTGCCGGACATTTTCAAGAACCTCTTTGTAATGATTGGCAGTCTTAAGGCAGACAATGACCTGAGCCTTGCCATTGTTCTGGGCGACGTGCGCCTGATCGCGGCCTTGCTTTTTGCGGGAGCCTGTTATGCGGGAGCGACCCTGATTTATAAACAAAAACGTGCTGAAGTTTAGGAGGGCAATATGAAACGCATATATGCGATCGTTCTTATTCTGCTGTTCGCCGTGGCGAACGCCCGGGTGATCGATGCCCGGGGCGAAATAGTCCGAAAGGAGATCAATGCCGCTGACATCCGGGCACTGGATGTTCGCACACAGTTCGATGTATATCTAAGCCAGGATAAGCAGGAAGCTTTTATTTTGGAGACATATAAAAGTATCCTGCCCCACGTGGAGACAAAACAAAGCAAAGAACAGTTAATGGTTCGGCTGGACCGCATGGTAACCCGGATCAACTGGATGGGGCGCGAGAGGATCCTGAAACTCTACGTTACGGTTAGGGATATCGAAGAAATGGATCTCTCGGGAGCTTGTGACCTTTACATGCTCAGCGCTCTGAATGTCGGAGACTTTCAGCTGAACGCCAGCGGCGCCAGTGATCTCCATTTTATGCCCGTCAAAGGAAATTCCGTTCGGATCTTTTGCAGCGGTGCCAGTGATATTGCGGACGGAGATTTTGACGTGAAGCGATTTTATCTGAATACCAGCGGCGCCAGCGACGCAGACCTTCGGATCCGTTCCGAAGAAAGTGAATTCATCACTTCCGGTGCCAGTGATATCGATCTGGAGATCAGCGGCGGAAAACTTAAGATCAACGCCAGCGGAGCAACTGATTTTGCCGTTGCCGGTGAGGTGGATAATCTGGATGCCAGGATCGGCGGTGCCAGCACCCTGAAAGCGGATGGCCTGCATGCCCGCGTTGCGGATGTCAATGTATCGGGAAACAGCACCTGTCATCTTTATGTGCTTGAATCGCTCAAAGCAAACAGTTCGGGGATCTCCTCAATTTATTACCGGGGCAATCCGCCGAAAACTTCATTCAGCTCTTCCGGTATGGCAAGCATTAAAAGCAAATAATACACAAATATTATAAGGGGAAAATCCATGAAAAAAACAATTGTCATACTTTTGCTGTTGCTGACGCTGGTATCCTGCGGAGTTGACAGCAACAAAGTCAAACGTATCGAAGTCTATGGCGACGTGATCAGCAATGCCATGCAGCTGGAAAGCTTCCGGAGTATTGTTGTTGCCGGCCCCGTGGATCTGTTGCTTGTGCAGGACGGCGGGAGCCGTGCAAGTATAGAAACCTACGAAAGTATCATGGAACAGTTCTGTATACGGGTCGTTGACGAGGTGCTGTATCTTTATCTCAAGGATAGCACGGCAATGAGCAATATACACTTTAACGATGTAGCGGACAGTAACTTTACGAACGCACTGATCAGCGGAAGCCGCCTGAAATGGCCGGGCGGAAAAAAGATTTTGAATATCCGCCTGTCCTTCTCCGAACTGGAAGAGATCCAGGTGATCGGGGAATCGGATATCCGCAGCGAAGGATCCTGGAAAGGGGAAAGCCTCAGCCTGGATGTAGCCGGAGCCCTGCATCTCGCAGCCGATCTGCAGGTGGAGGAATTTGATATCGAGATCGCCGGAGCTGCCAATCTGGAACTTCGCGGGTCCGCCGGAAAATTCAATATCGAATGTGCCGGTGCCGGATCGGTCAGAGCTTACGATTTTCTGGCCGATGCGGTCAATATGGATATTGCCGGTGTCTGTACGGCCAATATTTATGCCGCTCAAAGCCTGAACATCAATATTGCCGGTCTCGGGAACGTCCGCTACAAAGGCAATCCTCCCGAAGTGAACATCGAAAAAGCAGGGATGGGTAAGATCCGGCAGATCGAAGAAAACGAAGAAGAATTAACGTTATAATATCACGATATTGATAAGAGGTTTCCATGAAGATGAAAGCAACATTCGCCGTAGTGGCAATGTGCTGCGGGGCATTCTTGTGCGCAGAAACACTGGACCTGGAAGATTGCATTTCCATTGCACGCGCACAGAACCCCAGTGTCCGGCAGCAGAATTTGTCGACCGGTATCGCAGAATCCAAACAAAAACAGGCCTATAGTACCCTAATGCCGAATCTTTCCGTAACATCCGGTCTCTCCGCCTCGGATCAGGACAACTGGGCGCTGGGGAAGAGCGCCGGACTTCAGGCCGGGCTGACAATCTATACGCCGGGCATGTATTCGGGGATCAAGGCGGCAAAACTGAGCAGTGAGATGAGTCGCGCAAGCGCCTTGTCCACCGAAAACGAGATCGTCAGCCAGATCAGTGCGCTGTATTACCGTATACTGAGTACCAAACGCATGATCGCGGTCTATCGCGGCAATATTGCGGTTGCCGAAGAGAATCTTAAAAAAACGCGTGCAATGTATGAAATGAAGGTGATCACCGAATCGGATGTATTAAAGTCCGAAACACAAAAAGGCGATTTTGAAGCCCAGCTAATAAGTCAGGAACAGGCACTGAAAAGCCACCTGCGTGCAATGAATATCCTTCTCGGAAGAGATCCCGGGGTTCCGCTGGAACTGAGGGATGTGGATGTGAACATCGTCAACATACCCGATTACACCCAGGCCCGCGAACAGATGCTGGAAGAAAATCCGGAATACCGTGCGGTCCGGATGCAGGAATCTCTCAGCCGTTTGAGTTTGCAGGCCAGCAAGGAAAATTATCTTCCCAGTGTCAGCGGGAGCTACCATTACACGAATTACTTTGATTCCAACTTGAGTCCCGGTAACGGTGTTAGTCTCAGCGCAAGCTGGACGCTTTTTAACGGTCTTGCGCGACGACAGCAGGTGCAGCAGCAAAAACTCCGTATGGACCAGTCCGGCATCGATGTAGAGAATACCCTGCGGCTTCTGGAGCAGGAGTTGCAGGACCTTTATACGGAATTTGAGACCTACAGCTCCCTGATCGGGATCAATCAGCGGCGTTTGCAATCCGCCAGCCGCGACCTGGAGATCGTCAACCAGCAATACCAGCTTGGAAAAGTAACCATGCTGGAACAGATGCAGGCGCAGCTTGCGGTGCTCAGTGCCGAAAGTTCACTGGTTGAAGCCCAATATTCCCGAAAACGCGTTGAAGCCGAAATTTTAAAGTTAATCAATAAATTATAAATGATAGGAACAAGCATGAAAAAGAAAAAGATCATCATTATTTTGGCCGCAGTCCTGCTTTTGGGCGTCTTCATTTTTTTTACCCTGAAGCAGGACAATAAAAAGGCGATTGCCGTCCAGATGGAGAAGGTGGTAATGCGCACCCTTGAATCCAAGGTATATGCCGCGGGCTATGTTCAGCCGGTTGTCAAGGTCAATATATCCGCAAATGTTTCCGGAGAGATCGTATCGCTGAATGTGCGCGAAGGGCAGGAGGTCAAGAAGGGTCAGGTACTGGCCCAGCTGGACCGAGTAATGTATCTGGCCGAAGTGGAGCAGGCGAAATCCTATTACCGCTCTTGTCTTTCAGCCCGGGATGTGGCGGAAAAGGAATTCCGTCGCGTGGAAGAACTGTTCCGTGCCGGCAATTACAGCGAATCGCAGTACGACCAGTCGAAAGCACAATACGAACAGTCGGTTGCTACACTGGAACAGGCTGCTGCCCGCTTAAAACAGTCCGAAGACAATCTGCGCAAGACCACTCTGGTAGCGCCCATTGACGGGACTGTGATCGGTCTGAAAAAAGAGCAGGGCGAAATTGCCATGGGTTCCACCTTCCAGGCGGATGTGGTAATGACCGTTGCCGATCTTTCCGGAATGGAAGTGGAAGTGGATGTGAATGAGAACGATATCGTCCGGGTAGAGCTGGGTGATTCGGTGGATATTGAGATCGATGCACTGGGAAAAAAGCGTTTTGCCGGTTATGTAACGGAGATATCGCAACTGGCAACGACCAGCGGAGCCGGCACACAGAACGCGGTGACGAATTTTAAGGTTGTAGTAAAAATGACCGATATTCCGGCCGAGATCCGCTCGGGGATGAACGCTACGGTAGAGATCCTGGCCGAACGCAAGGAAAATGTCGTTTCCGTTCCGATCCGTGCCGTAACCGTACGGCCCGAAGATAAGGTCCGGAAAATAGAAAACGGCCGCAAAGACAAGCCGGTACTGCAGGAAGTGGTGTTTGTCGTTGATTCCGACACCGTCCGGGCTGTTCCCGTAGAACTTGGGATCAGCAGTGAAGATTATTTTGAAGTGCTCGGCGGCGTAGATACCACGCATACCATTGTAACCGGAAACCATCAGGCGCTGACATTCGATCTTCAGACCGGAACCGCAGTCAAAGATGCGGCAACGGTTAAACAAAAAGGGAAAGCCCGTAAATCATAACAACGAGGGACCCTCATGTCATTATTGAAATTAAAGAATATCTACCGGATCTACCGGATTGGACAGGTAGATGTCCGCGCCCTGAATGGTGTAGACCTTCTGGTGGAAAAGAACGAATATCTCTCCGTTATGGGACCTTCCGGGAGTGGGAAATCAACGCTGATGAACATCATCGGCTGTCTGGATACCCCGACACGCGGTAGCTATGAACTGGACGGTATTTCCATTCACAAGGAAAATCACGAAAAATCCGAGACCGCAAATGACGACCAGCTGGCCTATATCCGTAACCGGAAGATCGGCTTTATTTTTCAGACCTTTAACCTGCTTCCCAGAATGACGGCCCTGCACAATGTGGAACTTCCCCTGATCTATGCCGGGGTACCGCGTCATGAACGGATCGAAAGAGCAAAGCTTGCGCTTGAAAACGTGCAACTGGCGGACCGCATGTACCATAAACCGAACGAACTGTCCGGTGGCCAGCGTCAGCGTGTTGCCGTTGCGCGGGCGCTGATCAATGAGCCTTCCATTATCCTGGCGGACGAACCCACCGGGAACCTGGACAGCAAGACCAGCAATGACATTATGGAGCTGATCGGAGAACTGCACCGGCAGGGGAATACCATCATCGTGGTGACTCACGAAGCAGATATCGCAGCCCGTGCAAATCGTGTGATCCATATGCTTGACGGAAAGATTAATGAAGATAACAAGAAGAAGTAAGAAATGTTCAATCAACTCTACGAAAGCTTGATCATCAGCTTTAAAGCGGTCTTTCAGAACAAAGGCCGGGCATTCCTGACCATGCTGGGGATCATTATCGGGATCTTATCGGTCAGCCTGATGGGGACCGCCATCAACGGGATCGATAATGTTTTTAACGAAACATTGGGGATGTTCGGTAAAGACGTTCTTTATCTCCAGCAATTTCCCTGGTTCATGGGGAATGCGGAGTGGTGGGAATTCCGGAACCGGCCGCGTATTGAGGAAGAATATGCGGCTAAGATTCTTGAACGTTCCAGTACGATTTCCTACGCCAGTGTGGAAACTAACCGGAGGGTCACCTTGTCATACGGGGATAAATCCAGTGAAGGGGTTGATCTGAAGTGCGCCGGCTGGCAGTCCGCCTACATTGATGCCGCCCGAATTGAAGCGGGACGTTATTTCAGTCAGTCCGAAGATGAACATCTGGCACGGGTGATCGTGATCGGATCCGAGGTCAAACGACTGCTTTTTCCCAACGTTGAGGATCCGGTCGGACTGGATATCAAGGTAAACGGCCTGAGTTTCCGGATCATTGGCGTCTTTGCCGAGCAGGGAAAAGTATTCGGCATGTTCAGTGTTGACAATATGGCAGTGATCCCGTATCAAACCAGCAAAGCCGTTTTCGGGCGCAGCTGGTGGCTCTCGGTCTCGCTTAAGATCCATGACAATGCAAACAAAGGCTATGCTCTGGATGAGGTGCGTTACATTACCCGGGGTCTGCGCGGATTGCGGCCGACAGACCCGGATAATTTTGCCATTAACCAGCAGGAGGCAATGGAAGACGAACTGAAACGCATCAAGTCGGCCATCGGTTTTGTCGGGATCGGTATTGCGGCGTTGTCGCTGCTGGTCGGCGGGATCGGCATTATGAATATTATGTTCGTCAGTGTCAAGGAGCGTACGCAGGAGATCGGGATCCGCAAGGCACTGGGCGCTAAGCGCTGGGTGATCATGGCGCAATTCCTGCTGGAAGCTGTCATCATTGCCGTGATCGGAGGTTCGATCGGTCTACTGCTGACCACCCTGCTGGTGGGGGTCGTAAAAAAATTCTTTGTCGCAAGCCTTTCCCTGGAACTGGTCCTGATCGCCCTGCTCGTTTCCGTTGCCGTCGGGATCGTATCCGGAATTGTTCCGGCGAACCAGGCATCCCGCCAGGATCCCATTGAAGCTATGCGTTACGAATAGGAGGAACTGTGGAATTTAAAGAAATATATCAGTCTGCGCGGGATTCTATCCGGCAGAACCGCCTGCGTTCCTTTCTAACCCTCCTGGGTGTCGTGATCGGTATTTTCTCCATTATCGGCGTGATGACCGCGATCAACGTTTTACAGAAAACGGTCGAGGAAAGCATGACCGGTCTGGGAGCGGGTACTTTTCAGGTGCAAAAATACCCTGTCATGCATATGGGAAATGACCGCTGGCGTTTTCACAACCGGAAAAACCTGGACTACCGGGAATTTCAGCGTTTGCTTCCAAGACTGAAGATTGTCGATTATGCTACGGCCGAGGACTGGAATTACGGCAAGCGCATTCAGTACGGTGACCGGGAGACCAAGCCGAATACGATCGTTGCCGGGATTACGCATAACTGGGAATTTACCAATAATCTCAAGATCGATAGGGGACGGATGATCGCCGCGATCGACGAGACCAATGCTTCCCATGTCATTGTTTTGGGTTATGATATCGTGGATGTTCTGTTTCCGGACCGCGATCCCCTGGGAGAAGACGTTAAGATCGACGGCATCCGTTACCGGGTGATCGGCGTTGCCGAACGCAAGGGCCAGCGTTTTGGCGAATCGCAGGACAACCGTTCCTATATTCCCCTGACCACCTATTTCAAATATTACGGCGCCGCCAGCTATACCAGTCTGAATTATTGCTTTACCGTGGTCGATCCGGATGAATTTGAAGAAGGCATGCAGGAAGTGATCAACGAAATGCGTCTGATCCGCGAAGTTCCCTTCGGCGTTGAGAATGACTTTGAGGTCTGGACCAATGCTTCGCTAATAGACAATTTCAACAAGATGACGGCTGCTATTAAGCTGGCCGCCATCATCATCAGCTCCATTGCGCTCCTGGCCTCTGGCATCGGTATCATGAATATCATGCTGGTCACGGTATCCGAGCGTACGCGGGAGATCGGCGTCCGCAAAAGCCTGGGTGCGAAAAGCCGCGACGTTCTTTCGCAGTTCATGCTGGAAGCGGTGATCCTTACGGAAATGGGCGGTGTCAGCGGAATTGTGCTTGGCATCATTGCCGGGAATGTTCTTGCCTTTGTGATGAAGACCAAGGTGGTCTTTCCCTGGGATTGGGCGCTGATCGGCTTTATTGTCTGTTCGCTGATTGCCGTTATTTTTGGCTCCTATCCCGCATACAAAGCTGCAAAACTCGACCCTATCGAGGCTCTGCGCTACGAATAAAAGAATACGCAATCCCCTTATTGTGGCAGAAGATCCCGGAAACGGGATCTTTTGCTGTTAATGAAAGAAAATTCCGGCAATGTAAATAAGCGGGGAATGCCAAAATTTCTCAGATACTTTTTTTTCGCAGAAAAGCAAAGGGGCCCGGATCTTCGGTCAGGGGAATGCGGACGTTTTTCCCGCCGCCGTGGGCACATTCAAGATTCCGGCCCTTATCGTCCAGAATGCGGCAGGGGAGAATATCGCGGTTGCCTTCCGGAGTGATCAGGGTCAGGGTTTCATTTTGAGAAAAACGGTTCTTTACTTCCAGCTCTGCAAGGCCGCTTCCGGGATCATAGGCGAGGACCCTTCCCGCTACCGCCTCCCCGATGCCCTCAGAAAGGCCATCTTCGTAATTCTCACCGTACTGACGCGGATTCCGGGTATAGAATCCGGTCGTATACGTGCGGTTGCTGAGCCGCATCAGTTCGCGCAGGTCTTCCGGATCAAAGAGTTTTCCGGCGAGATGAGCGTCCAGCGCCCTGCGGTACGCCCGGGTCGTGACTGCCGTATAATACGACGATTTTGTGCGGCCTTCGATCTTCAGGCTGCAGACGCCGCTGCGCAGCAGTTCCGGGATCAGTTCGATAGCGCAGAGATCTTTGGAATTCATCAGATAGGTCCCGTGCATGTCCTCGGATATCGGAAACGCTTCGCCGGGCCGTTCGGATTCGTGCAGGACCAATCCTTCGGCAGGGGCGCTCAGCGCATCAGCGGCTTTCTGGCCGCCTTCGATATCCAACAGAGAACCCCTTTCGTAGGCCATGCGGTATTCCCAACGGCAGCTGTTGGTACAGGTCCCCTGGTTTGCATCGCGAAAATGCAGATAATTCGATATCAGACAGCGTCCGGAATAGGCAATGCAGATAGCGCCGTGTACAAAAGCTTCGAGTTCGATACCGGGTACCCGTGCATGTATTTCGGCGATCTCGTCCAGCCGCAGTTCGCGGCTGAGAATAATGCGCTGAAGACCAAGGTCCCGCCAAAAGGCCGCTGCGGCCCAATTGACGGTATTGGCTTGGGTGGAAAGATGCAGGGGCATGGCGGGATGGCGGTCGCGGGCCAGGGCGATCATGCCGGGATCGGCCATGATCAATGCATCGGGGCCCATCGGGACTACCGTATCCAATTCCCGGAGAAATGCTTCCACTTTCAGATTATGAGGGAATATATTCAGGGTCAGGTAAATCTTTTTATCCTTTTTATGGACATATTCAATCGCTTCCTGCAGGCTTTCGGTGCTAAAGGCGGTTTCGCGGGTACGCAGGGAGAACTTGGGAATGCCCGCATACACGGCGTCCGCACCGTAAGCCAGCGCGGTTTTCAGTTTATCCATATCCCCGGCAGGCGCCAGGATCTCGGGTTTTGTGATCATTGTGCAAATGTACAACATAATACCGCAACGCGAAACAAGTAAAAAAACTTGAGTCAAGTTGCTTGACTTTCGTCAAGTTAAAAGCTATTTTAACAGGCTAATACAAAGAAGAAAAGGGGATTCATGGAAATTAAGGCGGAACAGATCAAGCAATGTGCAGGCAAACCACAGCACGTAGCCATCATTCTGGACGGAAACGGGCGCTGGGCCAAACAGCGCGGACTTCCGCGCACTATGGGACACAGCGAAGGCGTCAGGAATGTTAAAGAGATCGTAACCGCATCTGCAGAGGCGGGTATCCGCTACCTGACCATTTATGCTTTTTCCAAGCAGAACTGGAACCGTCCCTCCGATGAGGTCGGCACGATCATGTCCCTGCTTTCGTCGACCGCAAAAAGAGAAATAAACGAATTACACCGGAACAATGTCTGTCTCAGGATCATAGGAGACAAGAACGATTTGCCGGAAGAGGCCCGGAAGATCCTGGAGGACGGCGAAAAGCTCACCCGGGACAACACGCTCATGACACTGGTTGTGGCGCTCAGCTACAGCAGCCGCGATGAGATATTGCGGGCGGTCCGTGCAATTGCGCGGGACAGCCGCGATGCGAAGACCGATCCGGAACAAATCGACGAAGCGCTTTTTGAGTCCCGTCTTGATACGGCCGGCATCCCGGATCCCGATCTGGTCATCCGGACCAGCGGCGAATTCCGAATCAGCAACTATCTCCTTTGGCAATCCGCTTACGCTGAGTTTTATTTTGCAAAGGAGCTTTGGCCGGATTTTCATCGGCAGGAGTATTATCATGCACTGCTGGATTATACAAAACGGGAACGGCGTTTCGGAAAAACCAGTGAACAGGTAAGCGCATAAAGTATGAAACACATTCAACGCGTATTTCTTTTCTTCTTTCTTGCATTCAGCATCAGCGGACAGCTTCAGGCGCAGCAGCAGAAACTGCGGGTCGCCAGTGTGACCGTTATGGGCAATAAGACGGCTTCCGAGCGTATTATTCAGATGTCCATGGGCCTGGTCGAGGGCAGTGAGGTTACTTCTACCGATATTCAGAACGGCATTAAGAAATTGTATAATCTGCGCATGTTCAGCGATATCAATGTATTTGCGGCTGATGAGACCAAGGCCGGGGTTCACTTCGTGATCCAGGTTGCGGAGTACCCCCGGATCCATGACGTACTGTTTGAAGGAAATAAAAAGTACAAAAGCAGTAAACTGCTCGAAGAGATCACGCTGATCCGCGGACAGGTCTTCAGTCCCCACCTGATCAACAAAGCCCGTCTTGATCTGGAAAAAAAATATAAGGAAGCCGGTTTTTATAATGTCTTTATCGATGTGACCGCGGAACCCGCGCCGGATATCGAAGACCGTATTAACATCACCTTTATCATTGACGAAGGACAGCGGGTCTTTATTGACGAGATCCTGTTCCATACCAATGAGGAATTGTTCAAGCCCTGGCGTCTGCGCTGGCAGATGAAAGATACCAAAAAGCGCGACTGGTATACCTTTTTCCGCTCCGCCAAATTCGATCCCGCTAAGTTCACCGACGATAAAAACAAGCTTTTGCAGTTCTACCGCGATCACGGGTACCGCGATGCCCGTGTGCTTCGGGAAGAGATAGATCTGGATTCCCTTAACCGAAAGATGATCCTGAATATTTACATTGACGAAGGTCCCTGTTATGCCTACCGCAACGTCCGCGTTGAGGGAACGCAGGTTTATCCGCAGGGTTTCTTTTTAAAGAACCTGGAGCTTGCAGGCATCAGGAAAGGTGAGACCTATAAGGAAAAATATTTTGAAATGGCAGTGGATGCAAAGGTCCGCAGTCTGTATATGGACACCGGTTATCTCTATGCCCAGGTAACGCCCGAGATCACACCGGTAGGGGAAGATTCCCTGGATGTGCTGATCCGCGTGGAAGAAAATCATAAGGTCAAGGTCCGGCGCATTCAGTTTGCCGGAAATACCCGGACCCGCGAATATGTAATCCGCCGGGAAATGAAACTGATGCCGGGCGATGTGTTCAACCGGGAGAGGCTTATCCGTTCGCAGCGCGAGATCTTTATGCTGAATTATTTTGCGGACGTGATTCCCGACATCGTCCCCGTTGACAACGAGACCATCGATCTGGAGGTCCGCGTTGAGGAGAAATCCAGCGATCAGGCGAATGCCTCTATCGGATACAGCGAATACGACGGGCTGACCGGAAGCGTGGGGATTGAGATCAATAACCTGGCAGGCCGCGGCCAGCGCCTGTCGATCAGCTATCAGAAGAGTGCCGGAACCGATTATGTCAGTCTGGGCTTTACCGAACCCTGGCTATTCGGGCGCCCCAATACTGTCGGTGTCAGCTTATATTTTTCTCAGCGGGAAATGACGGACCGTTCGTATTATTACGAACCTTATGACCGCAGGATCCTGGGAGCCACCGGGAGCTTCGGCCGGCGCTTCCGCTGGCCGGACAGTTATTTCCGGGGTAGCTGGGGACTGACCTTTGCCTACAAGAATTATTATAATGTTCGCAATCCGGATTATTTTATCCAATACAATCCCTCCGGGATCACCGAACTGTGGGGGAACAGCCTGACACAGGTTATTACCCGGGACAGCCGCGACAAACCGGAATTCCCGACCCTCGGTTCCAAAATGGTGTGGAACTCCCAGATTTCCGGAGGAATCTTCGGCGGGAAAGAAGAATTCGTCAAAACCCAGGTTACCTTTGAGACCTTTACCTCGATCGTGGACAAACTGGTCTTTTATCAGAACTTTGATTTCGGGGTTGTGATCCCCTATGGGCGCTACGGTGTTATCCCTTATGATGAGCTTTTTCATCTTGGTGGTGCAAATGCAATCAGTTATATTACACCGTTGCGCGGGTATGCCGACGGAAGCATCCGTCCGCCGATGTCTTCCTATGAAAGTGGCAATACCCTTTTGAAATATTCCTGCGAACTGCGCTTCCTCTTGTCCCCGAATCCGACCCTTTACCTTCTGGCCTTTGCCGAAGCGGGACGGATATGGAATGACCTGAAGGAGATCAAGATCCCCGAAATGGCCCGCTCCATCGGCGTGGGCGCACGGGTCTATATGCCCATGATGGGGATGCTGGGCGTTGATTTCGGATATGGATTTGATGAACTGTATTACTATAACAGCAGTGGAAAAGTCACCTATAAATCACCCGGCTGGGAAACGCATTTTGTGTTTGGAATGCCGCTGTAAAAAATCATAAGGAGTATAAAGCGTGAAAAACGGGAAAAAAATACTTGTCTTGTTAACCCTTGCCCTGAGCATCGTCTTTGCGGCAGATGCTTTTAAGATCGGATTTGTTTATTCCGAGCAGATC
>Ga0172382_10009763_pt1 | contig 13011 bp, 15 predicted proteins | sample Leawel138RmetaG_FD_122245 | JGI IMG/M metagenome (GOLD analysis project Ga0172382, IMG submission 122245) | Leachate microbial communities from a municipal landfill in Southern Ontario, Canada - Leachate well 138R metaG | ecosystem: Engineered > Solid waste > Landfill > Unclassified | place...
CGGCATGGCGGGGCGGATGCCCAAGATGCCGGGGCTGCCCGGCGCGGGCGGGATGCCCGGCCTGGAGGGCCTGGACGGCGCCGCCCCCGGGATGCCCGGAATGCCGGGCATGGACGAGGGCCAGCCCAAGAGCGGCTTCACCAAGGCCCGCAAGGAACGCAAGAAGCGGGTCAAGCCCGCAAAGCTGAAGAAAAAGAAACGCTAGACGGCGCGAACCGGGCTGCGGCTGCTCCGGGGCGCTTGCAAATACACGGCAAATAGGAAAACAGCCGGTTTCCGCCGGTTGCTTGCTTTTATTATTGAAATTGTAATAATCTACCAGTGGGAGTATAGAAAAGATGGCTATGAAGCTTCGTTTGACCAGGATGGGTTCCAAGAAGCGTCCGTTCTACCGCATTGTCGCCGTGGACAGCCCCACCCGCCGTGACGGCAGGGCCCTGGACTACGTCGGGTACTACAACCCGATGGTCGAGCCGGTGGAGCTGAAGGTGGACCAGGAGAAGGTGAAGATGTGGATCGAGCGCGGGGCCCAGCCCTCCGACACGGTCCGCGCGCTGCTCAAGCAGGCCGCCAAGGCCTCCGAGTAGGCGCCCCCCTTCCCGTTCCGCCGCCCGCCCGGCGGCCTGCGGCAATGTTCTGCGAGGCGTCCCAGCTCACGTTGCGATGCGGAGGGTATCATGTTGAAGGACCTGATCTCGTACATTGCCAAGTCGTTGGTCGACAATCCTGACGCCGTGTCCGTCTCGGAGATAGAAGGCGAGCAGACCTCGGTCATCGAACTCAAGGTGGCCAAGGAAGACCTGGGTAAGGTCATCGGCAAGCAGGGCCGCACGGCCCGGGCCATGCGCACCATCATCGGTGCGGCCTCGACCAAGGCCAGGAAACGGGCCGTACTCGAAATCATCGAGTAGGCCGCCCGCCGCCCCGGCGGCTGGCGGCGTGTCCCGGCACCCCCGGCGGCCCAGGCCGCCGGGGGTGCCGGGACGCGGCGCGCCCCCCGGCCGGAACGCGGCCAACCGCAGCCAGCCGGAGGAGCGGGTGCAGGACGTGGACAAGGATTTCGTCGTCGTGGGCGAGATCCTCAAGCCTCATGGGGTTCGGGGGGAGCTGCGCGTGGTCTGCCACGCGCAGTCCCCTTTTTTGTTCGACGAGCTGGCGTGCGTGTATCTGCGCCCGGGCCCGCGCACGCCCCGGCCCGACCCCCTGGCGACCCTGGGCCCCGGCCCGCTCCGCCCCGGGCAGGTCGCCCGCGCCCGCAGGCGCCCCCCGGCCCGGCCCCGGCGGGTGGAGGTCACCTCCTGGCGCGAGCACAAGGATCTTGTGCTCCTGACCCTGGCGGGGGTGGACGACCGCGACGCCGCCGAGGCCCTGCGCGGGCATGAGGTCCTGGCGCGCAAGGCCGACCTGCCCGATCCCGGCGGCGAGGAACTGTTCCTGCACGAGATTCAGGGGCTGACGGTGCTGCTCGACGGCGGGGAACGCCTGGGCGAGGTGCGCGACATCATGCTGCCCGGCGGCCAGGAGGTTTGGACCATCGTCACCGACGACGGGCGCGAGGTGCTCTTCCCGGTGGCCGAGGAATTCCTGGTGGCCGTGGATCCGCAGGCCGGCACGGTGACCATCGCCCCGCCCCCGGGGCTTCTGGAACTCTATCTCGACGGCGGCGGGGCCTGAGCCCGCCCGGAGCGCGTGTGCGATTCACCCTGGTGACCCTGTTCCCCGAGTTCTTCGACTCGCCCCTGGCCAGCGGGCTCATGGCCCGCGGGGCGCAGGCGGGGCTTGTGGAATTCGCCCGCGTGAATCCGCGCGATTTCGCCACGGACCAACGCGGCACCGTGGACGGCCGGCCCTACGGCGGCGGCCCGGGCATGGTCATGGCCTGCCCGCCGCTGGCGGCGGCCCTGGAGAGCATCCCCCGGCCCGGGCGGATGATCTACCTGTCGCCGCGCGGCAAGCGGCTGGACCAGGCCCTGGCCCGCGAACTGGCCGCCGAACCGGCCCTGACCCTGGTCTGCGGGCGTTACGAGGGCATCGACCAGCGCCTGCTCGAAGCCTTTCCGCTCCAGGAGGTTTCGGTGGGCGACTTCGTGCTCGGCGGGGGCGAGGCCGGGGCGCTGTGCCTGGTGGAGGCCGTGGCCCGGCTGCTGCCGGGCTTCATGGGCCACGACGAGTCCGCCGACGAGGAAAGCTTCGCCCAGGGGCTCCTGGAGTATCCGCACTACACGCGGCCCGAGGAATTCCGGGGGCTGCGGGTGCCGCAGGTGCTGGCCGGGGGCGACCACGGGCGGGTGGCGGCCTGGCGGCGCGAGCGGGCCCTGGAAACAACCCTGGCCCGGCGCCCGGACCTCCTGGCCGAGACGGACCTGGACGAGGCGGACCTGGACGTGCTGCGCCGGGCGCGACGCGCCAAAGGCCCCGGCCTGGGCCGCAATCTGCACCTGGCCCTGCTGCACGCCCCGGTGCTCAACAAATTCGGGCAGACCGTGGCTGTGTCTTTGACAAATCTCGACGTTCACGATATAGCCCGCGTTTCCCGAACGTGCGGGCTCGGCGGCTACTACATCGCCACGCCCCTCGTGGACCAGCGCGCCCTGCTGGATTCGCTGCTGGGGCACTGGCTCGAGGGGCCGGGCCGCGAGGCCAACGCGGACCGGGCCGAGGCCCTGAGCCTTGTGCGCGCGGCGGCCGACCTGGACGAGGTCCTGGCCGATGTGGGCAGGCGCTGCGGGCAGGCGCCCCGGGTGGTGGCTACCAGCGCGCGCGGCGCGGGGAGCGCGACCCCGGGCCGGGTCCGCCGGTGGCTGGGCGAGGGGCCGGTCGTGCTGGTCCTGGGCACGGGCCACGGGCTGGCGCCCGAGATTCTGGAACGGGCCGACGGCGTGCTGCGGCCCCTGCATGCCCTGGGCGGGTACAACCACCTGCCCGTGCGCGCGGCGGCGGCGATGATCGTTGACCGCGTGCTGGGCGACCTGTATTAGACGGTTCCCAACGCGAGAAAACATTCCTTGCAAGGAGTTTTGATATGGAAATCATCAAGAAGATCGAGCAGGAGCAGCTGCGCATCGACATCCCGCAGTTCAAGGCGGGCGACACCGTGAAGGTGCACCAGCGCATCATCGAGGGCGGCAAGGAGCGCATCCAGGCGTTCCAGGGCGTGGTCCTGCGTGTGCATCGCGGCACCACCAACGCCACCTTCACCGTGCGCAAGGTGTCCGATGGCGTCGGCGTGGAGCGCATCTACCCCCTGCACAGCCCGTTCATCGAGCGCGTGGAGCTGATCAGCGAAGGCCGCGTGCGCCGCAGCCGCATCTACTACCTGCGCAACCTCAAGGGCAAGGCCGCCCGCATCAAGACCAAGAACCAGTGGGACTAGTCCCCCCGGGGTCTTTTGCTGCGGGTTCGCGCCCGCGTCCATGAGCGCGGCGGGAGGCGACCCATGTCGCTGTTGAGCTGTCACCAAGGGGCCGGGGAAGCGTTTCCCCGGCCTTTTGCCGGTGTCGACGAGGCCGGGCGGGGCTGCCTGGCCGGTCCCGTGGTGGCCGCCGCGGTCATCCTGCCCCCGGGCTTCGACCTGCCCGGCCTGGGCGACTCCAAGAAATTGTCCGAACGGCGCCGCCTGGCGCTGGAACCGGCCATCAAGGCCCAGGCCGCGGCCTGGGCCCTGGGCGTGGTCTGGCCTGCGGACATCGACCGCATGGACATCCTGCGGGCGACCTTCGCGGCCATGAGCAACGCGGTGGCCCGGCTGCGCGTCCGCCCGGTCTTCGTGGCCGTGGACGGCGACAAGACCGTGCCCGGCCTGGGCCCGCCCCAGCGCGCCGTCATCGGCGGCGACGCGAAAATCCCCGAGATATCCGCCGCATCGGTGCTGGCCAAGACCTTCCGCGACCGGCTGATGACCGCCCTGGCCCGGCGCTATCCGGGCTACGGCCTGGAAGTCCACAAGGGCTACGGCACCCGGGCGCACATGCAGGCCCTGGAGCGCCTGGGGCCCTGCCCCCAGCACCGCCGCACGTTCCAGGGCGTGCGCCCCAGGGCGCGCGCGCGGGAGGATTCGCTGTGCCTGCCGGGCATCTGACCCTGGGCCGCCGGGGCGAGGACGCGGCGGCCGCGCACCTCGCGGCCCGGGGCTACGCCGTCCTGGCCCGCAACTGGCGCGGCCGGGGCGGCGAGCTGGACATCGTGTGCCAGCGGCGCGGCACGGTGGTCTTCGCCGAGGTCAAGACGCGCACCGCCGGACAGCTGGCCACGCCCCACGACGCCCTGACCCCGGCCAAGCGCCGCAACCTGGCCCGGGCCGCCGGGGAATGGCTGACCGCCCACGACGCCTGGGACCGGCCCTGCCGCTTCGACCTGCTGGCCGTGGTCGAGGACCGGGGCCGCGTGACGGTGGAGCATGTGCAAAACGCCTTCGACCTGAGCCCCGGCCCAGGCGGGGAGGGAGGCTGGCAGCCGTGGTGAACGACGCACCCGCAAGGGCCCTGGCGCCCGCGCTGTATGTGGTGGCGACGCCCCTGGGCAACCTGGGCGACCTGTCGGCCCGCGCCCGCGAGGTGCTGGCCGGGGCGGATCTCGTCCTGGCCGAGGACACGCGGCGCACGGGCTCGCTGTTCAAGGCGCTGGGCATCCCGGCCCGGGGCTTTGTGAGCTGCCACGAGCACAACGAGCAGGAGCGCCTGGGCCGCGTGCTGGAGCTGGTGGGGGCCGGGGGCAGTGCGGCGCTGGTGTCCGACGCGGGCACGCCGCTGTTGTCCGACCCCGGCTTCGCCCTGGTGCGCGCCTGCCGCGAGGCCGGGCTGGGCGTGGTGCCCGTGCCGGGCCCCAGCGCGCCCCTGGCGGCGCTCATGGCCTGCGGGCTGCCGCCGCTGCCGTTCACCTTCCTGGGTTTTCTGCCCCGGCGCGACGGCGACCGCCGCCGCCTGCTGGAGGCCCATGCCGCAACCGGGGCCACCCTGGTCTTTTTCGAGCGCAAGAACCGGCTCATGGACAGCCTGGCCGCGGCCCACGCCGCCCTGGGCCCGCGCGAGGTCTGCGTGGCGCGCGAATTGACCAAGGTACACGAGGCATTTATACTCGGGAGGTTGGACGCTCTCGGGGAGCTCGACGTGCCCCTGCTCGGCGAGTTCACGGTGGTGGTCGGTCCGCCCGCGCCCGGCGCCCGGGATCTGGACGAGGACGGCCTGCGGGCCATCCTGCGCGAGGAGCTGGCCGCCGGGGGCAAGCCCCGCGAGGTGGCCCGCCGCGCGGCAGCCCGCGCCCCGGGCTGGACCACGAAACAGGCCTACGCCCTGCTGGGCGGGCTGGACGGCTGATCCGGCGCGGTCCCTGCGCGCCCTGCAACGCACCACGGGAGAGCATGTGCAACAGTCCACCCGGCGGCCCCCCGCCCCCGCCCAGGCGTCCGGAGCGTTCCCTTCGGCGCGGGTGCTGCTGCGTTGCCTGCTGCGCACATGGCTCGTGGGCGCGGGCTTCAACACCCGGGGCATGCAGAACATCGGGCTGGCCTACGCCATAGACCCGGGGCTCGTGCAACTCTACCGCGACCCCGAGGCCCTGCGCCAGGCCCGGGTGCGCTACGCCACGCACTACAACACCCATCCTTTCTGGACTCCGCTGCTGGTGGGCATATTCCTGGGCATGGAGCGCAAGATCGCCAAGGGCCTGTTCCCGCCCGAGATGCTCGAAAACGTGCGCGCCACCACGGTCTACACTCTGTCGGCCATCGGCGACTCGCTGTTTGGCGGCAGTGTGCTGGTGTTCTGGTCGCTGTCCTGCGCCTGCCTTGTGGCGGCCGGGCAGGGCAGCCTGGCCGTGGCCCTGGGGGCGCTGCTGTTCCAGGGGCTTGTGGTCTTCAAGGCCCTGACCTTCTGGATGGGCTTTTGCGAGGGGCTGACCTTCCTGCACCGCCTGGGGCGCTGGAACCTCATCAACTGGAGCCAGCGCGTCAAGCTGTTCAACGCCGTCCTGCTTGTGGCGTTCTGGGCCCTGGCCTGGCCCGCGGACCTCGCCTGGTTCCTCTGGCTGCCCACCGGCTTCGCCTTCGCCGCCGTGGGCATGATCCTTACCGCCACGGGGCTCTCGCGGGAGATCCTCGCGGTCCTGGCCGTGGCCGCATATCTCGGCCTGCCCTGGCTCATGCGCCTTGCCGCCGGGTTGTCGCCGATCTGAGACGCTTGCACCCCGCGCCTGGGCGCGGCATAGGGAAGGAGGCTCTAGTGAGCAACGAGGAGACAGCACAGGAAGACAGCGCCAGCGCCGAGGTGCGCGTGGGCAACGAGCTGGGGCTGCATGCCCGGCCCGCCGCCCGCCTCGCCAAGGAGGCGCAGCGCTTCGCCTGCGACATCAGCCTGGTAGTGGACGGGCAGGAGGTGGATGCCAAGAGCATCCTGGACATCCTGACCCTGGCCGCCTCGCCGGGCTGCACCATGACCATCCGGGCCAAGGGCAGCGACGCGCCCCTGGCCGTGCGAAGCATCAGCGAACTCTTCAGCAGCCGCTTCGGCGAGGAGAAATAGTGGCGCGAAAGGTCCTGACCGGCATCCCGGTCTCCTCGGGCATCGCCATCGGCAAGGCCTTCTTCATGAACAGAAGGCTCTACGGCAGCATCCCGCGCCAGTCCATCGCCGCACACCTCGTGCCCGGCGAGCAGGCCCGCCTGTGCCAGGCCCTGGCCCAGGCCGCCGACGAGCTGGAGACCGCGCGCGCCCAGGTGCCCGCCGAGCTGCGCGAGCACTCCCTGATCATCGACTCCCACGCGACCATCATGCGCGACCCCAAGCTGCGCGACTCGGCCTGCGGGTTCATCGAACGCATGCGCATCAACGCCGAATGGGCGCTGCTCAAGGCCGTCAAGGACCTGGAGGACAAGTTCGCGGCCATCGAGGACGAATACATCCGCCAGCGCATCCAGGACGTGCGGCTGGTGGCCGACCGGGTGCAGTCCAAGCTCATGGGCCTGGCCCGCGAGCTGCGCGAGATCGAGGGCCGCATCATCCTCATGGCCCACGACCTCGCCCCGGCGGACACCGTGGGCCTGGAAGTGGACAAGATCATGGCGTTTACCACCGCCGAGGGCGGCAAGACCTCGCACACGGGCATCCTGGCCCGTTCGCTGCAAATCCCCTCGCTGGTGGGCGTGCAGGAACTGGAGGACGAGGTCCGCGACGGGCAGCTGGTCATCATCGACGCCCTCAAGGGCCGCATCCTGGTCGAGCCCGGCGAGGACGAGATACTGGAGTATTCCCTGCTCCAGAACCAGTTCGAGCTGTACCAGAAGGCCATCATCCGCAACTGCCACCTGCCCGCCGAGACCATCGACGGCTACCGGGTGCAGGTGCTGGCCAACATCGAGCTCTTCGAGGAGGTCGCCGCCGTCCAGGACCTGGGCGGCGAGGGCGTCGGGCTCTACCGCACGGAATATTCCTACATGAACCGCATGACCCTGCCCGACGAGGAGGAGCTGACCCGGGAGTACGTCGGCCTGGCGTCCTCCCTGGCGCCGGGCAAGGTCGTTTTCCGCACCCTGGACCTGGGCGCGGACAAGGTCGTCTCCCAGCTCGGGGCCATCGACGAGCGCAACCCGGCCCTGGGCCTGCGTTCCATCCGCTTCTGCCTCCAGCACAAGGAGCTGTTCAAGGCCCAGATCCGGGCCATCCTGCGCGCCAGCGTCGCGGGCAACGTGGCCATGATGTACCCGATGATCTCCGGGCTGCGCGAGCTGCGCGAGGCCAACAAGGTGCTCAACATCGCCCGCCACGAGCTGCGCGCCGAGGGCGTGCCCTTCAACGAGGAAATGCCCGTGGGCATCATGGTCGAGCTGCCCTCGGCGGTGATGACCGCCGAGCTGCTGGCCAAGGAGACGGACTTCTTCTCCATCGGCACCAACGACCTGATCCAGTATTCCCTGGGTATCGACCGCACCAACAAGAACGTGTCGTACCTTTACCAGCCGCTGCACCCGGCCATCCTGCGCTCCATCAAGCACGTCGTGGACGCCGCGCACCAGAGCGGCATCGAGGTCAGCCTGTGCGGCGAGGTCGCGGCGGACCCGTTCTGCGTGCCCATCCTCATGGGCATGCAGATCGACTCCCTGTCCATGAACCCCCAGGCCATCCCGGGCATCAAGCGCATCATCCGCCAGACCACCATGGCCGAATGCAAGGACCTGCTGCGCCGCGTGCTCGAATGCCGCACCGTGAACAAGATCAACAAGCTGGTCATGGACACCATTTTCCAGCGCTTTCCCGAGGAGCTGACCTTCTTCTCCTCGCTCATCGAATCCGAGGACCTGATCTGACCATGACCCAGAAACCGAGGACCGGCGAAAAACTCATCGCCAGCAACAAGAACGCCCGGCGACTCTACGACCTGCTGGAAACCTTCGAGGCGGGCATCGCCCTCATGGGCTCGGAGGTCAAAAGCCTGCGCGCCGGACGCGTGAGCTTCAAGGACGGCTATGTGCGCCTGAAAAACGGCGAGGCCTGGCTTGTGGGCGTGCATGTGGCGCCCTACGAGAACGCCGTGCACACCGGCCACGACCCCGAGCGCGAGCGCAGGCTGCTGCTGCACGCCCACGAAATCGCCCAGCTGGCTGCCAAGGTGGAGCAGAAGGGCCTGACGGTGGTGCCTGTGCGCCTGTATCTCAAGCAGGGCCGGGTCAAGCTGGAGATAGCCCTGGGCCGGGGCAAGAAGGTCCACGACCGGCGCGACGACATCAAGAACCGCGACATCGCCCGCGACACCGCGCGCGAACTGGCGCGCTACTAGCGGGGGCGGCCGTGGGCCTGGACAGGAACCAGCGGCGCTTCCTGCGCCAGACCTTCCCCGGCGACGGCTGCGTGCTCGACGCCGAGGCGGCGGCCGTCTTCGGGATGGACTCCAGCCGCCTTGCGGACGCGCCCTGGGCGGTGGTCCGCCCCGAGACCGAGGAGCAGGCCGTGGCCCTGCTGGCCTGGGCCCACAGCGAGCGGGTGCCGCTCTTCCCCCGGGCCCGGGGCACCAACGTGGTGGGCGACTGCGTGCCCCGGGGCGGCGGCGTGGTGGTCTCCACCCTGCGCATGAACCGCATCCTGGAGATGGACGGCGAGGACTTCTGCGCCGTGGTCCAGCCCGGGGTGGTCACGGGCGACCTGCAACGCGAGCTGGCCGCCCTCGGGCTGATGTACGCCCCGGACCCGGCCAGCGTGCGCGTCTCCACCGTCGGCGGAAACGTGGCCACCAACGCGGGCGGCATGCGCGCCGTGAAGTACGGCGTGACGCGCGAGCATGTGCTGGGTGTGCGCGCCGTGCTGCCGGGGGGCGATGTCTTGCGCACGGGGGGCCGCAACCACAAGAACGTGGTCGGGCTGGATCTGACGCGCCTGTTTGTGGGCAGCGAGGGCACTCTGGGGCTGTTCACCGAGCTGACCCTGAAGCTGCTGCCCCTGCCCGAGGCCACGGCCTCGGTGCTGGCGGGCTACGCGGGGGTGGATCAGGCTCTGGCGGCGGCGCGGGCGGTGCTGGCCGCGGGCATCCTGCCCACGGCCATGGAATTCATGGCCGAGGCGGTGCTGGAGGCCGTGCGCCGCGTGGGCGACGTGCCCTGGGGCCCGGAGGTGCGCGCGGCGCTGCTCCTGCGCCTGGACGGCGGGTGCGAGGCCCTGGAGGCCGAAACCCGGCGCCTGGACCGCGTGCTCGGGCCCACGGCCCCGGTGTTCCTGGAGCGCGGCACCGGCGCCGACGAGGAGCGCCTGTGGGAGGTGCGCCGACTGATCAACCCCGCCTCGTTCACCATCGCCCCGGACAAGATGAGCGACGACATCACCGTGCCGCGCGGGCGCGTGGGCCAGGCCCTGGAGCGCATCCGCGCCGTGGCCGAACAGCGCGGGCTGGACATCCTGGCCTTCGGCCACCTGGGCGACGGCAACATCCATGTGAACATCATGTACGACGCCAGCCGCCAGGCCGAGGACGCCGTGGCCGCCAAGCGGACCATCCTGGGCCATGTGCTGGCCCTGGGCGGGACCATGTCCGGCGAGCACGGGGTGGGCCTGACCAAGCTGCCCTACCTCGACCAGCAGCTTTCCCCGCGCGAGCGCGACCTCATGCGGCGCATCAAGGCCGCCTTCGACCCCCACGGCATCATGAACCCCGGCAAGGCATACTGACACAGCCCCGCCCGAAACCCCGGCGACGGCCGGACGAAACGCACCCGCAACGCCGGGGCGCGGCATGGTGGGACGCGGCACGCGGAGGGGCGCACCCGGCACCCCGCGTACCGCGCGGGGCCGCGCGGGGGCAACGCGGGGCCGTCCCGCCCAGGGGCCCCGGCCCTGGGGGCGGCAGCGCCTGTGCGCCCTGTTGGGCGCGGGGCCGCCCCGTCCGCAGGGATGCGCTCGCGGGCCGTCCGTGCTAGCATGGCGGGGAACCCGCGTCCCCGGAGTCCGCCATGCCCCGTTCCGTAAGCCGTTTCGCCTTGACGCCCCGCGCCCTGGCGGCCTGCGTCCTGCTGGCGGCCCTGCTTCCGGCGGGCTGCGCCGGGGTGCCGAGCGCCCTGGCCCCGGTGCCCGCCGCCCAGCACCTCCCGGCCCGCCCGCCCGACGACGCAGCCTTCGCCGTCCGGGCCCTGCTCGGGCGCATCCAGGGCGCCGCCCCGCGCGGAGCGGGCTACGCCCCCGAGGCCGCCGCCGCCCTGGACCGCCAGCCCTTCGCCTACCCCGGGTTCCGCGTCGCGGCCCACAGCCTGCTGCGCTACGCGGCGCCCCCGGGCGCCCCGCAGTCGCGCACGGCCTCGGGCCGCCTGGTGCTGGCCGACGCCCACGGGCGCGTGGCCGGGCTGGCCTACGATGTGGCCTACCACCTGGCGGACGGCGCCCTGGTGCTGGACCGGGCCCTGACCGCCCCCGTATACCGCCGGGCGGCCACGGTGCGCGCCTTCCTGGTGCCCAAGGACAGGCTGCCCCCGCCCGCGCCCACCTGGGAGGAGGCCTACGCCACGGCCGGGCGCCTGGACGCCATGCCTCCCGGGGGCCTGCGCACGCCGCACCTTCTGGGCACCCACGCCCTGCTGCTCTTCGTCATGGAACGCCTGCATCCCGAGGCCGACCTGCACCTGGACATCCCCATCCCCGAGGTGGCCGTACCCCTGGACCAGGTGCGCCTGCGCGCGGGCGCCTACGCCGACTACGACGGCTGGCGCGTGGCCGTGGTCGTCCTGTCGCCGGGGCTTACGGCCCGGGCCGCGGCGGACGGCGGCAGGAAGGGCTAGAAGGCCGCCAGGGCGTAGAGCGCGGCGACCAACGCCATAGACACGGCGCGCAGGGTCTGGCTGGCCACGATGAGCCTCACGGCCACGCGCTGGGGGAAGATGCCCGCGTAGTAGGGATATTGGTGGCGGATGGTGCGCATGGGCGAGGACAGCACGTTGCCGATGAGCAGCGTGAGCACGGCCATGTTCGGGGCGATGGCGCCCTGGTCCAGCAGAGGCCGCAGGGCCGAGAGCCCGGCGGCCAGTTCGCCCGTGGATTGCAGGGCGATGACCGAGACGACCTGGGGCGGCAGCCAGGACAGGAAGGACAGATGCGCGGCCATGAACCCCTCGATGGCCGCAAAGAGCCCCCACTCCTGAAGCAGGAAGAACAGCACATAGACCGGCACGGTGATGCCCAGGATGCGCCGGATGCGCCTGGAAAAACGCGACAGGGCCCGGCTCAGGGCCTCGCGGAAGGAGCGCACCTTGCTCTCCTCGAGGCGGCAGGGGATGCAGCCCTCGTCCAGGGGCGGATTGAGCAGCCGCCCGGCCAGGACCACCGCCCCCGTGCGCAGGACCGCCGCCAGCACCGCCAGGCCGACATAGGCGTTGGCCAGCTCGCCCACCAGGGACCGCGTGATGGCGTACATGGTGGGCAGGTGCAGGAAAAATGTCGGCAGGCTGTTGAAGAGGTTGGAGAACAGCAGCTCGCGGTCGCTGATGCGGCCCTGGGCGTGGGCGTCGGCCAGCATGGTGTTGGCCGACACGCCCGAGAAAAAGGCCATGGAGAACGCCGCGCCGCTCACGTCGGTCAGCCGCGCCGTGCGCGTGAGCGGCGTGGCCAGGACGGCCACGAAACGCGCCCAGTTCAGGGCCTCGATGAGCGTGCCCACCAGGAGCCCCAGGGCCACGAAGAAGCACAGCCGCGCCAGCGGCCAGCCCAGCCCCTGCCACAGGGCGGACAGTTCCCATTCCACCGGCGGCCTCCGCTAGCCCTGGTCCCCGGCGGGGGGGGCGTCCTCTGCTGCGGGGGCCCCGGGCCGGTCCAGCCCGGCGGCGCGCAGCTCCCGGGGGTCCATGTCGAAACTGTGCTCCGGCCCCGGGAAGTCCCCGCTGCGCACCTCCTCGCAGAAGGCGGCCAGGGCCCGGGTGGCCTCGCGGCCCAGCTCGGCGTAGCGCTTGACGAAACGGGGGGTGAAGCGGTCGAACAGGCCGAGTACGTCGTGGCTGACCAGCACCTGCCCGTCGCAATGCGGCCCGGCGCCGATGCCGATGGTCGGGATGCCCACGGCGGCGGTGACGGCCTGGGCCACGGGCGCGGGCACGGCCTCCAGCACCAGGGCGAAGCAGCCCGCGTCCTCCAGGCGGCGGGCGTCGTCCAACAGGGCCCGGGCCGCCCGGGCCGAGCGGCCCTGGACCTTGAAGCCCCCCATGCGGGCCACGCTCTGGGGCGTGAGCCCGATGTGGCCCATGACCGGAATGTCCGCGCGCAGGACGGCCTCGATGCGCCCCAGCACGCGCGCCCCGCCCTCGATCTTCACCGCCCCGGCGCGGCCCTCGGCCAGGAAGCGCGCGGCATTGCGCACGGCGTCGGCGTCGGCGGCCTGGTAGGAGCCGAAGGGCATGTCGCCGACCACCAGCGCGCGCGCCACCCCGCAGGCCACGGCCCGGGTGTGGTGGATCATGGCGTCCATGCCCACGTCCAGGGTGTCGGGACGCCCCAGGGCGACCATGGCCAGGGAGTCGCCCACCAGGACCATGTCCACCCCCGCCGCATCGGCCAG
>Ga0172382_10009764_pt1 | contig 13010 bp, 4 predicted proteins | sample Leawel138RmetaG_FD_122245 | JGI IMG/M metagenome (GOLD analysis project Ga0172382, IMG submission 122245) | Leachate microbial communities from a municipal landfill in Southern Ontario, Canada - Leachate well 138R metaG | ecosystem: Engineered > Solid waste > Landfill > Unclassified | place...
AATAATACTTGAGTAAGCCCGACAGCACCAATTCCCACGACTTTTCCAAACATGATTTCAAAAGGGCGTGCTGATGAAGCAATAACTTCGACGATTCTGTTTGCCTTTTCTTCAATAACACCGCGCATCACGAATGAACCGTAAGTAAACATTAAACCATAAATCAGGAATCCGAGGAAATAACCGAGGAAAGCCAGCATTTGAGAATAATCTTCGCGTGAACCTTCTAGGGTTACCTTTTTTGTAGTAATGCTGACACCTCTGTTGACAAGGTCTATAATACTGTTCTCCGCTCCAATTTCTTTTAATTTCTTGTTTACTATAATATCTTCGGTATTTTGTTCGATAGAGCTGATAAAACCAAGGCCTCCGCCACCGGAAGTATATACGTTACCATATCCGGTTTCGAGAAATTTATCGTCAATAATCATAAAACCGTCGAGTTCGCTACTAAGGACTTCTTGTCTTAATTCTTCTTCGGATTTTTCTGTAATGAAGAATTTGGAAGTATCCCTTGAAACAAGCTCAATACCAATTTGCCCTGTCAAATCTCTGATTGCGATTTTCTTTGTAGTCTCACCTGAGGACATCAAAGTAACAGCAATCACGGTTCCATAGATAGCTACTATAGCCAGTGGAGCTAATATTGTACTGAGTATGAACCCCTTGGATTTGACTTTAGATATGTATTCATGTTGAATAATAGTGAATATTTTTGAACCTTTAGACCGCATCTTTGATCTCCTTCTTGTTTTCGTTTCCTACTACTTCGATGAATATTTCGTGCAGGCTTGGCTCTACTTTTTCAAATTTAAAAATTGTAACATTATTGTTCATTGCTGTCTTAAGAATGTGATTACTTGTTAATTCGTGGTTATCAACTCTAAATTCTACTCTGTGAGTGGTGATGTCGTTTATCTTAATACCCGGTAATTCATTCAGGAAGTTTGAGTCACCATCAAATTCCATTATGACAGTATTACTACCGTAACTTGATTTAATTGTTCTTACTGCACCTGATAAGACGACATTTCCTTTATTAATCAGCACCAAATCATCACATAACTGCTCTACTTGGGACATTACATGAGTTGAAAGTATAATAGTCTTGCCGGCATTTTTCATGTCAATGATTATTGACTTAAGTAGCTCTGTATTTATCGGGTCAAAACCTGAGAATGGTTCATCGAGAATCAGCACTGGCGGCTCGTGAAGTATGGTAGCAATAAACTGAACCTTTTGCTGCATACCCTTTGAGAGCTCCTCAATCTTTTTATTTTCCCATCCGGCAGCACCCAATTTTGAAAGCCATTCTTTTGCTCTTGATATAGCTATATCTTTCGGCACTTCCTTTAATCTCGCAAAATAAATAAGCTGGTCGAGGACTTTCAGCTTCTTATATAGACCACGCTCTTCAGGGAGATAAGCAATAGAATTTTGAATATCCGGACCGGTTGATTTTCCCAAAATTTCAATCTTCCCTTTATCCGGATAGATGATGTTTGTAATCATCCGTATTGTCGTGGTCTTGCCGGCTCCATTTGGACCGAGAAGTCCAAAAATTTTACCCTCCTCAACTTCGAAGCTGATATTATTCACTGCCTTGTAGTTTCCGAAAGTCTTGGAAATACCTTCTACTTTAAGTATCTTCATCTAATCTCCGTATTCATTGTAATTGTTTCTTATACGTTGCAAGCACTACCATTGTTTCAATAAAACAGTATGGCGTAATTATAATTTGACGATTAAATTGTTCTTATCTTATTACGATAAGAGTTTAAAGAGCATACATAAAAAAATATGATAGAAAAGTAGTAGCCAATTGTCAAGTCTTACATGTATTCAAGCACTAACCTGAACAAAAATTATAGATTATTTGCAAATAAGCGAAAATTATGCTAAGTTTATTTATTGTAGAAAACGAATGAAAGAAAAATATGTATAAAATTTTTACACTTATTTTAATTATGTTGCTTCTTAGAGTTGGTGATTTAACATCGGCTCCCGGTGATGTAACTATTGTACGAACAATCGAGTTTGAAGAGAGGAGAATCGGCTGGTTTGATTTTCCGGACGACAGTAAAGAATATCAAAGGATATTACTTCATTTCAAGTTGCGTTGTCCCCCGGGTAAACCATGCGGTGAATGGGATTATTTATCGCATGTATTTGTTAATCAATGGTATGCCCCAAGCTTCAGAGCAGACAAAAAGCTTGTCGAGGAGTTGTCATACATGAAAGATACTTCTTGGACTTACACCCAAGAAATCATAAACGGTGAGAAGCATATTATCAAGTCACCGAAAGCATCAATTCTCGTGGAATTTTATAATAATCCGGATGCTCCAAGTCAATTAACAGATAGTATGAGGGTTTGGCCTGCTTATTATGATAATTATGTTTTTGACGATGAAGGAACGGCAATTGATTCGAGCTATGTAGAGCCTGATTCAGTTCTTATTTTACGCAAAACAAGAGTCTATTATGATGATGAAGTTACATTTAACGACCGTTGGGAAATATTTCGATATATTACGCCCTACGGGAACGGTTTAGATTTAGGTGACGGTGTAACTTGGACAATGGATGTTACTGATCTTGCCCCTTTATTAAGGGGAAGAGTTCATTTGGCATCTCCAAACGGCGGTTGGGGAGACCCTTATGAGCAAACCTCGCAAGAGGACCTCGAATTGACATTTGAATTTATTGAAGGAACAGCTCCGAGGAATGTTGTTAATATAACAAAGCTATGGCAGTTTTTTGGTATAACCTATGATAAGAATTTTGAGTCTCAAGTTGCTCCTATTGAATACCAATTCACCGAAGAGGAGAAAACAGCGTCAATGAGAGTGATTCAAAGCGGTCATGGCTTCGGAGGTACAGCCGATAACTGCGCCGAGTTTTGTAGAAAGCTCGGCATGGCAAAAGTTGACGGTGTTAAACGTTATGAACAATATGTATGGCGTGAATGCGGTGATATACCTGTTTACCCGCAGGGTGGTACATGGATTTATGACAGGAGTAACTGGTGCCCCGGTGCTGAGGTAAAGCCTTATGATTACGAGCTAACACCCTTCATTAGTCCCGGTAGCACTCACACTGTGGATTATGACATGGAGTACTACGACTTGAATTGGACAGGCGGTGATAACACTAAGCCTAATTGGGTTTTGACAGGGTTCTTATTTACCTATGGCGATATTAACCATGAGCTCGATTGCAGAATAAATGAAATTATTGCTCCAAATAATGACAGACAATATAACAGACTTAATCCGGTATGCTCCAATCCGATAATAAAAATCCAGAATGTAGGCAGTGTCCCAATAACGAAAGTAACATTAAATTACGGCAATGATCCGGACAATTTGAAAAGTATTGAAATGAATTTGGACAGTCCTCTGGAATTTATGTCGGAAGTCGAATTGATTATACCTGATAATAACTTTTATAATCCCGATGCTCCCGATTTGTTTATTGTCGAAATAACAGATGTTAATGGAGTTGCCGATGAAAACCCGTACAACAATTTGAAAACAGTACCCTTCAAATTCGATACTCCGATTTACTTCAGTAATTTCACAATTAATCTGAATACACCGAATTCTGATGTCCTCGGTATAAATTCTCCGATTCAATATTACCTTGAAGACAGTGAAGGTAATGTAATCTTTTCCCGTACAAGCACTCAAAACAGTGCAAAATACGAGGACGATGTCGAACTTGATAACGGATGCTACAGATTTACCGTTCTTAATACCGAAGGTTTTGGACTTGGATTCTGGGCATATCAAAGTATTGGCTTGAAACAAGGCAGCTTGAATTTTTCGATTGAGGGCTCACCGTTTAAAAATTTCCCTGTTGACTGGGGTAATTACTATTCCGAGGAATTCAGGGTGGCACCATTGCCTGCCTTAGCATACAATCTTGAAAACGATACTTTGGATTTCGGTGAAGTAAACCTTGACGAAGACAAAGAGCTGGAACTTGAAATATTTCCGGCTAATGAAAGTGGTCTGAATATAGAAAAGATTGAACTCGTCTTGGCTAATAACAAAAAGTTTTCTATAAGCTCGATTACTCCTATCAGCGAAACCGAGATGTATAATCTCAAACAAGGTGAAAGTGTTAAGATTAAGCTGCTCTTTGAGCCTATGTCAGCAGGAAACAAAAACGCCCAGTTGAGAATATTCAGTAACGACGCTATTAATCCACAGAAGCAAATTATCCTCCGTGGCATAGGTCATGACCCAACGAGTGTGGATGATTATAATCAACTTGCCGGAATAGATACAGAAATATATTATGACAGAATTTCCGAGCAGATTAAGGTCATATATGATGTCATAAGTGATGTAAAACCGAAAATCAGTATTTTTAACTTGATTGGTGAAAAAATTGATTTAACAGCAGTGAGCGTTGACAGAAACCAACTGTATATACCCGCAAGTAATCTTCCACAAGGAGTTTATTTCGTGCATATTTATCATTCCGGGTATATATCTGTTAAAGCAGTTATTGTCAGCAGAAACCTGTGATGTTTATTTTAATAAGTCGGCAGACTGTTTATGATGTAAGTCATAAACAGAATTGCCGGCTTTTGTGCAAATATTTGGACAAATGAAAGTCAATTAATGAGATAAACGAAACATTTTCGTAGGATTCGTTGATGGACGATATGAGTACTTATCCATGAAATACAATGCACTTAATATCTTGAAAGCATAATATTTATCAACATCAGTGATAAATAAAAAAAATCTTTTGATTATTTCGACAAATTGAGTTAACTTTGAAAATTAAAAAATGTTTAATTAAAAATAAAGTTAAATATTAAACTTTTTTTCATAATATTGAAAAAAGTATTGTTTTATCAGGAATTTTTTTTGTAGATTTGAATTTGAAATTTGGTTAAATTGAAAATATTAAAATTGAAATTGGTTTATTAAAGTAATAAGGAGTTATACTCGGATGACAAATAAGAATTTTTCTACTAAAACCAAGAAGTTCAAGATTGGGCTTCCGCAAATGCTATTGCTCTTTGTGATGGCAGCCGCTTTTTTCTACTTTTACTTCTTCACACTTGTACCAAACATGATAGCCGGCTTTGTAGTGCCACTATTCCAGCCGACATTGGAGCAGCAGGCAAGAGTAGGATTCGTGGATTTCGATGGTTTAGTATGGGGTTCAACCTCCAAAGATAAAGAACTTGCAAATATCGGCAAGGAAATAACCAAAGATGCAATCAACAAGGAATACATTTTTGACTTTTCTTGGAAAGTGCGTGCTGAAGATGAACACGGTTATTCGAAGGCAAAAAATGAGTGGTATGTGAAAGCGCCAATCCTTGGGGAGATGGCAATCATCTTGGAGCCTTATATTGGATTCAGTATAGTAGCGTTAGTGTTGTCATTTGCCACAGCTCTGCTTCTGACCATGTTTATGCCTTCAGGAATAGGATTCATGGCTGTCTTATTTGACCGACAAATTGAGAATACTAAGGTTAAGCTCCGCCTTCAGACCGGATTTTCTGATGATGTCATCGAGTTACTGATAATGCCTGACGACAAACTTGCCGAGAAGGAAATCAGTGAGGTACGTTCTGCTTTCAGATTGATTTGGGACAGGACTATGACCGAAGATATAGCATCACCTTTCCAATCTGCAAGATTTGCAGATGTTTTCGATAATGATACAGACATAGTCTTTTTCAGGAATGAAGCAGTATATACGCGTATCAAAGAGTTTTTCTCAGACTTCGTTGTTATCGAAATTCAAGATACAAAGAATGCTCTTTTGTGGAGAAGAAACAGACTTCTTATTCTGAAAGGTTTCAGACTTTATATGTCTCACCATTTTACTGAAAAGTATTCAAACTTCGTAACAGGTCTTGCTTATGGTGGTGCAGCCTTCCTTATCGTGGCTGTAGGTATTCGCGGTTTGAAGTTTATACCGGCTGCACGTCCGTCTTTCATCCTTCTTGCGATTGCTCTTGAGTTTACGATGCTTTCATTGCTGGCACTCACACTTATTTATACTGAAGAAGAAGAACGTATGGATAGAATGCTTAAGAAAATGGAAGATGCTAACCGTAGCCAGCTTGAAGCATTACGCGGTCAGCAAGCTGACATTCACCAGCTTTCTAACGCACTCGTCGGACAAACTGCCGAAATTATTCGTGCAAGAGTTGAAACTGCCATCGAGGACTATATGACAAGTGGTGACCAAATTCAAAAGGTTGTTGCTGAAGAAATTGCCAAGAAAATTATGTTCTCATTGAGAGATGAAAAACCTAATTCTTACAAGACTTATGGCGGTGATTCGAGAAGATAAGTACTGAAAAGATAAATCTTTTTATAAAAAACTGTCCGATTTTTTCATTTCGGACAGTTTTTTTTGTTACATTTTAGACTTTCATGTGTTTATCTATATGACCGTTTCATTTGATTTAAGATTATCTTATTTAATACTGATATTCGTCAATAAATTTAATGTATGGTTTTGTTTTAATTTAGTTAGGCTTAATACACATGAAAATGTCAGTGAAATTTTTATCCGGCATTGCAGTATTTATTATTTTACTTGTTGTGAATGTTTTCTCCGGGCAGGTAATAATCGAAGAGAGTAATGAAGATATTATGATTTCGGTTAGTGGTTTAAAACCATACATTAATTCTATTGAAAACAGTAAATATTTATCTGTTGAAGGATTTGATTACAATAAGGTAAGCATGAGCGGCAATTATGATGCACTCAGCTTTCTTATTGCCGTCAACGATAATAATTCAAATTTGGAATATGATATAATATCGGAAAGAGTATCAGACATTGATTTATCACCTGACATGATTATTCCGGACAATTATAATATAAATATCGGCAAAACAGAATTACAAAGGGGCATTAAGGTAACGACACTTACATTCAACCCTTTTAGATATGACTCTGAGTCGGGTAAGATTTATGTATTGGAGACAGTTAATTTTATCATAAAACTTAATGGTATCATAAATTCAAGTGATACTTACATACCTAATAATGAACAGCTTTTCTTCTCTTCAATAATCAATAAAAAGCATCTGAGCGAATTGATAAAGGTAAGAGACAACAAAAAGTCTTTAGATTTTCCGGAACTCATGAATTCCGATTGGTTTAATACCAATCTCAATTATGTAAAAATCGAAACGGAAAAGGATGTACTATACAAGGTTAAAATTTCCGATTTATCACCATATTTATCAGATTTAGTCGGCAAGGAATCAAAATATTTGCATCTGATACACAAAGGAAAATCATATCCTTACTATATTCCTGATGATTCGGGTATTCTATTACCTGAAACCGAACTGATTTTCTATGGCAAAAGAGCTGCCGGAGATACGAGTTGGTTTGATACCTATACAAACTACGAATCATTTTATGTTACTTACGACGTATCTTATGAGGGCACGAGATGTATGCTACTTCCCACCACAGAAGTTCATAATGATTCATATATTAATTCAATCAATATTGACAGACATATAGAATATGATAAAGTGTATGGCATCGGTTCTGAATTTAACAGTTTATATTTCGACGGAACTGTAGCAAAAAGTAACTTTAATGATACAAGAACAGTAATTGGTGAAGGTTGGTATTGGGCAATTCTACTACCAAGGAATTCTAACCCCGTTATCACAGATTACATCTTCGAGCATAATTTATTGCTGTCTCCATCAGACAATGTAGATGATAAAATTACCATGAGCTTGTGGTACAGGACAAATCAGGATTCGAATTCCTATGACAGGCCAAAGCCGGACGTTCTCACTCATTATGATTTATATTATAAGATAAACGGCTCTCTGAAACAGCGTGATTCGCTACACGGTTATCATTTCAGGTCAATGGATTACACTGATTCTAAAAACGGATTCTTACACGGATTAAACAATCTAAGTGTAGAAACTAAGCAAGTGTATGAAGTAGCTAATCAAAAAGTGAACATTGATTTTATCGAAATTAAAGGCAATGTAATGCCTACAGCTTACAAAGGATTACTTGAATTCAAAGCACCAGACAATGATTTCGGAGTCAGACCTTATGGATTCAATAGTTCAAGATTGTTTGCATTCGATAAGGATAATTTTAGAATAAAAGAATTCAACAGTTATGAATCCGGTGTTTTGTTCAGATTAGGAGGTTCTGTCGAATCAGATACTTATGCGAGTCTCGGAATAGGAGACAGTATCATATCTTCTAAAAATCAAGGTATTCATGTGTTTTCATACAGCGCTGACGGTGGGGATTACTCCTACAAACATTTTGCGGGAGATGATGCCAGCCATAATACATACATAAATTCACTTTCGAACGGCACTGCAATAGCTATTCTTATTCTTTCTGAATTACAAATTACAAATAATTTTTCATCAATAAAAAATCTTGGTGCTGTTTTTGTGGATGATTTTTCCGCAGGTAAAGTTTATGCAGGCGGTTTTATTAAAGGCAGCGCTTTAAAACACGAGCAAATAGCAGAGGGAGCAGCCGGCTTCTCTGAAATGTTTACATCGGATATTAGTATAAATCATAAGTTTGACATAACACTGCCCGGAGATGCAGAATATTTACTTTGCGACCTCGCAGCAGTTAAGAATGTTGATAGGATTTCGAGTGTCAATAATGTCAATCTTCGAAATGATACCAAGATAGATGCTGTTTATATCAGTCATAAAGAGTTTCTTGAGCAAGCTCAACGTTTAGCGTCATACAGAGAGAATACCTTAGGATTGAAAGTCAGTGTTATTGATGTTGAGGACATATATAATCAGTTTTCGTACGGAAGAAAGAAACCTCACGCAATAAAAGATTATCTTAAATATGCTTATCAGTCATCCAGACCTGCTCATGTATTGTTGGTGGGGGATGCCAGCTGGGATGCCAGAAAATTTATGCACAATTCTATATCTACAAATTGGGTACCGACTTATGGCTATCCTGCAAGTGACTGGTGGTTGGTTTGTCTTGATGGCGAAGATGACTTAAGACCGGAATATGTCATAGGAAGACTTCCTGTCAATTCAAAGAGACAGGCAGAAAAGTATATTGATAAGGTTATAGAATATGAATCCTTGCCGAATAGTCCTTGGATGAAACAATTCATGTTTCTGATTGGCGGATATAGCCAACCGGAACGTAATACTTTAAAAAATCTCATAAATACTCATTACAGAGATTATATTGTTGATTCACAACTTTGCGGGGTGATTGACACAGTTACTCGAAGAGATTTTACTTCGAGTACTTCTTCGCAGGGTGGTGAAATTCGCGATAAAATTAATCAAGGAAAGCTATGGACTATTTATATTGGACACGCTGCTGCCGAACTCTTTGATTTGGACGGCTGGTCAGCAGGTACCTTGAATAATAAGGGCAGGTACGGCTTGCTGACTACTGTATCATGTAATTCAAGTGCTTTTGCTGAGCCCTTACTTATTGCAAGTCGTAACGAGCAATATGTACTTGAAGAAGACAAAGGGTTTGTGGTAGCTTTCGGAGGAAGTTTTACGGGGATTCTCGGTCCTCATAATAATATTTCTTGGAGAATGATTAGCGCCTTGTCTGATACTTCTATGAAAATGCGTTATACCGGTGAACTATTTAATTTCGGAAAATCTATTCTGTCAACACAAGACCCCCTTCAAATTATGACACTACACACTTTTGTTTTAATCGGTGACCCACTGCTCAGACCACGTGTGGCTGCTGAGCCGGATGCATATTTGGTGGAAAGCGGGATTAAAATTGTTAATCAAGATGGTCTGAGTAGATTTACAGACAAAGACAATATCATTACAATTTCAGGTCAACTTCATAACTATGGTTTTTGCTTTAACGATGAAGTAATACTTCGTATTACAAAAGAGTATAATTCAAAAGTAGATACAAATGATATTGAGTATTCAAGGCTATGTCAGTCAGAGGATTTTTCGGCTGTGTTTGATATCTTGAATCAACCCGGGAAACATATCATCATAATCGAGGCTATTCCAAGCCTCGATACTCATGAACCGAATAAATCCAACAATAAAATAGTTATGTCTATTGACGTGTTTAAAGAAGGTCTGACTGCACTGGATCCACAGTCTTTCTGGGATATTGATGCAGAAAATCCGAGATTTAGATTAATAAATCCAATTCAAAACGAAGCTGAATACAGTTATATGATGATGATTACTACAAGTGAAGATACTAATGATGTTGTAACTAAAGATGATTCACAGACTCCGGGAAGCAATATTACTATTCATGAAAATTATATTGAATGGCAACCGGATATTACACTCGAAGACGGCTCATATTTCTTACACGCAAGATATCATAATCATACGAATTCTACAATAAGTTTGTTTACAAGTATCCCTTTTAATGTAGAAGGAAAAATAGAGCATCAAATTGTAAATGCTTCTATTAAGAGTGAAGAAGAATTTAAATTCGGTAATTTAAATAATTTGTCTTTACTAAAGGAAGATGACGGCAGCATAAAGATGATTTTAGATAAAGATACTTTGCCTTTTAAGGTTTTAGGGATAAAAGGTAATCATCCGGACAATCCTGAAGGTTATCCGGTGGTGACTTCTCGTGTTACAATGGAGTTAGGTAATACAGTGTTCATGGATGCTGTTCATGACTTGGGAATCAATGTAGTAGCATTCAAAGCAAAGAATGGGAAATTGGAAAGCAGAGTCAGGCTATTTGAGACTTGGGGATTGAATGTTTACGAGCATGAATTTATGAAAGATTCTGCAGCTTTCAGACTTGTAGAGTTTTTAAGAGATTCCATAGCCGATGATGAATATGTTATGATAGCAAATTGTAAATCGGTTTTCAGACTCCCGTATTTGTATAAAATGTACGGAGAAGAAGGCAACCATGCATCGGTTGATACATTAATGTATTATCTGAAAAGTTTCGGCTCAAAATTTGCCGATACACTGAAATTCGATGAAAATTTCGATGGAGTTTATTTATCCTTTGCTATGCTTGGTTATCGGGGAGCTGAGCCCGGAACCATACCGGAAGCTATAAGTTTTGTCGGAGACAGTGCCAAAATCACAGGTAACTGTATCAGATTCGCAGAAACAGGTTCTTATCGTACACCGACTATCAGGAAATCTAAACAATGGAATGACTTAAAGTTTGAATCCAACTATCCTGACAATGGTACTGAACTGAAATTGACACTATTCGGAATAAATTCTCAAACAGGTTCGACTGATACACTCTTGCAGGAAAAAAATCCTGAAAATATTGATTTGACCGGCATTGAAGCCGACATATATCCCGAAATTTTTGCTGATGTTGATTACCTGCAAAATGATTTTAAATTATCATCATTAATTTCAAATACCGATACATACATCGGTAAAATTGAAGCTCAATTTATACCATCTGATGAGCTTGCTTTGCTTAAAAGCGAGAGCAAATTCGACAAAGACAATTTGTTGAGAGGTGATAAGTTGAACTTGTCTTTCATGGTTGAAAATCTTTCCTTGCGAAACGATATTGACAGCACAGAGATGAGAATTAATGTTTCACGCGGAAGCGGAGATGTGAATTATTCCTATATACCTATAATGAATCTGAAAAAAGGCAGCGTAACTGAAAAAATTGTTCATGAAATAAATACGGATTATTTAAGTTATCAAAATGATGTCAGTTTAAATCTTGATAATGCAAAAAGATTGAACGAATTTTACCTGTTCAATAATAATCATCATCTTAACTTGAATATAAATAGAGACACTTTAAAGCCTACTGCTGTTTTGAAAATTGACGGTCGAGTCCATCAATACGGAGATTACATTAGTAAACTGCCCCTAATCGAAGTGGAACTTTACGATAATTCACGACTCAAGATTACAGATTCAAATTTCATTAGTGTCAGAATAAACGGTTATGTTCATCCGTATCAGCGAACATTATGGAGCGAGTTTATTACTGTTGATGACGGAACAAATCTCAAGGCAATATTTCGATTCAGACCGGACACTCTACAATATGATGATGCTTCAATAATTGTGTATTTCCGAGATAACGAAGATAATCGCGACACAATTATCAGTATGGCGAAATTATCTTTGATTCGAGCCAATGCCGAGGATGTGTACGCCTATCCTAATCCTGCAAGCGAAACCGTCAAATTTAATATAAATTATATAGCACCGGAGCATGGAATTAATGCTAAGTTAGAAATTATTGATTTGTCGGGCAACTTAATTGAAGAGATTAATCAAAGCTTAAGAATCGGTGTAAATATTATAGAGTGGAGTGGAAGACATCGCGATGGACTAAGCCTGCCAAACGGAGTTTATTTTTACCGGATTCGTTTTACCGGTGATTTTTATGTAGAGCCTGTTTATGGCAAATTTATTATAGCAAGATGATAACTTTAATCAGAAAGTTTATTTAAGCAGCATATTTGAAAAGTGGTATTTTTATCTTTGGCACATTCATTGCTTATTGAAATTACGTTGTATGAATACGAGAGAAGTATATGAAACTGAAGATATTAATTCTGCTTATTATTATTTCGGGTTATTATTGTGCAGTATCGCAAAGCTTTATAATTAAGAGAACAGATGTTCTTGATGAAAATGCTGCTTTCGTTACTGCCACTTATAAGTTTGGATTTGAGATTCTGCTTGATGGTGTAGAAAACAGTAACAGTGTTTCATTTAAATTGAATTATAATCTAAGTGATTTTATTCGTTTCTCACAATGGAAACAGGGTGATTATGAAGTGCTCCAAGCAGTAAACACAGAGAATGGAGATGGTACCGCAAGCTTGATTATAGGTGTAAGTTCCGGATTAATACCACAGTCTTCCTCGAATACAACTCCAAAAGTTATTGAATTAGAATTTGTTACAGCAAAAAATTCTCCAAACCTTGCTAACTTACGAATGAGCTTCGAAAGACCGGTAGCAACTGCCCTCGATACGAGCGGTGGTGTTTCATTGCCGATTA
>Ga0172382_10009765_pt1 | contig 13008 bp, 13 predicted proteins | sample Leawel138RmetaG_FD_122245 | JGI IMG/M metagenome (GOLD analysis project Ga0172382, IMG submission 122245) | Leachate microbial communities from a municipal landfill in Southern Ontario, Canada - Leachate well 138R metaG | ecosystem: Engineered > Solid waste > Landfill > Unclassified | place...
GCTCTATCTGTCACAGTTTCATCGTTTTTGCTTTTAATTCGACATTCAACATTATTCCTGCTTTCCCGTATCCCGGTTTCACCCCTTCGCCATCTAACGCTCTATCTTCTTCCAATCCCAAACAGTGTTCCATCTATAAAATCAACTATTCTCCAACGATTTTCAAAGTTTTTTTGCCATTTAAAGAGCGTAAAACCTTTTTTTTGTTCTCTAGCCCCAGTATCTGTATCAGTTATATCATATTCCCAATCAACACCCATCTCAACAGAATCGCCGAATCTAATAAAATTTCTAACTGAATAATCAAAATAAAAATAATCATATTTATAAAAAAACTCAATAATCTTATCACTCATCTTTGAAATATCACCATGAAAATCGCTTTCATCAAAATAAGCCATCACACCACTATATTCTTCGTTTTTTATATAAGCAACAAGATCTTGAATATATCTACCAACCTGTTCTTTGTCATCCTCAGAAATATATTTAACCTCAGTATTAAAAAAAGTATTGCCAGAAATTGCTTCACTAGAATCTTTTGCAACAATTCTAAGCACATAAGTTTTATTTCTTTCGGGTCTAAAATAATATCTAAAAGGATTTACACCTTCGCATTCAATGTAATTTTCTCCACCATCAATTGAAATCATAATGTTTTTAATATCTCTTGCATGAGTATGATGAAGCTCACCTTTCACCTCGATTTGTTCTCTAATTAGATCATCTTTATTAATAAATAATTTAGAATTTTCTTCAACCAATCTATTACATATTTTAAGTTCTTTTATTTTCATAAAAAAAGACATATTTTTATATAATTCATCAGCCTTAACTTCTTCTTTTACTTCTTGATAAAGATCAGCTTTTTGAAATAATTTCTTTTTATCATCAGAATTAGGAGACGGTTCAATCGGACCTTTATCAAAAGTAATAATTGTCTGATAATTACTAAGAACTCTAACTTTACCCGAAGGACCTTTAGCCCAAAATTCACCTCTATTTGAAATTGCCCATATAAGATTTGAATTTGATGTTAAAACAAATTCACCTTCTTCAAATTCAATATAACTATTTTTATCGTATACAATTCTAACACTTTTTGTAACATCAACAGCTTTAACACTACCCATACCATTAATTTTATAAGAATTTCTACTAATTCTTTCAAAAACAGTTTCAGGTTCAATACGAATTATAGAACCATCATAAAGTTTGATAGAAGCTCTTGAAAGAACAAGAGTTCTCACTGAATCACCTCTATTAAAATCGACAACTTTATCAACACTTTTCCAGAAATTATCTCCTCTTCTTCTAATCTCAACTTTTCCAGTAAATTCAATAATCGAATCAGACCAGGTTAGAATAGATATAAAAACAAAAAAACTAATAAAAATTTTCTTCATAAAAACTCCTAAATAAAAAAATAAATATATTTTATTATATCATAAATATAATAAAACTGTCATTATAAAGAAACAGTTTAATGGGTTAAGGTTTAAAGGTGATTTTTTTAAAAAAATGGTATATAATGTAAAAAATTAATTATAGAATGAAAAATTTCATTTAAAGAATCGGAGGCAATTATGTTTGGTAGTAGCAATCCTGTATTTAGTCAATCTTTATTAAAAGGACATACTAATTATGAAAATACTTTAAGCGTCAGAGGTACTTTTAATAAAGCTTTAATACTTTTTGCACTTCTTATTTCTACAGCATTTTATTCATGGTATTATTTTTTTAACAATGGAATTTTTAACTCATCCTATATAACAATTTCTGCAATTGCTGGTTTTATAGTATCACTTATAATAATTTTCAAACCAAATACAGCACCTTTTCTAGCACCAGTTTATGCAGTAATAGAAGGTTTTTTTATTTCTTATATTTCATTATATTTTAATTCATTTTATCCAGGAATAATAACTCAAGCATCACTTATGACATTTGCAGTAGTCGGAATTATAATTACTGGTTATTCATTGGGAATATTTAAAGTAAGTCCTTCTTTTATAAAAGGAGTACAAGTTGCAACTGGAGCATTATGTCTTGTTTATCTTCTTAATTTTTTATTTTCATTTTTTGGAATGCCTTTTGCATTTTTATTTTCATCTTCTCCATTAGGTATTCTTATTAGTGTAGTTATAGTAATTATAGCTTCAGCAAATATACTTACAAATGTACATTTTATATTTCAGTCAGAAAAACATGGACTTTCCAAAAATATGGAATGGTATCTTGCATTTGGACTAATGGTTGCAGTAATATGGCTTTATCTTGAAATTTTAAGATTATTCAGCAAATTACAGGATAGAAATTAAATGAATTTATCAAAAAGCCTTGAAGATTATCTTGAAAGTATTTATGTCATAATGCTTGAAGATGATACTGTAAGACTTAAAAAGTTAGCCAAAAAAATGAATGTAAAAGCTCCTTCAGCCCTTGGAGCTGTTAGAACTCTCGAAAAAGATAATTTTGTAATTCACGAAAAATATGGTTGCATAAAACTCACACAAAAAGGCGAAGATATTGCAAGGAGTATTTATATAAAACACAGAATTATCTATACTTTTTTAAATGAAATTCTTGGACTTGATAAAACAAACTCAGAAATTGAAGCATGTAATATAGAACATCATTTATCAGATGAAACTATTGATAGATTTGTAAAATTCACTAATTTTCTCAAAAAATCTATTACAGAAAGTGAGTTTTCATTAAAAGAATTTCACAATCATTATAATTCAATCAAAAAAATAGAAACTAAAGCTAAAAAATCTTCAAAAATTAAAAAATTAAACGAACTTGAAATATTTCAGCATGGGATTATAATAAAAATTGAAGGAATTCCATCTAAGAGAAGAAAAATAATAGAAAAAGGAGTTTTACCAAAACTCGAATTTAAGATAGTGAAAAAAAGCACAAACTCCATTTCTGTCAAACTTAATGATTATATCACAGATATTCCTTTAGAATTAGGTGAATTTATTATAACAGAGGTTGTAGAATGAGCATTGTACCATTAAGTGTTGTACCACCAGGAACTGATTTTGAAATATCAGAATTTCATTCAGGGCGAACTCACAGAAAAAAACTTGCCGACATGGGAGTATTTATCGGAACAGAGCTTAGAGTTTGTTATGGAAGCAATAATGATCAAATAATCTTATGTAGATGTGGTGATAAATTTGCAATTGGAAGAGGAATGGCTGATAAGATTTTTGTTAAGATTAAAGAAAACAGCGATGGATTTTTCAAAAAATGTAAATTGAAAACAGAAATTAAATGAAAAAAACAGATCCCGGCTCAGAATAGACAACAATAAATAAAGTTAGTGAGTTTAAGAAGTTGAGGGTTAAAAACAAAACCCTGCAAACAGTAAAGTGGTAAATACAGTTAGCACTCGCTTCGCTCGTTAGTAAAGACCTTTCGGTCTAGTTTAAAAACCTCACTAAAAAAGCAATAACTTTTTTTCGCTATTATCCTCAACCCTTTAACCCTCAACCCTTTAACCCTTTAACTCTCTTATTTCCTAATTATACAATATTTATCTACTCCATTTATAGAATATCCATCATTTATAGAATCATAAACAACATAATCAGGAACAATTTTTCTTATAGAGTGAATTGTAACTCTCAAAAGGTTTTTATCTGATTTTTCAGAAATATTCCTACCCCATACTTTGGCAAAAATCTCATCAGGTGAAATAGTTTTACCATTAGCTTCAAGCAAAACAATAATAGTCTTTATAAGATTTCTCTTTCTGAAAAGATTTTTTTCCACACCATCAATAAGCATTTCAAGATTTTCAAAATCAATAAAAAACTTATAATTACTCTTATTTGATCTGATTTTCAAAATATCATAGTTATCACAATTCTTTGTACCCTCAATATTACTAACATTATAAGGATACATGTTTTGAAAATAATCTTCCATATTATTAAATTCTTCAATCTCTTTAATTACAAACTGCTTAGCTTCGGCAGGAAGTTCTTTAAGAATATCTGAGTAAATTTCAAAATAAAAATGTCTAGTATCTGTGTATATTTTACCTAAAAAAAACATAGTAAGACATCTGAACATTTCCATATTATTTTTTTCAGAAATATCAAGAACTTTTTTGAACACTTCAGCTGCATGTTCGGTTTTTTTGATTAAAAAAAGACATTTAGCATAATTAAAAAGAAGAGGAAGATTTGAAAGATGATAAGAATTATCCTTTAAAATATCAAGAGTTTCTTCAAGATAATAAACGGCTTTTTCAAAATCATTTTTAAAAATCGAAACCAAACCATCATACATAGCAATTCTATAACGATATGTCAAAAAACCTCTTTCAAGTTGTGACTCTAATATTCTAATAAACTTATTAGCTTTTTCAGTTTTTTTAAGTATAAGGTAAAAATCAATAATAAAATTCAATCTTAATATTTTAAGATTTTTTGAAGCTAATTTTTTTTCAATAACTACATGTTTTCTATAATATTTCAAAGATAATCCGAATTTATCAAGTCTTGTATAGCAAAGAGCAATCATAGAATATGTTGTAGAAAGCCCAAAAAAATCTTCTAACAAAACAAGTTTTTCTTCAGCTCTGATAAAATAATCAATAGCTTCATATATTCTATATTTATTCAAACTTATAAAACCTTTTGAACGATAAATAGCACCTTTAATTGAGTTAATAATAAAAAAACTTTTTTTGTCATTTTTGTCTGCAATTTTTTCAAGATTTTCTATAATTTCAATAGTTTTTGCATAATTTTCATAAGCTTTATTAAAATCATGGAGGGCAATATAGCAATTGCTCATTCTATAATTAATAACAATTTGTCTTAAAATATCATTATCTTTTTCAATACCTTTTGCAAAACTATTAAGTGCTTTTGCAAAATCATTAATTCCCATATAATAATTACCTTTAATTGAATAATACTCAACATCATTTTTTAGCTTTTCAATATCATTTTCAAGTTCAACATCTTTGTTATAAAACATAAGACTTTTTAGAATTATTCTTGTTTTTTCAACTTCAAATTTCCTATAATCAGTTTTTTTTAAAATATTACACACAATATCAGATAATAAATTTAATTTATTACGATAAACATCTACAGGAATTATATTATTGAGAGTATAATCAACGAATTGTTCTATTTTATTGCATATTTCAGACATTAACAGCATTTTGTTAAGACATTCAATATCAAAAATATTATTTTTAAAAACTTTATTTAAAATCAACTCATATATCTCATTTTTATTTTTTTTTAAAGTAGAATTTCTATAATATGTTGCAAAAATCTTTCTCAAACTTTTATTTTTATTACTTTCATCAATCATTAGATTCAATCGTAAAAAATTAATAAATTTTTTATTATCAAAAAAATAATCAAAAGATACATTAAAACAATTGAAAGAAAGTAGTTGAAGTTCTTTTGAAAATAAAGAGAATTTTTCTTTATTCTCTGTCATATATATATCAATTATATTTTTAAGAAAATCAGAATTTTCAATTTCATTCGGTTCTATTTCATAATTGGAGATAAGACTTAATATTTTATTAAGAAGTTTTGGAATACCACAGCTTATGTTTTCTATAACATCATAAAAATCACAATATTTTTCATAAAACTTCATTCCTGAAACTGTATTAATATAGTTTTTAACTTCTTTTTTATTAAATTCGTTTATTCTATATATATAAATCTTTCCAATATCCTGACTAGATAAAATATATTTAGATGAAGTTTCAAAAAAAACATGGCTTTTAACTAAAATATCTTTTTTTATATAATCAATTAATCCAAAACAATTATCTGAATTTAAAAACACAATTGAATTTTGTTTTTCTTTAAGAAGACAAAGTATATTTTTATCAAACTCGTCTTTTACATCTTCAAAATTTTTAATATAATTAACAGATATATAAAAAGTATTTTTATTTCTTTCATTTTTCAAAATTTCATTAAACTTGTTTATAACACTTGTTTTTCCAATTCCTCTTATACCTTCCACAATATTAATGTTAAAATTGTCAATATTTTTACGAAATTGAAAAATCTCATTATTTCGAGATACTATAAAATTGTTATATTGATTGTTTTTATTTATAACAAAATAATTCATAAATCTCTCTCATTAATTAATATTTTTCATTTTACATTATATTACAAAAATCAATTAAAAGAAATTAATAGTTATTAAAAAAGTTTTAGGGTTTAAGAGGTTGAGGATTTTATTTTAACAATTCTGTCTAAACAAGTTATATTGAAAATATTCATAAGATTACTATTTACATCACAAACTTCAATTTTGATTTTTTTAGATAACATAATTATTATAAATTTTGAAAAATCACTTAATGATTCTGAATTTATATAGGAAATATCTTTAAAATTAATGATTATTTTTGATAATTTTGGTAATTTAGAAACTTCATCTTCAATACTCTGAAAAAATTCTGATGAAATATTTTCACTTGGGTAAATATAAATCTTTTCATTTTCATTTGTTGTTTTCATTAATACAATATTAAACTTAAAAATTTATTTAGTCAACCAAAACGCAACGTTTTTTATAATATATAATTAAATTAATATATTATAGACAGTTTTATTCGCTATAACTAAACATTTTGATATTTTCAGGATTTTCCATGCCATTTATAACAATATTACCGTTATTTTTAATCCTTATTTCAATAGAATTTTTTAATTGTTTAAAATCATCCCATGAATATTTATTAGTTAAAAACCAAAATCTCTGATTTTCTGATCCTACAAAAGGTCTTGATTTTTCAGGGTTTTCCTGAACATATCTACCTGTTATAAGAACATCTATTTTATTAATACATTTTAAAATAAAAATATTTTTGTTTTCCAAAATCTCTTCCATTGTAAATCCTGTAAAAAGGATAACACTTTTAGTTTTCAAGTTGTCAAGAATATTAAAAACACTCTTTGCCTGCAAAAATGGTTCTCCACCAGATATTGTAATACCATCTTCTGAATCTGAAAGTTCTGAAACTACATCTTTTACAGTAAATTTTTGCCCGCTTTCTATATCCCAAGTATGCTTTGCAAAACAACCTTTACATTTTTTTTCACAACCTTGCAACCACAGACCATGTCTAATTCCAGGACCTTCAACTTTTGTATTTTTTATTATATTATTGATAAAAATTTCTTCTTTCAAATTTTAGTTTTTACTTCCTGATTAATTTTATTATCAATATTAACATCATTATTAACAATATTTTTTTCATAATATTCTTCAGTAAATTCAGACTTATAAGTTTCTGCATCTAAAAGTTCTTCAAGAATTTTGATATATGAAAGACATTCTTTACCCTTTATACCAGAAGTATTTGCTTCTATTCTACCATCCGGTAATATCTTGATAATAAGTTTTTTTGACATTGTAACCTCCAGTTAAATAATCGGATTAAATCACTAATAATCAACTACTCTTCTTCCAAATTTAAATGTTTTTTTTATTTCATCATCATTATCATTGCTATTACAATTTGATTTATATTTACCAATAAAACAATTTTTACCCATAAGAATTATTTCATGAGGAGAAAGGCCTAAAACCTCTCCAGCTTCTTCAATTGAATCAAAACCATTACGATTTTTTCTCACATTAATGAAATTATCAGTATTATCTAAATCAAAAAATTCAAGAATAAAAAGAATATCTTTTGGAGCATTATTCAAATCTGTTTTTTTAATATCATATTCATTATTATCAGTAAAGAGTTGTTCAGTTTTTTTATTAAATGTATTTTTTTCTTCAAAAGAAAGCTCTAATCCTTTAAAAAAATGACTAGTTTTCTTCAAAAACATCACAACATTATTAATATCATTTTTATTAAGCATATTCATATAAATCTTTTGATTATCAATTAAAAAAAACCTATTAATGTTATTATATTCAATGCTCATATCACAAAGCTGTTCAAATTTACGAAATTCAGGGTCAGCAAATATTGCTTTCCAATATATTCCTCTTGTGGTAATTGCCAAACCATCTTTTCCACTTCCAAATAAAGTATCATCATAAAAACCAAGTAAATGCTCTTCTTTTTGCAAAAATACAAACCTTTCTCTAGCAATACCAAATTTTTTCCATGGAATATTTGGATATATATAAAATCTATTAACAGGAAATACATTTTTATAAAAGAAATTTATAATATTTTCAATTTTTTCATCAACTTGCTTATTAATATATTTATTAAATTTCTTTCCTTTATCCATATTAATCAACACTTACCGTGAGAATTATTGTATTATCTAATAACCTTTCCTCATTTTCAATTTTATAATCTTTCTTTTCTAATTTTTCAACAACATTATTATAAGTATGTTGCTGAACTTTTTCTTTATAAATTCTCATAATATCAGTAAGACTTTTATAGATTTCAGGAAGTTTTGTTTCATCTTTTACAGTAACAGAATAAAAACCAGTAGAATTTTTAACAAAATCAAGTTGTGTTTCAACAGTATTTACTATAATGTTTTTATCTCCAACCGTATATTCAAGACCTATTTTTTTCAAAGTATTCAAAAGCATTTTTTCATCATTAAATATAGTCGGAAATGTTCTGATATTTTTTTGAATATTTATATCAGCTGATATTTTTATATCAAAACCTTGTGAAATATCATTTAAAATCCTATCAATATCTTGTTTAGGAATTGAGCGATTCAAACAAATATTCCAAATTCCATCAATTAAATCCCAAAAAAAATAATTATTTTTTCCATTATAATGAGATTTATAACTCTTACCAAATCTTTTAATATCAAATCCTGATTTTTTAACAAGTTTAATAAGTTCATCAGAATTTTTAACTCCAACAGGAATTTTAACCTGAGAACTTTCAACAAACTGATTAAAACTTTCCTCACCCATCATTATTCTAAGAGCAATTGCAACAGGAATCATAGCAAGCGAAACAGACATAAAAACTCCTTGTTTAATTTAAAGATTTTTGTACTTTTTCCCACTTCACACTTTCACTACTTTAAAACAGATCCCGGCTCAGAATAGTACCGGGATGATAGCTTAAGAAACTGTGATTGCAATTTTTTTACGAAAAAATTGCTTGTAACAAGAGTTTTCGACTCTTCGGTGACATAATAACTTTGTTTTTTGTCACGCTTCACCTGTCACGGCTTTATCTGTCACGGTTTCACTCTTTCCCTGTTTCACTCTTTCCCAGTTTCATCCCGATTTTCCCCGGTTTTATCCCGGTTTTTATTATATATCCACCGTTCTTCCACCTCTTTCTTTATAAATCCCTTGTTTATCATCTTCAATAATTTCTTCTGAAATATTATTACCATCCATTTCATAATTTTTTCTATCTTCTTTTGCAGTTGCAGAAACAGCCCTAACATTAGCCCATTCTCTTAATCTCATAATATCTTCAGCCATAGTTATAGATAAAGGAACAATATTCTTTACAGCTTTAACAAAATCTTCTGAATTAATAGATCTAGATTCTGAAAAAGCCTCAAAAAGAGCATTTATTACAATCTGTTCAATCTCAGCACCAACAAACCCTTCAGTATGCTTAGCAAGAAATTTCAAAAAATCTTTTGAAAGTTTGAAATTTCCAACAACCTCTTTATTTTTTAACCTTTTAACCGCATGAAGTAAAAATATATTTTCTCTTTCTTTTTCAGTTGGGATATCAACAAAAAAAATCTCATCAAATCTACCCTTTCTTAAGAATTCAGGCGGAAGAGCACTTATATTATTAGCAGTTGCAATTACAAAAACAGGTTTTTCTTTTTCCTGCATCCAAGTCAAAAAAGTACCAAATATCCTAGCAGTAACACCAGAATCACCACTTCCTCCAGTACCAGAAAAACCTTTTTCAATCTCATCAATCCATAGAATCGAAGGAGAAACAGCTTCAGCCGTATTTAAAGCTTTTCTCATATTTTCTTCACTAGAACCAACAATACCTTGAAAAATCTTACCCATATCAAGCCTTAACAAAGGAAGCTGCCACATAGAACTAACAGCTTTGGCAATTAAACTTTTACCACAACCAGGAACACCTGTTATAAGCATACCTTTAGGATTAGGAAGACAATATTTAGCAGCATCATCCAACCATGAACGATTTCTTTTTTTTAACCATTTTTTGATATTTTCAAGACCACCAACATCTTCAATCTTAACTTCTGAATTAATAAACTCCAAAATTCCAGTCTTTTTGATAATTTGTCTTTTTTCTTCAAAAATAATATCTACATCATTAATATCAAGCTTACCATCTTCAACCATAGCACGAGCAAAAGAGTTTTCAGCTTCTTGAAGAGTTAGACCTTGTGCAGCTTTTACAAGTCTTTCTTTAACAAAAGAATCAACATTAATCTTAATTCTTCCGGTTTCTCTATTAGCCTCAATTATCTCATCTAAAACTTTATAAATGTGTTTGAAATCAGGAAGAGGATAATCAAGAATACTAATTTCCTTTTGAAGTTCAACCGGAATAACTGTAATTGGACAAGTAATTATAATTGTTTTTGGAGAAATTCCCTGTCTTATAATCGGAGCAATATCTCTAAATTTTCTAATTAAATTAGCATCACCAGGACGATTTGCCGAACCAAATAAAACATGAAGATCTCTCATTATAAACACAGAAGGATCTTTATATTTTTGAATAAAATCAAGAGCTTTTACAGGATCTTTGCTATCAGATGGAGCTTTTTTGCCCTCGTCATTGTTAACAGAAACAAAACCATCAGTCCATGTCCACACAAAAACATCTCTAACAGTTTTTATTTTAACCGGATCTTTCACAAGCAAACTAATACTTTGAAGAACTCTGTTTTCTTCATAAGTTGGTATATAAATAATTGAAAATCTAGCTTTAAGAAGATCACATAATTTTTTATCAAACATAATGCCACCAATATAATTTTAACTAAATTATATCATAAAATTAACAATTAATGAAGTTGGTGGGTTTAGTAAAAAGGTTATAGGGTTTAGGGGGTTTAGGTAAAAAAAAAAACAGATCCCGGCTCAGAATAGTACCGGGATGACAATTTTTTATATAATCTGCTTTTATATTGTTTTTGCCCTGTTATTATAAAGCTTTAATACTGCTTTAGTACTGCTTCTATTTAATCACTATTCTATTATCTTTTTTTGGACTAACTTTTTGAACTTTTCTAATATATTCAGTTAAAACATCTTTCAAAGGTTTTCCAGTAATGTAACTATTAATTTCTTCACATTCTTTAAAAAGATAACCATCTCCACCATTTTTCATATAATCATTTAAAGCTAAAGTATATTCTTTGTTTTTTTCAATAGCTTTACCATCTTTTGTAAATAACATAACTTTTTCATTTTCAAGATCATATTCAACTTTCATTCCAGCAACTTGCAAAAAAGCTCCTGATAACTTAGGTATTTTTAAACCTTGCAAAGAATTTTCAAAATTTTCAATAAGTTTTTTTCCAGTAACTTTTATAACAATTGCATTATTTTTAAAAGGAAGAATTTTTTCAACATCAGCTGCACTAATTGCACCTTTATTTAATGAAGCTCTAATTCCGCCCCCATTCATTACAGCAAAATCCGCTTTTGAAAGATATAATAAAGAATCGCTTATAAGATTTCCAATTTCAGTTTCACCCATTCTTACATCTTTTTTCCCCGCAGGAAATACATCTAAAGCTTCTCCAACAATTTGAGTCGAAATTGCAATGACTTTTTGTTCAGCCTTATCAACTAAATTTTTAATAATTTTATTTTCACCCCAAGACGCTAGAGGAATCATCAGATTAGAGTTAAAATATTTCATAACAGTTTTATCATTTACTTTTTCATAATAAGCTCTTAAAAAACCTAATCTTTCACCATAAGCACTAGCCTGATTGATAATTGTATTATTAAATACAGGAGGAACTTTTAATAAAGTATGAGTATGACCGCCAATAATTATATCAAGATCTGCAAATTCCTGAGCAATTTTAACATCTTCTTCAAATCCAATATGTGAAATAAGAATACTTACATCAAATTTATCCCTATTTTGAGAAAGAATTTTTCTAACTTCATTTTGAGGAAGTGAAACAAAAACACCAGCTTCATCAAGACCTAAAGCAAATCTTTTAATTTCAGGAGTAGTAACACCCATAATAAGAACTCTAAGATTATTAACTTCTTTAATAATGAAAGGCTGATAAACTCTCTTTCCTCTACTATAAACATTAGCACAAACAATTTTATCTTCAAAAGGAGCTAATATTTTTTTCATATTTTCATAACCATAATCAAATTCATGATTACCCGGAACAATTGCAGTGAAAGGAATTTGCTTGTATATTTCGACAACAGTTTCACCAGTATCAAAATTGGCATAAAGAAAACCAGAAATAAAATCCCCAGCATCAAGCACAAGAGTTTGCGGATGTACTGACAAAACATCTTCAATCTTCTTAGCAATTCTAGCTATTCCGCCAATTTCATTACCATCTCTATCAACTTTAGGAAGAATATGACCATGAAAATCATTTGTATGTAATATTCTAACAAAATCTCCAGAAAAACAAACAATACAAAAAACATAAACAATAATTAAAAAACTAAATTTTTTCATAAAAACCTCACTTTTTTTTATACATGCATTTTTTCAATATAATACCATAAAAAGAAAAAAAATCATAAAAAATCATAAAGTGTTTGAAGGTTGTGGGTTTTTTACTTTTACTTTAAGTTTTTTTGTGTTATAATATTATTTAAATAAACTGATAAGTCGCATAAACAAATACTTTTTTATGTCTTCAATGTATAAATTGTAGACATAAGCATAATTAAATTATTCTATCTATATATTTTTCTGGAGCACATTTCATTCTATTAATATTATGTGCATATATTAATGTTGTATTTATATTGTTATGTCTTGCAGGAATTTGTGCTTCTGGTATAGTTGCTCCTCCAAGAAGACATAATGTTATA
>Ga0172382_10009766_pt1 | contig 13007 bp, 10 predicted proteins | sample Leawel138RmetaG_FD_122245 | JGI IMG/M metagenome (GOLD analysis project Ga0172382, IMG submission 122245) | Leachate microbial communities from a municipal landfill in Southern Ontario, Canada - Leachate well 138R metaG | ecosystem: Engineered > Solid waste > Landfill > Unclassified | place...
AGAACGCGCCGTGACCGAACGAAAAATACCCCGAGTAGCCCGACAAGATATTCCATGAGGTGGCCAGCGCCACCCAATGGAACACCAGATACAAGACAGACTCATAGAACGCCGGCAAACCCAGATACGGCACAATGGCCAGCATCACGCCTGCAAACAGCACTAGAAAAAGAGAGCGACGCATGATCAGGCCCTTCCTGGACGTACGAGAAGCACCAGTATCAGAAGCGAAAATGACACCAGGGGGGCCAGCGAAGGCGAGGCGACCGCCATGGTCACTGCTTCAGACACGCCAATGATGCAACCGGCAATCAGCGGCCCAAAGGGGCGGCCCAGCCCACCCAGCATCACAGCCGCAAACACCACGCCGATCCACACATAGATTTGCGAGGGTGCCAGCGTATAGCTAAGGGCGATGCAAACGCCGGCAACGCCCGCCAGCGAGGCGTTGAATCCCGAAAGCACCAAGGCCAGGCCACGTTGGTTGATGCCAAAAGCGGCCGCAATGGGGGCGTCTTCGGAGGCCGCGCGCAGGGCCTTGCCCAGGTCGGTGCGTTTTAGCACGAGCCAGACGATTAACGCGCAGCCCACGCTAAGCGCCAAGGTGATGATCTCGGGTAGCGGAAGGAATAGCTCGCCGATGCGAAAGCGCTGCTCGGCGTAATGGGAATCGAGGCGCCGGTAATCGGCTGTCCAGATCCATTGCAGCATCGCTTCGACGATGATGGTGAGGCCGAAGGTAATGAGCAGGGAGTTGAATGGTGTGACCTTGAAGCGCGCCAATACCCAGTGCACCGCCACACCCAGTACAAAAAACAGCGGCACGATCATTACCAGGGTAAGCATGGGGTCAATGCCCCCATAGCTTGAAAGCTGATATGTAAGGTAGGCGCCCAAAAACGCCAGGGCGAAATGCGCCAGGTTGATCTGGCGCAGCAGCCCCCAGGACAGGCTAAGCCCAAGCCCCAAAAGCCCATACAGCGCACCGGTGAAAACGCCCGCCAGTATGGACTGGGCCAACAATGTGGAGCTTGGTAGATTCATCAGCAAGTTCTAATTGGTTTGTCGGCCATTACGAGGTTTTTAATGTGGCGCCGGGTGCCGCCCAGTCTTTGGGGTACACCGTTAGCCAGTGCCCGTTCTGCACTTGCTTGACGCGGCCCAGGTTGTCGCCGAAGTTGCCCTTTTCGTTAAAGCGCAACCGCCCCTGAATGGTGTCAACCTGGTTGGCCTGCAGCCAGGTGGCCAGCTTTTCATCGTCCAGGGTCTTGTTCTCGACAACAGCCTTTTCAATAATTTGCCATGCCGAAAATGAAGCCGCGGCTTGTGTTTCGACCGAGGTTTCGGGCAGATTGGCGGCCTTGGCCCGTTCGCCGAACTGCTTCACGAACTCGGCTGCAATCGGGTTGTCGGTGAACGGCGCATGCGACTCGAAAATGGTAATGGCCAAGGCACCGTCTGCTTCAGGCGCCTTGACCATGGGGCCGGGCGCCGGGTACAGGTGAAAGTGGTTGCGCGGCTTGTAGTCGATTTTTTTAAGTGCATCGAGCAACTGGTTGCCCTCGAGCCCAAGGCCACCCACCCACAGAAAGTCGGGGTCGACCTCTTTGATGCGACCGGCAATGGGAGAGTAATCGCGGTTGCCGAAGTCCCACTCAAGAAACAGAACCTCTTCGAGGCCTTTCTGCTTGACGACTTTGCGCGCACCCTGCGACACAAAATGCACGGATGGAAACTTGCTGGTAACGATGGCAATACGCTTGGGCGGATGCTGCGACTTGGCCATCATGTCGAGCACGAGCTCGGGGGTGGTGATGTCGGGATCGGGGCCTAACGACCACGCCGGAAACTGCCATTCGTACTTGGCCAGCTTGGGTATGCCGAAGGTATGGTGCACCAGCATCTTTTTGTAGCGCTGGGCAACACCCATGGCCGAAAGAATATTGCCCGTGGCATAAGGCCCGATCAGTAGGTCGACCTTGTCGGACGTAATAAGTTGTTCGTATAGCGTGCGGGCCATATCGGGCTTGGACTGGTCGTCTTTAAGCACCCACTCGACCGGGCGGCCTAGCAGGCCACCGCGACTGTTCAGGTTGTCGACATAGATTTCGCCGGTAAGCTTGTGAACCAGGCCTGTGGCCGCCAACGGCCCGGTCATGGCCAAAGTGCCGCCGATGCGGATGGGGTCGCCCGAAGGCTTGGCGCCGCTTTGTGCAAAAGCGGCGGGCGCAAATGCACCCGCGCCCATTGCACTAAGTGCAGCTAAAAATGCGCGTCGATCAAGTGTCATGATTGGTCTCCTGTTTGGAATGCCTTGCTATCAATTAATTATTTTCAAAGCAGCGAAGCTCTGGCGGCTTCGTTGAAATTAAGGCATGGAGAGCGCCATGAAGCAAGCACAATATGGTCTTGCTAAATGTTGCTGAACCCACCCAAAATATACAAACCTGCCAAAAGTATATATTGGCAAAGTGAAAAGGAAATCAGGGTTTCCATGCATAGCGCGCAGGGTCGCGCCCGTCAAATACACCAAAGGAAGCACACATGAGCGAGATCACCTTACTGGATGCACACGCGCTGTCGACAGCGATACGAAACAAAGAAGTGTCGTGTCTTGAAGTCATGCGCGCCTACCTTGACCGTATCAGCGTGGTGAACCCCGCCTTCAATGCGCTGGTGTCGTTACGCCCTTTCGAACAGTTGTTGTCCGAAGCAAAAGAGCACGACACGCTATTGGCACAAGGCACTTATATGGGCTGGATGCACGGCATGCCTCAAGCCCCAAAAGATGTAACCCTGACCCAGGGCCTGCGCACCACCTTCGGTTCACCGCTGCTGCAACACTTTGTGCCCCAGGCCGACGCTCCCTCCATTGCCCGCATGCGCGCGGCCGGCGCCATTTTTATCGGCAAGACCAACGTGCCCGAGTTTGCCCTGGGCTCGCAAACCTATAACCCTTTGTTCGGCCCCACCCGCAACGCGCTTGACCCCGCGCTAACTGCCGGCGGCTCCAGCGGCGGAGCCGCTGTTGCGCTGGCCTTGAACATGCTGCCCGTGGCCGACGGCAGCGACATGATGGGCTCGTTACGCAACCCCGCCGCCTTCAACAGCGTTTACGGCATGCGGCCCAGCCAGGGCCGGGTACCCTCGGGCAACCCGGATGTGTTTTGCCAGCAGTTGGCCACCGACGGACCGATGGCCCGCAACATTACCGACCTGGCCATGCTGCTGCGCACCCAGGCGGGCCGCCTTGACAGCGACGCGCTGTCGCTACGTGACACCCTGCCCGACGAAGGCCTGGATAAAGACTTTAAACATTGCCGCATTGGCTGGCTGGGAAACCTGGACGGACACCTTGCGTTCGAAGCAGGGTTGCTTGAGCACTGTGAGCAGGCCTTGCAAACCTTCAGCGATATTGGCGCCCGGGTAGAAGCCTTGAAACCAGCGTTCTCGCCGGAACAACTTTGGGAAACCTGGCTTACCTGGCGACATTTTCTGTTGGCCGGAACACTGGGCGTGCATTACGCCGACCCGCAGCGCCGCGCGCAACTCAAGCCCGAGGCCGTGTGGGAAGTAGAGCAAGGCCGGAACATGCCCGCCTCACGCTTATACAGCGCATCGATCAATCGCTCTGCCATTTACCGCCGGCTTATCCAGATGTTTGAACAGGTCGATTTCCTGGTGATGCCCGCCGCTCAGGTGTACCCGTTCCCTGTCGACATTACCTGGCCCCGCGAAATCAATGGCCGCGCCATGGACACCTACCATCGCTGGATGGAAGTGACCATTCTGGCGTCGCTGACCGGTTGCCCGGCATTGAGTGTCCCGGCGGGTTTAAACAAACAAGGCCTTCCGGCCGGGCTGCAGATTATCGGGCGCCCCGGTGCCGACTGGCCGGTGCTGCAATTGGGGCGGGCCTGGGAGAGGGAACGAGCGCAGTCGGGCTATGCGAAGGTGGCGACACCACGTTGACCGCGGCGGTTCAGCTGGGACCACCGAAGCGTGGCGCATCATGCCCTGCCGCCCATTGGGCCTTGCATCATGGAGCTTGACGTTCGTGCCGTCAGGGCTGATCTCTACCTGTAAACCGCTAACCCCGAGCTGACAGCCCGCTTGGGCAGGCATAGATAAACCCCGACAAGGCTGATGCTGGTCGGGGTTAATTTTTGGGCGTGTTTAACGCCGAACGACTACGAAATTTGTAAAGTTTTAGAGCCCCCGCCCGCCGACTTCTTCGGCAGGGTCAGCTCGAGCACGCCGTTTTGATAGTTGGCAACGGCCTTGTCGTCGTCGATGTCGTGCGCCAGGCTGAAGCTGCGCGATTGAACGCCGTAATAGCGCTCGGTGCGCACCACCGTTTCTCCTTCCTTCTGCTCGCTGTCGCGCTTTGTTTCCACCTTGATGGAAACCATATTGCCATCGATCGTCACGTTGATGTCTTCTTTCTTTACCCCGGCCACCTCTGCCTTGACGACATATGCATCGTCATTCTCGGTGACATCCATAGTGATGCGAGGTGCGCTGCCTTTGGACATCAACGCCTCGCCTAGGGGAAAATTTCTGAAAAAATCGTCGAGATCGCGAAAAGCATCGAATCGAGCCAAATCACCAAAATTATTGAATCGAGCAAGTTTGTTCGCCATTTGAACCTCGCAATGTCATAGTTTCGGAAATCAGGCGTTTATTCAACAAGGGGGTCTGCCTGATGGCCAAGCAACACCGGAAGCCCCGGAGAGCTCACATCTATATATAAAATCAAGCCACAAAAAGCGCAAGTATCCGTCCGGCGTAGTGCTTGCAAGCTTATTGCCATGTATCCAAGTGCGGCCTATGATCAATCGGCCGCCGGCCTGGCCAAGCGGCACCGCATCTCAACGTATTGGCAAGGAGCCAGCAATGAAAACGTTGTCTTTATCTTCTCGGCGTACCCAACTTGTATTGCTGCTGGGCTTAATCACCCTGGAACGACTCAGCGCCTATCTGTTGGGGGTTGGCTTTTTGCCCGGCCTGGCTACTGAGGCCGGCATGCTCACATTGTGGGGCATCGGCCACTGCGACACGCGCGACGGCCCGGTTGTTGTGCTGGCCAAGCAGGCGCTTGCCGAGAAAAACGTGAACCTGGTGCTGCCCTGGGTACGCGCTGAAGACGAAACCGAGATTCGCAAGGCTTTCGACCACGCCCAGGCGGTGCGCGCGCTTGGCCCACAGGCACAAGCACTGGCCGATGAGTACTTCCTTGAAACCCTGGTACGTATACACCGAGCTGCCGAAGGCGCGCCTTATACCGGCCTGAAGCCCGCCGGGCTAGACCTGGGGCCGGCCGTTCCCGCCGCCGACAAAGCCTTGCAAACCGGATCGATCGACGCCGTGGTTACGCTGCTTACACAAGCCGTAGACAAAGGCGTTCGCAAACTATTCAAAGAAGCTTCCGAAAAACAAGGCTTCGACCCGAACGACGTGGCCGCCGGTCGAGAATATGTTGAAGCCTACGTGCCCTACGTGCACTACATAGAAAAAATCTGGGAAGTAGCCGGCAGCCAGGCCGGGCATAGCCAATGCGGGGGTCATAAGGCCGATGCGCACCTGGAACAGCACGCACATCAACACTAGAACCAAGCCCCGTCACATGCTGACCGCAAGCGGGGCTCTTCACCAGCCCGGCGCCTAGTTTATAGGCGCTTCTTCTCTCCCTGCAATTCTCCGGATCCATTAATAACAGTGAAAACGCCCCCGATCAACAAATTGATCGCGGGCGTTGGGCGCTGCGTGTCTCGAATCGCTTAGTCCAGCAAATTTTGCGGAATATTGCCGCCGTTCTTGGCGATGCGCGCCAGAACCTCTTTGTGCAGCCACATATTCATTTGGGCCGAATCGGCCATTTTGTCGGCCGGGCAACCCAGTTCGGTGGCAAGCTCTTTACGTGCCGACAGGCTGCTGTCCAGGTCAAGCAACTTAAGCAGATCGACAATCGAGGTGCGCCAGTTCAGCTTTTGCGGATTAGCGGCCGCTTTCTGCTCCAGTTGTGCCACAACGTCCGTCACCGACACGCCCGCCGCAGCGGTTGCCGATGGGGCCGGGGCAGCACCTGCGCCAACCGTTGTTGCACCGGCTGCTGAGGGTGCCCCCTGGGCTGCCGCCGGCGCCGCTTCGGCGCTGCCTATGCCCAATTTTTCCAGGATCTTGTTAAAAAAGCCCATGTGGTTTCTCCTTGCGTTACGTTGAAGGGATGAGCCGAGTATAAGTCTTGGCATCCCCGCTTTCTGCAAGCAGGACACAGGCTTTACCTTTCCTGACAACTATGACGCAAACGCTGCGGATGTAAGCAAATTGGGCCTGCCACCTATTGCAGCGTGTCGAGCAGGTCGGGGCCGAAGACCTCGCGGTGAATGCGTGCCGGCGGGACCCCTTGGGCCACCAGGTCGCGCCACTGTGCCTGCATGAAGGGCACCGGTCCGCACAGGTACACCTTTGTTTGCTCGCGCGCCCAGTCGGGCAGCAATGACACCTGCATACGTCCTTCGTGTACGCCGGCTCGTTCTTCGTCCGCCGGCAACGATTCGTAGAAAATATCGACCTGGAGCGACGGCATGGCCTGAAGGGCACGTGCCAGATCTTCGCGGTGAGCGTGGTGTTCCGGACTACGGGCGGCGTGAGCAAACACCACCTTGCGGCCGGGGTTGACTTGCACAATGCGGTTAAGCGCCGAAATCATGGGCGTAATGCCCACACCTGCCGACAACAGTACGATGGGCTCATTGCTTTCGGTATCGGGCATAAAGTCGCCAAAAGGCGGCGTGACGCGCAGTATGTCGTCTTCTTTCACGTGGTCATGAAGCCAGTTCGACACCACGCCGGCAGGGGTCTCGGCCCCGGGCGCTTCGCGTTTTACCGAGATTCGCACCTGGTTGTTGCCCGGTGCGTCAGACAAACTGTATTGGCGCAACTGGCGCAGGCCGGTGGGCAGGTTAACGGAAACACTGACGTACTGCCCAGGAGCGAACGAACGCAGTTCCGAGCCGTCGGCGCTGGTTAACACAAAAGAACGCACCTCGCTGCTTTCGTCCTTTACCGACACCACACGCATTTCTCGCTCGTAGCCGGGCTCCATTCCAGAGGCCTGGTAAAGTTTCCTTTCTTCGGCAATAAAGGCGTCGGCCAACATGCCGTAGGCCTCTTCCCATGCCGACAGCAGCTCGGGGCTGGCTGCATCGCCCAGTGTTTCCTGAATCGCGCCCAACAGGTGGCGGCCAACGATGGGATAGTGTTTGGCAGCAATGCCCACCGAAGCGTGCTTATGAACAATACGGCTCACCACCGGAGCCAGCACATCGGGGTTGTCGATATTGGCCGCATAGGCAAACACCGCTGCCGCCAACGATTGTTGCTGCGCCCCGCTTGCCTGGTTACCCATATTGAAAAGATTGGTCAGTTCGGGATGCTCTTCGAACATGTTTTTGTAAAACCGGCGGGTAATGGTTAGTCCATGCTCACGCAGGACGGGAACGCTTGCGTCGATGTAAGGACGCGCTTCAGCTGACAACATGCTTGCTCCGTAGATATATTGAATATGAATCTTTAAACACAAAAAATTCCGGCTCGACGAGAAGTCCGAACCGGCAAGGCCTAATGATACCAATTAAATATATCTTTAAGACCAAAAAACGGAAACAATTTGATCTGCCGCAAGCAAAAACGGCAAAGGCTCGCAATCGCAAGGGTTGTGAGCCTTTGTTAAATTAAAGCGAAGCCGGGGCCGGCTAGAACGGGATGTCGTCGTCCATGTCGGCCAGGTTGGCGGCCGGTGCAGCCTGTGGCGCGGCCGGACGTTGCTGCGGACGCTGGCTGCGCTGCTGGGGCGCCGACGAGCCGTAGTCGCCGCCGCCCATGGGCGCATCGCCCCCGCCTTCGCGCCCGCCCAGCATTTGCATCTGGTCGGCAACGATTTCGGTGCTGTAGCGGTCGGCGCCGGTGTCTTTGTCTTGCCATTTGCGCGTTTTAAGGCGGCCTTCTACGTATACCGAACGGCCCTTGCGCAGGTATTCGCCGGCGATTTCGGCCAGGCGGTTGTAGAACACCACGCGATGCCACTCGGTTTCTTCGCGGCGTTCGCCGGAGGCTTTGTCTTTCCATTGCGAGGTGGTGGCAATGGAGACGTTGCAAATGGCTGCCCCATCGGGGCTGTAGCGAACCTCGGGGTCGCGCCCGAGGTTTCCGACCAGAATGACTTTGTTGACTGAGGCCATGACGGTTTCCCTAACTTGAATTCACATTGCCGCTATTATCGGCCATTTTCAGCGCCGGGCTCACGTAATACAGCGCAATACAGCATAACTACCCGGGCCAAATTTGCGCACGCGGCGGCGCAGTGGCTGAACGGCCGTAAAGCGGCCGGTTTGCATATTTATATGCTAACAAGCATTTGGCGAGTATTGGAACGCGCCCTATTCTGAAGGCCCCAGCCTGAACCCCCGGGCGGTTAAAAACCATACGAACGCCAACGCAGCAGCCAGCAGAAATACCTTGCCCACATCGCCCTGCGAGGCAACGACCCCGCCTGACGCCGCGCCGGCAAACACCCCCAGCGACTGCGATGTATTGTAAAAACCCAGTGCCAGCCCTTTGTACTCGGCCGGCGCGGCGCGCGATACCAGCGAGGGCTGCAAGGCTTCCAGAATATTGAAGGCAATAAAAAAGCCCACCAGCAGCCCGACCAGGCCCAGGAAGTTATCGCGGGCCAATGGCATTAATGCCAGCACCACCACCAAACCCGCCACGGCGACTTCCAGCGCTGTTTTATGAAGGCGGCGTGTTTCGGTATAGAACACGGCAGGCACCATGAAAATGAACGACAGCAAGATGACGGGCAGGTAAACCTCCCACAAGCTAGAGGAGTCGTACCCTTTCTGGCTGGCGAGCAGGCGCGGAATCACCATGAACAGGGCCATCAGAATAAAATGCAGGCAAAATACGCCGAAATTCAGACGCAGCAGGCCGGTGTGGCGCAACACGTCGCGCGGGCGGGCCTGAATAATGGGTTTTTTGTTACGGGGCACCGAAGGCACCAGCGCCGCGGCAATGAACAAGCAAATGAAGCCCAGCAGGCTAATGGCCCAAAACAGCCCCGACAGACCAAACCGGCCAACCAGCAGGGGCGACAGCACCAGCGAGGCGGCAAACGACAGGCCGATCGAGCCGCCCACCATCGCCATTGCGCGGGTGCGTACCTCGGGCCGGGTAGCGTCGGCCAACCAAGCGGTAATGGCGGCCGAAACCGCCCCCAGGCCCTGCACGACACGTCCGACAATAATCCAGTTTATGTCGGTGGCCAGGGCGCAAATAATGCCGCCGGCCGTGAACAGCAGCATGCCAAAAACGATGACGGCACGACGGCCGAAACGGTCGGAGGCCATGCCCAGGGGAATCTGCAAGAACGCCTGGGTCAGGCCGTAGGCGCCCAACGCAATACCGACCTTGGTGGCATTGTCGCCCCCCGGCACCGCTAGCGCCGCGACGGCAAAAATGGGGGTGAGCAGAAACAGACCCAGCATGCGCGATGCAAACAGCAGCGAAAGCATGATGCCGGCGCGTCGCTCTTCGCGGGTTAGTTTAAGTTTGACGGGCTGCATCTTTGCCGAGGGGATTGTGTTACTGGACATAAGGCCGAATCAAGAAGAAGGCTTAAGTATAAGCCGCCGCCACAGGCGACGAGCCCCGAGATTGACACTGCCGCACACAAGCGGGATCATGGCGCAGATTACATAACCATAAGGAAGGAAGACAAATGTCCCGCCAAGCGCTCAACCCCAAAAACATGTACAACAGCCTGCAGTACGGCTTCTCGCACGCCACCACTTCACAGGGCAAAACCACCATACACTGCGCCGGCCAGGTCGGCTGGGACGAGAACGGCCAACTGGTGGGCGGTACCGACGTGGCCGCACAAGCCCGCCAAGCGCTTAAAAATCTTAAAAATGTTCTGAAAGAAGCCGGCGCCACCCCGGCCGACGTGGTTCGCATGAAGACCTTCGTGGTCAACCACAAGCCCGAATATCTGGGCACCGTGGGTGCGGCCATTGCCGAGTTTTACGGCGACGCCCTGCCTGCGGCCAACACCTGGCTGGGCGTACAGGCGCTGGCCCTGCCCGACATCCTCGTCGAAATCGAAGTCACGGCCGTCATCGACTAAACCGCGGCAGTAGCCACGCCTCGACCTTTGCAGGTAAGCCTGGGCGCCGATGCCCAGGCTTGCGTAACGCGCTATAGTAATAAGTTGCCCTCAACAACTGAAGCCCATGGACGCGATACGCATACGGGGCGCCCGTACGCATAACCTCAAGAATATTTCGGTAGACCTGCCGCGGCACAAGCTTGTGGTGGTCACCGGCTTGTCGGGGTCTGGAAAATCTTCGCTGGCCTTCGATACGCTGTACGCAGAAGGTCAGCGCCGCTATGTCGAAAGCCTTTCGGCTTATGCGCGGCAATTCCTGCAGCTTATGGACAAGCCCGACGTCGACCTGATCGAAGGGCTTTCTCCAGCTATTGCCATCGAGCAAAAGTCGGCGGGCCATAATCCACGGTCCACCGTGGGCACCATTACCGAAATCCACGACTACCTGCGTCTGCTGTACGCCAGGGTGGGCACGCCATACTGCCCCGAGCACGGGCTTGCGCTGCAGGCGCAAAGCGTCAGCCAGATGGTCGACAAGGCCATGGATTGGGCGGCCGGCACCCGCTTTGCCGTGTTGGCGCCCTTGGCCCGAGGGCGCAAGGGCAGCTTTGAGGATGAATGCGCAAGCCTGCAGGCACAGGGTTTTGTGCGCTTGCGTGTCGACGGCGAGATGCTTGAGATCGACCGCCTTCCGGCCCTCAAGAAAACCGAGAAACACAACTTTGATGTGGTGGTGGACCGGTTGCGCATCAAGCCGGAAAGCCGGCAACGGCTTGCCGAAAGCTTTGAAACAGCACTGAAGCTGGCCGACGGCAGCGCCGTGGCTTTGAACATGGACTCGGGCGAAGAGATGGCGTTTTCAAGCCGCTACGCGTGCCCGGTGTGCCGCCATAGCCTGCCCGAGCTCGAGCCGCGCCTGTTCAGCTTCAACAACCCGATGGGTGCTTGCCCCAGTTGCGACGGGCTCGGCCACGTCGACTTTTTCGACCCCAAGCGTGTGGTGGCGTTTCCGGAGCTGAGCCTCGCAAGCGGCGCCATCAGCGGCTGGGACAGGCGCAACGCCTTTACACATTCGATGCTGACCAGCCTGGCCGCCCATTACGAGTTTGACCTGGACACCCCCTTCAACGAGCTGGACGAGCAGGTGCAGCAGTGCGTGCTGTACGGTTCGGGCGAGCAAGAGATTGCGTTCTTGTACTTGAACGAGAAAGGCAGCACCGTTAAGAAGCACCCCTTTGAAGGCGTGATTCCCAACCTTGAACGACGCTGGCGCGAAACCGATTCCAGCGCTGTGCGAGAAGAGCTGGGCAAGTTCCGTCATACCAAGACCTGCCCCGCCTGCGAAGGCTCGCGCCTGCGCATCGAAGCTCGCAACGTGCTTATCGGCGACGAGCCCGGCCTCCAGCAGCGTCTGGGCCGCGCCATTTACGAGGTTGAGGCATTGTCGCTGTCGGACTGCCTGCAGTGGTTCCAGCAACTTGAACTGACCGGCGCCAAAAAAGAGGTGGCCGACCGCATCACTCGCGAGATCGAAGCGCGACTTCAGTTTTTAAACAATGTGGGGCTGAACTACCTGTCGCTCGACCGCAGCGCCGACACGATTTCGGGTGGTGAAGCACAGCGCATTCGCCTGGCCAGCCAGATCGGCTCGGGCCTGACCGGCGTCATGTATGTGCTCGACGAGCCCTCTATCGGCCTGCATCAACGCGACAACGACCGGCTCATTGAAACCCTGCGCCATTTGCGCAACCTGGGCAACAGCGTCATTGTGGTCGAGCACGACGAAGACATGATCCGCTCGGCAGACTTCGTCGTCGACATGGGCCCGGGTGCCGGCGAGCACGGCGGACGCGTGGTCGCACAAGGCAGCCCACAGGCCATAGAAGAAAACTCCGAGTCGCTGACCGGCCAATACCTCAGCGGGCGTCGACGCATCGCGGTACCCGAGCGGCGCCCTGTAACCCCCGACCAGCAGTGGCTGCGGCTTAAGGGCTGCACCGGCAATAACCTGAAGTCGGTCGACTTGGCGCTGCCTGTGGGTCGTCTGGTGTGCATCAGCGGGGTTTCGGGCTCGGGCAAGTCCACCCTGATCAACGACACGCTGGCCACCGCCGTATCGCACGAACTGCACCGCAGTCAGGCCGAGCCGTCCCCTTTCGAATCCATGGAAGGGCTGTCGGCCTTTGACAAGATCATCAGCGTCGACCAAAGCCCCATCGGACGCACACCGCGCAGCAACCCGGCCACCTACACGGGTATGTTCACGCCCATACGCGAACTGTTCGCAGGCGTGCCCGAAGCGCGCACGCGCGGTTACGACCCGGGCCGGTTCTCATTCAACGTCAAGGGCGGCCGCTGCGAAGCCTGCCAGGGCGACGGCGTGGTAAAGGTTGAAATGCATTTCCTGCCCGACATGTACGTACCTTGCGACGTGTGCGACGGCAAGCGCTACAACCGCGAAACGCTTGAGATCCGCTACCGCGGACGCAATATCAGCGAGGTTCTGGACCTGACCGTGCGCCAGGCGCTCGAATATTTCGAAGCCGTGCCCGCCATTGCGCGCAAGCTAAAAACACTGATGGACGTGGGCTTGTCTTACGTCCGGCTGGGGCAAAGCGCCACCACGCTTTCGGGCGGTGAGGCGCAGCGCGTGAAGCTGTCGCTCGAGCTTTCCAAGCGAAGCACCGGCAAGACCCTGTACATACTCGACGAGCCCACCACCGGCCTGCACTTTGAAGATATTTCGCTGCTGCTCGATGTGCTGCGCCGCCTGGTCGATAGCGGCAATACCGTGGTCATTATTGAGCACAACCTTGACGTGATCAAAACCGCTGACTGG
>Ga0172382_10009768_pt1 | contig 13006 bp, 14 predicted proteins | sample Leawel138RmetaG_FD_122245 | JGI IMG/M metagenome (GOLD analysis project Ga0172382, IMG submission 122245) | Leachate microbial communities from a municipal landfill in Southern Ontario, Canada - Leachate well 138R metaG | ecosystem: Engineered > Solid waste > Landfill > Unclassified | place...
GTTCTTCAGTTCGCGGGCACGGCGCACCGACATGGCGATGGCGACGATGAAGGCGAGGAAGCCCCCCGAAGCGGCGATCATCGCGCCGGTCTCGAATATCCTGGGCGCATAGGCGTCGTAGAAGAACATCCAGACAAAAAAGGCGTATGGTGGATAGACCGGCCAGCCGAAGACGGCGAACCAGGGCGGACCGAGCTGCGGCTGATAGTCGAGCGCCGCGGCCGTCCATTGGGTGGCGATCCAGAGCGTCGCGACGATGATCGCGAGGACGGTGACGACCTGGCCCCAGAGAATCTTGCTTGCGGGCATATTCAATCTCCTTGGAAGGGTTACAGCTCGAGCCCCCGGCCGCGGCCGAGCGACCAGTCCACGCCGCCGTCGCCACGCATGACGCCGGAGATGTGCTTGCCGATCTGGCGGTCGAGCGAGGGGGGCCAGGGGACAAGCTGGAAACTCAGGCCGTCGTCGATCATGGCGAAGCGGCCCGAGGCGAGCGTGAGGCGCTGGCGCACGGTGCCGGCGACATATTCGCCAGCCTTTGAGGGCGTGTGCGGCAGACCGATCTCGGCCGACAGGTCCTTGGCCGCCATGTCCAGTTCGCGGCGCTTCAGCCTGTCGAGCAGGCCGCGTGCGAAGACGATGCGCTGCCCCTGCCGCCGCGCCAGGCCGATGTCGGCGAGATGCTCGGCGCGCGCTTCCATCGCCGCGCGCACTTCGGTTCCGAAACCGCCGCCGAGATCGCGGCCTTCGCTCGACAGGTTGCGGCGGTCGAGCCAGGTGGCTCCCGGCGCGTGAACCTGTCCCGACAGGTCCAGGTCCGATCGCACGGCAAGCGCCATCCGCTGGCGGCCCTTGCGGTCCTCGAAGCGGCGCAGCTCGACGATCGCGCCGGGCTTGCAATCGCCGGTTGCCTCGATGTCGGGAAACTGGACATGGTGGGTGCGCCCGTCGATCCCGTCGACGATCGCGTAGGCGCGGCCGGTCAGCTCGTCATGGAGCCCGCGGTCGACCAGCTTGCCGATGACGACCTGGGCGGGATCGGGTTGGAGCACATAGCTAGCGGCACCCCGGTCCACGCCGCGGTCGCTCATCGCCTTGTGCATCCGCTTGATGATGTCGCCGCGCTCGCCCAGCTCGCGCAGCGCGGCCTGCGCATTGTCCGCCAGCGTCCACTGGCCAGGCGCGATCTCGCTGGCGAGGCGGAGTCCCTCCAGCTTGCGCAGCCGTCCGATCCGCAGCGTGTGGTCCCCGTCGGGCCGCACGCCCGGTTCGGGCGCCATGTCGATGACGCCCTCGCGGCCAAGCGTGCGCGAGAGGTCGCGGTCGATCTCGGTCCAGCGTTCGGCGTCGACCTGTCGCTCCAGCGAGGCGTGGATGTCGAGGTCGGTGCGCAGCCCCAGCTCGCGGGTGACGATCTCGCGCGCGGTGGCGCGCATTCCCTCGCCGATATAGTCGCGCGAGATAACGAGGTTCTGGCCGTCTTCGGCGACGCCGCGCACGATGACATGGACATGGGGGTTGTCGGTGTTCCAGTGCTCGACGGCCCGCCAGTCGAGGCGGGTACCGAGATCCTTTTCCATCCGCGTCATCAGCTCGCGGGTGAAGCCCTTGAGGTCGCCCATGTCGGGCGCGTCCTCGGGCGAGACGATGAAGCGGAAATGGTGCCGGTCGTTCTCGCAGCGCGCGGCGAACGCGCCCCGGTCGAGGCCCTCGGCATCAGCGCCGAACAACACGCCCTTCTCGCCGTCGCGGGTAACGCCGTCGCGTTGCAGATAGTTGAGGTGGGCCGCGAGCGAAGTGCGGCCGCCGTGGCGGACCACCCGCGCCTTGACGACGACCTGGCGCGATCGGTGGCCGAGCCGGTGCGTGGCGCGCAGGCTGGCGACGCGGCCGCGCCCGAAGGTCGAACGGCCCGACGCGACGATCCGGCCACGGCGCGAGATATAGCCCCCGGCCCGCTGCGCGGCGGCAAGCGTCTGCGCGATGATCGGCCGCGCACGTTGACTGCCACGCGAGCGGATACGGCCAGGCCGGATACGGAAATTCTCGTCGCCGCTCATGCCGCCACGCCTCGCACAGTGCGAAAAGCCAAGGCGGGAACTGAGTTTCGGATAGTGCCGCACAGTGCGGGATTTCCGCACACATTGCGCAGCAATGCCCAAAAGCCTTGAGAATCAAGGCTACGACCGGGGCGCAGGGGATTCGCACATTGCCGCCCTTTATCTTGCCCTCGCACCTTCCCTTGCAAAAGCTGAAGCCTTCTCCCCTCCGGCGCTGCGAAATGCTGCGACGGGCGGTGCCAAGGCGCGCAAACGTCGCTGCGGGCGATAAACAGGCGGCCGGACCACTGACGATCACGCGCGATCATCGTGTGATCTCGTCGGAAAGTGGGACGAACAAGCTGCCTTGGCGGAGTGCGGCGGCCTCCGCGGCGACGGCTGATGGAACGGCCGGTGCACCTTCCGAAGGTACAGTGGCAGCAATAGAAGACCCACCCGCGCGCGTCGGAAACAGCGCCGCGCGGCGCCAGGCAAGGGGATCAGGCGGCTGCGCGACTGCGAGCCGGGTGTCGTCCGAACCACCGGTGATCGACGCCAACTTCGCGATGTAGGCGCGCGTGGCTACAGGTAGCGGACGACCGCGCGAAAGATATTCGTCGGTGCGGCCAGGGCCGGCATTGTAGGCGGCTAGCATGGCGGTCACATCGCCATAGCGGTCGTACATCTCGCGCAGGTACGCCGAGCCCGCCAGGATGTTGTCGCGCGCATCGAACGGGTCGGAACCGAGCCGATAACGTGCGCGTAGACTGGCCCAGGTGGCGGGCATGATCTGCATCAGACCCATCGCCCCGACCGGCGAGACGGCGCGGAAATCGCCATTGCTCTCCGCGCGCATTACGGCCCATATCCAGCGCTCGGGGATGCCGAAGCGCTGCGCCGCCTCGGCAATGGATGCGGTATAGGGGGCGCCCACGGTGATCTCTCCAGCCGGCGCATTCTGGGCCAGCGCCGTGCCCGGCGAGGCCAGCAGTAGGATCACTAGGCCAACGATCGATCCGACTCCGCTTCGCCGCCAACCTGCCAATGTGCTCGCTCCGGTAAAGGGTGCGCGCGAAGCGCCGGCCGATGGCCACCCTTGACCTTCGTTGCGCGCACCGGCCTGTCCGGGACCGAGCGGGACGGAGGGATGAGACGGCTTCTCCGCGAACAAAGGGATGATCGAGTCATGCACAGATCAGCTCCGGTCCTGGCTGGATCGCGGGTGGCGCCATGACAGCCGGAATGTCCGCGCGTCGGCGTCCGTGCGGAACAGCTTGGGCTTGAGCCAACGCGGAAAGAGCGGGCTTTCGATCTCCATCGCGATGTAGTCGCCGGCCCGTTCGCTGGTGCGCTTGCGGGCGAAACCGACGATCGGACCGTCCGCGTCGTCGAGATGGACGCGGTAATCGGCCGCGTCCTCGGCGTCGCTCGGTTCGGCTGGAACGAGCATGATCGCTTCGTCGATCGCGAATAGCCGGATGCGGCCAGCATAGCCGTTGTCGGTCGGCTCAAAGATGTTCACGGGCATGGTCAGTCTCCTTCGGGCGTGACGGGTGAAGGCGTTGCAAAGGGGTGTTGAGGTGCAGCGGCAGAGCGCGTCCGATGACGGCTGACGCCGGCAGCGGGCCGAAGTAGCGGCCGTCCAGGCTGTCCGGGACCGCCGGATTGAGCAGCAGCAGCTCGCCGGCTTGTAGCGTGTGACAGCCTCGCCAGACCGGCAGCGGACGGCCTCGGCCGTCGCGCGCACGAGCGATGACGACGGGACGCGCGTCGATGCTCACGACGGCACCGTGTCGGCAGATGCGTTGTCCGGCCTTGGCCGCGATGTGTTTGAGCAGTGGCAGTCCGGCGGGCAGATAGCCGCGCCCGGCGAGCCAGCGCGCGAGTCTGGCGGGCGGCATGGCAGCGACCAGCGCGCCCGTAGGCGGATCGCGGTCGGGCTGGATGCGGTAGAGACCGATCGGCGCACTGGCGCTGGCGTTCCAGACGAGACGTGGACGCGGATGGACGACGGCAACGGTGGCGAACGAAATCGCGAAGCCGGACGCGGCGACAGCCGTGGCGATGACATAGCGGCGGCGCGTCATCCCTCGATCTCCCGGCGCTTGAGCCAGGCGCTATGGCGCTCCGGGGTGTAGAGTCGCGGCTGATGTCCGGCGGTGATGCGCTGGTGCACATGCCGCCAGTGATCGGGGGCGGCGTCGCACGGATCGACGCCGGCGGCCTCCACGGCGTCGATCGCGGCGAGTACCAGGCTTACCTTCGGCCAGCCTTCGATCTTGAGCAGGATATCGCCGCCCGGCCGCACGAATGGCAGCGTCGTGTAGGGCTCGTTCGCGGCCACCGCGCGCACCACGTCGAGACGCGAGACGATGGTGCCGAAGTCGTTGGACGCCCAGCGAACGAAGGCGAAAACCGCACCTGGCCGGAAACCGACGACGCGCGTTCGGCGTGTCAGGATGCGATCCTCCGCGATGCGGCCGAAGCGTATCCAGTGCTCCAGCTTCTTCTCGATCCAGGTCAACTCGACATGGGTGAGGCCGTCGCGGATGAGCGCGCGGGACGCGCCGCCGGGGCGGACGGCCGGGGGTCGGTCGTCGGTCATCGATTGTCTCCGGGGATAAGCGTCGCGATGGGCGCTGCGCGATGGCGGCGGGCGGGCCGCCGGCCGAACGGCGCCGTGTCTTCCACAGCCGCGCGCGCCGTTAGTAAGAATCCGAAGGATTCTTTTCTATTAGGATAGTTAGAGAGGGGCCGGTTCCGCGCGGTTTTCTGCGGGTTTTCGGGAGAGAAGTGTTCCCGATAGTCCGAATTCCGCGTTCCTGATCGTCCGACTCCGGGCGTTCCTGATCGTCCGTGTCTCATGGCCGGTTCTCCACAGGCTTGAGACCGACGCGGCGCATGGCGGCATCGAACGGATCGACCGGAATCGGCGTGAAATTCAGCCGGTCGCGGCCGAGCGCATGTTCAAGGGCGAGGATGTAACCGGGGAGCGGCTGGCGGGCGACGATGGCGCGTAAGTCAAACGCAAAGCGGCGAAGCGGCGAGAGCACGCCCGACTTGAGATGAAGGTGCGGGACGTCGAAGCTCCAGCCACCCGTCTGCCGCCCGCCATGCTTGCGCACGATGCGGTAGAGCCAGCGTTCAAGGCCGCCGGTCAGGTCGAAATAGGCGCGGTCGATGGTCAACACGAGCGCGCGATCGAGAACGCCGGCATAGAACCAGTCGGGGAGGATCAGTTCAATGCCCAGCGCACGGCCGTTGCCATCCGCCAGTTCGCGCCACTCGTTGATCCATGAGAAGCGATGGCGCCGGCGCTGATGCTCCTGGCGGATCGAGGTGGCGACAGTGGTGGATTGGAGACGGTCAAGCGCCGCCTTCAACCGCTCATAGCTCGCCTTACCCGTGCCGCGCCGGGTGAATGCCAGTATCTCGTGGGGCGTCGTCATCATCAGCCGCGAGGTCGGCCGCCCTGCATCCCGCGCGGAAACGAGCTGACTGGCGGCCCAGATGAGCACGTCGGCATCCCAGATCGTCGCCATGCCATGCTCGGGGACGGCCTCGACCGAGATCCATGTCGCGCCCATGCGAAAATCGATCGGCGCGTGCCGTCTGGTCTTGGCCAGGCTGAAGAAAGGCCAGGACATCAGGTCCTGAGCGTCGCGCGCGGCAAGGTCGCCAGGGACGGACCGGAACAGCTCAAGCTGCGTCCGCTCTGCGCTGGTGCGGCCGGAATGGGGACGTGCAGGCTGCATGGGTCTGTCAGCGCCGGACACAATCGGTGGGCAGTCGCTTGGCGGGATGGACCACGCCGGTACCAGTGTCGGAGGTCGAGCGACGGGTGCCCAGCGCAGCCCAGGCTTCAAGGTCGTCGATCGCATAGACGATGCGACCGCCGAGCTTGCGAAACACCGGCCCGGTGCCGAAGCAGCGGTGCTTTTCCAGCGTCCGGGCCGACAGGCCAAGGTGGATCGCCGCATCGGGCGTCTTGAGGTAGCGCGGCGTGGTCACGGCCACAGGTTCGGTCATGATGATCCTCCTGGTGATGGCCGGCACCCGGAAGGAAGGCCGGCGGTCAGGAGGCGATGATGGCGAAATGACCGCTGTCTGAAGAAGGGACATCGCCGATGGGCGTGAAAACGTCCCCTCAGCCGCCACGCAGCAAGCGGACATAGCCGCCGTCGCGCAGCTCGACGGCTTCAGCGATCCAGCGGCGGACGCGTTTGCGTTCCCTGCTTTCAACCCAGTCTGCGGCGCTGTAGCGACGAACCTTCTGGTGAATTAGCGATGTGGCCAGCTCCCGCTGCGTGGCACCCGCCTGCAGGCCGTCGAGCACCTGCAGCAGCGTGAGCAGGTGCAGGCGTCGAAAGGGTGGCGGCCGCAATGTCGGCGGTCCCGCCGCCATGCCGTTGAGCCGGCGGCAAAGCCGCTCGGCTGTGGCAAGACGCGCGAACGGATCGGCCTCAATCGGCAGCATCATTGCCAATGGGCCGTCCAGCGCGCCCGCGATCCAGACGTGCTCATCGCCGTCGGAATCGGCGAGAATGACGTGCAGATATTTTCCGATCCGCATTCGCGCGCGGATTGTGCCGAGCTGCTTTTCGTCGATGGTCCGTGTCGCGCCGATGTCGACCGGCGCCGGGGCCAGGACAATATTCGTCGGCGAAAGGTCCGGTCGAGCGACCGCCAGCTTGGGATCGAAGGCCGCCGCCGGTTCCGCATGGAAGCTGATGCCCCAGCGCCGCACCAGCCCAGTGGTGGCGTCGTCAGCGGTGATTGTGCCGCGCTTCACGCGCCGCAGCGCGCGGGTGTAGTCGGCACGGTAGGCCGGGTTGCGGCTGAGATAGCCGAGGGCGATGTCGGAATATGCAAGCGCATCGCTCCCGGCTTCGTCCGGGGGTGCGCGCCAGTCCCTCTCAGGCGGCATACGCCCCTCCCAAGCATGGCCCTCTGCGGAGCGCGAAGAGAGATGTTCTCCGGGCAGCCTGTCGCGGGGAAGTTCCGTTGCGCGCTCCGACACATAGCGGAATTAAGACAGCGGCAGAGGAGAATGCCGGCGCGGGGCGCGGATTTGATGGATTGGATCAGGTCCGCAAATAGTGGCAATAACCACTCTCACACATCCAGCGAGCGCGAGCGAGGTGACTGTCATAGACGGTCTTCGCGCGGTCCGGGTCGGCGGCCGGGTCTAGGCCGAAGATGATGCGAACCGCCTCCTGCCAGTCGGCCTTTTCCTCGGCTGCATCGAGCAACCGCCAATAGGTATGATGGTGGCGTTCGTCGTAAGGCGTGACGTGGGGCGCGTCAGGGGCGTGATCGTCGAAGGCGGTTATTCCCATCGCTTACCTCTTTGCCTCGACCCCGATCCAGGCTTGTGCAGATTCACCAAACATACACCGTAGTGGACCGAAGCAATCCTCCCGCATTCGCTATCGCAACATGATGATTTGCGGATAACTCGGTCGCGCGTTTATCCATCGTCTGGGGCGTCTCGCCGGTGATAAATGCACACAGTCGTGGTGGACGAACCTAATGGACGCCAACACAGCAAAGATCGTTTACATACTATAGTTGATAAACTCAAAGTATGTAAATCACGATTCTGCAGCGCATGGATATGCGCAAATTGGTTGGCCGAAATTTCGCGCGTTTGCGCCGAGACAGGGGGCTGACCCAGGAAGAGGTGGAAGCGCGGTCCGGCTTCAGTCAGCAATATCTGAGCAGCCTCGAACGCGGCAAAAGGAATCCAACAGTCATCACACTGTACGAATTGGCCCAGGCTCTCGGCGTGAGTCATGTCGAATTGGTGCAACCCGACGATCAGGCATGATCGCCGTTTGTCATATCGTTGTGAGCCATTCAGAACATTAAAACGCGAGCCGGGCGAACGCCCGGCGAGCTCGTCCGCTTCAACCGGCGCGCGGGCCTTGGGCCGCGCGCCGGCTGCCGCCCGGCATGCGCGTCGGTAGCCTGTGCAGTTGGGGAAGCCGTAGGGCCGGAACCGACCCTACGGCGTCGCGATCAGGCGGACTTGAGGCGCTGCATCCCTTCTGCCAGTGTCCAGAGCGCCCGGTTGAGCGTCACATTCTGGTCGATGCCGTTGATCGGCCGCGAGCGGCTACGACGAATGCGCCCCTCGGCATTGCGCTTGCGGCCCTGCAAGCCGCCCCGAATGACATTCTCCTGAATGACGTTGAATGTGGTCCAGAGGCTCGGGTCCATATCCTCGCGGCGGCGCGGCTCGATGATCTGTTCGGGCCGGATCGGGCTTTCGTCCTCGCCATAGCGGGCGACCAAGCTGACTTCACCCAGCAACCGCTGCTCGTCGCCGGAAAGCTGGATTTGCTTCATGCCTTCGCTGGCGTCGATCAGACGCGGGAAGTCCTCCGCGACCGTATAGACGCCCTCGATAATGTCATGCTGGATATTGCCCTTGTGCGGCACACGGACTTCCTCAAACCGCTCGCCCGCGATCATGCTGTTGGTGCAGACGAAACGCAGCATCCCGGCGAACATCTGATAGGCGCTGGTGCCGTCATGGCTGTTGACGATAATGACCTCGGCGGCCTCGGGCTTGCCGATGCCGTCATCCCGGCGCAGACGGAGCATGTGCTTGGCGTGGCCGTGGCGGCTGCCATCGCGGGGGACCGACTGGACGGCGAAGAACGGGAACCAGCTCTCCCGGCGCAGCCCTTCCACGATGTCGATGGTGGGGACATAGACATAGCGCTGCGAACGGCTGTCATGCGCTTCGTTGGCGAAGATTGACGGAACGTGGTGATAGAGCGCCTCATTGTCGAGCGGCTCGCGCCCGCTGATCTGATGGGCATTGCGACCGAACCGAGTGGCGAGATGGTGGATGCTCATGGGCCTTTCCTTCCTTGGCTTGGGTTTCCGCGCGAGCGGTACTGCCGCGCTGAAACCCTGCCCGTCGGCGAGACCGGGGGTGCAACCGGAGTGGGCGGCTTCGCGGGGAACCGGCTGCACGGAACGCGCTCGCGCGTGAAGGAAGCTGGGCGGAAGCCGCTCCGAAGGGCGCTGGGGGCAGCGCCCCAAGCAACCCGACGATCGGCGCCGGGCCAAATGGCCCGTCCATCTTGTCATCGTCACCCACAAGAACAGCAAGAAGGCGCCCCGCCGTCGGCGGGGCGCCGTGCGGGTGCGCCGGTCAGCGCGACCAGATGAGCTGGTGCTTGCCGTCGTCGGTCTCGGTCAGCGAGGCGTAGATCGGAGCCGGGAAGCTGGGATCGTCGATCTTGGCCGAAAGATAGTCGCGGCCCTCGCGGCTGGTTTTCTTCCAAGCGGCGCCTATTTCGAACTCGGTCTCGCCGGCATAGACGCGGTACTCCGGTGCCTTGTCGCTATCCTTCTCGACGGGCCGGATCTGGATCGGCTGCGAGAGGGTCAGGGTTTCGAGTTTTCCCACGAAGCGGTTGTCCTGGGCGGTGAAGGTTCCGATGATCGCCATTGTTCATTCCTTTCCTATCGGGTCGCCCCATGCGACCGCGATGGCGTCTCGAAGGCGGGGACCGAGACGCACCCGCACCGCTTGCGGCCGCAACGCAGTGAAGGTTTGGCGGCGAACGGCTTTTTTGCTTCGCGCTGCAAAGCCCGGTCACGGGCGGCGGAAAAAAGCCGTTCAACGCCTTTGCGGAAGGGCGGACGGATTCTGCCAGAGCTGCCATCCAAGCGGGCGTGGGCGACGATCGAAAGCCCCCTGAACTCGTGTAATCGGCGCCTACCGATCATCCCAGCGACAGTATCGCGGTGATGCCTCTTGAAAAATGTTCCTATTATGTTCCATCCTGCTACTTTCCGAATCGAGGGTTGGCGTATGAGCGTGATGATCCGCGGCGAGGACCGCATGAGGCTGAGAGTGATGGGCGACATAGAGGCGGAACTGGCCGTGCCGCGTTGCGATGCCGGGCGCTGCTGGATCAGCGTCTCCGATGGCACATTGATTGAAGCCGCCTATGGCGACGATGAAGCGTGCCGGTTTATGGTCAGCAAGGAAGGGGCGGGCATCACGCGCATCCAGCGCGACGGTGCCGGTGATGTGCTGCGCCTCGACTGGCGAGTGGAATGGGTGACGGTGGCACCGGCCTTTAACGCGGCCCGCGCGATGACACATGGCGAGATCATGCCGGTACTGCCTGGTCTCTTTGGCTAGAACCCTGTTTGCGCGAGCCGGGCATGAGCCCGGCGAGCACCGCTGTTTTTCGTATGTCGCAAGTGCGGCCGCGCCCGTGAGGGTGCGGCCGCGAATTATCCGGCTCAATCTGAATGGAAAGGCCGGGGCCGCTGACGCCACCCCGGCCCGTTATCTATTCGGCAGCAATCGAATAGGCATCCTCCACTTCCATGACTTCGGGCTGCTCCGCCTCATCACCTTCCGGCTTCGACTCAATGGTCCGCAGGGAGGCAGGCAACCATCCGGTTCCGACGACAAGCTGCTCTGCCGCGTCGGCCATGTCCGCCTTCTTCATCGGTGCGATGCGCTCGGCGGCTTCCGGGGAAACGGCCTCGCTCACGGCCTGCGCGATATGCGCCTTGGTCACGCGCCCGAAATAGCTGCGGGCGGTCGGCTCCCAAGCGGTGGTCATGTCGAGGTTCACGGCCTGCGCCAGCCGCTCCGCCGCCTCAATGCGTCCGGTGGAACGCTCCCACGGCACCTTCACCGCATTGACGGTAAGCGACACGCAATGCGCCAGAAGCTCGGTGCGGCTGTCGTTGTCCAGTCCGGCGAGGAAGGGCCACAGGTCCGCCGCCTCGCTTGGAAGCTGCGCGCCCCATTGGTCGTGCCGTGCCGCCAGCGCCTCGCCCGCCTTGCTGTCCGCGATGCCCTCGGCATGAATGCCGAGTTCTTCGCTCTTGGCGGTGATTTCGAGGCAGGACTTGCCGAACCCGTGATAGAATAGGTCCAGCACCAGCGCATGGGTCAGCGCGATCATTGCCATGCCGGGCTGCTCGCCAAGGGCCAGACGCAGGGCCATTGTCCGATGGGCGGTGAGGTCATGAATGAGCGTATCGGAAATGGGCTTGGCCGCATCGGCATCCTCCACGTCTTCCTCGTCCGCATCCTCGTTCTCAACGGCTTCGCCGTCTTCGGGCTCGATACCGTCGCTTTCGTCCTCCGCTTCCGGCTGCGGTTCATCCTCGGCCCGCACATAACCGCGCTCGATCTTCGCATTGCCATCGGAACCGAGTGACACGAACACGCCGCCACGCGCGACGATCGCAGGGTCGTAGGCCGAACGCTTGGCGCTGATCGCGTCGATCTCGTCGCTCAACGCCTGCGCCTTTGCGGCCACCTCATGGGGCATGTCGTCGTAAGAGTCATAGCCTTCGATCAGGGCGTCATGCGCTTCCGCCGCTTCCGAAAACCGCGCTTCGTCCTCATCCGGCAAGGTGATGGGCTGCGGATAATGACGCCGCATTCCATGCCCGTGCGGAAAGTCGATGCTCGCCTCGGCCCATTTCCAGCCCTCGGCCAGAGTGCCGCTGGCGATCTCGCGCAGCTTCTCGGTAACGAGCATGTCGAGCAAGCCCGCATCCTCGAAGAAACCGCCGTCATCCTCGGTAAACAGGTCGCGGATGATCGTGCCGCCCGCCTCGACATAGGCGTCCGCGCCGATGAACACAGCCCGCCGGTCGTCCGCCGGAACATTGCTGGCGGTGAGGTCACGCCGGATGATCCACGGTTCCTTGTTCCATGACAGATTGTCGAACACCTGCTCCTGCCGGTCATGGTCGTCGGTGATGGCGAACGCCGCCAACTGGTCGAGCGTAATCCCGTCCTGCCGGTAGATGTTCATCAGCTTCGGGCTGACCGCACAGAGCCGCAACCGCCGTTTGACGATCTCGGGCGAGACGCCGAACCGCGCGCCGATTTCCTCCGCGCCCCATCCCTTGTCGCGGGACAGTTCATGGAACCGCTCGAACTGGTCGGCGGGGTGCATGTTCTCGCGCGTGACGTTCTCGTCCAGCGAGACTTCGGACGGGTCATTCTCGGTATCGAGCCAGCAGCGGACAAGGTGGTTCTTCCTGATCTCCTTGCGCTTCGCGCGAAGCAGATAGGCCAGCCTACGGCCTTCGCCAGCAGTGACGAGATAGGCGCCGGTCGGGTGTTCCCCCTTCATCTCGGGTTCCACGACAAGGTTCTGGATCAGCCCCTTGTGCGCGATGGATGCGGCCAGCGCTTCGATTGTGGCCTCGCTATGCGGCACCTTGCGGGCATTGTTGGGCGACTTCTTGAGCTTGTTCAGCGGCACATGGATGATGCGGCTGTCCTGTTCGGCCTGCTCGGTCGTCCCGGTTTCGATGGTATCGGTCATCTTCCTTACTCCTTGGGTTTCCGCGCAGTGGGAAGCACCGCGCTGAAACCCTGCCCGTCGGCGAGACCGGGGGTGCAACCGGAGGGGCGGCTTCGCGGGGAACCGGCTGCACAAAGCCGAAGGCGAAGGAAGCTGGGCGGAAGCCGATCCGAAGGACGCCAGGGGCAGCGCCCCAAGCACCGCGCCGTTCACGGCGCCACCAGGTAGGCACCGGCTATTGCTCGGCGTGCTCACGCTGTCCGCTAGGCGATCGTCACGCGGATGCGCCGAAACCCGTCAGGGGTTCGGTCGGAGCGCAGCGTAGATAGAGCGCCGGTCCCGAAGGGAAGCACCGGGTGACTCAGTCAGGGAAGGCGAGGTCCATCGCGATATTCGCCACGCCACGCCAGAACCACTCAATCTTTGCCGATTTTCTGGAGACAATGTGGAGACAACAGCCTTCGCAGCGGGCTTTGTCTCCAGCGAAGGAGGGTGCGCCGTAGCGCTAATTCGCTGATTTTCTTTGGAAAACTGGAGCGGGCGAAGGGATTCGAACCCTCGACCCCAACCTTGGCAAGGTTGTGCTCTACCCCTGAGCTACGCCCGCTCTGGCGGCCGGAAGGAGAAGGTCGTTGCGATCTCCCCGGCGGGTGA
>Ga0172382_10009769_pt1 | contig 13006 bp, 9 predicted proteins | sample Leawel138RmetaG_FD_122245 | JGI IMG/M metagenome (GOLD analysis project Ga0172382, IMG submission 122245) | Leachate microbial communities from a municipal landfill in Southern Ontario, Canada - Leachate well 138R metaG | ecosystem: Engineered > Solid waste > Landfill > Unclassified | place...
CACATCGTGCTCGATGAGCCGCGCGCGGTTCTTGCTGAACACCGTGGGTACCCACACCGCATCGTCCATCGACAGGCCGATGAACCAGCGGTACAGCAGGTTGTAGTGCACCTGCTCCATCAACTGGCGCTCCGAGCGGATGCTGTAGAGCACCTGCAGCAGCATCGCGCGCACGAGTTTCTCCGGGGCGATGCTCGGGCGTCCACCCTTGACGCCGGGCTCGTACATGCTCGCAAACAGTCCGTCCAGGCGCGCCAGCGCCTCGTTGACCATCTCGCGCATCGCGCGCAGCGGGTGATCGGTCGGAATGAAGTCCTTCAGCCGCCGTATGTTGAACAACTGCTCGGTGTAGCCGTCGGCTCCGCGCATTCGGTCGTACCTGTGGGGGTGTAGGGGCACGTGCAGTCTGCCGCGACTGTCGGGAGTGTTTCGGCAGTCTGCTAACCGCCCGATACGCATATACCGCCACCACCTTCGCCTGGATGCAGGCCTTGGCGCCCTTCGGCTCATCAGCAAATCTGCCGCGTGGACCGGTTGGCCTCATCATCGTGTGCATCAGGCCTGACACTGTGTCCCTGCCGACACAACGGCACGCATGCGGGGCGCAATCTCTGATCGCTGGATCGATCAGGCTGAACCACAACTGCAAAAAGTGGACGCGCAGCCGGCGACAAAGGGTCTGTGCCCGCCGTTCGAGTCGCGGTGTAGGCAAGTGCGGTGCGAAAAATCGCAACCAGCTTCTCGGGGTAAGACCCTCTATCCATGCCCGAATCACCGCTGCTGTGGGGCCAGATTTTACAGAACCTGATCTCTATTCCACACTGTGGGCAAGAATTTTATGGCTAAAGAATTGTCCTGCTTGGCGATTATCGCTAACCTAGCGCGAACCAGAAGGGCGCACATTGTAACTTTCATGGTGAATTCCTACGCACCACTACGTCTGGAGTATGAATTCCTACGTGAACGTGTTCTTCCGTATGTCTCGTAGTGTCTGCACATTCTTGAAATTTCGGTGCTGAGGGTGGGCTCCCGTGATGGACAGAATGTGACGTCTGGTTCAGATTCAGGAGGAGATTCATGAAGAAACTGGTATTCCCGGCAATCGTTGCCTTTGCTTTGCCAGCAATGGCCGTTGCTCAATCATCTGTAACATTGTATGGAATAGCGGATACGGGTGTTGGCTGGGTAGATAGCGGCGCTTCCGGCAAATCAAGTACGATGGTTGTCAACTCGGGCTATGTACTCCCTTCGCGCTTTGGTCTACGCGGGACGGAAGATCTTGGCAATGGTTTGAAGGCATTTTTCAATCTGGAAAGTGCCATCAATATCGATACGGGGACCTCGGACTCAAGCAAATTCTGGGGTCGCAGGGCTATCGTTGGTCTGTCCGGGCAGTTCGGGGAGGTCCGTCTGGGTCGTGACTTCTCGCCAGGCCGAACAGCGGCCCTGGCTACGGACATCATGCAGTATGGTTTCTTTGGGAACTGGATGGGCTTTGGTGGTGGTGCCGGGGGCTTTACGGTCCGGACTGACAATGGCATTCACTACACTGGAACGTTTTCTGGTTTGACCGTACGTGCGATGTGGGCTGAAGGCGAGAATACTTCTTCAAGCGGTGCGGGGGACGTGTACGGGGTCTCCGGTGTGTATAAAAGCGGCCCTCTCGTCGTTCAAGGTTATTATCAGGAAAACAAATCTACTACAACACCGATTGACAAGGCTGTTCGCCAGTTCGGTGCGGGTGCGGGATATGGTTTCGGTGATTTCAACTTCACCCTGTCATATGGGGTTTCGGATCCGGTCAGTGCGCTTGAGGCAACTTTAGGCAAGAAAACCGAGGCGATTGGAGTTGGTGCCAGCGTCAAGATCGGTGTCGGAAAGCTGGTAGCCTCCGTCATCCAGATCAAGCGTGACTGGGGTAGCATGGGCAAGGATGCCAAGGGAACCAGTTTTGGCCTCGGTTATATTCATCCTCTTTCCAAGCGTACACAACTCTATGGAACGCTCGGAACCATGCGCAATAACAGCGTGGCGGATTTCCCCCTTTATGCTGCGAGCCATGCACAAAAAGCAGGTGGGCCCGGCGACGATCCGAAGGGTGTAGCGTTTGGTATTCTGCACAGATTTTAAATAGAACCTGGTTGAGAAAGGGTGAGCCACTCGTCCGGCGTGAGAGCAGGAAATCACGTCGGACGAGTGGTCTTTTTACGGGAATAGCGCAGAGAATGCTGCTCTGAATTCGGAAGGAGGAGTTGTATATGAAAATTTTTAGTGAATCATTTGCTGAGGGGCAAGCAATTCCTCCGGAGTTCGCATTCTGCCAACCTGATCCGGAGCAGCACGTCACGACTTCCGGTAACCGTAATCCCCAGCTGACCTGGTCTGATATTCCCCCGGGCACACAGTCCTTCGTGATTATCTGTCACGATCCCGATGTGCCTGGAAGTCTTGATGATTTCAACAAGGAAGACCGCGAAATTGCAGCGACACTGCCGCGGATTGCTCTTTATCACTGGGTTCTCGTCGATATTCCGGCAACGATGCAAACCATTGCTGCTGGAGAGTTCTCCAATGGCATTACGGTTGGAGGAAAGCCGGGGCCGGGGGCGATCCACGGGACACGGCAGGGATTGAATGGATATACTGCCTGGTTTGGAGCGGATCCAGACATGAAGGGGAACTATTTTGGCTATGATGGTCCTTGTCCGCCGTGGAATGATTCAATCCGTCATCGGTATATCTTTACCGTCTATGCACTCGATGCCGAGAAGCTGACTCTTCCGGAGCGTTTTGAGGCTGCCGATGTGTTGAAGGCTATGGAGGGTCATTGTCTCGGCGAAGCGGCTCTGACTGGTACTTACTCCCTGAACCCGCGGCTGACTTGACCGACGGGCCCCGGTCATGAGGGCATTCGCCTGAAGGTACAAGGTAGAGCCCTTTTTTCTGCCAGGCCTCGGTAACGGAGGTCAACGTAAGAAGGGCTCTGAATCCTGGGCTGACGGTCTCGAGGTGCTGCCTGCGGCGGGTATTGCTCCGGCGATGATAACGATCGAGGAGCGTCCGACGGTGCCTGACGTGCCCGGCGCATCCTTGGATACACCCTGTCTGGCATTACAACCATCAGCTTGGCCGCTTCGTGCCAGGCATAGCCATCGATACGCACAACCATCACTTTGGCAACCAGTCCGTGGCGGTTGTCCGCCAGCGTATTGTCGACGTAATCCAACCCGCTGGCTGCCTTGCCCTTACGATAAAGACACGCGTCCGGAGCAGCTGTCGAGGCGTTTGTGGCTTTGCTGCGCGCCTGGTTGTGAAAGTCCACACTGACGCCGTCCGAGTTGTTATACGGATTGAAGCCGCGCTGCTCAGCCCAGGCTCGAATGAGCGTGCTGTCGACACTGACGTGCTCACCCGAGAGCCACCCCCGCTCGTCGGCCATTCAGACGATTTGGTTGAACCGCACCCCACCACCACATCGTGCTCGCTGAGCCACTGGCGGTTTTTGCTGAACACCGTAGGCATGTTCCACGCTGGCCAGGCATTCGGAACTGCGGGAGCGCTACGTCGGCATCCGACACTTTCTTCAGGTGCCTGTGGCATCGTGAGACGATGACCGTGGGGTACGGTCGGTCGGCCTTCGTCGCGACAAAACACTCCTGGAAATTTCCCACAATGTGAATGAGAAAGTCCGGGGCGAAGGTTGTCTCCGCGGACATTCCCCATTAGGCTGGAAATGCGTTTCCGTATTCGACGCAAGTGGAGAGTCTTTGCAGGATCCGAAAGCAGCCATGATTCACTCACGTGTCCGAGGACGACAAGAAAAGTGGCTGATACCAGGGCATGCCTGTCATGTTCGGGTCTGCCGCCTCCTGTGCTGAAAGTTCGATGCCCCGAAGCCCGGATCAGTGCTTCGCACCCGGGAGCCGGTTGCAGATTATTTCTAACATACTGAACAAAGCGGCAAATGCCCTGTCGACGGGGTAAAGAAGAACCGCTACTTCCTGGAGGGAGGAGACATGCGTATTGTGAAAAATATGCTGGCTGCAATTTTGTTTGCTGTAGCTGGCTCTGGTGCGATGGCCCAGCCATATGAATTGACGTTGTCCGGGGCGAGTCCCAGCGGTCTCTGGACAATGCTTGGCGTTGGTCTGGACGGGGCGGTGAAGGCGGCTTACCCAGGCTCGACCATCACTTATCAGACCTCCGGAGGGGGGTTCGCCAATATCGGCCTGATCGACCGCGGAAAGGCGCCTCTTGGTCTGGCGCATGATGCAGAGCTTCGAATTGCTGTCCATGGTGACAAACCGTTCACCAAGCCGATTACCAGCCTTCGGGCAATTGCGCGACTGTACGACTGGGCACCGATGCAGATGCTCATGAGCAAATCCTTTGCCGACGCGCATGGTATCCGGACTTTTGAAGACATCGCCCGGGTCAAGCCACCCCTCCGAATCGCGTTCAACAAGCGGGGCAACATTACCGAATTCGTTGCGGTCAAGATGCTCAATGCGATCGGGGTAGAGCTCGCCGATATCGAAAAATGGGGTGGGGCAGTCATTTACGCTGCATCGAGCGAGCAGGGCGATCTCATGAAAGACAAGCGCGTCGACATGTTTGCCAATGGCGTGTTCGTGCGCACCAATTTCATTCTCCAGGCTGGTCATTCCGTTCCGCTCGTTCTGCTGCCTGTGTCAGAACCCACCATCAAGAAAATTTCTGACGATCTTGGTGTCAGGCGTTTTGTCGTCAAGGCAAACAGCTATGAATGGCAGCCAGAAGACGTTCCGACGGTTTCGCTTGGTGCACTCCTTTTCGTCAATGAAGATATGGACGAAAAGATCGCCTATGACATTGCGCGCGCACTGAACGAGCATATTGATAAATTGCGGTCCGTGCATGGGAGCTTCCGGGATATGCCAACATCACTCCTGGTTGAGCAGAATGTCATTCCGTTTCACGAGGGCGCAGAAAAATATTATCGAAGTGTCGGGATGATCAAGTAAAGCTGGAAGAGACAATTCCCTCCCGGGTGGACCGATAGAACCGGCAAGTGTACTTCGGCGAGGCTGCCCCGATCTGTCAAATAGGGCAGGTGCGGGGCCTCTTTCCCGGAAATGTGCTTCGCTTGACGGGTCTCTTCGGCCTGTGGATATGTGGTTGGGCCGGGGCGCCTACGCGGTAGATCCATTTGATGTACGGTGATGCTGAAGTTGCGACTTTTGAAGATCATGCTTGACTTCACGGGTCAGCTTCTACCCTAATTCCTGCTCTTCTTCCGGGCTGCGGGTAGATCTGTCAATATCTTCCCCGTTTTCGAATTTCAGATAATCCGGATCAAAATCCGAATGAGCTTATGGGAGGATGTCGGCAGCTTGATGCTGGCATCCGGAACCGTCGTCCGTATCTGACAGACAAAATTGCAGACATGAGTCGCATTTCCAGCTTGTTTACCACGGGGCCACGTCGCAATCTCGCCGGTAACTATGGCCGCTTTCTGGTAAAGCCACTAGGCGCCGTCATCGCGGCGGGTATTATCTATACGACGACGATCAAGATCGTGGACCTGTTTGCGATGACGACGGTCTTTCTCGGAATGATGCTGGCAATTGTCTTCATCAGCACGGGGGCCACTGAAAATTCTGACCGTGACAAGGTCCCGCTTGTTGATCTTCTGCTCTCGATAGCCTCTCTTGCCATAAGTATCTATTTCTTCTATCACCATGATCGGATCATTACTCGAATCACGCTGCTGGATGAGCTGACGACGGGAGATGTGATCACCGGTTCCGCTTTGGTACTCATCACGCTCGAAGCTACTCGACGAACCGTCGGGCCCGGAATAACAGGTGTTGTCCTGATTTTCCTTGCGTATAACCTCTGGGGCCACATGATTCCCGGTGGACTTGGGCACGGTTATATCGACTTCGACCATTTTCTGGACATCATGGTTTTCACCACCGATGGCATCTTCGGTGTTCCGGTACGAGTTGCCCTTACCTACGTTTTTCTGTTTGCGCTGTTTGGGACCTTTCTTTCACGAACCGGCGGTAGCGATTTTTTCTTTGATCTGGCCGCTGCCATTAGTGGGCGTAGTCCAGGGGGGGCTGCAAAAATTGCTGTAAGTTCCTCGGGGTTGTATGGAACGATTTCTGGTAGCCCTACGGCAGATGTAGTAACCACCGGCTCGATCACAATCCCGATGATGAAGCGTCTCGGTTATCCGGCAGCCATGGCTGGAGGCATCGAGGTGGCTGCCTGTGCCGGGGGAAGCATCCTGCCTCCAGTAATGGGATCGGCTGCCTTCATCATGGCTGATTTCACTGGAATTCCGTATGCCAAGATAGCACTGGCAGCCATCGTACCCGCCCTACTTTATTATCTGTGTGTTTATCTGCAGGTGCATCTGCTCGCATTACGTTTGGGGCTTTCAGGAATCGATGAGTCCCGGGTACCAAAGCTGCGTGATACCCTGCGCCGGGGTGGTCTGTTTGCAGTCCCGCTGGTCGCACTGGTGATTGCATTGTTGCTTGGTTATTCGCCAGTGTATGTAGCGATTGCCGGCACTGTGGCTCTTGTCGGCGTGGCCATGCTGCGTCGGGAAACCCGACTGGGTATTATGGCAATTTACAACGTTCTTGCCGAAGCCACAGTACGTGTGGTTCCGGTTGTGGCCGCTTGCGCTGCAGCCGGAATGGTCGTTGCGGGTCTCAGCATGACTGGGTTTGGGGCGAAAGTCGTAGGTCTTATCTTCATTATCGCTGGCGACAATCTTTTCCCGGCGATGTTGCTCGCCGCAGCAGTGACGATATTGCTGGGTATGGGCATGCCGACGCCCAGTGTCTATATTCTTGCAGCCGTGCTTGTGGCGCCAGCCCTGACGCATCTTGGCGCGACGACCATGTCGGCCAATCTCTTTCTTGTCTATTTCGCAAGCCTGTCGGCCATGACGCCTCCGGTTGCAGTGGCATCTTTCGCGGCGGCGCCCATTGCCGATGCAAATCCGGTCAGTATTAGCCTGAACGCGTGTCGGATGGCCATTACGGCTTTCATTCTCCCGTTCAGTTTCGTATTCAGTGGAGATCTGCTGCTGGACGGTCCGGTGCTCCAGATCATCTGGGGTTGTGCCGCCGCCGTTCTCGCAGTGATCTTCCTGTGTATCGCTATCGAAGGTTACTGGCGGGCCCGGGTAGGACTGGCCATCAGAATCGGTCTGTTGGCGGCCGGTATAGCCCTTCTCGCGGCTTCGACCAGCGTACGCTTGGCGGGCCTGGCGGCAGGCGTAATCCTGTTCGCCGCAATGACTCTTCGGGGCCGGCGGCAGACGCAGGCGATGGCGGCGATCCGTCGCAACTGAAGCGGCGGATTGTCACCATCCGTGGATTCACAGGGCCGGAGTTGAACCGGCTGTAGCGGGAGTCCCAATTACAGGGGATGTGTCATCTCGGCCAGCGAGGTTTCAAGTATCCGTACTTCTTCCCGCAAGCATTCAGCTAGTTCCTGCTGTCTGTCAGCTGACATCCGGCTGGTGATGGCGCCAATACTGAGCGCGATGAAAGGAACCCCGTAACCAGACTGAATTGCCATCCCGATCGAAGTTGCTCCGGGAGTCATATGTCTGTCATTCAGGGCAAAGCCGAATTTCCTGGAACGCTCGACCAGGGCGCTTACTTCCGGAACGGTCAGATTGTTGTAACTGCCCAGCTGAAGCGCATTGGCGTTGAGAATTTCGTCGATTTCCGTTTCCGGAAGTGACATGAGAAGTGCGATACCGCCGGCACCGACGCCAAGCGGGCGTCGTGTTCCGATGTCCAGCGTAAGCGTCCTGATCGGGAATCCACCCTCTTTCCGATCCAGGCACACGGTATCGAATCCACTCCGGATGGTCAGAAAGATCGTGTCTTCGGTTTTTTCGGCGAGCCGTACCAACGAGGGGCGGCAGATGGCCCGAACATTGAACTTGCCCGCGGCAGCAAGGCCCATCTCGAAGATGAGGTGGCCGAGATGGTAGCGCCGGCTATCCGCATTGTGCTGGATCATGCCCCCCGAAATCAGGCACTTGAGAATTCGATGGGTGGTGGATTGCTCAAGCCGGGCAAGTCGACTGATTTCCGTCAGTCTGACGCCAGTTCGGCTGCGCGAAGCAACGATCCGCATGACATGCAGTGCCCGTTCGATGCTCTGCGTGCCGGTTCGCTGTTCCTTCCCCGAGCTACTCATAGTGTGGAATGTTATTTGCCCCTTTTCAACTTGTCAAGCAACCCGTTTCATCCGACACTATATGCTTGAAGTGCAAGTACAGCTGGTCGTCTCAGGCGGAAGTGCTTACTCAGGGGAGCATTCGCCGGCCAGGCCGGCACAGGATTACTGGTCGGAAATTTCCATATTGTGGTTTAGAAGAGCTGTGGAGGGGCTGGGACGGAGTGGGAGTTTACCGATCGCTGGACTGCGGCATCGTTTTGCTGCGCATCAGAATCTGTTGCAATGGATGGTGTGCAGGCGTGACGATGTCGCCGGTCGGGCTGTCCGGGTGATTCATTCTCTTCGGAGGGGTTTCCCCGATCTTGGCGTGAGCCATCTGTCTGTCCTGGATTTCCTGGCCAAATTGGGTGCCCGGTATGTGACAGACAGGCGATTTTCTTCAAAGTCTTGACGGTAACCGAATATCGGAGGAAAGCATGAGTGATGGTGTTGACAAGAAAGATGTCACAACTCTTCCCGCGGCACTTGAATGGCTGCGCTCGCGTGGCTATCTGGTGGAGACGGATCAGGAAGTAAACCCCGATCTGGAAATCACGGGGCTGCAGAAAATATTCGATGGCAGTCTCCCGATGCTTTTCAACAATGTGAAAGGCAAACCTCACGCCAGAGCAATCACCAACCTTTTCGGTGATATCAGAGTCATCCAGGAAATGTTTGGCTGGAAGGATGCTCGTGATCGAGTGCTGAAGGTTGCTCGCGCCCTTGATAAGCCGCTTCCGTCGGTAATCGTTCCCTCCGAAGAGGCGCCAACGCAGCAACTGGTCATCACGGATGATCTCGATGTCAATAAATGGATCACCGCGATTCGACATACGCCACTGGAAACGGAGCTGACGATTGGCTCGGGTATTTCCTGCGTCATTGGAGACTATTTCGACGGTGGAAGCCATGTGGGCTATAACCGCATGAACTTCCGCTGGGGTAATGTCGGCACTTTCCAGATCTCTCCTGGCTCGCACATGTGGCAGGTCATGACAGAGCATTACAAGGACGAGAAGCCGATTCCATTGACGATGTGCTTTGGAGTGCCGCCGGCGGTCACGTTCATGGCCGGTGCGGGATTCGATTATGCGATCCTGCCGCGCGGCTGTGACGAAATCGGTATTGCGGGGGCTATCCAGGGTTCTCCGGTTCGTCTGGTCAAGTGTAAGACAATCGACGCCTACACACTTGCAGATGCGGAATATACGCTTGAGGGGTATCTGCATCCGCGTGACAAGCGTTATGAAACAGCGGAGTCGGAAGCTGCCGGTGTGCAGGGCCGCTACCACTTTCACCCGGAGTGGGCCGGCTACATGGGCAAGGCCTACAAGGCCCCGACATTCCATGTCACCGCGATCACGATGAGGCGCACCGAAGATCGTCCGATCATTTTCCCGCTTGGCGTGCACACCGCCGATGATTCGAATATCGATACCTCTGCCAGGGAATCCGCAATTTATGCGCTGTGCGAGCGCCTGCAGCCCGGCATCGTGCAGAACGTTCACATCCCCTACTGCATGACCGATTGGGGTGGATGTGTCATTCAGGTGCGCAAGCGCAACCAGATCGAGGAAGGATGGCAGCGAAACTTCCTGTCGGCGATTCTTTCCTGCTCGCAGGGAATGCGCCTGGCGATCGCGGTGAGTGAGGATGTCGATATCTATTCGATGGACGACATCATGTGGTGCCTGACCACACGCGTCAATCCGCGTACAGACATCCTGAATCCGATCCCGGGCGGAAGAGGCCAGACCTTCATGCCTGCCGAGCGTATGACCTCGGGTGACAAGCAATGGACAGCTTCGAATACCGTGTTTGAAGGTGGCATGGGAATCGATGCCACCGTCCCGTACGGTTATGAGAGCGATTTCCACCGTCCGGTCTACGGAGTTGATCTGGTCAAGCCCGAGAATTTCTTTGAGGAAAAAGACATCGAGAAAATGAAAGCGCGAATGTCAGGGTGGGTGCTCTCACTCTCCCGTACCGGACGTTGAGTCTGGCGTTCGCGGAGTAAGTCGTGCTTCGAGGCTATCGTATTCTCGATTGCACCACCCAGATCGGCTGGCTGACCGGAAGGTTGCTGGCCGATCTGGGGGCCGATGTAGTCAAGGTTGAAACGGCGCATGCGGAGATCGACTCGAGTCGATGGCGGGCGTTCAATGTGAACAAGCGTCTGCTGCGGCTGGATCTCATGGGCCAGCGGGAAGACTTCGACCGTCTCGTTGCGGGCGTCGATGTCCTGATCGAGTCCAGCCGGCCCGGCAGCGCGGAAGCCCGGCATTTCGATCCGGACCGGCTGCGCCAGCTGAATCCGCAGCTCGTGCATGTGAGCATCACGCCATTCGGGCGGACCGGTCCACGGTCGGCCTGGCGTGGAGACGATCTGGAGATCATGGCTGCGGGCGGCGCAATGTCACTGGCCGGCGAGCCAGACGGCCGACCCGTTCGGGTCAGTGTTCCCCAGGCGCATGCGTGGGCAGGCGCACAGGGTGCGGTGGGTGCACTGACTGCGCTGGTGGGACGGACGGCTACAGGTCTCGGACAACATGTTGACGTCTCGGCGCAGGCGTCGGTGATTCTCGCTCTTTCCCATGCGCCGGCCTTCTGGGACATGGATCAGGGGGAGCCGACGCGTGCGGGTGCTTTTGTAACTGGCCGTTCGATTCACGGCGGACGTTTTCGTGCGTTCTGGCCGTGTGCCGACGGATTTCTCAATTTCGTGCTGTATGGCGGTGTTGCCGGCAGACGCACCAATCATCAGCTTGTCGAGTGGATGCGGAGCAAGGACGCGGACCTCGGTGTGCTGGGTACCACAGACTGGGATCAGTTTGATCCGACGAAGGCAACGCAGGAAGACATCGATCTTCTTGAAGAGCCTATTGCCCGCTTCTTCCTTGGCGTCCGCAAACAGGAGTTCCTCGAGGAGGCCAGTCAGCGTGAAATGCTGGGCTATCCCGTTTCGACTGTGGCGGATATCGCCCAGGATCCCCAGCTCGATGCGCGGAAATTCTGGGAGGACGTCTCGAGCAGCGGAAGCCTGCGCGAGAGACATTGCGGCAGCTTCGTGCTGGTCGACGGCGAGCGTGCCCCGATACGGTACGCAGCCGGTGCCGAAATTACCCTGCGCGATTACCTGGGAGAGCTGGAAAATAGATCCGGAGCTGTCTCGCGCAACGGATCGGAAACTGCTGCGGTCAGTGCCAGGTCTCAGGCGCTGGCGGGTGTCAAGGTAGTCGAATTTGGCGCATATGCGGCCGGGCCTCATGTCGGAAAGATGCTGGCGACGTTTGGCGCAACGGTCCTGCATGTTGAATCACGGCAGCGCCCGGACGGGTTCCGACTTCAGTATCCACCGTTTTACAAGGGCAGGGCAGGGATCAATTACAGCGGCTGTTTTGCCATGTTCAATGATTCCAAATATGGCGTCACTCTGGACCTGAAGAGTCCGGATGGCATCAAGCTGGCACGGGAGCTTGTCGGCTGGGCTGATGTTGTCGTTGAAAACATGCGCCCTGGAGTAATGCAGCGACTTGGTCTGGGGCCTGACGATCTGCGTGCCATCAACCCGGAGATCGTCATGCTTTCCAGCTGCAATATGGGGCAGACCGGTCCGCGCGCAAATACGCCCGGTTTTGGGTCGCAGCTGTCTGCCCTGGCCGGATTTTGCGGGCTGACCGGTATGTCCGATGGTCTCCCCATGCTTTTGTATGGGCCCTACATCGATTACATTGCGTCGTCACTGGGCGCCGCTGCCGTACTGGCTGCGGTCGATCGTCAGCGCAGAGCCGGAGTTGGAGCATATATCGATCTGGCACAGTATGAAGCGGGACTTCATTTTCTTGCGGATGCCCTTTTTGACTACCATCAGAATGGTGTCGTGGCAGCTCGCGCAGGGAATGAAGATGTCAATGCAGTGCCACACAATTCATACCTGTGCAGAAATGATCAATGGATAGTCATTTCCTGCTCTTCGGATGAAGAATTCGGGACGCTGTGCGATGCGATGGGCCAGCCGGATCTGGTGAAAGATCATCGTTTTGACACGGCCGCGCAACGACGTGAAAACATTCGCAAACTGGATTCGTTCATCAGCAACTGGGCTATTACTCGTCTGGCGGACGAGACCGTCGTGATGCTCCAGCAGAAGGGTGTGCCGGCGTATACGGTCAATAGCATGTCCGGGCTTTTCCATGATCCCCAGTTGCGTGATAAGAGAGTCTGGAGGACCAGGATTCACTCGGAAATGGGAGATATTGCCAGTTTCTTCTCCGCTTTTGATTTGTCGCTGATGCCCGGAGACGTACGAAAGGCAGCGCCGGCTATCGGGGCAGACAACGAGTTCGTTTTTCGTGAGTTGTTGGGCGTTGATGCTGAGGCATTTCGGGCATATGCCGAGAACAAGGCCTTCGATTGAGACTGCAAAACTATGACGCATGATATGAATGGATCGAAACGCCTTCCCCTCGTGGTCGCGATCACCGGAGCGACTGGCGTGATCTACGGCGTCGAACTGCTGCGGGCACTGCACCGGCTCGGCGAGCCGGTGCATCTGATCCTGAGCGAAGCGGCGGCGATGAACCTGGCGATCGAGACCGATGCCTCGCTCGATGAAGTCAAGGCGCTGGCCGAGGTCGTCTATCCGAACAAGGACATCGGCGCCGCCGTGGCCAGCGGATCATTCCGCACGCGCGGCATGATCGTTGCGCCGTGCACGGTCAAGACGCTGTCGGCGATTGCCAATTCGTTCACGTTCAACCTGGTCGTG
>Ga0172382_10009770_pt1 | contig 13006 bp, 14 predicted proteins | sample Leawel138RmetaG_FD_122245 | JGI IMG/M metagenome (GOLD analysis project Ga0172382, IMG submission 122245) | Leachate microbial communities from a municipal landfill in Southern Ontario, Canada - Leachate well 138R metaG | ecosystem: Engineered > Solid waste > Landfill > Unclassified | place...
ATTGCATTTTATATTCCATTCTGTTAAAGTCTATGTATATATCTATGGCTATGGATAAATAAATTATAAGGATGTAAATAAATATGGATGATAAAGAATTATTCGGCTGCGGCTGTGAAGATGAAAATTGTGACTGCAATAACGATGAATTTGATGACAACTGTGAATGCGACTGCGGATGCGGTGACCATGAAGAAGAAATAATGACAATAACATTGGAAGACGGTACAGAGGTTGATTGTGCAATTATTGCAATATTCCCTGTTGAAGAAAAAGATTATATTGCTTTACTTCCATTGGATGAGAGCGAAGAAGACGGAGAAGTTTTCCTTTACGAATTTAAAGAACATGAAGATGGAATTGAATTGTTAGGTATAGAATCAGACGAAGAATATGAATCAGTGACAGAAGCATTTGATGAAATTCTGGAAGAAGCAGATTTAGAAGAATTATTTGATGACGACGAGTACGAAGATTAATATATATATATAAGGAACTGTTGAATTCAACAGTTCCTTTTTGCTGCATCTTCTAATTCACTTAATAATTTGTTTAAAAATTCCATACCGGAAATTATGGTTTTAAATTCTTCTTCCGAAATCTTTTCAATAATAGGTCCGAACATGCTTTTTAAATCTTTGTTTATTTGAAGAAGGGTTTCTTTACCTTTTTCAGTCAGCTTAAGTATGACAACTCTCTCATCTATTGAGCTGCGAATCCTGTGAATGAAGCCTTCCCGTTCTAATTTTTTGCACAAATTTGAAGCATTAGGGTTGCTGACATCAATGATTTTTGATATATTCCCCACTGTAGGCTCATCGCATTCATTAACGGCAATCAAAACTCTGCTTTGCATTGTAGTAAGACCATGAATTTCAACTATCGGCTTGTATGCTGTTTCAAAATTGGTGTTTGTGAGTCTTATCATATCCCATAATTGTTTTTTTAATAATTTGTCTCTCATAGTACACCTTACTTATTCAATATTTCCAAGAATTCTTCGCCGGTTATGGTTTCCTTTGCCTGTAAGAATTCTGCTAATTCATGTAGTTTATCCTCATTTTCCTTCAATATGCCTGTAGCTTTCTCGTGAGCTGATTTAATTATTTTCATAACCACTTCATCAATTTTGCTTGAAGTTACCGATGAGCATGTAAGTGATGAATCTGCAGATAAGTAAGGATTAGTCACGCTCTCTAAGGCCATCATACCGAATTCCTCACTCATTCCGTAACGGGTAACCATTGCTCTTGCCAATTTTGTAGCTTGCTCAATATCATTTGATGCGCCTGTTGTAAAAGTGTTAAATACTACTTCTTCGGCAGCACGTCCACCGGTGAAGGTTACTATTTTGTTAAAAGCTTCTTCCTTTGAAAGAAGAAAGGTTTCCTCTTCCGCAATCTGCATGGTATAACCCAATGCACCCGATGTTCGAGGTATTATTGTTATTTTATGAACCGGTGCGGAATCAGTTTGTTTTGCAGCCACCAATGCATGACCGATTTCATGGTATGCAACGATTTTCTTTTCCTTGGGGGAAATAACCGCATTTTTCCTTTGATAGCCTGCTATTACAACCTCTACGGATTCTTCCAAATCTTCCTGTGTAGCTTTGTCTCTGCCAAGTTTAACTGCTCTTAAAGCTCCCTCATTGATTATATTGGCCAGTTCTGCACCGCTTGCTCCGGCTGTTGCTCTTGCTATGGCGTTAAAATCAATATTTTCTTCTAATACTACATTTTTTGCATGAACCTTTAATATTGCTTCACGCCCTGCCAAATCAGGCAGCTCAACGGGAATTCTTCTATCAAACCTACCTGGCCTTAGCAAAGCTTTATCCAAGGTTTCAGGTCTGTTTGTTGCAGCTAATATTACAACACCTTTTCTTCCGTCAAACCCGTCCATTTCTGTCAAAAGCTGATTAAGTGTTTGTTCTCTCTCGTCATTGCCTCCGAATCCGCCGGAGTCTCTTTTTTTACCTATTGTATCTATTTCGTCTATAAAAACTATACAAGGTGCCTTTTCTTGTGCCTGCTTGAATAAATCCCTGACCTTTGCAGCCCCCATGCCAACGAACATTTCCACAAATTCTGAGCCTGATATGGAGAAGAAAGGAACCTTTGCTTCTCCTGCAACTGCTCTGGCGAGGAGAGTCTTGCCTGTTCCGGGAGGTCCTACCAATAGTGCTCCCTTCGGCATTGCCGCTCCTATTTTCTCATACTTTTTAGGATCATGAAGAAAGTCTATAATTTCTGTCAAAGCTTCCTTTGCTTCATCCTGTCCTGCCACATCATCAAAGCTTATGCCTGTTTGAGCTTCCACATATATTTTAGCGTTGGCTTTTCCAAACTGCATTGTGCTGCCCATTCTTTTTTGCATTTGTTTGGATAATAACTTGCCTATTCCTATGAAGATTACAAGAGGCAGTATCCAGGATAGCAGTGCGGTGAGCAATATATTTGTTTCTTTTTCAATCACTCTGTCAAATTTAATATTATTTCCTGCAGCACGCAATCTGTCAACCAACATAGGGTCTTCAAATCTTCCCGTTTTATATATGGTTCCTTCATTTTTGCTGGATAAAAAAGCAATTTGTTTGCTGTCAATTTCAACTGTGGTTACTTCTTCTGCTTCTACCATATTTAAAAATGTTCCATAATCAACCTCTACGATTTGAGATTGAATTTTTTGGAAATAAGGAAATACTGCAGCATTCAATAGAATAATTACTAACATTACAATCATGTAGTAATATATAAATGGTTTCTTTGGATTTTGTTGTTCTTTCATATGTCATCCTCCTCTAATTAACAAAATATGTATACACTATATATATTATATATTATAACCATTAAATATTAAAGTAATCTTAAGAAAATAATAGAGCGATAAAGATGCTTTGCCTCAACAAGGGTTTATAAAACAGCTCAGGAATTTATTATGGTATTATATAAAATTTATTGATAATTTTTTTGTTAGGCTTGAGTTGACATTAGTATTATGGTATGATAGCAATTATTAAAAAGCAATTAACAATAAGAAAAGGAGACCAAGATGGCATTTATTATAAACGAGCCTTCCAGAACATTTGGAGAATATTTACTTTTACCAAATTTGACTACAAAAGACTGTATTGTTGAGAATGTTGATTTAAGAACACCCATTACCCGGTTTAAAAAAGGCGAAGCTCCTGAAATAAAGCTTAATATACCTTTTTCTTCAGCTATAATGCAATCTGTTTCTGATAACAATATGGCAATAGCCTTGGCGAAAAACGGCGGCATATCTTTTATCTATTGCTCACAGTCAATAGAAAGTGAAGCAGAAATGGTAAAGAAGGTTAAAAAGTATAAAGCCGGATTCGTAATTAGTGATTCTAATTTAACACCGGAGCATACACTAATGGATGTATTAGATTTGAAAGCAGAAACCGGTCATTCAACCATGGCTATAACAGAAGATGGCTCTTCTTCCGGAAAGCTTCTTGGAATTGTAACCGGAAGGGATTACAGAACAAGCCGAGATTCATTGGATAAAAAGGTGAAAGATTTTATGACTCGCGGAGAAAAGCTGATAGTTGGAAAAGAAGGAATTACACTTTCTGAAGCCAATGATATAATTTGGGAGCACAAGTTGAATTCTCTTCCCATCGTAGACAAAGATTTTAGATTGGTATACATGGTATTCAGAAAAGATTATTCCGAAGACAAGGAAAATCCGAATTCCTTGTTGGACGCTCATAAAAGATATGTTGTGGGAGCAGGTATTAATTCTCGGGATTATAAGGATAGGGTTCCTGCCCTTGTCGAAGCAGGAGCAGATATTCTTTGCATAGACTCATCTGAGGGATTCAGTGAATGGCACCATGAAACAATTAATTGGATAAAGAAAACATATGACAACAAGGTTAAGGTAGGAGCCGGCAATGTAGTTGAGAAGGAAGGCTTTAAATATTTGGCTGATGCAGGTGCTGACTTTGTGAAGGTAGGTATCGGAGGAGGCTCAATCTGCATTACACGTGAGCAGAAGGGAATAGGAAGAGGCCAGGCTTCAGCTGTAATGGATGTTGCTAAGGCACGGGATGAATATTTCGAAAAAACCGGAGAATATGTGCCTGTATGCTCGGACGGTGGAATCGTTTTGGATTATCATATAACCCTTGCATTAGCTATGGGAGCAGACTTCGTAATGCTTGGAAGATATTTTGCAGGATTTGATGAAAGTCCTACCAATAAAATTAAATACGGAAGCGGATACGTTAAGGAATATTGGGGAGAAGGCTCCAACAGGGCAAGAAACTGGGCAAGGTATGATTTAGGAGGAAAAGCAGGACTTCAGTTTGAAGAAGGTGTTGATTCCTATGTACCTTATGCAGGCAAGCTTGATGACGGACTTGGAAGCACTCTTCATAAAATAAAATCAACCATGTGTAATTGTGGCACAAAATCAATCAAGGATCTTCAGACAAATGGTAGACTTACAGTTGTTTCAGCTACAAGTTTAACTGAAGGCGGAGCACATGATGTTATTTTGAAAAATCAATAGGCATTAAGAGTAAAATTTCGAATTTCGCTGTAGTTTCTAAGGTCCTAATAATTTTTCTTGCAAATATATGATGTATTTGCTATACTATATGTAGAAATTCGTCTTGATATATGAAAAGGTAAATTTGTAAGGAATTGGTAAACATTTTTTTAATAATGACACCAAAAAATATAGTGTACACTCGAATAAATATAATGAAATAAATTAGCCCCCCTTGTAAAGAGTTATTTAATAAATCTTTACCCTGTAAAAATGATTTCTAATATAGAAATCATTTTTTTGAATACTTCTCTGTCCCCTTTAAATTTAACAAACCTGTACCTTTTGAAAGTACAAGAATGAGTTTAATATGTATGGGGACACACCTCTACTATGAGGCAAGTCTTTGCGGGCAGAGGAATGTCCCCGAATTGGAGGGGATACATAATGTTCCCAATTATACTGAAAGGATAAAAATATGAAAGAAATTCCTAAAATTATGGCAATTCAAGATTTGTCAGGGGTTGGGAGATGCTCATTGACCGTGGTTATTCCAATTATGTCGGCTTTAGGATGTCAGGTTTGTCCCTTGCCCACAGCATTATTAAGTAATCACTCTGAATACAAGGATTTTTATTTTTTTGATTTTACAGAGCACATGGAAGAATATTATTCATTCTGGGAAAAGAATAATTTTTGGTTTGATTGTGTATACAGCGGATTTATAGGCTCTGAAGACCAAATAAACATCATTCTTGACATTATTGACAAGGTAAAGAAAAAAAATAATAAAGCATTAATTGTGATAGACCCAGTAATGGGTGACCACGGCTGTACTTATGCTACTTATAATAATGAAATGATTACAAAAATGTCACATTTAGTAGAAAAAGCAGATATTATAACGCCGAATTTGACTGAAGCAAGTATATTGCTTGGGAAAAAATATTGTGATGAAAAAATCACTTTACCCCAAGTAAAAGAGTACCTGAAAGAACTATGTAATTTAGGACCTAAAATTTCCTTATTAACCGGTGTTATGACAGCTGAAGGCAAACATATTAACGTTTGTTACAACAGTGAAGAGAACAAGTTTTGGCTGGCACCCTTTAATTATGTCAACAAAAGATACCCCGGCACCGGTGATTTGTTTAGCTCATTGTTTCTAGGGTATTATATGAAAGGGAAGAGTCTTCCTGAAGCAATGGAAGAAGCAGCAAGATTTGTTTCACTTTCCGTTCTTATCAGTTACAAAGCAGAAGTACCAAGCTCAGAAGGAGTAATTTTTGAAAAAATTATGAAAGAATTATATAATGAAATTTCGGAATATAAATATACGAGCATTTAAATATAAATTTAGAATAGCAGACTAACAAGTATATTTGTATGCTTAAGACATTTAATGGGGGCGAATTATGAATAAAAAATTTGATTATTTTATAAAAAAAATACCTGATAGTATTCACAATAATACTAAATCTTTAATAAGTGATAATATAGCAATTTTTATACCTGAGAAATTTGTTACTAATCAACTTATGAAGGTTGAAGAGTATCATTTTGTAATTTTTTATTCAACTCCTCCACCGATTACCATATGTGAAAAACAGTATAAATTTAAAAAAGGGAGTATTATTTTTATGTCACCCGGTGATGAAATTTTGGTTCATCCTTTTGATACTCCAATACACGCTAAATATATGACCATATGTGTAAACAAGGAATTTTTTGAGACAAGTTATAAGCAATTAGGGATTGAAGGCAGGCCTTTGTTTAAGAAAGTAAACAGTATATATAGTAATCAATTATTAGATGCAATTGAATCGTTAATGTTTGAATTGTTAAACTATGGAAAAATAAATCCGATAATGATTGAAAGCTTAGAAACCCGCTTAGTTATACAATTAATGAGAGATTCAGAACTAGAATTGAAAGAATTATCAAATGATAACAATATAGATATGGGATATGTAAAAGATGCAATAAAATTTATAGAAACATATTACAGCAGCAATATAAAAATTAAGGATATATGCGATGCAATATATATTAGTCCCGCCTATTTTCAAAGAATATTTTTGAAATCTACAAATATGACCCCTTATCAATATATAATGGATTGCAGGTGTAAAAAAGCAAAAAAAATACTTAGAACAATGGATACACCTATTGAGGAAATAGCTAAAATGTGCGGGTTCGTTAATGTTGCACATTTTTCGTCAACTTTTAAAAAACGAGAAGGAATCTCTCCGCTCACTTATAGAAAAAGATAGTATTAAAAAAAGCTATCTCAAGCGACAAAAAAGATGTGTTGACATACATAAATATCTGTGTTATTGTAAACAAGTATTACAGATGTATTTATAGATATCACATGTTTTTAGAGATTATATAACTATTGTGTGTATATAATTTCTGAAAATATGTGATTTTTTTTAACTTACATTAGGATATAATAAAAATTAGGAGGTACCTCATGAATAAAGGTACAGTAAAATGGTTTAACGCAGAAAAAGGATTTGGATTTATTACTACAGATAGTGGAAAAGACATATTCGTTCATTTCTCAGCTATTGAAGGAGACGGATTCAAATCATTAGATGAAGGTCAACAAGTAAGCTTTGATATTACTCAAGGTGACAAAGGCGACCAAGCAACAAACGTAAATAGAATATAATTATATCTATAGCGTATGAGCGTTAAAATCGGGAATTATACCCGATTTTTTCATTTTTGCACTAATGACATCATATATTGACACGATGTTATAGATAATTAGCTCAGTAAATTCAACACAAAATAAATCAAGCCTGAAGTATGTTTAAATAAGTGCAGTTTTTATATAGATTTGGGGGAAAGAAAAGAGAGAAAACAAATATGAAATTTGAAAATTTAAGAATAATTGAACCAATCCTTAAGGCATTAGCAGAAGAAGGATATAAGGCCCCGACACCTATACAAGAACAAGCTATACCACATGCACTTGAAGGAAAAGATATATTAGGATGCGCACAAACAGGAACAGGCAAGACAGCAGCATTTGCTATTCCTATAATACAGAATATACACGGTCAGGGTAACAAGGGATTAAGTCGTAAAATACAATCATTGATATTGACACCTACAAGGGAGCTTGCAGTGCAGATAGAAGAAAGCTTCAAAACCTACGGACGATATACAAACCTAAAATATTGCACGGTATACGGTGGGGTATCTCAGAAACCTCAGACTGAATAGCTCAGAAGGGGTGTAGACGTATTGGTTGCTACCCCGGGCAGGCTAATTGATTTGATAAATCAAAGGCAGGTTAATTTGAGCAATGTATCAATGTTCGTTCTTGATGAAGCTGACAGAATGCTTGACATGGGATTTATACATGATGTTAAAAAAATAATTTCATGTATTCCTAAGAAGAGACAAACGCAGTTTTTTTCAGCTACAATGCCTAAGGAAATTACTGAACTGGTAAATTCCATTGTAGTTAATCCTGTCAAAGTTTCAGTAACACCTGCTTCATCTACAGTTGATAAGATAAAACAATCCGTTTACTTTGTAGATAAGGCTAACAAGAAAAAGTTGCTTGTATATCTCCTAAAAAATAAAAATATTGATTCAGCTTTAGTATTCACAAGAACAAAACATGAGGCTGACAAGGTTGAGAAAGAGCTGAAAGCAAATAAAATAACAGCACAGGCAATCCATGGAGATAAATCTCAAAGTGCAAGGCAGATGGCTTTAAATAATTTTAAGTCAGGCAAAATAAAGGTTCTTGTTGCAACAGATATAGCAGCAAGAGGAATAGATATAGATGAATTATCTCATGTAATAAACTATAATCTACCGAATATCTCAGAAACTTACATCCACAGGATAGGTCGTACAGGCAGAGCAGGTCTTGGAGGAACATCAATTTCATTTTGTGAATATGAAGAAAAGGAGTATCTTAATAACATACAAAAGTTAATCAAAAAAACAATTCCGACTGTAGAGGAAAATCCATATCCTATGCTAATAACATCAATCATTTCCAAGAATGGTAAAGCCCAAAGAGATAATAGGTCAAAAAAATCAGAACTTGAAAAAGCATGGATTAATAAAAATTCCTTTTTAAAGAAATCTTCTAAGAAATCTTATTCAAAATACGCAAGCGAAAGATATCAATAAAAACATCTCCCCTAGGGGAGAAGAACTCTCCGCTCACGATAGAAAAAGATAGTAAATAAAAAAAGCTTGACCAATCTTTAGTTTTAAAGTATAATTCACGTTATGTCTAAAATTATGGGTTAGAAAAAGGGACTGCCAATAATGCATAAGCTTATACTTATGCAAAATATAAATTTTTATAAAAGATTTATACCTTTAAAAGACTTCTAAGTCAATTCAAAGAAAAAGGTTGGTGGTAATATGAGAACCAAGAAAATTTACCCAATTTTGATTTTAACAGTTGCAATGAGCTTTATTATTATAACTTACGGTATCAGTAAAGGTAAGTTCAAAACCTATGCTTTTGCAGAGAATTTTGCTGAAAAATCAGCAAAGTCTGAGGAACAGGCAGCAGTCGAAGATACGGCAGCAGCTGAACAAACTAAAGAAATAAGTGAAAGGGACACAAAAGCAAAACTTACACTAAAAGAATTAAAGCACCATATTGAGAGAAGCGGAGTAGAAAATAAGACAACTATAGCATATAAAAACGATCAATATATTGACTACGAAGAGATAGTCCAAGAACAAGAGCCAGCCTCCAGAGGCGGCTTCAGATTCAACAATGAAATGGATATGGTAGCTACAGCTTATGATTTATCTTATGAAAGCTGCGGGAAATATCCAGACGACCCTTACTATGGAATAACAGCATCCGGCACAAAAGCTCAGCCGGGTACAGTTGCGGTAGACCCTGATGTAATACCTCTTGGTACGAAGCTATATATAGCTTCTACTGATGGCAGTCCTGACTATGGTTTCGCAACAGCCCTTGACACGGGCTCAGCAATAAAAGGGTACAGAGTAGACTTATTTATGGAAGACAACCGGGATGCATTGGATTATGGCAAAAGACAGGTAAAGGTCTATGTTTTAGAATAGGGAAAGAATGTCCCTGAATGGAGGAAAATTGCTGGCGACAGCAATTTTTCTATTTTTTGTATGGTAAAATCAAGCAAAATGTTGTATATTGATTATAACAAAATGTAACTTTGAGAGGAAATTATGAAGAAGCCAATTTTTATAGGGGTATCAGGTGGTACCGGTTCAGGTAAAACAACAATTGTAAACAGGATTTGTTCTGAGGTTCCAGAAAAAAGTGTAGCAATTATGGAGCATGATTCTTACTATAAGGACCAAAGTTCAATGACATATGAACAAAGATGCCAAATAAATTACGACCATCCATTTGCATTTGATACGGAGCTGTTTGTGCATCATATTAAGGAATTGAAAGAAGGAAATTCAATTTCAAAGCCTATTTATGATTACAGTATACATAACAGGAAAAAGGAAACAATTATTGTTGAGCCTAAGGAAATAATAATTGTGGAAGGACTTTTGGTGTTTTATGAAGAAAGAATAAGAGAACTCTTAGATATTAAAATTTATGTTGACACAGATGCAGATATAAGAATTCTCAGAAGAATTATAAGGGACATGAATGAAAGAAAAAGAAGTCTTGATTCTGTAATTGGCCAATACTTAAACACAGTAAGACCTGCTCATGAACAGTTCATAGAGCCAAGCAAAAAATATGCGGACATTATTGTAACTGAAGGAGGCAACAATATGGTTGCTGTTGACTTGATGGTTACTAAAATCAGGTCTTTGTTAAATATGAGTAATTAAGAAACGGAAATACAAGGAGTAAATATTGATTAAGGAAATAATTATTGTTGAAGGAAAAGCAGACATTTCAGCAGTCAAGAGAGCTGTTGATGCCCAGGTGATTTCAACCAATGGATTAGGCATAAACGACAAGATAATTAGTATTATAAAAAAGGCATCAAAAAACAGGGGAATAATAATATTTACTGACCCGGACTACCCGGGAAAGAAAATCAGAAATATCCTAAGCTCAGAAATTGAAAACTGCAAGCATGCATTCATACCCAGGGACAAGGCAAATAAAGACGGAGACATAGGAGTCGAAAATGCATCAAAAGAAGCTATAATTGAAGCATTGAAAAATGCCAGAGCTGAAATTGCAGAGAACAGACAGGAGTTTTCCAATAGCGATATGGTATACTACGGTTTAGCAGGGAATGATAATGCAGCTAAAAGAAGAAGCGTTATAGGTGACGAATTAGGCATAGGATATTGCAGTGCAAAACAATTTTTGAAGAGGCTTAATTCCTTTGGCATAACCAAAGAAGAATTGGAAGATGCTATTGATAAAACAATCGAGGATATTAATGGATGAAATAAAACTATATTCACCAAAAGTAATGATGGACATACTTGACAGGTATGGATTTAAATTCAGCAAGGGTTTGGGGCAGAATTTTCTCATTGACGGCAACATAACAAAAAGAATTGCAGAAATAGCTGATTTAGATAACAGCTCAGGGGTTTTGGAAATAGGACCCGGCTTTGGAACTCTGACACAAGCTTTGTGCAAGAAAGCAAATAAGGTAGTTGCCATAGAAGTTGATAAGAGCTTAACAGAGGTTCACAAAGGCATACTTAATTATTCCAATCTGAAAATTATTTATGAGGATTTTTTGAAGCTGGATGTAAAAAAAATCATAGAAGAAGAGTTCAAGGGGCTTGATGTAAAAATAGTTGCAAATCTGCCATATTATATAACTACACCAATAATAATGAAGATATTGGAAGAAAAATATAAAGTTTCTAAAATCGTTGTAATGGTACAAAAGGAAGTGGCACAAAGACTGAATTCGAAAGCCGGTACAAAGGAATACGGTGCAATAACTCTTGCCGTTCAGTACAGGGCAGACACTGATATAGCAATGATAGTTCCAAATTCCGTATTTATGCCGAAACCAAAAGTTGATTCTGCTGTTGTGGAGTTTAAAATTCTACCAAAGCCTAAAATCGAAGTGCTGGATGAAAATATGCTTTTTGCGGTAATAAAAGCATCATTTAGTCAAAGGCGAAAGACAATTTTAAACGGGTTAAGCAACAGTTTAAACCTTTCAAAAGAATTAATAAATGAATCTTTAGTTTGCGCAGGCATAGATTCGGGTATAAGAGGTGAGAAACTTACCTTAGAGGAATTCGGTAGGATTTCAGATGAAATATTCAAAAGAGCAAAGGATTAGGAGGAGTTTAATGAAAATTTATACGAAAACAGGTGACAAAGGTCAGACATCTTTATATGATGGTACAAGAGTTGATAAGGATTCATTAAGAGTCGAATCATATGGAACAGTTGATGAGCTAAATTCTTATATAGGTTTTGCTTCGAAGTTTGTTGATGATGAAAGTATTAATGAGAGTCTTAAGAAAATTCAAATGCGATTATTTTTTGTGGCAGGCGAATTGGCTACTGTAGAAGAAGAAAAATACATCTACAAAGTTAAGGAAGAAGATATAGCTGCTTTGGAAAAGATAATAGATGATTATCTGCCTAAAATAAGCGGAGCGGACGCATTTATAGTGCCCGGCTCTTCTGAATCTTCAGCCGCTCTTCATGTTGCAAGAACTATTTGCCGCAGAGCTGAAAGAAGAATTATATCCTTAAAACGCCATGAAGAGGTAAGTGATACACTTCTAAAGTTTGTAAACAGGTTGTCCGATGTATTATACACATATGCAAGATATTTGGAAAGCAATTTGACAATGATGGACTTTGAAAAAGCTTATAACGAAAAGCTTTAACATATATTAAAGAAAAATTAAGATTAATAATATTTACAAATGCTTTATTTGTGATATCATTGTCTTTGATATATGTTTGGAGGAAATTGATGAAACGTTTTTTTAGAGTATTTTTTATTTCGCTGATTTGTTTTTCTTTGATTGTTGCGGGTGGTCTGATATGGCTGAACGGCAGCTTAACTGAGGGAAGTGCTGATGCTTCTGATATATTTAAGATACTAAGCAATGACAAGGACGATAGAATAAATGTGCTTGTGCTTGGATTGGAAAATACCAGGTCTGATACTATCATGATTGCCAGTTACGATACTAAAAATAAGACCGGCGATGTTATTTCCATACCCAGGGATACATATGTGGACAGAGATGGATTTGTGAACAGCGGTAACAATAAGATAAATTCCGTATACACAGTAAAGGGTATAGAAGGGTTATCAGAAATTATTTTAAATATTACAGGGATTAAAATAGACAAGTATGTTACAATTGATTACGATGGTGTAAGAGCTGCGGTGGATTCTGTTGGCGGGGTAGAAGTGGACGTGCCTTTTCATATGAGGTACACTGACCCATATTCGGACCCTCCTCTTGATATAAACATCGAGCCTGGAGAACAGCTCATAAAAGGCGATAGAGCTATGGAGTTTTTAAG
>Ga0172382_10009772_pt1 | contig 13005 bp, 12 predicted proteins | sample Leawel138RmetaG_FD_122245 | JGI IMG/M metagenome (GOLD analysis project Ga0172382, IMG submission 122245) | Leachate microbial communities from a municipal landfill in Southern Ontario, Canada - Leachate well 138R metaG | ecosystem: Engineered > Solid waste > Landfill > Unclassified | place...
CGCATTGTGCGGACCTCCGATAGCACTCTGGCCCGACCCATCGACGCCCCCTCTCTGGAAGACGTCTAGGATCGGTCAGATCACGTGCTACCTGCATCGGTCACATCATGTGTCACCGACACGGCGCGTTCCGTGCCTAGTCTTGGCGAAAAGGTTCCTGTAGTGTAACAGCATCAAGAGGTATGCCGGGCGGCGCCGCCTCTTTAAGGGCCATTAGAGAGGGGGCGGAATCCGTATGAGCCGAGCGTGCGCGCCTTCCGCCACCGCTGTCTCCGTTCCGCCATCCCTCAAGGCCCGGCCCGTCGTGCTGATTGTGGAGGATGAGCCGGGCGACGCGCACCTCATCCGCATCCAACTTCTCGAACGGGACGCCAATGCGTTCGAGGTCTTGATGGCCGACAGCCTGGAGTCGGCGCGCCGCGCGATCGTTGAACGGCCGGAGGGGCACCCGGACGTCGTGCTGCTCGACCTCAACTTGCCCGATTCCAGCGGCCTTGAAACGGTTCGGCGCATGCGCAGAATCGTGCCCGATGCTCCGGTCGTGGTGCTGACCGGAGTTGACGATCCCTCGGCTATCGGCAGCGCCCTGCAAGGCGGCGCGGAGGACTATCTGGTAAAGGGTGCCGACGGGCAAAGCCTGCGCAAGGCCGTCCGCTATGCCATGCTGCGCCACCAGCGCGACGAGGATGCCCGGCTGGCGGAAACCGTGTTTACCGTCACCGACGGCGGTATCGCGGTGGTGGCGACCAACGGCGTCATCCAGCGCCTGAATCCGGCCTTTCGTGACATGACCGGCCTGGGCGTCGGATCAGAAGGGCAGGATCGTCTGGCTGACGTCCTGATTGACGAGGATGGCAACCCTGTCCTGACGGGCCATTGGCCGCCCGTAATGGGGCCGGAGAATTACTGGGAAGGCGAGGCATGGATTGTCGCGCCCGGCGGCGAACGGTTTTTCGCAGTCATTCGCCTGCATGCGGTCCTGCGGGACGATGCCTCTGTCGCGCGTTATGTCGTCGTGTTCAATGACATCACCGACCGCAAGGTGAACGAGGAAAAGCTGGCCCGCCAGGCGACTCACGATCACCTGACGGGACTACCCAACCGCTTCCTGTTTCTGGACCGCGCCGAATCGGCCTTGCGCGCCGCGCAGCGGTATGGCGAACGGTGCGCCGTACTGTACGTGGACCTGGACGGGTTCAAGCCGGTCAATGATACGTTTGGCCACGCCGCGGGCGACCGCGTGTTGCAGGGCGTCGCACGCCGGTTGAACGATGATGTGCGGTCCTCCGACACGGTGGCCCGGCTGGGCGGTGATGAGTTCGCTATTCTGCTGCCCAACTGCGCGCTGCAAGACGCCGTTGCCATGGCGGCCAAGATCGTTGCCTCCCTGTGTGTTCCCTTCGAACTGCCCGAAGGCGAGGCAAAGGTCAGTGCCAGCGTCGGCATTGCCACGTTCCCGGAAGACGCAGACGATGCTAAGAAGTTGTTGGCTGTCGCTGACGAGGCCATGTACCAGGCGAAGAAAGGGGGCAAGAACCGCTTCGCCACTACAACAGGGTCCGAAAAGTCATTGATGGCCGGTCGCGTCTGACTTTTTGACGGTTACTTTTTGTTCACGCTTGCTCTGTTAGGCCTGGGGGCGATACATCCCTCCAGCCAAGGCAGGGCCATGCGCTATTTCCGTCCTTTGATCGTCATTCCCGTCGTGATTGGCCTGCTCGTCCTGGGCGGTGGCATTGCTTTCCTGTCCTGGGAAGATGCCAGGGAGGTCACGTACACCGCCTTCATGGCCAAGGCCGAGGCGGGCGCATTCTCCGGCATCACGGTCCGTGGTCAGGAAGTCACTGGGCGTGATGCCGATGGGATTGCGTGGCAGACCGAGGCTCCGGCGGTGGATTCCGTGGTCACTCGCTTGACCGCCACGGGGGCTGATCTCAGCTTTGGCGGGCCGGGCATTACCGGCGCCGATGTGTTCAAGACCATGGTTCCGGCGGTGCTGATCGTGGTGATCCTCGCGTTCGTGCTGAACCGCATGGGCGGCGGGCTGATGCGGGGCGGGGCGCCGTTCGCCTCCACCGCACGAACTGGCAAGACATTCAGTGACGTGGCCGGAGCCGGCGAGGCCAAGCAGGACCTGATGGAGGTCGTGGATTTCCTCGCCAATCCAGGCCGCTATGCTGGACTTGGCGCGACGGTACCCAAGGGCGTGCTGCTGTCCGGCCCGCCGGGCACCGGCAAGACCCTGCTGGCCAAGGCCATGGCGGGCGAGGCGGGGGTGCCGTTCCTGTCGGTGTCCGGGTCCGACTTCGTGGAAATGTTTGTCGGTCTGGGTGCCAAGCGGGTCCGCGACCTGTTTAAACGCGCCCGCGATCAGGCCCCGTGCATTGTGTTCATTGATGAAATCGACGCGGTGGGACGGGCGCGCGGCGGCAGCGGCGGCGGGGCGCAGAACGAGGAGCGCGAGCAGACACTCAACCAGCTTCTGGTGGAAATGGATGGCTTTGCCGCGGGTACAGGCATCGTCGTGGTGGCGGCCACCAACCGGCCCGATGTGCTTGATGAAGCCTTGTTGCGGCCCGGCCGTTTCGACCGGCGGATTGTCGTCGGGCGTCCCGATCTGGCCGGGCGGCGGGAGATTCTGGCCGTCCATTCCTTCGGCAAGCCGCTCGATGGCGTGGACCTCGATCAGGTGGCGCGGGCCACGCCGGGGTTCTCCGGGGCCGATCTCGAAAACCTGGTGAACGAGGCGGCGCTGTGGGCTGCTCGCCATGGCCGCACCACCGTCACGCCGCCCGACTTCGAGGCCGCCCGCGATAAAATCCTCATGGGGGCCGAGCGCAAGACCCTGACCATGACCGCCGAGGAACGCCGTTTGACCGCCTATCACGAGGCCGGGCACGCCCTGATGGCGCTGTGCTTCCCGTGCTCTGACCCCATTCACAAGGCGACCATCCTGCCGCGTGGTCAGGCGCTGGGGCTGGTCATGCGGGTTCCCGAGCGCGACCGCATCAGCATGACCCTGGCCCAGATCAAGGCTGACCTGCGAGTCGCCGTGGGCGGACGCGTGGCGGAGTTGATGGTGTTCGGGCCGGACCGCGTGACCACTGGCGCCTCGTCGGATATCCAGCAAGCGACGGACATTGCGTGGCGCATGGTGACCGAATGGGGCCTGTCGGAAAAGGCTGGATTCCTGCGCTATCCGGGCCGTGGCGAGGCAGGTGCGGGCATGATGTCCGACCACGCCGCCGAAACCGTTACCAGCGAAGTGCGTCGGATCATCGACGAGGCCATGGCGGATGCCCACGCCGCCATGGCCGCCAACGCCGACGCGCTGGACCGCATCGCCGAGGCCTTGCTCGATCGTGAAACGCTGACCGGTGGGGAAATCGCCGCGCTCGCGGCGCTCCGGCAGGCGGCGTAAAGGCATCCGGTGGAGCATCGGGAGATTTGCATTTTTGGTGGAAACCCCCTACCGTCCGGCCGCCGTTCCCCTGTGGAGGGGGGCGAACCAAGCCCACAGGAGCTTTCCATGAAGACCGTTTACTACAAGGCCGGCGATGCTGAATGGAAGTACGAGCTGGACGAACAGGAGTTCGACAGCATCGTTCAGGCGCTGGTCCAGGAAAACGCCGATCTGGAAAAGATGGTGGACGAAGCGCTCGACATTCTGCGCGAACTGGCGGCCATGGACGAAGATGACCTGGTCGAGGACGACATCGTTGACCAGACGCTGGCCGTCGCCGTGCTGTGGCACTACTTCAACACCCGTGAAGGCGACGAGCGTTTTGATGGCGACATCGTCGTCATTGATGCCGGCGACGAAGAGGGCGCCACCATTTTGTCGGCCAAGGACATCCTCGAAGAGGAATAAGTCGGTCCGGCTGTGCGATGAGGGGCTGAGTCATGCTCGGTCTGTTTGGGCTGTTCGGGCGGGCGCCTGAAATCCAGGCCCTGGATGTGGCGGTGCGGGCGGTCGGCCTGCACCCGCGACTGGTGCCCGACGCCGTCAAGATCGCTACCGTCAAACTGTTGCGCGCCCATGGCGCGATGGGCGCGGCGGATACCGCCCGCGCCGCCGAACTGCTTGCCTACTGCATGATTGGACCGGACGAACTGGCAGCCGCCACCGACGCGCGTCTGGCCCAGGACGTGGGCGCGCGAATCGATGCGGCTGCCGATGACGGGGAGGGGGTGGACCCCAGCCTCATCATGCTGACCGTTCAGGCCGGCGTCATGCAGCCGCAGGTCATGGAACGCCATGGCCTGCGGATAGACCGCGAGGACGCTTAGTAACCGCGCATAGCCGGGTCGGGGGTAGTTTGCACGTCGTCCGTAACGATGGCCCAGAGCAGGCGGGCCATGGTTTCGGGGGCGATGATGGTGTGCTTGTTGCCCGTCTCGATCATCTTTTCCCGCAAGGAGCGGCGCAGGCTGGGGTCGCCGGTGAGGTCGAAGATCACATCGACCTTGGAGTTCTTGGTGGCGATGTCATCCACGGTCTGAACCGGGATGCCCTGCTCGATGGCGCGGCGGCGGCCAGGGGTGTCCTCGGCTTCGGCCACGCTGATGATGCGGATGCCGCGAGTCTTGAGGCGCAACATCTCCTCCAGGAAACGTTCACCCACTTCTCCCAGGCCCACGATGGCGATATCGGCGACGGTAACGGCTTGGACGGCGGTCATGTTTCCTCCTGTGTTGTCTGGTTTCTTTATGCCCAGAGAAACAACAACCCTACCGCCCGCAGGGGTTAGGGGGAAGCCGGTTGTATAGTCGTATGACGCACGGCCTATGTGGGCGGCACTTAAATGGGACGCGTGAAAGGTCCGAGGAAGACGTGGTCGGGCGTTTCGCGCAGCGCGCGGGTGGGGCGTCCGTCGCCATCGACGAGGCCGTGATCGTGCAAATGCCCCAGGATCTTGAGGAAGTGCGCCAGGTTGACCGGGCTGGCGCCACCTTCGAGCCAGTTCTGCTCCAGGAAGGCGCACAGGGCAGGCTGGCCCAGTTCGACTTCCCACAGGATGCCGAGCAGGGACGTCAGGGCTTCCTCCATCTCACGGGCGACGCCGAACACGGTCATGGCGGCATCGGCCTCGGCCCGCAGCCCGGTTTCGGGCCCTGCGCCCAGTCCAAAGTCGGGGACCGTCCGGCGTTCGGGCGCGCAGACCTGAAGGTGCGCCACGTCATGGATGATGACAGACGGCTCCATGCGGACGCGCAGGGCATGACCATCCCAGGTAAAGCCGGTCGTGGGCGAGGCATCGATGATGCCCATGCCGAACGATTCCGCCAGCGCCACGGCCTCGGCGTGGTGGGACGGGTCCTGCGACAATGCCAGCGAGTCATCGGTAACGGCTGTCAACGTGTCCGCAATGCGCCGGAACACGGTCTGAGCCATGGGCGCATGACATAGCCCCGCATCGAAGCGGGCCAGGGCGGCGGGAAGGTCGGGCAGGGCAATCGGCGTCAGAATCATCGGCGCGGTCTACACCACCGCCTCGACGCCTTCAAGGGGCAGCGGGATCAAAATATCAGCGGACGTCGTCGCCGCGTTCCCTGAACTCGCCGCACCAGTCGTTTCTCTCCGTCGTCGGCCATTCACCCCGCATTCCGGCGCGGGGCATGGATGGCGTGTGGCGGCGACAGCGCCCGAATCCGGCTACCGCATGATCGACCGTTTCACTATGCAGAGGTGCCACATTTTCCCAATAGGTGCATCGTCCACAAACCATGAAATGGTCTCCTCAGCCGTTTGGATGAAGAAGCGTACAACATTGGGCGGTGGCAACCTAGACAGTGTTAGCGGAAATCAGGCTCGGCACGTTTGGTTGCTATGTCGTTTGGGGGTATTCTGTTAGCTTGCATCCGGCGAAAGCCAGGGAGGCTCAGACTTTGGGCCCGTGCAGGGGGAAGGTCATGGTGAAAACGGTGCGGCGATTGATTGCCGGAGGTCTTGTTTCATTCGGCGTGACCGGGGAACAACTCCTGAACCTGCTTTCTCCCATCGGGCATTCCTCGCACATCCGGCGTCATGCCGCGGCAGTGACCTTGTCACGCGTGCGGTTTATCTCTGCCCTGTTCGCGGTCCTTGTGCCGGCGTGGTCGGTGGTCGACATCGTCGTGTTCGACTTGCCGGAGGCAATGGCTCTGATCGCATTGCGGCTGGCTGCGGCGGGGGCCTTTGTCGCCTTGGCATGGCCGCGCGAATTGTCCTCTACCCACCCGTCGCTCCAGGCCGCCGTCCTGCTGGCACTGATGCTTCTTGTGCCGCCGGTCTTCTACCTGCTGTCGTTACAGATCATCGATCCGGCTGGCTTGACCGGGACGCAGGCCCTGGTGGCGCAGCTTTACGCCTTCATGCCAACCATCGTGTTGGGCGGGCTGGCGGTATTTCCGCTGACCGCGCTGGAGGTCTTCGTGTTTTCCCTGCCTGCCTTGGCCATCGGCCTTGGCAGCATCGTCACCGACCATGGACTGAGCCTGCAAACCGACGGTCCGGCCCTGTGGTTCATGGCGATGATGATGGGCCTCGCGATGTTCTCGGGCATGAGCCAGCTTCACTACATGGCCACGCTGGTCAACAAGGCCATGACCGACCCGCTGACGGGTGCCTATACCCGCCGCTCGGGGGCGGAAGCGTTGGATCTCATGTTCCGGTTGGCGACCTTGTCGGGCAAACCGCTGACGGTGGCGTTCTTCGACCTCGATCATTTCAAAGCGATCAACGACACCTATGGCCACGAAGCTGGTGACAAGGCCTTGCAGACCCTGGTCGAGTCGCTGCGCACCACCCTGCGACGCGGCGATATCCTGGCGCGCTGGGGCGGCGAGGAATTCATCGCCATCCTGCCGGACATGCCCGCCGATGCCGTGCCGGCCCTGCTGACGCGCCTGCGGGCCAACAACGGCCTCGGCCTGCGCCCGGAGGGCACGGCGCTGACCGCGTCCATTGGTGTTGCCGAAACGATTTGCGACAGCGACGTGATGGATTGGCCCGCGCTGGTCGAACTGGCCGACCGGCGCATGTACGACGCCAAGCGCGGCGGCCGTGACCGGGCGCTTCTGCCCGGCGAAAAGGTCATGATCCTGGGCGAGCCGGCCGCCAATCCCGTTCCGGCCTAGGGACATTCCGGCTTCCGGCGCTACGGTGATCCAGTGGTCCGCTGACGCGGAGTTCCGCGATGAACCAAAAAAAGAGCGGCTCCCGATCATCGGGGGCCGCTCTTGCTCGGGCTGAGGCGGATCAGGCGGCGCGGACGTCGCGCAGGAACTTTTCGACCACGTTCTTGAGGGTGTCGGCCTGCTGGGACAGTTCGCGTGAGGCTTCCAGGACCTCGCCGGCGGCGGAGCCGGTTTCACCGGCGCCCTGGTTGACGCCAACGATATTGGCGGTGACTTCCCCCGTGCCGGCGGCGGCTTCTTCGACGTTGCGGGCGATTTCCGACGTGGCGGCGCCCTGCTGTTCGACGGCGCTGGCGATGGTGGTGGCGATTTCGTTCATCGAGGCGATGACCTCGGTGATTTCGTTGATCGCCTCCACGGCTTCCTGCGTCTCATCCTGGACGGCCTTGATCTGGCGGCTGATTTCCTCGGTCGCCTTCGCTGTCTGGCTGGCGAGGTTCTTGACCTCGTTGGCGACCACGGCGAAACCCTTGCCGGCATCCCCTGCGCGGGCCGCCTCGATGGTGGCGTTCAGGGCCAGCAGATTGGTCTGGTCGGCGATGTCGGTGATGAGGTCCACCACTTCGCCGATCTTGCTGGCGGCAGAGGCCAGGCCCTTGACCTGTTCGTGGGTGTGGGTGGCCTTGGTCACGGCGGCGCCGGCGATTTCCGTCGAACGGGCCACCTGACGGGAAATTTCCTGGATGGAGGCTGACAATTCCTCGGCCGAACTCGCCACCGTCTGCACGTTGGCGGCGGCTTCCTCGGCGGCGGCAGCGACGGCGGAGGCCTGATGGCTGGTCTGGTCGGCGGTGCTCGACATGGTGCCTGCGGTGGCTTCCATCTCGGTGGCGGCCGACGACACGGCGCCAAGGACGCTGCCCACCGTGCTATCGAATTCCGAGGTCAGGCGGGTGACGGTTTCGGCGCGGCGGTTGCGGGCCTCATGCTCGCGCTGCTGTTCAGCCGCCAACTGGTCGGCCTTGATCATGTTGTCCTTGAACACCTGGACGGCCTCGGCCATTTCGCCGACTTCATCGCTGCGATCAGTGCCGGGGATGGCGATGGACGTGTCGCCGCCCGCCAGAGTATGCATGACGCCCGTCATGGACACGATGGGTCGGGTGACGGATCGCCCAATCAGGATGGCGCCGACCAGGACCAACCCGCCGATGCCCGTACCGCCCAGGATGATGCTCCATTTGGCGAATGCATATTGCGCGGCGGCTTCGGCGACCAGCATGTCGGCATACCGTTGGTGCTCGTCGAGCATCTTGGCGGCTGCCTTTTTGGCGGCGTTGAACTCCGGCATGACGGTCGTGGTCAGATGAATCCCGAGGTCCTCGTACCCATCGACGTTATTCATGCTGGCCAGTTCCTGAGCACGAGCCAAGCTGGCGCTGGTCAGGGTGGTCCAGGCGGCCTCGAAGTCTTTCAGGTCCTGCGGAAACAGCTTTCCGGCCGGGGTGGCCCGATAGGCCGCCAGCGTCGCGTTGACCGCCGCAACCGACTTCTGCACCGCTTCGGTGTGCAGAGTGACCGGGTGCGTATGGTAAGGCGCGGCACGCAGCGAGGGGTTATGCAGCGACGCCGCGTAAAGCTGCCGGAAACTTTCCTGGAGCTGTTCGTTCACCGAGGCGAATTGCACCGTCGGCCGCTGCGCCTCTGCGCGCGCGCGGTCCAGCATAGTGTTGAGTGACGCGGTGGCGAAAAGCCCGATTGCCCCGATCACGGCGAGCGCGGCAACTGCCACGATGGTCAGCAGGATCAGCCGACCGCCGATTTTCATGTTCGTGAACATGGTAAAAGACCCTCCCCGGTGTTCCAGCGCAAGTCTACCATTAAAACCATAAATAACATGTGAACATTGCGCGTGGGGACGACCCGTGCCACGGATGCGTACGGCAGTTTAGGCGTCGTCTTCAACCGGGGCGGCCGACGGGGAACTCACATCCATTCCATGCTCTTGCCCATGGGCTTGGGCTTTTTGGGCTTCACGATCTTGCCGTCGGCGGTCAGCGTGACCTGCGCTCCGGCCAGTTTGGTCATCATGCACCACTCATCGACCGGCATGTAGCGCGGGGCGAGGAAGCGGTAAGTGCGGTTCAGCAGATCCTCGGCCCACTCGGTCTTTTTGGACGGCAGCCGGTGCCATTCGTCGAGCAGTTCGTCCCACGGCAGCAGGCGAATGTGCAGTTCGTCGCGCATGTCCTGAATGTAAACCTTCTGCGCGTCGATGTTTTTGAGCGCTGACATGATCTCGCCGGTCTGGGCGTCGGCTTGCTCGAACTGGGCGCCGAACTCCGCCACCGCGCGCTCCATCAGACGGGCCACCGGATCGACCACTTCCAAAACGCTGCGCTGGGCGCCGTACAGGCGGCGCAGCAACTGGATTTTGGCGTCCATGGTCTGCATCTGCTGGAACTGGTCGCGCATGGCTTCGATGTAGGCCAATTCATCGCTGAGGTCGGCGATGTAGCCGATCACCATTTCGCGGTTCTCGCGGCCCAGGCCCAGGTGCTCGGCCGCCTCGCCGAAGGCTTCGTTGACCTTGCGCTTGAAGTTGGGGTCGCCGGCCACCTGGAGCAGTTCGTCCGGGTTCGTGATGATGTGCTCGTCCCCGGCCAGCCAACCCATGAGCTGCATGGCCAGACGGTGGTAGGCGATCTGGTGGTGGCGGGCGTCGGGCTTCCACGACGCGCGGCGGGTGATGATTTCGGGTGGCAAGGGGTCGCCGATGCGCAGGCCCTTGACGTACTTCAGCCCCTTGGCCAGCAACGCCAACATGGCTCCGTCCGGCCCATCGTCCAGGTTGAACTCGCGGCGCAGGCCAGCAAAGGGCAGCACCAGACGCTCCTCGCCCAGAGTGACGACGGCGACCGCCTCGTTGGAGCGTTCGTCCAGGCGGAACACGATGTCGGCCATGCGTTTGAAGAACGCATGCTCGAACTGGACAATTTTTGGCTGTTCGCTGCCGCCCTGAATTTCGCCGTCGGCCATTGTTTTTCCGTCCGGGATGGTCCTGTCATCAATTGATGAGACTACCAGTGCCGGACTGGATTTTGCAGGGAAAAACAGCGACCCGTCTAAGCGGTCGGGTAAGGCCCCAGCGGCACCTTGCCCAAACCGCCCGGTCGGTCGAGGACGTATGTCGGCCGGGCCAGCCCCGACAGTCGGGCGTGCAGGGCGGCAACCAGGGCGCGTCCCTCGTCGATGCTCAGTCGGAAATGGCTGGTGCCCTCGGCGCGGTCGGGGTGGTGCAGGTAATAGGGCTTGATGCCGTAGCGCACACAGGCCCGAAACAGTTGCTCCAGGGTGTCCACGTCGTCGTTGACGCCGCGCAGCAGCACGCTTTGCGACACCAGCGCCACGCCCGCCCGGCGCAAGCGGCCGAGCGCGGCCAGAACCTCGGGCGCGAACTCCCGCGCGTGGTTCACATGCACGGCAAGCCACGGGGCGAGGCGGCTGGCGGCCAGGGACTCGGCCAACTCCACCGTCACCCGGTCGGGGTCGTGGATCGGCAAGCGGGTGTGGACGCGCAGGGTTTCGACGTGGGGAATGTCGGCCAGTGCGGCGACCAGACCCCGCAGGCGGCGCGGCGACAGCAACAGAGGATCGCCGCCCGACAGGATGACTTCCCAAATGGCCGGACGGGCGCGGATGTAGTCCAGCGCGGCGGTGGTTTCGGCCGAGGTCATGGGCTGTGCGCCCCGGCCGACCACGGCGCGGCGGAAGCAGAACCGGCAATAGGCGGCGCACACCTTGACCGGCAGCAGCAGGACGCGGTCGGGATAGCGGTGGACCAGACCGGGCAGGGGGCTGCGGTCCTCATCGCCGATGGGATCGGCCAGATCATCCGGGGCGGTGACAAGCTCGTCCAGGCTGGGCCGGAACTGGCGGGCCAGCGGGTCGTCGGCCCCCGCACCGGCCATCAGGCCTTCGAGGAACGGCGTTGTCTGCACCGTGTACCGGGCAGCGACGTCTGCATGGGGATCATCGGTCATAGCGCGGGAGGTAACGCCCCGCGCATTGGAAATCAAGCGCCCAAACCTCACATACCAAGAACCGACTTCCCAGGGAGGCACTAATGACCGACTTAGACATGCGCACCGAGCGGGACAGCTTCGGCGAGATGCACATTCCGGCCAATGCTCTGTGGGGTGCCCAGACCCAGCGCGCGGTGCAGAATTTCCCCATCGGCACGGACCGCATGCCGCCGCCGCTCATTCATGCCTTCGGTCTTCAGAAAACGGCCTGCGCGGTTGCCAATATGGCAGTTGGCAAACTGGACCGGGGGATAGGAGAGGCCATCGTCCAGGCCGCCGGAGAGGTCGCCTCGGGGAGCCTCGATGCGCACTTCCCGCTGTCAGTGTGGCAGAGCGGGTCGGGTACCCAGACCAACATGAACGTCAACGAGGTGATCGCACACCGCGCCATGCAGCTTCATCCAAAGCTGCGGGTCCATCCCAACGATGAGGTCAACCGCGCCCAGTCCACCAACGACAGCTTCCCCACCGCCACCCATATTGCCATCGGGCGCGAGGCCGTGAACCGCCTGCTGCCCGCCCTCGACGCTCTGGCGGAAACGCTGGAGGCCAAGGCGGCGCTCTGGCCGGATGTGGTCAAGACCGGGCGCACCCACCTCCAGGACGCCACCCCCATCACGGTGGGTCAGGAAATGTCGGGATGGGCCGCGCAGGTTCGCCAAGCTGCCTCGCGGGTACGGGTGGCGTTGGACGAAATCTGGCCGCTGGCCCAGGGCGGCACGGCGGTCGGCACCGGGGTCAACGCCCCGCCAGGATTTCGCGGAGCCTTCATGGCCGAGATCGGACGATTGACCGGGCTGCCGTTTCGGGCGGCCGATAATCGCTATGCGGCAATGGCGGCGCATGATGGAGTGGTGGCGTTTTCCGGGGCGCTGAACGCGGCGGCCTGTGCCCTGACCAAGATCGCCAGCGACGTGCGGCTGCTGGGGTCCGGCCCGCGTTGCGGCATCGGGGAATTGGTCCTGCCACCCAACGAGCCGGGGTCGTCGATCATGCCCGGCAAAGTAAACCCGACTCAGGCCGAGTCCCTGACCATGGTCTGCGCGCGGGTGATCGGCAACCATGTGGCGGCCACGGTGGGCGGCATGAACGGCCACCTTCAGCTTAACGTGTACAAGCCGCTGCTGGCCCTGGTGACGCTGGAGTCGCTGGCCTTGCTGGCTGATGGGGCGGAAAGCTTCCGCCTGCGCTGTATCGATGGGTTGGAGCCAAACCTGGGGCGCATTGCCGAGACGATGGACCGCTCCCTGATGCTGGTCACGGCGCTGGCTCCGCACATCGGCTACGACGCCTCCACCGCCATCGCCAAAAAGGCCCACGCCGAGGGCACGACCTTGCGCGATGCCGCCCTGGCGCTCGGCCATGTCACCGGCGATGATTTCGACCGATGGGTGGATGCCCGCGCGATGGCACGGGATCCCGAGGATTAGTGTCCGAACAAGCGTTGTAGTGGCCCCAGGGCGGCGTCCTGGAATTCGATGGGGGCGTCGAAGGACACGAGGCAGATGCAGTCCCGACCCCTGTCCGTGACCGGCTGGTGGTGGGTGTCCGCTTCCAGTTCGGCCACGTCACCGGGACCGAAATGCCCAAGCGGGTCGGTATAGCCGCCGTCGAGGACCAGCGTCAGTTCGAGGCCGGGATGCCCATGGGCGGGAACGCGAACACCGGGCGCAATGCGCAGCAGCCGGGTGCTGGGGCCGCCGGGGTGGCGCTCCGGGTGGATGACCAACTGCCGAATGCCTGGCCCTGTTAGCTGCCAGGACATATCCGGCGTCAGGGCGGCGCGCAGTGGGGCCGGCAG
>Ga0172382_10009773_pt1 | contig 13004 bp, 8 predicted proteins | sample Leawel138RmetaG_FD_122245 | JGI IMG/M metagenome (GOLD analysis project Ga0172382, IMG submission 122245) | Leachate microbial communities from a municipal landfill in Southern Ontario, Canada - Leachate well 138R metaG | ecosystem: Engineered > Solid waste > Landfill > Unclassified | place...
CCACTTGAACACCTTCCCGCAAATATATATCGCGTAAGTAGGCGGCGTGTTGTATAAAGAGTTGCTCTCGCTAAAGGTTTTATAACGAAGCATCGTCGGCGCACCTTCCAACGCGTTATCGTCAATCAAATCCTCGCGGATAATCACCACGGTAACGCCCGCCGGCCCGATATTCTTTTGCGCTCCGGCGAAAATCAACCCGAAGCGGCTTACGTCGAGTTCTTCCGAGAGCAGGCAGGACGACATATCGGCAACGAGCGGTTTGTTCTTGACGTCGGGAAACGCCGTGAACCTCGTCCCGTAAATCGTGTTATTCGCGCAAATATACACATAATCCGTATCCGCGTTAACGGCTATCCGGGTAATGTCGGGAATATAAGTAAACCCCTTATCTTCCGAAGAAGCGATTATCTCCGCTTCCCCGAATTTTTGCGCTTCGAGATAAGCCTTTTTTGTCCAATAACCGGTATGGATGAAATCGGCGCGCCGGTGTTTCTTCATTAAATTAAGCGGAACCATCGCAAACTGCAGCGACGCGCCCCCCTGAAGGAAAAGAATTTTATAATTGTCCGGGACGCCGAGCAAAACGCGCAAATCTTCTTCCGCCTCATTGATGATGGCGGCGAAATCGGCGGAACGATGGCTCATTTCCATTACCGAAAAACCGATTCCCCGGTAATTAAGAAGTTCCTCCCGCGCCTCGGTCAAAACTTCTTTTGGAAGCGCCGCCGGTCCGGCGGAAAAATTATAAACTTGATCCATATGCCCCTCCTAGCGTTTATTTTATGCTAGTATATCATAGATGGCAAATTCATACAATGTTTTCTTATGTTTTTGCCGGAAGTAAACATTTTCAATTAAAAACCGGCCGGTTATTAGCCGGCCGGTTGATTTTATTCTTCCAACTCGATTCCTTCGATATTATGAAAAACTTTCTGCACGTCGTCAAGCTCCTCGATCGCATTAATCATTTTCCGAAAAGCCCGGAGTTCCTCCTCGTCCTCGATCTTCACCGGCATTTGGGGAATCCAGACAATCCCGTCCTCCAAAAATTCAATTTCCGGCAAACGGTCGGTCAAAGCGTCGCGGATTTTCCCGTACTCCTCGCTCGGGGCGTAAATACTGACCATGCCGTCGTCATACTCGATATCGGCGACGTCGCAATCGGCCTCGACCATAATTTCCAACGCTTCCTCGTCGGTAATTCCCTCGAAACTAAAGAGGGCCCGGTTCAAAAACATATGCGTGACGCTGCCGGAAACTCCAAGTTTACCGCCGTTTCTGGTAATCGCCGTGCGCACCTCAGTGTTCGTTCTATTCATATTATCGGTTAGGCACTCGACGATGATCATCGAGTTGCCGGGACCGAATCCTTCGAAATTGACAGTGTGATAATCCTCGGCGGCGCCGCCTTTCGCTTTCTCGATCGCCCTTTTAATAATATCGGCCGGAATATCGGCTTTTTTCGCCCGCTCGATTTCTTTTTTCAGGGCTTGGTTTAATTCCGGGTCGGGTATGCCTGACTTCGCCGCCTTGTAAATAATCGCCCCGAAACGGGCGTATTCTTTTCCTTTGCGGGCGGCGGTTTTCGCCATCGCCGCTTTGCGCACTTCGTACGCTCTACCCATAATGTCGCCTCCTTTAAACAATCTTGAGTAGATTTCTTGTTATTAGTACTTACTAAGATTATACACTACTTCGCGTTAAGTATCAAGTGAAAATCGGCATATAAAAAACATACCGCGGAACAACCGGAAAAGCCGCTTTTTAATCATCCGGTCGTTAACGAAAGCTTTTTCCGGGAAAACTAACGGACCCAAAAGCGGTTTTGGGAATATTTACAGTCCCTTTTTGATTGAAAGAGAGATGAAAATATTGTATAATTATTATGGAGAAGAATGAGATATGAAGAAACAATTTATAATAGTTATTATTTTGTTTTTGTTGATTTTTATTGGTTGTAACAATGACACCGACGAACGGACGCTAGTCTGTTTTCAGGAAGAAATCTTTGTTTACCTTGACGAGACGGCCGAACTGCCGATTGAAATCGCGGGTTATGAAACGGAAGAACTTGAATTTGTTATTGAAAACCCCGAGATTATTGAGCTGGATTCCCTCAATATCCTCCCCCTGGCGGTCGGCGCGACGGACGTTATCGTTCGCTCCAGGGAAAAACCGGAGAAAAACGTCTCGATACGGGTATTTGTGCTTCGCGATTGGATTGCGAAACCGACGATCAGAACGTCATATCCGATAATGAAGGTCGGGCAAACGGCAAAGCTTTTGTTTACCAATTCGGTGCCGGTCGGCGCCCCGTACGAATGCTTTGATTGGGAAGTTTCCGACGAGGAAGTCGCCGTCATCGAGGACGGCCTGACGGTTAAGGCGCTTAAACCCGGCGCGACGACGATTACCGCGGCCTTAAGGGTTGATCCGGAAATTACGGGAAGTTTTGATTTAATCGTCGTTGAGGATGAATTCTACCGCGATGACGGCAAACCGGCGATCCTCCTGCGAACGGAAGGCGACGCGGCGACGCTCAAAGCCGGCGAAGAACTGCAAATCCGCGCCGATTTCGCGGGATTCGACATGGACGACTATTACTGGAAAGTCATTAACAACTCAGTCGCCCGCATCGGCGAAAACGGAAACCTAATGGGCTGCGCGCCGGGGATCGCGGAAGTGTATTTGTACTCGAAAGCGGACCGGGCAGTCTACGGGCATTTGTTTGTTGAGGTGGAAGGCCGGCCGAATGTCGACTACGTGGCGCGCCTAATCGCCGCGGCGGAAAAAGAGCTGGGATACCGCGAGGCGAGCAACGGTTACACCAAATACGGTTTTTGGTACGGAACCTATCAAGGTCACCATTACACTAATCTTCACTGGTGCGCGATGTTCGTAAGCTGGTGCATTAACGAAGCCGGCATTAGCTCGACAATCGTCCCGCTTTACGCCAACGTTGAGTCCGGCAAACAAAACTTCTCAAGCAAAAAAATATATTATCTGAGGGAGGACTATATCCCGAAAGCCGGCGACCTCATCTTCTTCCTGCGCGACGGCGCCGGCCATACCGGAATCGTCACCGGATGCGACGGCGAGACAGTCTACACGATCGAAGGCAACACGAGCAATATGGTCGCGCGCCGCAGTTATCCGCTCGACTATCACACGATCGACGGATACGCCTCGCCCGAGTACCCGCCGTATAATCCGGAATCGGAATAAATTACGAATCTCAAGAGCGTTGTTCTCGTCAACGCTCTTTTTTTATATTTTTGACAATTTACTTCATAATTTCCCTTTTCGCATAGTAAGAATCTAAAAACTCCTTTTTTAAGCAACGTTAAAAAAGGAGTTTATCAACAGAATGACCGTTTTTAAACAAAATTTAATTATTTTTACCGGCAAGCCGTTTATTTTTTTTACGATTTATAATCGCCTTCATTTTGTCCAACGCATTTTTTGATATTTGGTGACGTTTGGCAAGCGGCACCGCGATTGGCCCGGCGAAGTAGTAACCTTGTAAGTAGACGACCCTCTTGGAAATCAAGTACTTAAATTCCTCGTACGTTTCGATTCCCGGGGCGATTACTTTGCAATTCTTTTTTCTGGCTAGGCGCAGAATTTCCCGCAATTTCGCCTGGTTGATACTATTGATATTGATATTACGGATAATGTTCATCGAGGGCTTGATAAAATCAATCAACCCGGCGACATCATCCGCGATTTGCGCCGACTCGATATTGTCCAGGCAAATCTCAAAATTATAACTCTTTAAACTTTTAATTTTGCTTATTAATATTTCCTTGTCGGCGCCATGATAATCGTTAATCTCCACGACAAACTTATGGTCGGGCATTTTGGAAAACAGTTTTTCCAAAGTCAAGTCGGGAAGGATAATGTTTGGGAACGAATGGATAAAAACCCTTTTTTTCGGATTGACGTAACTCGCGGCGGAAGCGAGGCATTTTTCAAACACCATCTCCTCGACGAGATGTAATTTCGCCTGTTCCCGCGCGAGTTCAATAAACCTCTCGGAACTTGCAACGACGTTATCATATGTGCGCATAAAAGACTCGTATCCGAAAATCCGCGCGTTTTCCGCGTTAACAATCGGTTGAAACGCAAAATGAATGTCCTTCTTTTCAATTATTTCTTTTACTGTCCGGCGACAGTTTTCGATGCTGATGTCTATCCGGATCATTTTTACGGTTTCGTCCGACAAGCGGTATTTGTTTTCATAAAGGGCGTTGTCGGCATAATTGATTAAATCGCCCAGGGTGACGCCGTTTTCCGGGTACCAGGCGACGCCGCACGAAGCGCGCATTTTTTCCACCGCGCTATCGTCGATCAAAATGCTCGATCCGTCAATCGCCCGGTTTATCTCGTCAATAAGCGGCTGGATCTGATCTCGTTCCTCGCCGTATATCAAGGCTAAAAATTCGTCTCCGGAACGGCGGGATATTAAGCCGCCGTAATCTTCCAAGGATTTCAAAATCTCGGCGAACTTGCGCAAATATCGGTCGCCGTTATCATGACCGTAAGTGTCGTTGATATTTTTCAACTTATCAATATCCCACATTATGACCGCCGCCGCTTTGATCGAGGCGTCGCTTAAAATATGGCGAGCCAGTTGTTCGAAGGCGAAGCGATTGTAAAGGCCGGTCAAGGGATCGATGTCCCTTTCCTTTTCAATTTCTCTTATTTCGTTTACCTCCTCCGTAATATCATATAACAAACCGAAAAAATAGTTCCTTTGGCGGTGGGTATAAAGCCTGACCCACCGGAAATCCTCTAATAAGTACGCTCTGTACTTGGAGTCGTAATACAAGTCGGTGACTTTTCTATAAATCCGGTTAAAGCGAGGTAATTCAATAAACCCCGTCGGCCCCGCCTCATCGCATATCTCGCGGAATTTTTGATTGCAATAAACCTTATCCTCGTTCTTTAAATGATAAAAAAAACCCGCCGAATGCGAATCGATGGTTTCGAATAAGCAAGTCGTGATTTTTTGTGATTGGAGCCATAAATCCCGAACGGCGCGGTTGATAATCCTGACTTCCCGGAGCCGGGAAAGCGACATTTTCGGCCGCTCGAACAGAGATAGCGCGCGACATTCAAGATCAAGGTTTTTAAGCGGTTTCCCGATCGTCATTTTTCCGGCGATGAAAAAAATCGCCCCGGCTAATCCCGCCGCCGCGAGCAACAACGCCAAGACAATTGCTTTAAAACGAAAGATAAAAAATAGCGCGATAATCGCGGCAGCGAAAAAAAGCGCGACGGAAAACGAGATAATCGCAAGACAGACGAGCAAGGGCAAGGATTTCTTTTTCATATGTCGTCACCGATCCGGCATGCTGCTTTTAGTATTCTTTGCTATTTTATATTATACAACAATATCGAATATTTGTCAAACTTTGCCATGAAAGGAAAAAGACCACGTTAAACGTAGTCCTTGACAATCGTTAAGTCATTTTCTTTTGCTTCTAAATAGTAATTAATGATAATATTGACGCTCACCGTAAGCTCGCCAAGCTCCTCCGTCTCCAGTTTCAGGCTCTTGTCGGGATTAACCAAAGCGATATGCCCGCGCAAGACGCCTTCCGTCCTCACGGCGAATAAATAGAGCGTTTTGTGCCGGCCGCCGGATAATTCTTTGATGATTTTCGGCGCTGTTTTCTCGGTTATATAACAATAGTCCTGGCGACGGAGGCATTCGGAAATGTAAGCCGACTGCTCGGGGTCGGCGACCTCCCCCCGCGCCGCAGCCGGGTACCGGCAAATGATATAATCATGATACGGCGCCACGCCCTTCTCGCAAATATATCCCTGACGGAAGCCGTAGTAGTAACATAATATTTTTATCGCCGCCCTGATGTTTTCATAAGGAGACGACCTTTGCCCGAGAGCGCGGTAAATTTTCTCGATGACCGAGTTTTTCCGTAATCGCGAGCGATGGATATCCCTGCTTTCGGCGGGACTGCCGTTATATATATGAAACTGGTTTTTTCCTTTATCCTTCGCCTGGTAGAGGGCGATATCGGCGCTGTTGTACAGGGTCTCGAAATCCCGTCCGGCGTCGGGATAAAGCGCGACGCCGACGCTTGTCGTAATCGCCAGGTCGGTATTAAAGTAACTGTAATTTTCGTTCACTAAATTACATAAATCGCCGATTTTTTTGTACACGATATCAACGTTCTTAATGTTTTTCATAAAAATCATGAACTCGTCGCCGCCGATCCGGCCGACGATGTCGCTCGCGCGAAAGAGCGATTTAATCCGATTCGATATTTCCAAAAGCAAAGCGTCCCCGTAGAGGTGGCCGAAATAATCGTTTATTTCCTTGAAATTATCCAAATCCAAAACAATCATCGCGTGATTAGCGTTTCTTGATCTTTCCTCGCTTAAATATTTGGCGATATGCTCGTGAGTCGCTTCTTTATTGTAAAGGCCGGTGAGGCTATCCGATTCCGCCCTGATTTTTAGAATCTGCTGAAGATTAAACTGTTCGGTCACGTCGTCGATCAAACAGGCGCAATAACCGCAAAGCGGCTGATAACAATAAACCTTGAGATACTTTTTCACATTGCGGTTATAATGAAAAAAATGTTTTTTTATTCCCGAAATCGCGACCTCGCTGTATAACTCGTTTTGATTGGCGGGAAGGTATTCCGTGACGTCCGCTTGCGATAAATTGGCCGCGGCAAGGCCGAATAAAAGGAAAAATGACGCGTTGGCGTAATAGAAAGAAAAACGCGTCCCGTTTTCGCCGCCGACGCGGAAGATCGCGTAGGCTACCGGCATGTTTTCGAATAACCCGAATGCTTTTTGTAATTCCTGATTCATCGGCATTTAATGCTCCTTACCTAATATTGCGTTCATCCCCTCCAATCTCCACCTTTATGAATTATAGCACAACGAAAAAAGAAATTCCAAGGATTATTGCCGGCAAACACAAAAACGGTCCGGGCGCGGGCGTAAATTTTGAAAAAAGACGGCGGCTTTTGACGAAAAATGAAAAAAACGGTCAAATTATGTTGACCGTCTCTCTTTTTCGAGTTTTTTTAAAAATTCGCGTTTTTGCTTGGCGATTATAGTTGTCACGATCGATACCGTCTCGATCACAATTATTAAAAGCAGGGCGATAACGATAACCGCGTAGACGCTCGCGCGCCTTTTAAGCAACAGTTTGCCGGCGCCGAGAAATTTGCCATGCTTTACGACTTTGCCGTAAAAATTCGCCTCGGTGACAACTTCCGCGTCGATCGGGGCATCTGGGTTATCGCCTTTGGTCTTTAATTCCCCTTCCGGCGTGATCTCCACGACCCGGTGTACGAAATAGGCGCCGTGAGATTCGGAGTAAAAGATGATAATATCGTCTTCCTCGATCGTTTCAAACGCCGCCTTCCTCGCGATGACAATATCTTGAGGGTCGATGGTGGGCGTCATCGAGTCGGTGGCGACGGCGGCGAAAGAGTAACCAAAAACGGACACGAGCCGGTTTTCCCGCGCGGCGATAATTCCCATTATGGCGATCGCGAGCGAGAAAAAGAACAACGCGCCGACAATCGCTGATATAAAACGGGCGGTGATTTTTTTCATCATCTTCTCCCTTCTCCGACCCCTTTAAAAAAACAGCAACTTGATGTTATCAAGTTGACTGCGCTGTTTGCGAATAAACGGACCTGATACGGTTGAATTCCTGCTCGCGTATCTGCCGGTATTTTTCCCTAAGCTGCAAAATCTCCTGCTCGCGTCTTTTTTTCTCGAAAGCGACGATCTTGTCTCGCATTTCCTTGAATTTTTCGCGGATGAGCGCCCGGTGTTCTTGGAAACGGCGGCGTTCCGCTTCCAGCGCCTTCTTTCTTTCTTCCCTCAGCCGACGCATTACTTCTTTGCGTTCGGCGCGCGCTCTGGCTTTCTCGGCCGCGATTAATTCTTTCTCGGCCTGCTTAAGCAGCTGCTCGTTGATCTTTTTCTCTTCCTTGACGATTTCGGATTCGACCTGGTCCTTGACCGCCCTTAAGTTTTCGGTCAATTCCTTTCTTTTTTCCTTGGCGGCGTCGCGGTCTTGTCTTGTGGCTTCGAGTTGTTTGGCCAAACGTTTCTTCTTGGCTTTATCCTGAAGCTGACGCCTAATCTTCTGGCTTTCTTTGATAATTCGGGTGTTGATCCGACTGATTTCCTTTAATTGATTCTTTTCCAGGTTGACGGATTCTTTATAATCCGCCTCCTTGGTTTCCCTGATTATCTGAGCGATCCGCGCCTTTTTCTTCGCGTCGACCAGCTTGTCGATCAAGTTCTTCTTCTCGACGGCTTCCATTAAATCTTCTTCCTGGGCCATGTCGAAAACCGATTGGAAAAGCGAATTCGTAATTCCGATCGTTTGCGTTAGGGCGTTTTTTAAAGCTTCCTCGTACGGGACATCCTCGCCCAACAATTCCTCAAGCTTTTGCTTGAAGACGCGTTTATTTTGCTCGAGGTAATACTCGTTGATGGTATTGTCCTCGATAACGATCGCCGACGGGTTTTCCACAACGTCCTTGGCGTGGGTTTTCACGAGTTTTGTGGCTTTGCGCTCGTATTTGATTAAATTGGAAGCGTCGTAATTTTTCTTCGATAAGTTCTGATTATAAAGCACCAAAGCATAGGTGATAAGGGCGATTTGGTTAAGATTGTACATATACGCGGGAGCGACGTCAAGATCTCGCTCCTCGACGTCGATATCGTAAAAGATCGAATCGCAATGGTCGAGAAATAGCCATAAATTATATGCGTTCCGGAAATCGGGGTTTTTCAAGATGATATTGGTCTTCATAATCGGCGGTTTTACCGGTTTTTGACCGTCCATCATCTGCATAAATGGCGAATTCTTATACCCCGCGACCATCCGGGTCAGGTTGGTAACCCGGCTGAGATAAATTTTGCTTTTTTCTTTTACTTCCTCGTTGTCGACGGACTCTTTAAAAACCAAATCGATATCCATCGCAACTTCCGATTCAAATATGTTGAACTTTGATTTTAAATTAAGATGTTTTCGCTCGTAAGACTCGATATTGCTTTTTACGACCTCGTAGCGGTTGCTAAGGAAAGTAATCAACCGGTTTATCAAGGTCATGATAAAGCGGTTCTCGTAAATCCCGTATTCGATCTCAGAGTGAGAGGTAAGTATTTTCTTGGGAATGACCTCGCCGTCGACGACTTCTTTGATCAAGTGGGTGTTGGCGGCAAGATGCTTAATCGAGGCGCTGTTGACCTTTCGCGCTTTCTCGATTGGGACGATCTCTTCCTCTTGACGCAGCGTTGAAAAGGGATTACCGATAATTTTATCGATACTCGGAAAATACGTCTCGAGCGTCGTGATCCAGTCGTCGTTAAATTTTTTTATTTCGGCGATGCTCTTGTGGTAAACGATGTTTTCGCCGGCGAGAAAGGAATTATAAAAATAACGGGGAAAGTTTTCCTTTTCTTCGGCCGTGATTAAAGAAGACATGATATAACTGTAGAAAGTATCTAAATCGTCTCTTTTCTTCATGATTACCACACCCCCTTAATAATTAATAACTCCTCTTCAATACCTCCAGGTAAGCTTTTGATTCTTCAAACGCGTCTTTTCCGAACATCTTATCCATCAATTCCGCCAATTGATCGATCTCATCCTGTAGGAAAGCCAAATTAAGCGCTTCAAACTTCCGGATAATTTTCCGGGCGAACATGAAATCCAAACCTTCGACCTCGTCGCGACCGCAGGCGACGAAAACGGGAACGAAGCGGCGAATTTGCTTCATAATACGGTTACCGAAGGTAACCTTGAATTTGCTCGTGATAAAGATGTCAAGACGGTTTAAACAATCGAGCATTTTAGGCGATAACGGGTATTCCTGCTCGGCTTTATTGAAAAGGTTGTCCAAATATTCGTAACTCATCGTTATCGATTTTGTCGGCGGGGCGTCGATATACGGAGCTTTGGTATTCATTTCGATGTTTGACGCCCGGTCGTAAACTTTGTCGGTAATCGTGAACGTCGAGTCGTCGCGGTTGGCGGTGCCGATAAACCAGACGTTTTGGGGAATCTTCAGTTTCCCGCTGACAAGATTGCGCGGGTCGGAGGGGAGTTCGTTCGGAACGACCTCGATCTTCCATTCGTCGCTGTTGGGCATCTCGAGAATCGATAAAAACTCGGCGAAATAATACTCGATACGGGCCAGGTTCATCTCGTCAAGAATGATGAAGCAAATATCGTCGCGATACGTCGCTTCGTAAACATGACGGAGAAAGTCCGATTCGTTGAATTTTTTCGTAAACTCGTTAAGATAACCCAAAAGCTCGGTCCGGTCGCGCCACGCGGGCTGCACCGAAACGATCGCCGCGTCGTTATTAAAAAACTTGCCCATCGCGTAAGGAAGCGACGTCTTACCGGTACCGGATATGCCTTCCAAAATCATAATCTTGGAAGTCGCGAGACCGGCGAAAAATGCCGCGATTGTTTTCCGCGAATAATAAAGATGCATTTGCGATGCGGCGAAATTTACGAACCTTTCGACGAGTTCCTGCAGGCCGATCATATCCTCGGGTTCCATGATTACCGATGTTATCCGGCCCTGGTATTCCTCGTCTACTTCCCTCAATTTAACAAACCGGCTTTCTTCCAAGGCCGGCTGTTCTTCCTCCCCCTCTGCATCTTCATCGTAATCTTCCAAAAACTTGTCGGGTTGAAGCCCCAATTGGGAAATCTTCATGGCGAGAATTTTGTTTTTTTCTTCGATCAATTCCGCCGTTTTCATATTGAGAATCGAGATTTCTTCCAACAACTCGTCCTTTTCGACTTCCCTCTTGGTAAAGCGGATATAACGCCTTAACCACTGATAAATTTTCATCACCAGAAAAGTGATGAACGCCAGGTTAATGATTAAAACTATCGCGGCGACGACCCAATCCAACATCCCGAAGTTTTTGCTGGAGTCGACCAGATCATCCACGTACGCTTTTACATCATTGAAAAAGAAATCGGCAAACGCTTCAAAAATCTTTTTGAAGAAGTTACCGGTATTCTGTAATAACTCTAAGATAAAATCGATGTAATATCGCGAGAATTCAACCATAATCCGCTCCACCCCGGCAAATAAATTTTATCCCCTTATTTCTCTTCGTCTTTAAGCTGCTTCTCTTTCTTAATTTCCTCAAGTATTTCTTTGCGGATTTTTTCCCGTTCTTGCTCCAACAATGACAAATCCTCCACTTTCCCCTGCTTGAATTTGGCTTCCATCTTGGCGTTATTGTATCTAATAACATTCCGCACTAAAACGGCGCCTTCAAAAATTAATATCAAAACAGCGGGCAAGACTATGCATAACGGAAATCCGATCGGCGATTGCAGGAAATCAAGCGCTTTTCCGGCGCCTTTCCACGTCGAGACGTGGACCGCTTTCACGTCGTTTTTACTAACTATTTCATAATAATTAGGATTGTTATCCTCGCCCTCGGGATCGTATTTCAGACTCGGATCCGCGGCCGCTTTATCGCCTTGCGTGATAAAATAATTGTCGCCGATCTCGACTATTCTGTGGGTATTAAACGCTTTTCTATTAATATCATACCAGGTGACGATGTCACCGACTTCCAACTTGGCGATATCTTTTTCCTTGACCATTTTCACGAAAATCATATCGCCTTCGTCAAAGGAATCTTTCTCGTTTCCCATCATTGAATCAGACTGAACGGATAAAAATCCCCTGCCGAAAATATTGGGGATATCGGCCTGGGTTTTAACCCTCATATTCGCGATGGCAAACAATAATAAAAACAAAATAACTAAATAAAAAAATACGTTTAACGCGACACTTAGTATTGTTTTTACTGTGTTTTTCTTAGCATCTACGCTCATGTTTTGTCCTCTCTACATGGAAAATTATTATATTACAAGATAATAATATCATAACGGTTGAAAAAAATCTATACTTTTTTGTTATTTTGTGTTGAAAAGCGAAAAAAAATCCCTTTGCTGACCGTTTTAAACAAAGAAAAAAAGCGAATAATCGGCAATTTTTGCCCACTATTCGCTCAAATTCATAGGTTTTTAAGGTTACGGCGCGACTTCAAACTTCCCGTAGAGCGCCATTCCTTCGGTTAGTCCCGCGGGAATCGATGTCACCGGTTCTCCCGAGTAATCGGGGTCCAAATACCAGCCGACAAACTCATATCCCGCGAGCGTCGCCGGCAGAAGCTCAAACGGTAGATCGCTAATCGCGATTGTTTCCGGGTTTGGGTTATCAACGCTCTCAAGCCCGCCGAAATCATAACTAATCGCGTACTCCTCTACTATATCCCATTTTGCGTAAAGAGTCAGGTCCGCGAAAGGAATCCCTTCGTCAATTGCCGTAATGGCAGAACCGCTGAAATCCGGGTCCGTGTACCAACCGGCAAAGGCATACCTGACGGCTTCTTCCGCCTCGCCTTCGATAAAGTCTTCCAAGTCGGGAAGAGCAATCGGAAGAGTCGCGGCGTTATACCCCTCGGGAAAGCCGTCGGGCAGCGTCACCGCTCCCGCGCCGACGCCAAGGTCATAGTTGATTTCGTAATCGCCAAACTTGCCGTAAAGGATTAAGTCTTCCGTGATTCCTTTGGAAACGGATGAAACGGAATCGCCTGAGTAATCGGCTGTCAAATACCAGCCGAGAAACTTATATCCGGCAAACGTCGCGGGCTGTAATGCCAGCGGCAGTTCGGCGATTGTGACGTTCGTCGGGTTGGGGTTGTCAACGCCTTCAAGCCCGCCGAAGTCATAACTAATCGCGTACTCCTCGACCGCGTCCCATTTGGCGTGCAGGGTCAAGTTTCCGAAAGGATGCGTCCCGTCAAGCGCGGTTACGGCCGAACCAGTAAACTCGGGATTCAAATACCAACCGGCAAAAGAATACTTGACCGCGTCTTCGCCCGCGCCGATCACGAATTCGTCCAAAACGGGAAGATCAAGCGGGAAAACTTCGGCGCTATAATCGGCG
>Ga0172382_10009774_pt1 | contig 13004 bp, 9 predicted proteins | sample Leawel138RmetaG_FD_122245 | JGI IMG/M metagenome (GOLD analysis project Ga0172382, IMG submission 122245) | Leachate microbial communities from a municipal landfill in Southern Ontario, Canada - Leachate well 138R metaG | ecosystem: Engineered > Solid waste > Landfill > Unclassified | place...
AGGTCAGGCTTTGCTCAGAATTGACAAATATTTGCTCACCTTAGTGCAAAATGCCAGTCGCAGTAAAATCCAGAAAGCAGCCGAAGAGGGAAGTATCTTGGTTAATGATGTTCCGGTAAAATCCAACTATAAGGTAAAACCCGGAGATGTTATCAGGGTGCTGTTCTCAAAACCGAAATACGAATACGAAATCATTCCGCAAGATATTACGCTTGATATTGTGTATGAAGACGATGCCTTGTTGGTGCTCAACAAACCGGCTAATTTTGTAGTACATCCCGGTCACGGAAATTATTCGGGAACATTGGTGAATGCTTTGGCCTATCACTTTGATAACCTCCCGATGAATTCCAGCGAACGTCCCGGTCTCGTTCATCGTATCGATAAAGACACAACCGGACTTTTGGTCGTAGCCAAAACCGAATTTGCGATGAATTATCTGGCTGCTCAATTTGCCGAAAAAACTTCCGAAAGAGAATATATAGCACTTGTTTGGGGAAATGTAACCCAAGATGAAGGCACTATTTCCGGATATATGGATAGGCACCCCAAAGATCGTATGCAAATGGCTCTCTATGAAGACCCAAGCCAAGGAAAATGGGCTGTAACGCATTATAAAGTTTTGGAAAGATTCCGCTATACGACTTTGATTTCCTGTAAGTTAGAAACCGGAAGAACCCATCAGATTCGTGCCAGCATGAAGTCTATCGGACATACTTTATTCAATGATGAACGCTACGGAGGAAATTTAATTCTCAAAGGAACAACTTTCACCAAATACAAACAATTTGTGGAGAATTGCTTTAAAGTTCTTCCTCGTCAGGCTCTGCATGCAAAAACTTTAGGTTTTGAACACCCCGTAACCAAAGAGTTTATGCGATTTGATACGGAACTGCCCGAAGATATGAAACTCTGTATCGAAAAATGGCGAACCTATTCCAACAATAATGTTTTGGAAGAGGAATAGTATTTATTTCTCTATTTGATGATTTTGTGACCTCAGAGAGGTCAAATGTTTATAGAGATGATAGCATTAGAAAACGTACGACCCCAGCCGGGGTCGAACAATTGATTTCAATTTTTATCTATAAATATCAGAATCCTCCGGATTCTTAGTTTGGTTTAGAAGAGGAATAGTAAAACATATTTTTCTATTTTCCATTTTCTATTCTCTTTTTTCTAAAAAAAAGCCTACCTTTGCCTCACGTTTTTAGGTTGAAGACTGTATTTTACATTCTTCATTAAAAGGGAATCAGGTGAAGATTGATGATTGATGGTTGAAGATTTTAGATTTCAGAGGTGTTCTGAAATCCTAAATCCTAAATCTAAAATCTGAAATTCTAAGTCCTGAACTGTACCCGCAACTGTAAGCTAAATCACTTATTGCTATTCTTCAAAACCACTGACTCCTCGGAGTTGGGAAGGTGAGCAATAGGATGCAAGTCAGGAGACCTACCTAAAGCATAACTTTTAAACTTTTGAGCTTTCGGGAAGAAAAGTTCGGTTTGCTATGAAATATAAGGTAGTTTTCTTTCTTTTTTTATGCTTGTCGGGTCAGCAGATTTTGGCTCAGGACAGCCTTTCTATTCTTTTGGCCCAGGTCGAAATTTCAGACCATCTGCTCAAGGATTATTCACAAACCCAAAAAACCGAAAAACTCTCAGACAGCATTATCAAACGGAATCCGGGTTTTCTGACTTCACTGCTAAATTACAACACCCTGCTTTATTTTAAAGAAAACGGAGCAGGCGGAGCTTCGTCGGTGGCTTTCAGAGGGACAACCGCCTCCCAAACAGCTGTGGTCTGGAACGGAATCAACATCAATTCCCAGTTTTTGGGTCAGGCGGATTTCAATGCTTTTAATACCTTAGTTTTTAATAGTATTTTGGTGAAATCGGGTGGTGGAAGTTCCATTTATGGCAGTAGTGCTATTGGAGGAAGCATTCACCTGAATAACGAACTGGTTTTTACCGATAAATTTGAAAATCAGCTGTTTACAAGATACGGAAGTTTTGCTACCTATGATGTTAACTTTCAGTCACAATTGGCTTCTGAGAAGTATAGTTTGCAGTTAAGTATTGTGCATTCTGCTTCTGATAACGATTATCAGTGGGTTAGGAAAAATCGCAAAAACCTCAACGGACAGTATGAAAACTCATCATTCTCTGCCAATTTCGGGTATAAAATAAACGACAAAAATACGTTGAAGCTCTACAGCAATTTATTTAATGGAGAACGTCATTTTTCGCTTGTACTTCCGTCTGAAACCCCTACAAAATATGATAATTTTGATTTTCGTAATCTTTTGGAATGGATGAGTTTGATAGATAAATTTACTTCGAGAGTGAAGTTGGCTCATCTGTTGGAAGAATACGAATACTACCCCAATATTGCTAACGATTATCACACCTTCGGAAAAGTAGAGAGCTGGATAGCGAAATATGATTTGGCTTATTCGCTTTCAAACGAAATCAAACTCAATACGATTATTGATTACACCCAAAACAAAGGTCACGGTTCAGATTTACGTTATGGGAAACGACAAATCGGTTCGGCTGCTGTGATGATGAAACATCAAATTTCAGACTCTTTTTTATATGAAATTTCAGCCCGAAAAGAAGTTACCGATACTTATAAAAGTCCGTTTTTGTTTTCCTTCGGAACGGGTTATAAACTAACGGATTTCTATACTTTAAAACTCAATATGTCTAAGAATTTCCGTATCCCGACTTTCAACGATTTATATTGGGTTACAGGCGGAAATCCTGAGCTGAAACCCGAAACTTCCTATCAGACAGAAATAAATAATGAATTTAGATTGAATGGATTAACTTTCACTTTTACAGGATATTACAATCAAATAAAAGATATGCTTCGCTGGGTTCCGACAAGCACTCTTTGGACTCCCGAAAATGTAGATGAAGTTGAAATCTTTGGTGTCGAAGGCGGAATTTCCTATCAAAAAGCTATCGGAAAACACGAGTTTCACCTAAAGGCTAATTACGGTTATACTTCGTCTAAAGACAAAAGAACCGATAAATATTTGATGTATGTACCTGCTCACAAAGCCAATGCTCATCTTTCTTACAGCTATAAAAATTTGAATATATATTCAGAAATGTTGTATGTGGGAGAAGTTTTCACCCGTTCAGACAACAATTCGAGGTATAACCTCGATGCCTATCGGGTGTTTAATTTAGGAAGTGATTTTACCTATAAAAAGAATTATACGTTGGGAGTCAAAGTGCAAAATATTTTTGATGTGTATTACGAAAATGTAGAAAACAGACCGCTTCCGGGACGAAATTTTATGGTGTATCTGAATTGTATTATCTGAATTTGAAATTTGAGGCTTCGATAAGCTCAGCCTGACACACCAACTATTAACCGATAACTGACAACCGACAACCAATAACCGACAATAAATAACCATTAACAAATAACAATATGAAAAACAAATTCTTACAAATCAGTATTTTATGTTCGCTGTTTTTAGCTTCTTGCAGCAGCGATGACAACTCGGGTTCTTCTGGTCAATCGGGAGATTATGAAAAAGGAGTTTTTATTCTTAACGAAGGCGGAAGCAGCCTTTCGACAGCTTCTGTTAGTTTTCTTTCTGAAAACGGACAATTAGAACATGATATTTTCAGAATGGTAAATCCCAATGCGGATGAGATGGGGATTTACCTGCAATCGATGTTTTTTGACGATACCAGAGCATTTGTCATTTCGGGTGGTTCTAATGCCATTACGGTTGTAAATCGCAACACATTTGAATACATCACAACTATCTCTACAGGTTTTAGCAATCCGAGATACGGAGTAGTTGAAAACGGAAAAGCCTATGTCGTAAACCAAGCAGGCTGGGAGAGTGGAGCAGACGATTACGTAGCGGTGATTGACCTGAATACCTATGCTGTTTCCAGCATTCCGTTGGGTAAATCTTCAGACCGAATCATCGAAGCCAACGATAAAGTTTATGTGTCGAATGGGTATTACGGAGACGGAAATTCCATTACGGTTATTAATCCGGTTAACGATTCTATTGAAACGGTTATCGATTTAGGAGACGGAAATTCACCGAATTCGCTTGACGAAAAAGATGGATTTTTATATGTGTTAACGGCTGCAAGTTTTCCTGATTTTAGAATTTATAAAATTAACACGGCTACAAATCAGATTGCGAATACTATAAATTTATCTCCTTTTCAATCGGATGTAAAAAACTTAGTTATTGAAGGCAATTATATGTATTATACAAACGGGACAATTATAAACAGAATAAGTTTTAATGAGGAGCATGAGCAGATGTTTATTCATGAACCAACTGAAACAAACTGGGGAACAATGTATGGCTTTGCTGTAGAAAACGGAAAAGTTTATATAGCAGATGCTGGAGATTTTGCTTCAGACGGAAAAGTGTATGTGTATTCAACTTCAGGAGATTTACTCAACACTTATACGGTGGGAGTCGCTCCCAACGGGTTTTATTTCAACGATTAAATTCCTTAACAGACAAAAGTAGCAAGCGGAGCAACATCAGATGTGTTGCTCCGCTTTTGTTTTAAACTATTTTAACGGGGAATAGTTTTGAAGATAGGGTTAAAAAGAATACCTTTGCGGTTATTTAGATTAAGTTAAAATAAATTCTATGAAATCACTACGAAACAGGTTGATTCTGGCAGTTATCTGCCTTTCTTTTTCTGCTGTGCAGGCGGCTTCAAATCCGCAGCGAATTATTTCCTTAAACGGAGCTATTACCGAAATTGTTTGTGCTTTAGGGCATCAGGACAAATTGGTGGGAGTAGATGTAACCAGTACCTATCCCAAAGATGTAAAGACAAAAGCCAAAGATTTAGGTCACGTTCGTTCTGTTTCGGTAGAAAATATAATTGCTCTGAAACCTCAACTGGTGCTGGCAACCCAAACCGATTTAAGCCCTGAGCTTGTCAACCGACTCAAACAAGCCAAAATTGATGTAGTTACTTTTAACCACGATTTCTCGGTTGAAGGAGTCAAAAAACTCATCGAGCAGGTGGCAGGAGCTTTAGCAGAAGGAGGTTACAAAAAACTCTTCACCAAAATTGATACAGATTTCGCTAAGGTAAGAAACCTAAAAAACAAACCCAAAGTACTTTTCATTTATGCCAGGGGAGCCGGAACACTTATGGTGGCAGGGAAAAATACTCCTATGGAAAAAATCATTGCTCTGGCAGGCGGAGTGAATGCTGTAAACGATTTTGAAGATTTCAAACCGCTTACCCCCGAATCTTTGCTTCAGGCAGATCCTGATTATATACTGCTTTTCACTTCGGGTTTGCAAAGCCTCGGAGGGGTTAACGGGATTTTAGACGTCAACGGAATCAGCAAAACCCGAGCAGGGAAAAATAAAAAAATTATTGCTATGGACGGGCAACTGCTTTCCGGTTTCGGGCCAAGAGTAGGAGAGGCAGCTCAAGAATTAAATCAGTTATTGTCAAAATAAATTTAGGATTTAGGAATTGCGAATTAGGAATTTTTATTCCTAATTCCTAAATCCTGATTCGTAATTCTAAAAAATGCAGAACAAACTATCCATATATCTCATTATCAGCTTTTTGTTGCTGTTTTTATTGGCAATTTTCTCTCTGTATATGGGAGTTTATGAGTTTGAAAGTTCATTTTGGGAAATCATAAAAAGTTTTTTCTCCTCAGAGACTGCCGTTTCCGAAACCGATAAATTTGTGTTTTCAGACCTTCGGTTAAGCCGTATCGTAATGGCAGTACTCATCGGGAGTGCTTTGGCTGTGTCGGGAGCTTGTTTGCAGGGAATGTTCAAAAATCCGCTGGCTTCACCAGACCTTATCGGAATTACCTCAGGAGCTTCGCTTTTCGCAGCCATTGCCATTGTGTTAGGGAGCTTTATCAAACCTCATATTCCCGAAGTTTTTCACTTTTCGTTCCTCAGTATTTCCGCTTTTGTGGGTGCATTTATCACGATGTCAGTAGTTTATAAAATCTCTACAACGGGAGGCAAAACCAATGTGATGATGATGTTGCTCTCGGGTGTGGCTATAACGGCTCTTGGTTTTGCCGTTATGGGACTTCTGATTTATATTTCAAAAGACGAACAACTTCGTGACCTTACTTTTTGGAATCTGGGAAGCCTCGGAGGAGCTACCTGGACAAAAAACCTGATACTATTTTGTGTGATAATTTTGTCTTATTTTTTCCTTATCGGAAAAGGGAAAACCTTAAATGCGATGATGTTGGGTGAAAAAGATGCAACACATCTTGGAATTCCTGTAGAGAAAACCAAAAAACAAATCGTACTTTTCACGGCACTTTTGGTGGGAGCTTCGGTTGCTTTTTCGGGAACTATCGGTTTTGTAGGGCTTATTATTCCGTATATTTTACGACTGATTTTCAAGTCAAATTATTATATTATTTTGCCGTTGTCAGCTGTTTTAGGAAGTGTATTGCTGTTGGGAGCAGACACCATCAGCCGAACGGTTGTAGCTCCGTCTGAAATTCCCATCGGGATTCTGACAGCTTTTATGGGAGCTCCTATATTTATTATGATACTTTTAAAACACAGGAAGTCTTTATAAGTTATTAGTGATCAGTGTTCAGTGTTTAGTGTTCAGTCGCTTAACCAATAACCAATAACAATTAACCAATAACCAATAACAATATGCTAAAAGGACAAAACATATCCTATTCACACAAAGAATTTGAGATTCTCAAAGCGATTGATTTTTCGGTTGCTTTTGGAAAATTGATTGTGATTGTAGGTCCTAACGGAGCAGGAAAATCGACACTTTTGAGTATTTTGTCAAACGAACTCGAAAGCACAGCCGATATTCTTTTCAAAGAAAAAGACCTGAAAAAATGGAAAATTGATGAACTTTCCACACACAAAGCCAAATTCTCACAACAATATAATACCGATATTCCGCTTTTCGTACACGATGTAGTGTTGATGGGCAGGTATCCGTATTTTGAAAATAAACCCTCTTCAACCGATCTAGAAGCTGTGGAAAAAGCCATGCACCAAACCGATGTATTCCACCTCAAAAACAGAGATTACAACACCCTTTCGGGAGGTGAAAAACAAAGAGTTCACTTAGCCAGAGTCTTGACTCAGCTCAAAAATGACATTCAGAACAAACTCATTTTTTTAGACGAACCCCTCAATAATCTCGATGTATTACATCAGCACAGAATTCTCGAAACCATTAAAGAGTTTACTGCCAAAGGCAACACGGCTATTGTGGTTTTACACGATTTGAACCTCACAGCCCAATTTGCCGATAAGGTATTTTTGATGAAAAACGGAAAAGTAAAGGCCTATGACGTTCCCGAAAAAGTGTTTACCCAGAAGATTGTGAGTGAAATCTATGATTTTCCGTGTATGATATGTGAGAATCCGGTCTATAAAAAACCGATGATTGTCTTTGGAAATGCCAGAAAACACGAAGCAGAACTTGTATAAAAACAGCAAATCATAAACCAGTAAAATGAATACCACAGCAACTTTAACAGAGCGTTGGGAAGCTCTAAAAACAGAAAATCCACACCTGAGAATCCGCAATGCTGCCCAGCAATTAGGAGTGAGCGAAATGGAACTTTTGGCAACTCAGACAGGTGAAAATGTAATTCGTCTTCGTCCTGAATTTGCAAATATTCTTTCAGAGCTTCAACCTTTGGGGAGACTGATGGGACTTACCCGAAATGAAGAATGTGTGCATGAACGTAAAGGAATTTACGAAAACTCCGATTTCAGCAGTCCGCATGCAGGATTGTTCGTAAATCCCGATATTGACCAAAGAATGTTTTTAAGCCAATGGGAAAAAGCTTTTGCCGTTATCGAAGTTTCTGAGCACGGAACCCGAAAAAGCCTGCAATTCTTCGGAAAAGACGGACTTGCCATTCACAAAATTTATTTGACCAAAGACAGCAACGAAGCTGCTTTTGAGGCTTTGGTCGAAAAATACAAATCAGACAACCAAACAGCGGGAGAAACCGCTATTCCGGTAATCCTGAATTTAGACGAAAAACCCGATAGCGAAATTGATTTAGAAGGTTTTCATACCGCCTGGAAAGCACTCAAAGACACTCACGAATTCTTCGGAATGTTGCGAAAATTCGGAGTAACCAGAACTCAGGCACTTCGTTTGGCTCCGTCTGAATATTATGCTCAAAAACTCAGCAACGAGACTTCGGTAAAACTTTTGGAAAAAGCTGCAGAAAGCAAAGTGCCGATTATGGTATTCGTAGGCAACAGAGGAAACATTCAGATTCATACCGGAACCGTTCGCAAAACAATGTGGCACAATCAATGGTTTAATGTTTTAGACCCTGATTTCAACCTGCATTTAGATACTACAAAAATAGCAAGCACCTGGCTGGTTAGAAAACCTGCTGAAGGCGATATCGTAACCTCTGTGGAAGTTTTCAACGAAATGGGAGAGCTTATCGTTCAATTCTTCGGAAAGAGAAAACCGGGAATTCCGGAGCTTGAAAGCTGGAGAGAACTTGTGGCAGAACTGTAATTCTGTCCTGAAATTATAAGAAAAATCCCTTTTGAGCAGTCAAAAGGGATTTTTGTTATAAATATCTTTCTGTAAATATTTTTTTGTGATGTTCCTGATGGGCAACAATGATAAAACCCAATGCCCGAACCGAAACATTAAAGCCTGTGGCTGTTCCGCTTCGGAGTAATATTTCATCCGAAAAAGACTTAAAAAGTGCCAAGGTCGTATGTCTTACCAAAGAAAATTCCATCAACAAATCTTTCAGATGTCTTTGATTGGCATCAGAGTTGGCTACATAGCTGTCTTGGTCAAATCCGGGGAGTTCCGTTTTATCATTTCGGGAAAAACGCAATGCTCTGTAAGCAAAAATACGTTCGCAGTCTATCAGGTGTTGGATGATTTCTTTAATCGTCCATTTTCCCGAATCATAGCGGTAATTGTGCTTTTCCATCGGAATATTCTGAACAAACTGAATAAAGTAATGATGAGAAGCTTCTAATTCTTCCAACAAATCCATATCAGAAGACAGATTTGAAATGTATTTTTCGTAATATGGAGGGTATTCCGAGTTTGAAAGTTGTGATAGTTTCATAGTTGCTGGGTGTTGGAAACTGGGTGATGGGTGTTTTTCCAGCACCCAACACCCAGCATCTAGCTATTCCTTAAAATTCTCCAATCCTGTTTTCAGCCATTGTAAATAATCTGCCTTGTCTGTATATTCTTTTGGAGTATTGAGCATTTCTAAATCCGGACTTAGCAAAAGATAATACGGCTGCGAAGCGGTTTGAAAGTTTACAATCTGGAACGTAGCCCATTTATCTCCGATAGTCTTAATTTTCTTTACGTTTCCGTCTGTTCGTTCAAAGTCAAATTGTTTGTCTTCCGGAAGTTCTTTTCGGTCGTCAACATAGAGCGAAATCAATACGTAATTGTCGTTAATTACGTTATAAACATCAGGTTCAGACCAAACATTTTCTTCCATTTTCCGACAATTCACACAAGCCCAACCTGTGAAATCTAATAAAATAGGCTTGTTGTGTTCTTTGGCATAAGCCAGTCCTTCATCCCAATCTTTAAAACAGTTCAACCCCAACGGACAGTCGCTCTGCTGTGTATAATAACTGTAAAACATAGGAGGTGGAAATCCGCTTAACAGTTTTAAGTTTTTGTATTCCTGATGGTTGGTAAGCCCCGGAATCATATACAACACAAAAAGTGAAGTGATAACCGCTAACGTTTTTCTTCCGAAACCAATTTTTTGGTTGGGTGAATCATGCGGAAACTTGATTATCCCGAATAAATACAAGGCTAATCCGGTAAAAATCACTATCCATAATCCGATGAATAACTCACGTTTGATAAGTCCCCAGCCCTCTACCAAATCGGCATTTGACAAGAATTTCAGAGCCAAAGCCAGTTCTAAAAATCCTAAAACTACTTTTACGGTATTGAGCCATCCGCCTGATTTCGGGAGTGAATTGAGCCAACTCGGGAACAAGGCAAAAAGGGCAAAAGGAAGTGCCAGAGCCACTCCGAAACCTGCCATTCCGGCTGTGAGTTGCATCGCTCCTCCGTCTGCTGTGAGCGAACCTGCCAAAAGCGAACCTAAAATCGGACCCGTACACGAAAACGAAACAATAGCCAAAGTAAGCGCCATAAAGAAAATCCCGATTATCCCTCCGATATTTGAGGCATTATCCATTTTATTTCCCCACGAACTCGGCAAAGTGATTTCGTAATATCCGAAAAATGAAAAGGCAAAAAACATAAAAATGATAAAGAAAACAATGTTCAGCCAGGTGTTGGTCGAGATATTATTCAGAATTTCAGGGTCTAAACTGTCCATCAAGTGGAAAGGCAAACTCAGTAGCAAATAGATAATTACGATAAAACCACCATATAAAACCGCATTTGAAATTCCTTTTTGTCTGTTGGTCGAACGTTTGGTGAAAAACGAAACCGTCAGCGGAATCATCGGAAACACACAAGGGGTGAGCAAGGCAATCAAACCTCCTATAAAACCAAGCACAAAAATGTTCCAATAGCTTGTTTGTGAGCTTTCTGTGATTTCGGTTTTGAAATTATCTTTGCCTTTAATATCTAATAAAAGTTCATTTTTCTTTTCGATACTTTGCTCATCTATAACGACTTCTTCTTTGATGAGTTTCCCGTCAAGGGTAAATTTAAAGGTTTCAAACCCCGGAATACAACTTTTGTCATCACAGGTTTGATAGGAAATTTCAACCTCTATAAATTCCAAATCAGGATTTATGAGTGTTATTTTTTGGGTAAACTTCGCCTTGTCTTTAAAAGTCCCCATTTCTGCCTGAAAAATAGGGTCATAACTAACGATTGAACCGAATTCTTCTACGGTATCTGTTTTGTAGTTTCCTTCTTCATTTAAGTAAAGAAACTCTGTCGGAAGTCCTGTCATATCGGGTAAAACAGTTGAATATAACTTCCAGTTATGCTCAATCTTGGCATCATAGGTTATGACATATTCTTTGTCTGACAACTTATCAACCGAAACAGAAAATTGGACTTTGTTTTGTTGTGAAATCCCTAAAACACTGATGAATAGCGTGAGTAATAAAATGATTTTTTTCATGGTAAAAATTCTATTTTTAGTATTGATGTGGTTTTTTCGGTAACCGCAAACCGATGGTCTAAACGCCTGCCAACAACCCAAACGATTTGATTGTCAGAACACAAAAGCCAAGTGTTTTCTTTGTCAAAAAGCGATAATTTTTCGTCTTTAAAAAACTTGCTGAGCTTTTTCTTTTTTCCGTTCATTCCAAACGGGTAAAAATAATCACCTTTCTGCCATTTACGAAATAAAAGCGGGAAATTTAACAGCTTTTTATCAACAAAAATGACATCCGGATTGTTCACTTCTGTCATTTGGTCGGCTGACGAGATTTTTAAAGACAAAGGCTGGCTGATTTGGTGCTGTCCTTCCTGAATTAAAAATGATTCTTCAAGGAATCTGATGTTTTTTTCAGATAAAATAAGCTCCGTTCGGTTTTTTGTCAGCCTGTGATTTTCGCTTTCTATAAACTTTCCGCTTTGGGCTTCGGGCAAATCATAAATGTCATTCCAAGCCCGAAAGCCATAAGACGAAAGCCATTGATATAAAATAAATTCTTTGTTTTTGTATTTGTTTAATTTGCTTATATTCAGTGATGTAAAGTCATTTTCTTTAACCAATACTTCTTCTAAAACCTTGTCTGATAGTTCTTCCGTAAAACTTTGGGCAGTCTGCAAATGTTGTCTGGTTTTTTGAAAAGCCTGTAAAAATTCAGGATTGATTTCTTTAAACATAGGGACAATATGATGCCTGATTTTGTTGCGGAGGTATTTATCGGAAGCATTCGAGGCATCTTCTCTCCATTGAATCTGATTTTTTAAGGCATATTTTTCGATTTCGCTTCTCGAAAATTCCAGTAGTGGGCGAACCACATTTTCGTTTTCCCTGATTCCCAACAAGCCTTCCAGACCCGTTCCCCGGCTGAGGTTGATAAAAAAAGTTTCCAGACTGTCGTCTAAGTGATGAGCGGTTACTATATAATCAAAACCCTGCTTTTCTTTTAGCTCAAAAAACCAGTCGTAACGCAGTTTTCGGGCTGTTAACTGAATGGAAAGCTTGTGTTTTTCGGCAAAATCTTTTGTGTCGAAATCTTTTACAAAAAAGGGAATATTATGTTTCTGAGCATAGGAAATGACAAAACTCTTGTCATCTTCACTGTCTTTTCCTCTGAGGTTGAAATTGCAATGAGCTATTGAAAAATTGAACTTCAGCTTGTGGAGCAAATCTGTAAGCACCATACTGTCTATTCCTCCGCTTACAGCCACCAACAGTCGGGATTCCCTAAGTTGCGGGTAGCGGTTTTCAAGATGTTTTTGCAGTTGGTTTTTCATCAGAATTTGAAAATAAAAGCACGAAAATAGTAATTTTTCGGGAATTTCGGGTAATCGTAGATTAAACAAAAAAAAGCTACCTTTTTAAGGCAGCTTTTTTTGTAGGAATGAGTTCTAAAAAGCTTACGATTGTGGTAATGCTTTTTTCTTTTCCATGGTGCTTGTTTTTGGAGCTTGAGTTGTTCCGTCCGGAGCAAGTACATTTCCTTTGATTCTCAACTGAGTAGAACCGTCTTTTACGTTCACCGCATTTGACATTACAGTAATACCTTTGCTGAAATTACCAGGATTCATATTGTATTTTACCTGAATTTCTCCTGTTTTTCCCGGCATAATAGGCTCTTTTGGTTTAGAAGGCACGGTGCAACCACAGGTGGTTTTTACATCGGTAATTACCAAAGGAGCATCTCCTGTGTTGGTGAATTCAAAAAGACGAATACCGTTGTCATCCGCTTTTTTAACAGTTCCGTAATCAATGGTTTCTGTTTTAAATTCAATTTTAGGTCCTGATTGACCATAAACAGTTGCTCCGAAAACAACCGCTACTAAAAGTAATCCTAACTTTTTCAT
>Ga0172382_10009777_pt1 | contig 13003 bp, 11 predicted proteins | sample Leawel138RmetaG_FD_122245 | JGI IMG/M metagenome (GOLD analysis project Ga0172382, IMG submission 122245) | Leachate microbial communities from a municipal landfill in Southern Ontario, Canada - Leachate well 138R metaG | ecosystem: Engineered > Solid waste > Landfill > Unclassified | place...
CAAGAAGATTTGAAATCAAAGTTTGGTCATAATTTAGTAAAACTTTGGTCAGAGTTTAAAGAACAGATTAATAATGATTTACCTGATAAATATGATTTGATTATTAGGAACTTGGACGCTTGGGAGAGAGTTCGTTATATAGATTTAGAGACTGGTAAAAATGCTTCTGCAATTGAGTTGGTTTCTGGTTATGCCCCAGAAGACTACCTTAATCAATTAAAGAAAATTGATTACAAGTCTCAAAAACATTTCACTTTGCATACGGATGACATGGACGCATTCTTTCAAGTGCTGGTAGATGCTTTAAAAATTCCACCTGAGGAATTTATGAAAAATCCAGATTTTGCTCATGGGCGACAGCTTTACGATTTTGCAAATAAACACAATATTTTTAATTCCAATTAATTTGTATAAAATGAATTACTGCATGAAAAACCAATTTCTTAAACAATTTCTAATCGACTCTAATAATACTGGTGGTGAAGAAAAGGGATGGGGTCTAGTTCTAGCAAATTAGCACTAAAGGTTGCGGGTTTTTTATTGTAAAATGACGTTTATTCTGTTTCAAATAAATTCCTCATTTAGAAAATAATAAGTTTATGAATAAAAAAACGAAAAAACTAGGCAAAGTGGTAACTCAAAGTTTATTTGATACTCCAAATAAAGAATTAAAAAACAGAGAATTTACATTTATCGACTTATTTGCTGGAATTGGTGGAACAAGATTGGCTTTTGAAAGAGCTGGTGGTGAATGTGTTTTTTCATCTGAATGGGATAAACATAGTCAAAAAACTTACGAAGCAAATTTTGGGGAAATACCTCATGGTGATATAACAAAAATTAAAGAGGATGAAATTCCAGATTTTAATGTTTTGGTAGCTGGCTTTCCATGTCAGCCTTTCAGCTCAATTGGTAAAAGACAAGGTTTTTTGCACGCAACTCAAGGAACGCTTTTTTATGACGTGCTAAGAATTATCAAACATAAAAAGAATGATGCTTTTTTATTGGAAAATGTTCCAGGTTTAACAACTCATGATGGTGGGCGTACTTTCAAAATAATTTTAGACTCTTTGGATGACGCTGGCTATAAAGTTTTTTCAAAAGTTTTAAATGCTGCAAATTTTGGTGTCCCACAACATAGAAAGCGTATTTATATTGTTGGTTTTAAAAAAGAGTTAATTAAAGATAAAAAGTTCAATTTTCCTAAAGGAATTGAAAAGAAGTCTTATATAAATGAATTCTTAGAAGAAAACATTTCTGGTTATTCAATTTCTAAACATTTGCAAGATGGTTACTTGTTTAAAAAGGATGATGGGAGACCGAAAGTAATTGATAAAAACTCTAAAATTCAGGTTAAAACTCTAGTGTCGACCTACCATAAAATACAAAGATTGACTGGAACTTTTGTTAAAGATGGGGAAACTGGTCTGAGACTTTTTACTGTGAATGAGTGTAAGGCAATAATGGGTTTTCCTAAAGATTTTGTTGTTCCGGTTTCTCGAACGCAAATGTATCGACAGTTTGGCAACTCAGTCGCGGTTCCAGCAGTTGAGGCAGTAGCAAGAGAAATGGCATTAGTCTTAAAAGAATTATTAAAATAGGATAAAATACAAATAATTATGTCAAAAAGTGATGATGAAAAAAAAGAAAAATTAAGTCAAAGCGGCTTAATAATGGAATATTTTGAAGCTAACCCAAACAGGGATATTAGCCACCCAGAAATTGTTGATTGGGCAATGAGTGAATGGCAGGAAAGAACTGGCAATGTATTCAGAGACCCAGATAGAGCAATCAGAAAATTGCATCAAGAAGGGCATTTGGTTAAAATTGATAAGGGTATTTATAGATATGACCCAAGTTTAGTACAAAATAGACAACTTGAGGATTTTACTCCTGCTTTAAGGAAACAAATTTTTGAAAGAGATGGTTATAAATGTGTAATATGTGGAAGAGGTCGAAAAGAAGGGGTAGAAATTCACGCTGACCACATTAAGCCTAAAGATTTAGGTGGTAAAGCGACCCTTGAGAATGGTCAAACATTGTGCAGTCAGCACAACTTTTTGAAGAAAAATTTCAAGCAAACTGAAACAGGAAAGAAAATGTACATTCGTCTTTATGAAATTGCTAAACAATCTCAAGATAAAAAATTAATTAAGTTTTGCACTGAAATTTTGGAAGTTTATGAAAAAAATGGAATGAATGGTCATATAGTTTGGAAAAGATAATTCTTCCATCCGTCTGTTGACTAAGCTACGCTGCTTTACTCGCCCGCAGTTCCATCTACCTCCTTACTTGGTTTTTATTGACCTACCCACGGGTAGGGGCACCCCTCCCACCCTCGTTTAATGATTAAACAAGGGCCTCACAGTGAGCTAAAATAAGGAGATTAAATTAAAGTGTCGAAAAATTGGCTAATTTTGCCTCAATCACATCTGGTGAAGCGATAAAAAGAGGTAAATTCCGAATTAGTTCATGAACGGGGAGCCAAGTTTCACTTATCCGAACCAAGTCCCTATCTATGAGGGCTTGAAAGCCTTCGGTGTAAGTAATTTCAACGATTTTTTTATCTTCAATCCATATCTTCTGAGCAAACCACCTCAAGAACTGTCGTTTTTCGGTCTTTGTAAAGGCTTCATAGAGCTCGGGCAAGCGTTTCATAAAGGTAATAATTTTCTCAATCTTATCTTCATCCAGATTTGCTGATGGTTGACTAAGTTTTTCAATCTTAGCTTCTACTGCCTTGAGTTCTTCCCTCAGTGGTGCATATTTTTTCTCTAAACGCTCTTGAGGAATAATCTCAGATAACAACTGGTCTTCAAGCTTATCCATTTTTCTATCAATTACATCTTTACGCTTTTTAAGAGACTTCAATCGCCCTTCAACATCAGTTCCTTGGCTGTTCATCAAGGTGCACAATTCTTGGCGTAATTCATCGTAAAATCGGTCATCAAATTGGATTGAGGCAATCCATTTGGTTAATTGGTCGTGAATGTCCTCCATGTTGGCGTATGGTTGGTTGCAATTTTGTTCGTAGTTTTTTGGTCCGAGACATCGGTAGTAGCGATTAATGTGTCCAGATTTTTTAATATGTTGTTCTCCAGACATAAGGGAACCACAGGCTTTGCAATGAGTGAGCCCTGCTAGAAACCAGTTGTGTTTTCTAGAGCGGTCTGCTCCTTTATTGTGTTTTTTCATAATTGTTTCTGCTTGTTTAATATCGCTGATACTAACAATCTTGGGATGTTGACCATTTTTATAGATTTTGCCGTCATACTTTACCCAGCCACAGTATCGAACATCAGTTAACATGCGATGGATTTGGCTCGAGTGAACTTTTTTACCATTCTTAGTGCGCAAGCCTTGTTGATACATCATTTCTTCTAAGGTGTGAACGGAATAGTTGCCAGTTTTGAATAGGCGAAAAATCTCTTCAACAAAGGGTACTCGCTCATCATCCAATAACCAAGGAACGCCTTTTTTGAATGAATTGAGATACCCTATGACTGCTGCTCCAGGTTGTATACCTTTTTCAGCCAATGCTACCATCGTGCGTTTTGTTTTTTGACCAGTAATCTCTCGTTGTAACTGGTTCGCACCAGCCATGATTAAATCCACAAACTTACCTGTGGGGTCATCACCAAAATTGGGCTGTTCTGTCGTAATGAGCAAGACATTGTGCTTTTTCAGAAATGTTTTTACTGCCAAGTGGTCTTCGGCATTACGAGCGAAACGGTCAGTTTCTTCCAATAAGACAGCTTGAACATCATCATCACTAGCACAGCGGTCTAGCATGCGGTTAAACTCTGGTCTTCCAGCAGTGGATTTGCCACTTTTACCGCCGTCTTTGTAAACTTCTAGTATTCTCCAGCTTTTATCTCTGGCAAACTTTGAGAGTCGTTGGATTTGGTCTTCTAATGAATGACCCTCTTTAACTTGTCGGTCAGTGCTGACACGAGCATAGAGAAGGCAGTTTTTGACTCCTTCTAGTGAATTGTTAGTGAGTTGTTGGTACATAATTTATTCCTTTACAACTTAAATGGCCGCCCTGGTGCACTCAACTAGAAATGACTTCTAATTGTCCAAGACGGCCATTAAAAAAAGCCATTTCTATTAGTTGAGTGCGCTTATATTTTACCATAATTTGTCATTTAATTTAAGATGTTTTCCTCTGGTATACCAAAGATTTCTCTTATTACTTCGAGGGGGATGAATGGGACTATTTCTCGCCGTTTTCCTTCTTCCTCAATCTTTTGTACTAATGTCTGATACTTCTTATATTTTTCTATTTCCAGTGGGTCGAGTTCCTTAGCTTTGTGTTCGTTTAACCACTCTTGAGAGTCGTCATAAAACTTGAGCAAAGTATCGTTATCCATAGCTCTCAAGCGGTTTTCTATTGAGCTTGCTGTTGCACCAGTAGTGGTAACAAGCTGATATTTGGTCATATCTCTTCAATGAGTGTTTCTAACGTCGGGACATCGGTACTAGCTGGCTCAAGATTAAGTTGTTCGCCTGTGATTGGATGATAGATTGTGGTTTCATTGAGCCAATCAGGATTTATCTCGTAGAGTTCCTCGGCTGAGGGCATAACTACAGCATGCTCAACAGGCTTGTCCGATAGTTTATAAACTGCTGCTTTTGGACCCTTACTCTCAACAACAACCTCAGCGAAGCCTTTGCGTACAGCAGGTTTCAGCCAATTGCGCACGGTATCATCATCCCAACCAATTTCTTTAGCCAATGTTCGTATGGTGAATTGACCACTCTCGCTCACTTCTTTGTCTACGACAAGTTTGGCTGTATCAAGTAACTCTTCTGTTTTGGGGTGCATTTCATAAATCGTTCTCATCAGCACTTCTTCAAACAAAACCTTAGCCACATAATAATCTGCTAGAGTAGCAACCACACGCTCTTCGCCACCAATTGTTTTAAGCTGTCTTTGGTTTTGGTGTAGCAAAGCGACGTTCTCAATCAGTGACATAAGCTTGGTATAGTCGCGCCTCACTCTGATTGGTTTTTTAGGGAAATGATTACCCAATTCCTCAGCATAGGTGATGAGTACTTTGTAAGGTCGAATGAGCTTTTGTAAATTGATGAAGCTTGAGTGTGGTTTCTCAGCCAGCTCAGCACCTGTATATTTGGCATTTGTTACCGCCAAGACTCGAGCAGTTTGTTTCTCGGTTTCGTCAGGATATACGGTAAAACAACGAGTCTCATTCTCAGGGTGAATGTTTGGTTTTGTGGTAGTGGTGATGATGCCAGTCGGACCAAGTACTTCCTTCTCCACAGTTTCTAGCTCACCTGTTTCTGTGTTTTTAATTACAGCTTGGATTTTTAGTTTTCCCTCAGATTGGAGTGAGCGAATGGAGTAATCTGCTTTTTGACCGCCGTGGATTTCAAAAATAAGTACAATCTTGTGTGAAAGCTCATTGGGCTCAAGGTAGTAAAAACTTTGAGGAGTGGCATCGGTAATATCCTTATACGCCTCTGGTGGAAAAAATAGGATGACTTTGGAAATAACATACGATTTACCAGCCGCGCTTGCGCCTTTAACTGTTACCGATAGTGGAGTGTTAGTAATTCTTGAAGTTAATGCTAAATAATGGAGTAATACATTACGTTCTTCACCGATAATACCCAGTTTTTTTGCCTCTTGGAGGATTTTATGCAAAAGCAATGGTGAGTTTAGTAGCTGATTTGCCTCTGTGATTTCATTGGCATTTAGCGGTTTTTCTGGTTCAATTACAAGCTTAACTGGTGCAAAGCTGAGTTCATCGACTACAAGACTCAGCAACAATAGGTTTTTAGAAAACACTTCTCGTTCTTCATCATTTAGTTCTGCCAGCCGTTCGCTAAATTGATTGCGCCGTCTGTCTGAATGTAGGTTTAGGTTATCTTGGTGAATGAGCTCATCGCGTTTGTAGATAGCAAGGATGACAGTATCTTTTTTCCTTTGGAGTTTTACTTGGTAGACAAGACCATCCTTTTCTAGTTCAAAACTAGAACCACCGCTGTTTTTTAGAGTAAAACCTTGTATTATTTTTTGTTTATGCAGTGGTTCTTTTTGGACGTTAGGCGTGCTTGCTGTTTCAAGTAACAGCTTGAAGTCTTCTGCTGTTTTCTCTAGCTTAGTAAAATAGTCGGTAAGGTCAACTTTTTTCCCTTCAGTTGAAGGAAGGTGAACAATTTTTGCTTTACCATCGAATAGGTTGGCTACACGCGCTGCTCCTGCAACGCCAGCCTCATCAGTATCGTAACAAACATAGACCTGCGAAGTATTCTTAAAAAGTTCTAGCCATTCAGGTTTGAATGTGTTTGCACCACCTGTGCTCGAAACTGCGGGGAAGCCGTGTTGATAAGCAATCATGGCATCAAACTCACCCTCAGTAATTATGACAAAATCAAGTGGTTGGCTCAAAATACTTTCATTAAAAAGAGCGGCACTTGAACCTGGTTCACTCCATAGTTTTCCACCTTCACTTTTTTCTGGGTCTCTACGATGTTTGATATTGATGAGCTTTCCTTGCTGGTCAAAAATTGGAATAGTAATGCTATTTCCATCCCATCCAAGCTGAAACTGCATAATTGTTTCTTGAGTAAGTCCACGCTTAGAACCTGTCAGGTACTCAGTAATTCGCTCAGGTATTTGTTTCTGGTAAGTAGAAACTGATGAGGGATTAAGTTTAAGTTGTGGTTTTGGAGGTGGTAAATACAGGGGCGATGCATTCTTGAGTGGAACATATCTTTCACCGCCAATTTTTTGGGTATATTGGCTCCAGCTTCCTTTTTCCCCACAGCGATGGCACATCCAGCAGCCATCTTCGGCTTTAATATAGAGATGCTTTTCTTTCTCGCAAAAGGGGCAGGTGGTAATCAATTCACCATAATGCTGTCGGTATTCGATATTATGCTGTTCTAAGTAGTCGGTTACATTTTCGATTAACATTTTCTTGTCCTTTCATTCAAATGTTGTGTTAGTTAATAATTGGTCGAGCTTTTTGGTCACTGCTTGTTCAATAACTTGGCTTGTTTCCTTGTTGATGGGGTAGTAAACCTGTAGTTGTTGACCGTTAGGAAGTTTTTTTGTTGGATAAACACACCGATAACCCTCTGTACTAAGGCGAGTGTAAATCGCGATACTGCTGAGGAATAATTTGTTATCTAAAACACATGAGGCAAAGCCAACAAGACCATTGGCGGGTTTAACTGGCACAATCTCTATCTCTGAAACCTGGGTCATATTTCCTCCTCAGTGTTGCACTCGTTTTCAATTCGTTCGTAAAAACTGTTGAGGAGCTGAGCCAATTGTGTAATAGGATTGTTGCTTGATTGAGATTGCGGTTCAGAAGATAATAGCTCAATAGGGCTGTCTAAATGAATTGGTGTTTTTACTTGCTCCTGTGACATTTGGAGCTAGTGTAGAAAATTGGGGAAGAAATGCCCAAGACACTAAAAGTTAACTTTAAGTGTCAGGTATTTTGATTAAGGTTTATAGCTTGCATGAGTTGGCGAAGTTGCAGTCTCTTTGGGAGTTTGGCTAGATGAGATTTAAAGCGATTACGATATTTACTAATATTGGCTTCATCTTTATATGCTTGGTGTGTATTTTCGTCAGGGTATTTATCGTTGAAATAGTCTGCAATTTCTCGGTCAGTTTTGCCAGCTCTCGTAAGCTCAAGGACTTCTTTCTTAATTTCTAGGTCTGTGGTTCTACTCAAGTATGGTGCGGATGGCAAATTGGCTAAATAGCGGTCAATGAGTGGCTTATTTTTATTGAGTTTAGCCATAAGCTGCTTGAAGGACATTTTTTCGCTTACAGTAATAGTGAGAGCGTTGGTAGGCTGAGGTTTATGTTTTAATTGTTTTTGAGCTTTTTTCAGAACGTCGTCTAATCCCACCACCCCAGAGTAATCGATTGAAATTGGTGTGATTTCCTTATCAATGTCATGTGGTAAGGCGGACTGAAACAAGATAATACCTACCAATGTTCCATACCATCCAATCGGTAGGTCAAACAACCAAATGAGGTCTTTTACAGCTTGGTCAATCCAAGGTAGTGCTTGATTGAGAATGTCTGCAATCTCGCCACCGTTAAGAACCTGACCATCTTTGGAAAGCTGGATAGAAAAACCGCTTACAGGCACGTCAAACTGTTTTCTGAGCTTTGCAATTTCATTGGTAAGCTCTTCACTTTCTTCAAGCAACGCTAGTGCGTGAAGTTGTATGTCTGAGTACTTAGATTTGTCCAATAATAGGTTGACTTTCATGCCACTTTTTCGGATACCTTTTGATGTAATTTTACCAGAATATACTTGGGGTGGGTAAATTGATTTGTTCTAACAAATATTAGCTTTTTAGGATAAAATATGGTCAACAGCCTAAACTCATGGCGTTTTTACGCGATGGGCATGGTTAAAAATCGGATAAACGGCAGCAAGCCCTCCATGGGCTCTACGTTTATCCGTCGTATCTCGAAAGGGGTATGGGTGGCGCAAGTCACCAGCCGTGGGGGGCTTTTTGGATATCCAAGGCTCTTCCCACAATGGAAAACGTAGTATGAAAGAGCCACTAAAAATCATTAATATTGTCCTCGGAGTACTCCTACTCCTTGCAATTCTCCCGTTTCCTTATGGGTATTACACCTTTTTGAGGCTGGCAGTATTTATTGGCGGTTCTTTTTTGGCGCATCAGCTATATCAGCGGGAGAGTATTGGTTGGGCAGTTGTTCTAGCATGTATAGCAATTTTGTTTAACCCGCTTATTCCCGTTTATCTCTCAAGAGAAGCTTGGTTTCCAATAGATTTAGTGAGTTCTGGAATATTTTTTTATATAGGAAAATTAAGTAGTAAGGAGTAATTATTTATGGAAGTAATACTATACATAACTTTTGCATATATCGGAATTTTGTTTCTCTGGTTTGTAGTTTGTCTATTGGCATTTGTAACTTCTGTAGTACTAAAGAGAGCGTTTTTGATAAATTCTTTAGCCAATATTGCAGGGACGGTATATGGAGTTTTACAAGTCATCATATATTTATATTTGTTTTTCATTATGATCACTAATGGATTTCTCTGGTTTTTATTTATGTTGATTATTGGTTTAACTCTGTTTAATGTAATATTTAATTTACTACAGCTTCCATTCGCTTTAATTCCCGCATTCTTCGTTGTTAAAATTGAGGAAATGGATTTTGATGATAAAGTCACTACAGCAGAGATACTAGATGATAAAGGAAAGGTAGTTGGTGTAATTGAAGGTGACTCCACTATCAACAGACGCTTGGCAAAATATTTTTTAGGAACGTATTTTTTATACTTAGCTTCCTTCATTTTTCCAGCAGAAAGAGAGGGTTTAAGCGTATTCAGTTTTATAATTAAACCCTTCACAGGGATTGTGTTTAGCACAATCTTTTTAGGATTAATTTATAGTCTTTTTAGAAAGATAAAATATAAATCTTTTTTTCCAGAAGATAAACGAATATTTTTTATAAAAATTTGGAAATTTCTCTTCTTTTTTAATCTTATTTTTTTCCCATTATTATTTGTCCTATCAATTATGACAAACACGTACTGAAGGTTGTCTGTAAGATATAAGGGCCTTAATGAAGAAATTATTTATAATCACAAATATAATCTTAATAATGGTACTTCTTTGGCAGATTTCTAAATCTTTTGAATATGATAAAAATCATCAACCTGTATTAGAAAATACTCAAGTACAAACTGTCTGCGACATACTGGTTCAAGACCAACAAAAGTCCGATATTGAGGCTTACACGGGTGAGCCTGCGCCAATTAATTTTGAGTCTAATCCCGATGCAAAGTTGTTTCGTACAACTATCACTAATCAAGTCGCGGAAGGTGCTAACTTTGCTGGGCACTACACCGTAGCAACCTGGGGTTGTGGTACTAGCTGTACAGGTTATGCAATTGTTGATGTGATGACAGGCAACATTGTTGATTATATGCCATATTACGAAAATCAAGCACTTGAAGGCTTTGCTTCCTCGGTTAATAGCAATATTTTAGTGTTTAACCCTAGACCTAAAAACATGGTTGCGAAAACAGCTCAGGAAATACTGGACGAAGACGGACAGGCTTATTACGCCCGAGTTTACTATGACTTAGTAGAAAGTACCGATGACACGATGCCGTTGCTACGCAAACTATGTACTGAAAATGTCTACTCTGGTTTAGTGAAATAAAGAGCCTTTTTTGTTTTTGTCCGTTGGCTCGTAGTAGTAGCTTACTGTGTAGTGAACCTCTGGATTACTGTCCGATACCTGCGATGTACTTGAGGCAAAAGTGTCAAAAAACGACTATTTTAGTAACTGTAAGTAAATAGCTGTTAATTACCTCGAGTCGAAAATTGCTCTCAAGTTAATTACTTGAGGAAAATAAAAGTTTAGTTTTGTTAAAAAATTGTGAGTTAAGGGGACTTCGTTGTGTATTTTATTAAACAGGGTTTACTTGAGGTAGAAAATTGAATTAATCACCCGAAGCAATCGAAAATAAGCTAAAATATATCAAAGAAAAAGTAACATTATGGCATTACGTTTCCGAAAATCATTCAAAGTAGCACCTGGAGTCCGTGTCAATCTCAGCAAAAGTGGCATCGGGATGAGTGCTGGTGTTAGAGGTGCAAGAGTGGGTATTAATAGTAAGGGTAGAACTTACTCCAGCGTTGGTATTCCTGGAACTGGTATTTATTCAACTTCATATAGTAAATCTGGTAGAAAAAGGAGTAGCGGGGCATCGGTACAAGCACAGCCGACTCAATCGTCTGGAGGCGGTGGCAAAATACTTATGTGGCTGATTGGCATAGGTATCGGAATAGCCATGCCTCCATTGGGTATTGTGATGTTGCTGGGTGTGATTTTTTATTATTACCGACGAAACAAATCACCAAAATACCAAGCTGAGCAAAGAATTAAAAAAGCCAAGGCACTTTTCCAGGAACAGAAATATAGTGAAGCTGAACCACTGTTGCTAGAAGCATCCGACTTACTTCCCGAAAATACGGAAACTGATTACTTGCTTGGTGGTGTCTACCATAATCAGGAGAAGTACAAAGAGGCTACTCCATATTTAGAAAATGCCTATAAACGTGACCCTAGCCATGAGGGAACTATTGTGGCATTAGGTAATTGTTATTTTAATCTGGGAGAGTTTGATAAAGCAATTGCACTAATGCAAAGTTTTCCAGGTGGCTGGGAAAACAGTCTCAAGGCAATTCAACTGCTAGGTCTAAGCTTTTCCAATAAAAAGCAGTATGACTTAGCCATTGAAGTCTTCAAAAAGGCACCTTTAATGAAGCGCAACTTAGATATTACTCTGCTCGAGCTTCACTACAATCTTGGTCTCGTGTATGAAGCCAGCGGTGACAAAAAGAACGCGCTTAAACACTTCAAAAAGGTTTATGCCTATGACATGAACTACAAGGATGTGATGAGTAAAGTAGATGGTACGGCTCCGAAAAATACAAATACTAAGCCAAGGCAAAACCAGGGAAAAGTTAAGGGAGAAATTGGATACTATGGTTTAGAAGATTGGTGGCTATCCGAGTTTAGCGAAGAAGAGCGAAATCACATTGAGGAAGTTTTTCAGCCAATGGGAGGTGAACCAGGGAGTAAGCCACTGACTGAGGGCGAGCTTAGTTATTCTTCTCAAAACGCCGCTGGATTACTTCATGCTCTAGCTGGGTGGTTTAATAAACCAGGTGAGCGTGAATTAGCTAAGAAAATTATCGCTAAGGCAGTCGAATTGGCAAAAGAAGGTAGTGATATTCTTGATGAACATTTTTCTTATCAGCAAACAATGGAGATTTATTACCGAGAACGCGACAATGACCCAACAGCGTTAGATGAAGCCATTAAGGCATGCCAAGAACAGATTAAAATTGCTCCAAAAGCAGCAAGGCAGTTTCTTAAAGAGTATCCACAGCAGCCATTACCAGGGCATGCTGGTTATACGCAGCTTGCCATTATTCTTAAAAAACAAGGTAAACATCAGGAAGTAATTGAGCTTTGTCAGCAAGCCAAAGAGCAAAGTTGGGCTGGTGATTGGGACAAGCGGATTGCCGATGCTCAAAAGAAATTAACTTAATTTATGGAACTTTTTATACTTCTTATTATCATTGGTGGGGCATATTGGTTAGGAACTAAATCCAATAAAAAATCGTCCATGACTTATCAGCCGAAGAGTTATTCTTCGCCTTCTCAATCATTCAAAGCACAGTCAGTTCGCAATAATCGACTGATTAATCAAAAACGAGCCGAGCTAAAAGACGTTGTGCTCAGTGAAGAGCAACAGCAACTTTTTGAAAAACTAGAAAATACAAATACAACGATTTTTGTCACAGGTAAAGCAGGTACGGGTAAGTCATTGTTGTTGCAATATTTTCGCGCTTATTCCAAAAAAAGATTGGTAGTAGTTGCTCCAACGGGAGTAGCTGCGCTCAATGTTGGAGGTCAAACCGTTCACTCGCTTTTTAGGTTGCCACTCTCTGTCATAACAAAGGACAAACAAAAAGATTTGCGCTTAGACTCAAAAACTGCTTATTTACTTAAAAACTTAGATACCGTTGTTATTGATGAAGTTTCGATGGTACGAGTAGACATGCTAGAAGCGATTGATTTTCTACTCAAAAAAGCTCGCTCCTCTGATTTACCTTTTGGTGGAGTGCAAATGGTGATATTTGGCGACCTTTATCAATTGCCACCAGTAGTGAGTAGTCGTGAATTACAAAAATACTTTACTGACACCTATGGCGGTGTTTATTGCTTCAACGCTGATAGCTGGAAAGCTGCAAATCCTGAAATCGTAGAACTCTCCAACATCTTCCGCCAAAAAGATGGTCAGTTTATTGACCTACTAAACACCGTTCGCAATGGTAGCGTGGATGACACGCTTTTGATTGAGCTTAATAAAAGAGCCAGTGTCGAAATCCCATCTGAGGGGACTATCACGCTAGCAACTACCAATCGTTCAGTTAGAGAGATAAATGA
>Ga0172382_10009778_pt1 | contig 13000 bp, 10 predicted proteins | sample Leawel138RmetaG_FD_122245 | JGI IMG/M metagenome (GOLD analysis project Ga0172382, IMG submission 122245) | Leachate microbial communities from a municipal landfill in Southern Ontario, Canada - Leachate well 138R metaG | ecosystem: Engineered > Solid waste > Landfill > Unclassified | place...
ACGGTTGCGTCCCTGCGCCTTGGCCATGTTGCAGGCGATGTCGGCGTGCGACAGCACCTCGTCGGCCGACACCACGCCGGCATCGATCACCGATGCGCCGATACTCGAGGTGACGTTGAAGCTCTTGCCGTCGTAGTGGAACTTGTAGTTCTCGAACAAGGCGCGGAAATTTTCCGCCACCTTGGGGACGTCCTGGACCTTGATGTTATACACCAGTAAGGTGAACTCATCGCCACCGAAGCGTGCGAGCAGATCGCCGTCGCGCACGTGCGTCGCAACCAATTGGCTGATTTCAATCAACAGCTGATCACCGGCCGCATGGCCAAGCGTATCGTTGATGTATTTGAACTGATCGAGATCGATATAGAAGAGCGCGCAATCGGAGCCGCTGCGCGCGACCCGTGCCACCGTGCGCTCCAATTCCTGCTGGAAATAATGTCGGTTGAACAGGCTGGTCAGTGAATCGTGTTCGGCCTGGTAGGACAGCTGCTTCTGGAACACCTTCTGCTCAGTGATGTCACGCGCCGTCCCACTGATGTGCAGGATATTCCCTGCGTCGTCCAGGTGCGCCTTGGCGTTGAAGCTGAGATGGTGGTGATGGCCATTGCGGTCAAGATGGACCGTTTCGTACTGCACCAGCTCCTGTCCATCGAGCAAGGCCTGAAACGCCTCTGCATCCTTTTCGAGGTGGCTTTGCGCGTTGAATTCGCCGATATTGCGGCCGAGCATTTCATGCGGCGTGTAGCCATAGACGCTGTGGCAGGCGCTGTTGAGATAGGTCCAGTGACCGGCCGGATCGGTGCTCCAGACCAGGTCGTGCGCGGTCTCGACCAAATCGCGATAGCGCGCTTCGGCCTTGAGCATATTCTCTTCGGCCTGTTTGCGTTGAGTGATGTCCGCCACCAGGCAGGTGTACATGACCTGGTCGCTGATTCGCATCTCGCTGGTGCGCAACGATACCTGGAGCGGTTTACCGTTACGATGCAGGGCGGCGGTTTCGCGTTCACACTCGTCGACCGGCGGCAGCCCCTTGCTGTCGATCAGGTTCGGCAGCAACCAGCTCAATGGCTTGCCGCGTATCTCGGTCGACAAAAAACCAAAAAGCTTTTCCGCCGCGGAATTGAAAGTATCGATGTTGCCCTGTTCGTCGATGACGATAATGCCCTCGGCGGCATTGTCGACGACCGCACGCATGGTGGATTCCTGATCGCCAAGGCGACGGAACAATCTGCCGAGCGTCTGGGTAAGGTAGCCGATCTCGTCGGTCGAGTGCGGGCGCAACTGCGCGAGATCGGCCCGTGTGGACGCGCCGCTGCGCCTCAATACCTCCTGCACCGGACGCAGCGATTGCGCCATGCTGCGAATCGAAAGCGCGGTGACCAGGGCGGTGACCAGCCCCAGGCTGCTCCAGATCACCGCGAGCTCAAGCGGCAGTCCACCGGTGGTCAACCAGTGGTAATGCATCAGAATGGAATAGGAGAGCAGCGGCAGAAAGCCGCCCAGCAGCATGATCTTGAACTTCAGGCTGACCTCGACCTGCTGCAGACCGAGATGCGCAACCAGTTCGCCGAGCCGGTCGAGCGCGATCAGGTAGGTCGGCAACCCGACCAGAACGGCGACCGCCAATTGCGATAGCAGCACGTGCACGAATTCGGCGCTCGCGATGTCCTCGATGCCGCCCGTACTGACAAACAAAAGCAGCGGCGCCGTCAGCGCGTATAACAGAAACAGTCCCCAGTAGTGGCGGCTGAAGCGACCGAGCCGACGATGCAGGTGCCCCGGCGCGACGCCGCCCTGCGGGTGTTGCGCGAGCCAGAGCAGGAAGGGTTGCAGATAGCTTCGGAAACTGAGCAGCGCCCAACCGAGCAGTGCAAGCAATGCGAGCGGCAGGATGCCGGCCCGTGCGGCCGCCCACAGCCGGGACGGCTCGATCAATTCGAACAGCAGCACGCTGCCCAGGCCCGCGAGCGGTGTCAGGGCAAAGCCGGCAGCAATCCATAGCGTGAACCGGTGGCGTACGATCTTAAGGTCGTTGCCGGTCACTCGTATAGTGCGATCCCGCGTCGCGGATCCCCCCATGAGTCATTCTTAGAATAGGGTCATCAAGCTCATTATCCCTTCTTATATAGCTCGTTAGGACATTTTGTGAATGAGACTCGGCAGTATCATGGCATAACGGAACAGTTTTGCAACTAAAATGCCCGGGATGGGTCAAGCCCACGACTAAAGACGACGCCAGGGACGCTGCGGGGAGATGGGGGCCTGGCTCTCACAGGTCCAGCGGCGATAGGTGTAGCTGCGCGGTGGGCACGCCCCGCGCGGCGAAGTAGCGTTGCGCCTGCGCCAACATCGGCGCCGGCCCGGCGAGGTAGAAGTCAAAGGCGGCGACGTCGAAATGCGGTTCGGCCGCCGTGGCGAGCAGCGTCGACAGCAGCGCATGTGCGCCTTCGTCATCGCGATACAGATCGGCGCTGGCCCGCACCGGCCGGTACGAAAAGTTTTCCAGCGCATCCGACCAGGCGCGGCACCGGTTGTGCAGGTAGGGCGACTCGCCGCGGGTGTGCACCCAGAACAGATGCAGATTTTCCGCGTTGTCGAGCGCCATGGCGTGTTCGATGAGGCTTTTGATCGGCGCGAACCCGGTGTCCCAGGCGATGAAGATCACCGGATGCAACGAGTCCTGGTCGAGCGTGAAATCGCCCTGCGGGCCCGCGACTTCCACCGCGTGGTTCGGCCCGATATCGGCGAGCAGACGCTGCGAGAACGCGTCGTCGCTGCGGGGCCGGATATGAAACTCGAGCTGGTGTTCATCGCAGGGGCAACTCGCGATCGGGTATTCACCGCTGTCGCCGTCGCTGCTGAGCCGAACCGATTGCCCCGCAAAAAAGCGCAGCCGCTCACCGTCGATCGGTCGCAAAGACAACAGCACCAGATCCGGGTCGACGCGCTCGATAGTGCCGACCCGCATGCGCAAGCGCTGCGGCTCGATCGGCACTGCGGGATCGGCCTCCTGTACTTCGAGCAGAAGATCCGTCACGGCGGTGTTGCAACACAGCAGTGCAAGGCCGGCGGCACGCTCGTCGCTGTTCAGGCGGTAACGCGGCTTGCGCACCAGTTTGACGAGACCGTTTTTGACCTTGGCCAGACAGCGTCCGCAACTGCCGTCGCGACAGCCGTAATCCAATGCCAAGCCCGCACGCAATCCCGAGTCCAGCAGATTGTCGTTGCCCTGCACAAAGAACTCGTGGCCGCTCGGTTCGAGATGCACCTGGGCGGCCATCACGCGCAACAGCATATCGGTGGCATACAGGTCGCCTTCGGCGTCGACCGTGCTGGTGAGCTTCTGCAGCGTCTCGTCCAGCCAGTCGCGCAGTTCGCCGACTGCGGAAGCGGCTTGTTCGGGCTCGGCCGCGAGTTTGCGGAGATAGCTTTGCAACTGCTGCATGGCCAATTCGTAGCGGCGCATACGGAAATTGGCGGTGCCGAGTTCATGGCTGAGCGCGGTGACGCGGGTCGCCAGCACCTCGGCATCCGGCAAGCTCTCCTTATCCCGCACCACGCGGCTCAAGGCGCGTTCGATCAACTGGTCGGCGCGCTCCAGCATCGCGCTGTCGTCGACCTTGGTCTGCGGATAGACGCGCAGCAATTCGGTCAGATCGAGCTGCCCTTCGAAGGTGGTGAGTTCACCGGCACGAATCCGTGCCTGCAGGGTGCTGCGCTTGGCGCCGACGAGGCGTGCCGCGCGTGACAGGGTAATGAGTCGGGCCATGCTGTTGTTGCCTCTCCGTATGCATTTCGATCGGGGCGAAGGCGTCGCCCATCATTGGTGTAGCCGGTGCGCGGCGACGCGCTCAGGCACTGAACAGGTGTCGTCCGGGGCGCAGCCGCTTGTAGTTGCGCACCATGATCAGCGTCTTGAGCAACGTCGGCCGATCGATGCGGTCGCCCCGCAGCCCAACACGCAATGCGACGCCCTGGGGGCCGGGTGCGCCGATCTCGATGAACTGCGTCGCCGCGTCTTCACCCAATGCGAGCAGCTCCGCATTCCAGACTACCTCCCGCCCGCGGAAGTGGCCGATGAAGCGCAGTCGCACCGCGTGGCCATCGAGCGCGGTCAGGCACTGGTAATCGGCGCCGGAGGCCGCAAGCTCGGCCTTGAAATCGGCAAGCTGCGTTTCGACGACCTGTTCCGTCGATCCTTCTCCGTCCAATTTCATCAGCTCGCCTGAATCAGCTTGGCAGACACCAGGGCGACCTGCATGGCGTCTTTGTCCAGCACCTCCGGAAACATCGCATAGTTGTCCAACAGCTTTGCGGGGCACCGGTGCACCGCCTGTTCGAGCCAGTCGCGGGTGGCGTGGGAAAGGTTCTGATGGGCCAGCAACAGCGACGCATGCCAGGCATGGTAGTCCTGCACTAGCGCGCGCGTGGTCGGGTCCTCCCAGACGTCGCTCACCAGGAGTTCGGGAAAGGCCTCCGCCGGCAGATGGCGACCCAGCAGATGCTCGTCTACGCGCATGCCGCTCTGGCCGAGACCGCTGCCGTCGTCGAGACGCTGAAACCATTGCAGGCGCGGCAACGGGCGCGCGGCCAGATTCACCTGCCGTTCGAGCACGTCCTGGGCACGGGCCGGCGCGATCGGCCCGCTTGCGCGGCGCTGCGTCCCGGCGGCAAGCGCGGCGCATTGGAAGCCGGTGGTCGTACTGAGGAACGGACGCCAGGATGGATCTTTCACGGCATCGATTTCGTCGATGGAACGGCGCGTCTTGACCAGCGCCAGCGGCAGATGCGACTGCTTGTCCAGGAGCCAGAGTTCGATCCGATCCTGCTGCGGAAAGGGCAGAGGCGGCCGGTCGTTCAAGGCCTTCATCAGATCGTCGGCAGTGGTCTGCGATGCATCTGCCTGCCCGCCAGCGAGACCACGCGCGTTCGGACTTTGCAGCCGTACCGTCCAGTGCCGACCATCCGTCGAATAGGCGCGGGCGCCGCCGACATCCACCACCTGGATCATGCCCTGGTAGGGACAGAATCGGCGCAATGCGTAATACGCGACCTGCATGTCCCTGCCCCCGGTTCCGATCGCTATTCCCTGAAGGCGTCGAGACGGCGATGCAGTTCGGCGACCATCCGTGTCGCTTTCTCCTGCTCGATATCGTCCAGCGCCTTGTACTGATCTTCGAGGATGTCCAACGCCTCCAGCAATTTGGCGCGGGTGTCCAATTGCTCGAAGCTTTGTCCCAGTTCCTGTAGCCAGAGATTCATGGTCCACCCTATGTAACAGCGTATCCGGGCCGATTTCAAACCTTGCCGAACGCCCGCGCCAACCTTAACCCTTGCCGACGCTGTTCGCGCACGGACGGAACTGCAGACCGTAGAACATTTCCAGGTCAGCGCCGACCCACGGGCGCGCGGAGCGCGTAGTCGCGGGGGCGGCGCGCGGGTACCGGAACGCCCGCGCCAACCTTAACCCTTGCCGACGCTGTTCGCGCGCGGACGGAACTGCAGACCGTAGAACATTTCCAGGTACCGCCGCGTTTCGTCACGCTCCAGGTTGGTCACGAATTTCCAGAAGCCGTAGATGCGCGACAGCGTCATCAAACGTTCCGCATACAGCTCCCAGGTGTAGTGACTGCGAACCCGGGCGATCGCGCCCGCCGAAAGCGTCGGCCAGTAATCCGGTTCGCGCGCACAGCGCTCCAGTACGTCTGCCATCAACTCGGCCGCCTCGACGCCGTGGTTCGGGTCGATGTGAAACCCCGATATGCCCGGCTCGATGATCTCGCGCGGACCGCCGTAGCGCGTTGCGAAGGTCGGCAACCCGGAACCCATCGCCTCGACCACGGTCAGGCCGAAGGCCTCGAACAGCGCCGGCTGCACGAAGGCCCCGCGCAGATCGGCGACGTAACGGTATAACTCGCCCGCCAGGTGTTTGTCGAGATGGACGCCCAGCCAGCGCACCTGGCCGTCCAGCGCATACTGATCCATCAACTCGTGCATGCGCGCGATCTGCAGTTGCTCTTCGCGATCGTCGGAGCGGCTTGCATCGACATGGCCAGCGATCACCAGCAGATTGGCGGCGTTTCGCAGGCGCTCGCTGGCGCCGTACCACTCCACCAGGCCGGCGATGTTCTTGATATGGTCGAGGCGCGCCATGCTGAACAACAGCGGCTTGTCGTGATCCGCCAACTGACCGCGCGCGGTTTCGTTCGGTCCGCCGTAGACCTGCTCTTCGATCTCCTTCAGCAGGCCGGGATATCGGCGCGCCGTCTCGCTGTACGGAAAATAGATCTCGGCGTCGGCACCCGGCGACACGATATTGAACTTGGGATCAAAGACGTCGATGCCGTTGACCACCCGATACAGGCCCGGCATGGTGAAGGAGGCATAGCTTTCGTATTGTCCGATGCTGTTACGGTCGCCGGCGATCTCCTGGTAGGTGCTGGTGATGATGAAGTCGGCGGCATTCATCGCGATCAGGTCGGCGGTGAATTGCGCGGAGAAGTGATAGCTCTCCTCGTTGTCGCGCCAATAGAGATCGGAATATAGATACTTGGTCTTCTCCAGGGCGTGGGCAATGTTGCACTGGGTGACGCGCAGGCGCTGTGCGAGCAGCGTCGCCACCAGGCTGCCGTCCGAGTAGTTGCCGATGATGAGGTCGGGCCGCACCCCAAGTTCCGCCAGCAGTTCGCGCTCGGCGTCAGCGGCGAAGCGTTCGAGATAGGGCCAGATCTGGAAGCGCGAGATCCATTGCGGAATGACCTCGCCGGAGGCGCTGCGGAAGGGTACCCGCAGGATACGTGCGTGCTGGGTGCCGACCACGGGCTCGACGCGCTGATCGCAACTGGTGCCCTGCGCTTCCGGGATCAGACGCGTGATCACCAGGATCTGTGGCTCGATTTCCAGCCCCTGCTCCTGGATGCGGCGGCGCATGTCGCGCTCGAGCGCGCGTACTTGGTCGAGGATGTAAACGACCTGGCCGCCCGTGTCCGGCAGACCGAGTACGTTGGCCTGCCCGAAAAATCCGTGCGGCGACAGGATCACGAGGCTGAAGATCATCGGAATGCGCCCGAGCAGATGCTCGAGGCTGTGAGGATCCGGCGCCTCCAGAACGTCGGAAAGCAGATGCAGGGTTTCGCGCATGCGTCGCACGTCCGCGCCCCAGCCCGGCTCGAAGCCGAGCGTGCGGAGCGTATGTCCGACTTGGCTCCAGTCCGCGGCGTCGCTCTGGGTCGTCAGATAATCCTCGGCGCGGCGCAGGGCCTGGCTCAGCGCGGCGACCGTGGTGATGCGCTCGTTGAGCATCAACTGCTGGCCCTGGCACTGATGCAAACGCAGAAACTCGAGCAGGCGCCGGTCGCCGCGACCGACCTGATCGAACAACTGGCTCGAGAGTTTGCGGTTCAGGTATTCGACGCCGCGACCGATCGAACGCGCCTCCCGGAGCTTCGGAAACTCGCGATTGAACGGCCCGAGATCGATCTCCAGCATCCAATCGTCGGCGTGTTCCTGGCCGTCCACCTGGCGTTCCTTGAAGGCCTGGAATTCGGAGATGGTGATCTCCTCGTACTCGATGCGCTCCAGGTGAAACCGCAAATGGATCCAGCGCGCGATGCTCGGACGCATGGCGAGGTAGGCCCAGGGTGCCTCGATGACCGCTTCCTGGGTGTGCGCAATAGCGTCCGCCAAGACACTTTGCGCTATGTCCTCATTGCCTTCCTGTTGACAGAATTCCTGAAACGCGTCCCACAGGTCCGACTGCAGCAGGAAGGGCCGACCGAGCTTGCTGTAATACCGCAGCAGCAACAGCACCTGCTCGCGGTGCTCCGGGAGATAATCGCGAAGATTTTGCATCATGTGGCTGCGCTCTCTTCGTCCGGCAACCGGATATCGCCGAGGAAATCGTAGTGCCGCAGGCCTTCGAGGACACCGGCCGCATGGCTGCCTTGTGCGAAATAGATGCGCGGGTCGCCGCGCAGGCGCTCGATCTCCGGACTGTAATTGGCGACCACCACGCCCAGCGTGTTGCCGCGTAGCATGTCGTCGTCGCTGCCACAGCCGCCCGCGACCAGCACGTGTTCCGGCGGGATTCCCCAGCAACTGCAAATATAGCGAAGCGCCAGGCCTTTGGACGCGCGCACCGGCAGCAGATCGAGGAACATGTTGCGCGACAGCACCACATTGGCGTGGAGGTCCTGCCTTCGCAACATACGCACCAACTCGCGCACGCGCGGCGCCTTCTGGGTGTCGATGAAATAGCTCAACTTGAAGGGATGCTGTTCCTCTTTGGACTGCAGCTTCAGACCGGGCACGCCGCGCAGCGCCGCGCGCAGCCGGGTGCGATCCCAACGGTAGTCGATGTGCCGCGCCCAAACCTGGTCGCGCACCATCTGCCGGCCATAGTGGATTTCCACGCCGACCGAGGTGATGAGCAGGTCCGGTTGTGGCAGATCGAATCTTTGAATCACCGCCAGTGTGGTTTCGAGCGAACGACCCGTGGCGATACCGAAGCCGATGCGATCGGCGCTGACATGTTTCAGGCGCAGGGCGAACTGGCGCAAGGACTCGGTATCGCCCAGCAGAATATTGTCCAGCGCTGAAACGATCAGCCGGTCGATGGTCGGCATGCGGCTGCGTACCTCGAACAGCCGCTGGCGACGCTTGCCGCGCTGCAGATCGGCGATTGCCTTCAGGTATTTGCGTACGTGCGCGCCCCAGGAGTAATAGCGATCGACGCCGGCGACGCCGTTCTCCGACCAGCGCTGCCAGTCGCCCGGGTCGTCCAGCATACTGCTCATCGCACGCCCCATCGCCTTGGCGTCGAGCGGATCGACCAGGCGGCCGTTGCGACAGTGCCGCAGGATGTCTCGCGGTCCGCCGTCGCGCGTCGCCAGGACCGGCAGCCCGCTCGCGGCCGCTTCGAGCAAGGTCAAGCCGAAGGGCTCGGTCAGCGCGGGATTGACGAACAGGCCGCGGCTGCGCGCGGCGTTGCGGTAATAGGACGGCACATCGTCTGCGCGGTGTTTCTTCGGATAAGCGACATGGCCGTAGAGATCGTAACGGTCAACCGCGAACAGCAGATCGGTGAGCACGCTACGCGCGCCGCGGTCCAGGCTGGGGATGTCGCGTCGGTTGCCGGCGACGATCACCAGGTTGGCCCGCTCGCGGAGCCCCGGTTGCTCGGCATAGGCACGCACCAGCGTGGCGATGTTCTTGCGCTCGTCGGCACGCGAGATGGCGAGGATCTGCGGCCGCTCCGGGTAGCGCAGGAACGGCAGCAGGGTTTCGGCGGCCGGCGCGTCGGCGGCGACCGCGGCCGGCGGATAAAAGCATTCGAGGTCGACGCCCGGCGGGATGACCTGCATGCGTTCGCGCTGATAGTTCGCGTATTTGGCGTACTGCTGTTCGACTTCCTGCTGGGTGCTGGCGATGACCAGCTGCGCATGGTCCAGCGCGCGTTCTTCGGCCTCGACGCGTTGCATCATGTTGTACTGCGACTCGACGATCTCCTTGCTCTGACCCTGCTCGATCAGGCGCCGGCGCTTCTCGCGTCCGAGCGAGTGGCCGGTGTGGATCATCGGCACGCCCAACAGCGCCGACAACCGCGTCGCGACATACCCGGCGTCTGCGTAATGGCTGTGGATGATATCCGGCAGGCGGCCGATGCGGCGCACGTGCTGGAGCGCGTGGTCGGCGAAGCTGTCGAGATACGGCCAGAGGACTTCCTTGCGCAGATAGCGTCGCGGTCCACACGGCAGCCGCACAATGAAGGCGTCGTCGTCGAGCGGCTCCAAGGGTTGCGAATAATCAGACGAGACCTTCGGATCTATGACCTGACGGGTCAACAGGTCGACCCGGCCGACCTCGGGATGCCGCGACAGCGCGCGCGCCAGTTCGACGACATACTTGGTCTGGCCGCCGGTATCGGCGTCACGGCCGAGTTCGAGATCCTTGCCCCGCACCAGTCCGTGCACGCTGATGAGCAGAAGGTAACGCCCCTGACTGCTCATAGCTGCCAGTCCCGGCGCAGCGCGGTGTAGAGCGCGCGGTCGGGCGCCGTCGCTCCCCGCTGCTCGCAAATGCGCGCGGCGAATGCGAGCGCGCGTTCGAGCGTCAGCTCCATCGGCCAGTCATGCAGCAGGCCCAGAATAGTGACGGCGCTGAAGGCGTCGCCGGCGCCGATGCTGTCCACCAGATGTTGGATCCTGGGGGCCTCGCCGCGGTGCAGCGCGTCCCCGATGAAGCTCGCGCCCGCGGCGCCGCGCGTGAGGATCACCCAGGCGATCCCCGATGCCGTCCGCAGCTGTTCCGCCTGGGCCTCGGCCGCCGCGACCGAACTGGTCGGCCCGCGCAGGCTGGTCAGCTCTTCGTCATTGAGCTTCAGCCAATGAGCTTCGGGCAACAGGGCTTCGATCTGCTCCGCGGCCCACCAGGGCGCGCGCAGATTGATGTCGATGAAGCTTGGTGCCTGGCTCGCGGCGCGCAATGCCGCCAGCGTCGCATGCGACACCGGACCGCGTGCGATCAGACTGCCGTGATACAGCAACGCCGGTGACGCACCGAGCGCCGCCTGCGCCGCCAGGGCGTCGCCGGTCGCGATGTAGTCGTAGGCCTGATCAGGAAGAATGGAAAAGCTGTGGCCGGTTTCGCTCAGGCCGATTTCGACCCGCCCGGTCGGGTGGTCGGGATCGAGCTGAATGCCGCGCTCGTCCATGTGCCAGTTGCGCATGGCGTCGCGGACCCGCGCGCCCTGTGCGTCGTCGCCAACGCGGCTGATGAACAACGGCGCGGCGCCGAAACCCTGCAAGTGCCAAGCGACGTTGAAGGGTGCGCCCCCCATCACTTCCTGACCGTCTGGGAAGCAGTCGAAGAGCACTTCACCGTAGATCAACGGCCGGGGCCTGTGGGTTCCATGTTCCATCATGGTTCCGCCATGCAAACTGAAGGGTGGGAGGCGGGTTCAGCGCGGCGACCGCCGCACCGCTGGACCGATTGACTCCGCTTCCGTCGTATCGTTGCGCCGATCACCTGCCGGCGCGGTCGGAACGGACGGGCCACCGCGGACCACGGCCATCCCGACCGGCATACCAATAATTCAGACCGCCTCGCGCTCGCGGTGCTCCTCCATGATTTTCTTCATGCCGGCGGCGGCCAGGTTGACCTGATTCGGACGTTGCCCACCCAGATAATCGCTGAGGCTGACCATCGGCACCTTGCTCTTGTCGACCAAGGGGTACATGGCGCAGGTCTCGCAGGCGCGCAATTTCGGCTGGGTGCCGGCCGGGACCTTGCCCACCGGCCGCCTGCGCAGCTTGCTGCAGTTCGAGGTTGCCATGTAGGCCTGCTGGGGAATACAGAAAAACATCATGTCCTTACTCACAATCTTCGCCTCCGCGTGTCGATTCTGGTTAGGCGCTGCCGAGGCAGCGCAGGGATTACTCGTCCGTCATGTGCAACATGGCCGCAGCGCGGTCCGCGCCGTCCATGCGATTGATCAATTCGGTCAGGCCATGTCCGAGACTGGCGAGTTCCGCCTCCGGCAAGCGCGCCAATGCGGCGGCGATCGCGCCCTGCGCCGGCTGCGGCGCGCGGTCGACGATGGCCCGTCCCGCGGCGCTCAGATGCACCCGCACGACCCGCTGATCCGGGCCGCCGCGGCGCCGCTCGACCAGACCTTTCTTTTCCAGCTTGTCGAGCAGATTACTGGTGGTGGATTGATGCAGCGCCAAAGCCTGCGAGAGTTCGGACACGCGCGCGCCCGGATGTGTCGCAAGTTCGCCCAGCGCCCAAAGCTGCGCTGCGCTCACGCCACACTGGCGCTCCACCCAACGCGAGTGCTCCTGCATCGCGCGGTAGACGATACGCAGTTGCTGGAGGACGGCGCGTGCCTGCGGCTCGTTCATCTCACCTCGACTGGCAGACCCCACCGGGTCGTCGCGGGTAGCGGGGTGTTCAAGGTTCATCCAGGGCCGACCGTGCAAAAAAGGATTTGCACAATAGCATTATTTAGGTCGGGCGTCCAATTAAAAAGGCAGAACAAACACTTAAGGCAGGTGGCTGGTCGCCTTCCGCACCGAGTTTGCCGGTTCCTGGCCTCCGGCGCGCCCGGCCGAGGCGGTCGATTTCCGGCCCGGGACCGCCCCGCTATTCGTCTTCGATAGCGGGCAGGTCCCCAGGCTGGAGTTTGCCGAATCCACCCTCACGACAGCGCGAGAAGGTCAGGGCGCCGACCCGTTGCGGCGAAAGCTCGTCGTTGTAACGCAGGCTGGCCGCGAAATTGATGACGCCCAAGGTAGGCGCGTTGACATGATTCAGCCCGCCGTAGCGGTCGATGACGGCGGCCGGCTCGGCGCCGTCGGCCATTTCCAGGAAGGCCGTGGCGGCGAGCTGCCGGGCCTGCCCGCAAAGACCGCTGTCCTGATGACGCGCCCTGCTCAGCCCACGCATCTGATCGGACTGCTGGTCGGCCGGACAAGGGGATTGTGAATAGGCGACATCGCCGTTGCCGTCGACACAACGGAAAACGCGTGCCTCGACGACGCCCCAATGGACAGAACTCAGCATACTCAGCACAACGGCCATTCTGGATAAGCGCATCCTGCACCTCCGTTATTATTCCCGGCGTCATCAGAGCAAAGTCCGGCGATCGATGCAATTGCGCCCTCGGCCTGGGAGAGGGGCCACCGATCGACGTCTCCAGGGGACCAGGAATTAGAATTTCTTCTGCCATTCCGGTCCGCCGGTTCCTTACCACCAACGGCCGGCACTATATCAATCCGTCGGGCGCGTCGGGGCGGCGGCTTCAGCCTGAATTCAGATAACGCCGGTAGCCTTCCAGTCAGTTTCATCGGCAGAGGGCTGCAGGCATGGCAAACGACGGGTGCAAGACCTACCGCGTATGGGACCGTCCCGTGCGCATCTTCCATTGGCTCAACGTCATCACCGTTCTCGGGCTGTTGGGGGTCGGGCTGATCATCTACAACGGCAAGGCGCTGGGCATCTC
>Ga0172382_10009779_pt1 | contig 13000 bp, 16 predicted proteins | sample Leawel138RmetaG_FD_122245 | JGI IMG/M metagenome (GOLD analysis project Ga0172382, IMG submission 122245) | Leachate microbial communities from a municipal landfill in Southern Ontario, Canada - Leachate well 138R metaG | ecosystem: Engineered > Solid waste > Landfill > Unclassified | place...
ATATGTGCCGGTCAAGGGATCCAAGACTGTTTCTCCGAGCAAGACTACCACTTACACCGGAACATTCAAAGGTCCTGGGGGAAGCGTTACTTGTAGCGCCAAGGTTACGGTAAATGTGCCGGAATCTAAGCCCGAACCTAAACCTGAACCTGAACCGGAAGAAAAAGATGAGTGCCGAGGCTCTATCGGAAACTATATTTGGAATGACACCAATGGGGACGGGGTTCAGGATAAAAATGAAGAAGGTTTGGACAACATAAGAGTTAAACTCGTAAAAGTATCTAGCAACAAAACCTATCGGACTGAAACTGACAGCGACGGAGAATATGAGTTTAAAGATCTATGTTCCGGAGAATACAAAGTCATAGTAAAGGAAGAGGACGTAGCCGGATTTGTTCAGACTTACGATCCGGATGGCAAAAAGGATAATAAGACTTATGTGAGACTGAAAGGAGATAAGGATGATCATACCAAGGCGGATTTCGGTTACAGAAAAGGCATGTCTATACCTGCGACCGGAAGCGGAAGCCTGGCTCTTCTTATATCGGCATTGCTGAGCATAGCGCCTATTGCCGGATATCTGAAATACAGAAACAAAAAAGCCTTGCTTCAGCAAAAAAAACATACTGCCTAAAAAACAGAATTAATTAAGCACAAAGATAATATCTATTATGAAGAATAGCAAAAGAATCATTATTATTTCGTTTGTTGTTCTGTTCGCATTATCCTTTTATTTGATAAACTTTGACTTCAGCCGTATAAGAAAATTCATCTGCTCTCAGGAAGAGACAAGCCAGGAGCAATATGGAATACCCTCTTATTGGCTGGACAGATATCATATAAAGGTCTCCGATAAAAGCGACATTCTTTCCGATACTGACGGAGACGGCCTTAGCTTATTGGAAGAATATAAGTATTTCACTAACCCGCTCCTGGCTGATTCCGACAATGACGGATATAATGATGGGAAAGAGGTGCGCGACGGATATAACCCCACAGGTGAAGGGAAGATGGATATGGACGGAGACAAACTTCCTGATAATTGGGAAATAGATAACGGTCTGAGCATTGCGAGCAATGACTATAATCTCGACCCTGATAATGACGGGCTTCCCAATTACCTTGAATTTGAGCATCTGACTAATCCGTTGGAAGCGGACACCGATGGCGACGGGTATAATGATTTGCAAGAGATAAATAACGGATTTGACCCATCCGCTGCCGGAGATATAAGGCCGGAATTTAAAATAGTAATCGATAAGATATCCGTGAAAGCTCCGACAATATTTTCAGCCAGTGCTTCAGAAGATGCCTTGCTGGAAGATTTGAAAAAAGGAGTTATCCGCTATCCGAAAACCGGAGTTCCCGGACAAACCGGGAACGCGGTTCTTTCCGGACACAGCAGCAACTATGCTTGGGTAAAAGGAGATTATAATTATGTATTCAGCAGACTGAATGAATTAGAAGAAGGAGATGATATAAAAATCAGAGTAACTCAGAAAAATGGAAAGGTGTTGGAATATTTATATGTCGTAACTTCAAAAGACGTGCTGAATCCCGACAATGAAATGATATTTCAAGATACCGGATATTCTTCTTTAACGATTACCACCTGCTGGCCGTTAAATACCAACTGGAACAGATTGGTAGTAAAAGCGAAATTAAAATAAAGAAAAAGACCCCTGAAAAAACGGGGTCTTTTTTGTCTGTGTAATTTTATGTGTTTATAAAAATAAAAAAGACTTGGTTCAATTTTAATTTTTTAATTTTTATCGTGTTTTCCAAATTTCATCTAAAGAACTAAAAAATCAACTTCAGACTTTGGGCTTTTAACTTTGATCTTTGTATGTCCGAGGCGAGACTCCTCTTCGCTCCGACCCAGAGTCTGGGCGCTCGCGCATGCTCACGCCTTTCGAGTCTCGTCTAAATAAGATTAAAAAAAATAACTTTGAATTTTTGACTTTGAACTTTGAACTCTTGTGTGCCCGAGGCGAGACTCGAACTCGCACGGCTTTAAGGCCGAGGGATTTTAAGTCCCTTGTGTCTACCGATTCCACCACCCGGGCAAATTTCACTTTTGAGGTCGCGCCCGGAATTGAACCGGGGTAAAAGGTTTTGCAGACCTGTGCCTAACCACTCGGCCACGCGACCTTATATTAAAATAATTTTATTTTCTTGGATATTTTTCCCTTTGCCTGACTCCGCCGAAGGCTGACTAATTCGCGCAACTGATTGCAAAGCTCTTAGGTACTCATCGAGCGCTCAGCCATCGGATCATGTAAAGCAACAAGCCAATATTAACAAAGCCGACTACTTTGGTCAATTAATATTTATTTTAGCAATCTGCCTTGGGAATGATTATTTTCCTTAATTTTACTATCTTTTTCCTTATCTATAAGCTCAAAAATTTTTGGAATTCTCTTAAAATCTTTTATTAAAATCTCCCGCATAGACCCGTTATAAAGAGCAGCGGCCGGATGATAAAGGGCAAAAAAGACCTGCTTGCCCAGACCGGGGAAGTCTCTGCGCAGAGCTTTTCCATGGACTTCGGATATTTTTTGTCCAGGCAGGAATTTCTCCAGCGAATGTTTTCCCAATGTCACTATCAGATCCGGCTTGATCAAATCTATCTGTTTTTCCAGCCACGGCCAGCAGGCTTCTTTTTCTTCATCAAGAGGATCTCGATTCTGCGGAGGCCGGCACTTGACCGTATTGGCGATGTAAACATCTTCCCTTTTTAAATTTATGATTTCCAGCATCTCATCCAGAAATTTCCCAGCCGCTCCCACAAAAGGTCTGCCTAATTGATCCTCCTTTGCTCCTGGACCCTCACCGATAAAGACAATTCGAGCATCTGCGCTCCCCTCTCCCGGAACAACCTGGTTGCAACCCTTTCTGAGGGCGCATTTGGAACAAGCTATCATTTCTTCATTCAGTTTTTCCATTTCCTTTTTTTTATCAGCCATATCTTATTATAATTACCTCAAATCATTTATCCTGATCAGCTCAAAATTGTCATTTTCCGTATCCCAAACTGCGAAAGTCGGCGGATATATTTCATTGGCGACATTTCCGGGATTTAATAATGTACATTTTCTTATCAGTCCTTGATCCGCCGAAGTTTTAACGGGGGCGACCCACGGCTTATGAGTATGGCCATGAAAAACAAATTCATATTCTCCGGATTTACAAAGCTCCCTTGCTTTATCAGGATAATGGACAAATGCAACCTTTTTATCATCGAAATTAGCCTCTCCATAATCTTTAAATATTTTGACATTTTTATATCGGGCATCCGATGTTCCTGGGGACGCAGTACGTCTCCCATGGACATTGCCCAAAATCTGACCTGATTCCATATTTCCAAAAGTATAATAAATTTCCCCGGAAAAATTATCGCACAAAAAATCCAGGGTTTCTTGAGATGCCAAATCTCCACAACAGATCATTTCTTTTATTTTTTTATCCGCGCAATGATCCAAAACCTTCTTCAAATTAGTCGTGTTATTGTGGACATCGGAAATAATAATCACTCTCATAATTAAATGGGCTTATCTTTATATATTGATATGAACGATCCCGCAAACAGCTGGATGCAAACCGGATCAACAATTGCAAAGATCATCCTTGCAAACGGAAAGACTTTAATTTCTCTATATCTTCTTTGACCTTATCGTGTCGGGTTTCTAAAATCATATCGACATTATTTTTCTCTGCAAATCTAACAATCTTGGAAAAAGACTTGGCGCCGATAAGACCTTCTCCGATATGGGCATGCCGATCCTTTTGGGATCCGCATTCGGCCAAAGAATCGTTGGCATGGAACAATTTTATCTTATTGAGCCCCAATTCTTTGTCTATTCTCTCAATATTTTTTTTAAAGTCGGTCCAATCATATCCTGAAGCGAAAGAATGCTGGGTATCCAGGCATATTCCGGCAATTGTCCTGTCGCCCACTCCATCGATTATTTCTTTAAGTTCTTTCAAATCATCGCCAATTATAGCGCCGGCGCCGGCGCTGTTTTCCAATAATAATTTGCAAGAACCTTCATACCCTTCTAGAGTTTTTTTGAGCATTTCAATAGTTTTATCGACAGCTTCTTTTTCGCCCAATTCCTTGGCGGTTCCCAGATGAGTCATCGCATATTTTGCGCCGATCAGCGACCCTCTTTCCAATTCATCGCGAACGACTGAAACCGACCCATAGCGTATGCGGTTATTTGCCGAAGCGAAATTTATATAATAAGGAGTATGTATATAAACTTCCTTAATTTTAAATTTTGAATTTAAAATTTTAAATTCCTTACAGATTTTATCTGTAAGGTTAGGGGCTTTTCCTCCTTGCGGAGATCGGGTAAAGATCTGCATCGCTTCACAGCCCAAATCCGACGCTCTTTGCGGAGCGTTTTCGATACCTCCGGCGATAGAAACATGGCAACCGATATGCATACTGTTATAATTGTTAAAAATGTTATAACTGTTCCAGTTGTTTCTGTAAAGAATAAATACCTCTTAATATTATAACAACTTCAACAATTATAACAATTGGAACAATTTTAACACTTAAAATATTTCCCATCCGTCCGCCGTCTCCTTTATTTTTCCTTTTACCTCGAATCCGCTAGCCAGCTTATGCCCGCCTCCGCCGAATTGATGGGCGATTTCAGAAACATCCACCCCTTTGTATTTTTCGCTGCGAAGGCTTCCTTTTATTTTTCCTCCGTCTCTCTCTGAGAGAACCAAGGAAAAAGAAGTCTCCGGAACGGTATTTAAGATGGAAGAAATTTCCGCGATATCTTCATATGAAGCATTGCAATCTTCTAGGTCTTTTTTGGTTATAGCCGTCGCTATCATCTTGGTCTTGGGATTTATTTTTGCTTTTTCTAAGGCTCTGCCCCAGATTTTCAGAGTGGAGATCTTGTTGTTCGAGGAAACGGTCTTGAATATCTTTGAAACCAAAGCGCCCCTATTGAGAAGCTCGGCGGCGGCATGCATCACTTTGGGACTGGTATTGGAATGCTGGAGATTGCCCGTATCCGCCAGAATTCCCATAAGAAGCAGAGTGGCGATCCGGCTTCCGATCCTTATCTTAAAAAATTCGAAATAATCAAAAACGATCTCTGAAGCCGAGGAGTACTCCGGATCGATTATTTCTACATCTCCCTTGATGGAAATATCTGGATGATGGTCTAAAAGCACGACTGCCTGTTTTTTTAAAAGCTTATCCTTTATCTTATCGAAGCCTCTCTCCACGCTATCAATGGCAAAGATTGAATCATAGGAATGGAGATCTACATCTTCAGGATGTTTGAATTCATAATTGATGACTCCTTTCAAATACTCCGGGACTTTGTCAAAACAAGCCACATCAGCCTCTTTTCCCAGTTCTTTTATATGATAATAGAGAGCCAGATTGGCGCTAGCCGTATCGCTATCCGGACCGCTATGCGCAAAAAGAAGAATTCTTTTTGAATTCTTTATGATATATCTGATACTTTTAAATTCTTTGGCGAAGTCCATATCTTCGATAAAACAAAAAAACATTAAAGCGATAAAACATCTAGGTCTTCTTCCTCCTATTTGTTTTTATGTCCTAGTGCTCCAATGCTTTATTGGTTTTTTATTTCCCTCAAGATTTTTTCTATTTCATCAGCTTCCGCTTCGGTTTTGTCCAGCCTAAAGATTATTTTGGGCAAAATTTTCATATTGAGTCTCTTGTTGAGAATTCTCTGGATATTTCCCTTTTCATTTTCAAGCGCAACCATGGCATAATTACCCTCTTTTTCTGGAAAAACGCTGACGAATATATGAGTGTAGCGCAAATCCCTAGTGGTGTCAACTTTGGCTATAGTCAAAAAAACTCCCAGCTTTATATCAAGCTCACGAGTGATAATTTCGCCTATTTGTTCCCTGATAAGGGAATTTATTTTTTGTATTCGAAAAGACACGCTCACAAATTCAAAGTTCAAAATGCAAAGTGCAAAATTGATTTTTGAGTAATAATTTTTTAAAGCGAATTACAAATATGAAATCTCAAAAAAATATGAAGACAGACAGAACAGCTTTCAGTTTTTTAAACAGTGCTAATAATTTCCTAAATATCAAATGGAGCTAACGAAGCTGATCTACAGTTTCCTTCTTTCCTCCTTCTCTTCATAAAATTGGAAGATGTCGCCTTCCTCAATTTTCACTTTTCCTTCAAAAGTTATCCCGCATTCGTTTCCGGCTTTGACTTCATCAGCCGGCTTTTTATTTTGCTGAAGATTGGAAACTTCTCCTTTGCCGATAATTTCCTTTTCCCTCTTTACTTCCACCAGGGCTTTTTTGACAGCTACCCCGTCGATAACGCGTCCGCCGACAATCATATCCTTTTTTCCATGCTTGAATATGGCTAGAACTTTCAAGCGCCCCAGATCGGTTCTTACGATTTCCGGAGGAAGCAGATCGGCCATGCTGCTTTTTATTTCTTCCACCAATTCATAAATGACATTAAAAATTTTTACAGTCACGCCTTCTTTTTCCGCCAATCTCTTGGCCACCGTGGTGGCTGTTACGCTGAATCCGACTATCATCGCGCCGGAATCCGCCGCCAATTTGACATCCGATTCGGTGATGTTTCCCACTCCGACATTCACGTATTCCCAGGCCACTTCTTCAGACTTGATGGTAGAGAGTATCTGATCAATAGCTTCCAAAGATCCCTGGACATCGGCCTTTACTATTATGTATAATTTCTTTATATGCTCATCATCGATGTTCTTCAAAAGATCTTTCTTGCTCTTTATGGCGCTCTTTCCGCTCAGCCCGAACGGCTCCCCTTTCTTTATTTTTGAAAAAGCTTTCTTTCCCGCTACTTGGACCACATCATTGGCTCTGGAAGTTTTATCCAGTCCCATTATGACCACCGGGGTCGAAGGGCCGGCAAAGTCGATCTGTTTCCCTAAAAAATTTTCCATCCTTTTGATCCTTCCGAAAGCCGTGCCGGTAACTATGTCATGACCAACTTTAAAAGTTCCAGTTTTTACCAAAACGGTGGAAACCGGACCTTTCTTTGGGTCGAGATTAGATTCCAGCACTACTCCCAGCCCTTCTCTTTTTTCGTCGGCCTTAAGCTCCAAAACTTCAGAAACCAGAAGGATGCTATCCAAAAGATCATCGATTCCGATATTGCTTTTGGCGCTTATCTCATTGGCGATAACATCTCCGCCCCATTCCTCGACCGTAATCTCATGCTCAGCCAATTCTTGCTTGACTCTTTGCGGATTGGCTTCCGGCTTATCAATCTTGTTTATGGCAACGATTGTCGGAATTTTTTTCTCCTTTAGATAAGTTATGACTTCTTTGGTCTGCGGACGCACTCCGTCATCAGCCGCCACGACCAGAATAGCCACGTCAGCAATGCTCACTCCGCGCTCTCTCATCGCCGAAAAAGCTTCGTGCCCGGGAGTATCGATAAAAGTAACCAGTTTCCCTTTTTTCTTCACTTGGTAAGCGCTGATGTGCTGGGTGATTCCCCCCACTTCCTGGGAAGCCACGTTGCCCTTCCGGATCGTATCAAGCAGAGTAGTTTTGCCGTGATCGACGTGTCCCAAAATAGTCACTATCGGAGGACGCGGAGAAAGCTTTTCTTTCGAATCTTGCTCTTTCTTGCAGATATCGATGAGCCTCTCAAGAGTGATCGCTTCCCCTTCATGGACTTCCATATCTTCTTTCGCTTCGAATCCCAGATCTTCCGCAATGATGCTGGCAGTTTCAAAATCAATCTCTTCATTGATGGTCGCCATTATCCCGTTTTTCATCAGCTCGGTAATGACATTGGAAACAGGCAATTCCAAAACCTCCGCGAACTTTTTGACAGTCACCGGATTGGGCAATTTGACTATTTTTTTATCCTCGGTCGTTTTTTCTTCAACCATGGCAATGATTTAATACAAAATAAAATCCATAATAAATGGCTTAAATTCAGCGGATTCAATGCTTTTTAATACATTTAACTTAACATTTATTTTTTCTTATGTAAAGAAGAATAAAAATCAAATGTTAGTTTTCCCCTTATATAGGGCCAAGGCATGCCTTGGCCCTATATCTTATGTTTATCGCTATATGTTACGCGTTTTGCGCTATGCGAATCTATTTGACAAAACACCAAAAATATGCTATCATTATATGTTGCTAGTATTTTGGGATATTTGTGCCAAAATCAGGCAATAGAGGCGATAACGAGCCTCAAAAGGGCTCTTTGACAAACGGATATAAATTTCTTATCAATATTAGGAGGGAGAAAAATGACTACGACAATGTATGTTTTTTTGGGATCTTTGGTTCTCTTCATCTTGGCGATTTTAAGATCTATCATCTTCAAGGTTCCTGATGTTTATATCGGGATACCTTCTTCTCTTTTTTCAGGAAGAATAAAAAAGAATGAAGAGAAAAAAAAGATGGAAGACGAAAAATCGAAACTATTAAAAGAAAAGGACACGAAGAAAGAAAAGGAAAAAATAGAGGAAATTAATAGGCAGATAAAAGAACTCGATAAGAGTCTCGAAAAACATGCCTACTCCGTACCAATACGTATTCCCTATAAAGAGGGAATACAATTTAAGTACCCCTGGTGGGGCATAAAAATGGAGCCGAGGGAAATAAGAACAAGGCCGATAAACAGAACATTTCCGGTCGGCAAGGGCGGAACAGTAATTGTCAAGGGCATCATCCAATATCGTATATCGGATGTTGCAGCATACAGATATCTCGAAGTGGATGAAAAAGGTGTAAATGATGGGCTCGACAGTGAAGTCGAGGGGTTAATCCGTTCTCATCTCATTGGCAAAGATGTAGATGCTGCTATTGAGGAGAAGGATGCTATGTCGACTGAGCTGGAGGGAGTGTTCCTTACGACAAGAATAAGGAAATTAAACAAAAGGGGAACTTGCCAAAGAACTCTGGGAGGCAGGTTGATTTCCTATGCCGAGCATTCTTATGGGATTGAAATTATCAAGGCAAAAATTGATACGATTGATCCCGACGAGGAGCTCAAAAAATCCAGGGATGAAAAACAGAAAGAGCGGTATGAAAGAGAAAGTCAGAGTATCGAGATGGATCATCTCCTGGAAAAAGTGAAATTGCTCAAGTCTGAACTGCCGGGCATATCCGATAAAGAAGCCTGGGAATCCATCCAAGTCTGGCAAAAACAGACTACTAAAACTGTCAATATCAATAAGATAGAGATAGACGGGGGAACCGACACCTTAGTAGGCATCGCTGCCGGCATTATGGCAAAAATGGGAGGAGGTTCAAAATGAAAAAATTGCTTGCACCTCTCGCCATCATAGTTATATTTTCGGTGGCTCTGGCAACTTTTTTCTGGGGGTTGGATGGCTTCATCTATTCTATCTCCGCATTACTTATTGCTTCCGCAGTATTTTTTATTTATGCGGGAGGAATTAGCGGGAAAATAGCTCCTCCAAGCACGCCTCCGCCGGCAGGAACAGGAGCTCCTGCTCCAAACACCCAGTCTAAAAACTGGCTAGGAACGCTTGCTGTGGTTTTCCTGATAATTTTTTTAGGTTATCAGGCAAGCGAGTATTATGAGAAAAATGTTTCCGAGAAATCCGAGACTCAGGAAAAAAACCTACCAGGTCAGTTAAAATGGGAATTGGTGGGAGAATTTCCGGTTCCCCTCTCCGGCAACACATTCAACAGCCGTGGGCCGGGAGCTCACGGAGCACGGATGAATACCGGAGAAGTGTACCTTTGCTCATTGGAGCAGGGGTACAAGTATCGATTCACCCTTTCGGGTGAATACGATATATTCGGGAATCACAGCTGGGCAAGACTCAGCTGGAGAGGAGGACAGAGCGGGCAAGGATTTCGACCCCCCTTTCGCGCTCTAAATCGGGGAGCACTAGCTCTCCGGATCGGATCAACTGAGGGTCTCCACCCCCAGACCGGCAACTCGTTCGAATATTTGGTTGCCTCTGGAAAGGAAGACATTTTCGCGGAAATTAACATAAACCGCGAACTCGTGGTTTATTACAACCCCGCCAAAAATACGGGACAGGCGGGCGGGAAGCTCAGAAATTCAACCCTCTCGGTAAAAATCGAGAGGATGCCCCTTTAGGAGGAAGGGGCAAAATTGACGGGCAGACACTGATTACAGTGTTCTGCCCGTTTTTATTTTTGTAAATAAAAAACCCATAAAAATATATGGGCTTATTTTTTATCTGCAATATCAAAAAATTACGCTAACCGAAAAAACTGGCAATCTGCCTTACTATGACTATCGCGCCGAGAGCGACCGCGATTCCCACTATCGACCACTTGGTCATATTTTTGGCCGTCTTGATCCTGTCATCGTCTCCGGCCGCGGTAGAATAAGATATCCCGGCAATCACCAACATAATGATGGCGATGACTCCCACCACGCCGAGAAGGAAATTGAGGACATTAAGAGCTATTTGAGATAGCGTCAATGAATCTTCCAATGCTCTCTGGCATTCATCCATAGCCTCTCCTTCGAGCCCGGCACACTGGACATTCGGATCGGTGCTGGCTCCCATGACATTATAAATTTCTTTGAGGAAAGAAGGCGCCGCCAAACCGATTGCTAATCCTATGGTCGCTCCGAGGATCGCTCTTTTTCCCATCGTCATCACCCTTTCGTTTCCCGATGAAACGATATATATGATCGCTCCGATAACGATAAAGACCAGGGACAAAACAACGATTATCGCCCTCAGAGTGTTTAAAACGGACATCAAAAATCCTTCTACCGTGTCGTATTCCAAAGGATTAGTAAAGCACACTTCTCCGGGATTTGTGGGATCACACTGCGCAAAAGAAGGCTCCGCGAAATATGAAAAAGCAAAAACCGTTATCACTGTCGTCAAAAATATTTTTATAAATTTAGACATATTTTTTTAAATAAGAAATGGCGCATCCCCGCTAAGCAAAGCATCGACCGCTTGAAGGATGACGAATCCCATCAGGGCGACAATTACTCCTACGATTGACCATTTCATTGCGTTTTTAGCCGTCTTGATCCTGTCATCATCCCCGGCCGAAGTCATATACATTATTCCGGCAATCACAAAACCTATTATGGCGATAAAACCCAGTATGCCCAAAAGCCACATCATAAAATTTATAATTACTATAGCCAAGGGGTCGTCTCCCTCAGGACTCGGAAGTCCGGTTTGAGTAGGAATGCAAACTCCTGTGCTGTTGTCCCAATTCTGCTCATCGGGGCAAGTCACTTGGGCAGAAACACTAAGACAAAAAGCTGAACAAAAAACGGCCAGTATAAAAACTATTATTATGCTGTTAATATTTTTTATCATAATAAGTGTAAAGAAACATCAAATTTAAAAACACAAAAATCTTGCTATTTAATCTTTTAGAAAAATACATCTGTTCCTCCGAGCATACTGTCTACTGCCTGTATTATTACAAATCCCATAAGAGCCACAACTATTCCGACAATTGACCATGTCATTGCTTTTTTGGCTTTTGAAATTTTTTCATCATCTCCGGCAGAAGTCAAATAAATGATTCCCGCAATCGCGAAACCGACTATTCCTACAAATCCAACTATTCCCAAAATCCACATCATTACACTTTCGACTATATCATATATCGTCCCCTCGGGAAGACCATAAACTCGATATTCGTTTACATCCCACTGTCCGAATGCAACAAAAGGAAAAAGTGCAAAAATAGCCAATAATACATTTTTTATTTTTTTCATTTTAATTTTTTAAAAAATTATTGAAAAATAAATTTTTTTTGTCTAAGGTTAAAAAAGGAGGACTCTACCGGAAAGAAAAACGAACACCGACCCATATCCTCAAGTCCTCCTTCTAAATATAAAACCATTAGAAAGTGGAGGTCTGAGCGCCGAGCATCCTGTCAGCAGCCTGGATGATAACCACTCCCAGAAGCGCAACGATTACTCCCACGATAGACCATGTCATAGCTCTCTTAGCTGTCGAAATCCTGTCCTCGTCTCCGGCTGCGGTCAGATATAATATACCGGCAATAGCAAACCCGATAACTCCGATAAATCCGACTACGCCCAATATCCATATCATAATATTTCTGATAATATCATATATTGATCCTTCAGGCAGGGTAGTTCCGGCAGGCGGATCGTAAGCCAGCGCCAAAGCCGGAACGGACATCCCCAGCGCCATGGCTGAATATGCTATTTTTTTGATTTTTGTTTTCATGATCCCACCTCCCTTCTTTTTAATTTTTATTTCTATTTTTTTATATCAGTTCAAAACAGCGGAAATCTGCCTTATTATCAAGAATGCTCCCAGCCCTACAATCGCTCCGACTATCGAGTAAAACATGGCCTTTTTGGCGACTCTTATCATGTCTTCATTTCCTCCGGAAATGAAATAGAGTATTCCGGAAATCACTAAGCTGATTATAACAATAATTCCGAATATCCGCAATAAGAATTGCAAGAAATTAAGTCCCAGTTCCGCCAGGCTTGGAGCTTCGCTAATGACTTGAGCTCGGGCGATTTCGATTAGTTTCATTTAATTTTCATATTTATTGCTAAGGGCAATTTATTGTCTCGTCTTCTGTCGCGCATGTCCAACTACTGGCGCTACAATTTTCCGGCGTTCCGCTGAAACACTGGCAATTCAGCGTACTGCAACTTGCAACAGTATAGTCACATGTAATTGAAAATCCTGTATCAGAAACGCACGTCCAGCTACTGACAAACCCGCTTCCGCCCATATTTTCTGGACTAGAATTTACGCACTCGTATTGCCCTCCGCCGCAAGCAATGGCCTCAAGAGATCCTTGCGTCCCTCCTTCACAATTAAAATCATTCCAACTGGAAACTCCTATCCCCAGATCCCCTCTTGTTGCCAGAAGCCACATAGTAGTATTGACGATGAGCCAGGCTCCCAGGACTATCGCCACGCCGTAGAGAGACTGCTTGATGAAATTTTTGGCCGTCTCCATCGTCTCTTCGTTTCCGGCCGAA
>Ga0172382_10009780_pt1 | contig 12999 bp, 15 predicted proteins | sample Leawel138RmetaG_FD_122245 | JGI IMG/M metagenome (GOLD analysis project Ga0172382, IMG submission 122245) | Leachate microbial communities from a municipal landfill in Southern Ontario, Canada - Leachate well 138R metaG | ecosystem: Engineered > Solid waste > Landfill > Unclassified | place...
CTGGAATCTTCCTGAATTCTTAATTGTTCATTAAGTGCGGCATTTATTTTCAATTGAGTCTCTAATTCTTCTTTTAACCAAGCAAGTCTTTTTTCTTCTGCCTTTTGATGGCTTGCAAAAATTGCTGAAATTGCGGAATAAGCAGCTTGAATTATTGTAAGAATTATTGAAGCCTTTTCGATGGTCTTCATTTCTTTTGCAGCAGAACTTGACAATACCTTGATAGAGCTTATCATGGTAATAACTCCGGTAGTCATGTTTGTTGCCGCTTTCATTACATCTTCGGTAGCTTCATCAAAATTGAAGCTCTCAATGACTTCATAAACCTGCTGTTCTACACTTTTAAGGTCTTTATTAAGTTTAGTAAGCGCATCTCCAACATTTCCGTTTCCTTCTAATGCATCTGAAAGGTTTGAAAAGTCTTTAGCAAGCATTTCAAAAGGATTCTTTTTCTCATAGAGATCAACAAGTTCTTTATACTTTTTTATCAAAGAATTATAAGCCTCTGCGGAAATTTTACTATCTTTTGTAATTTCTTCACCGTTTGCACCAAATGCTTTTTCTGTAATTAAATACCCTTTCTCCCCTTTTATATCTATTTCAGAAGCACTATCAATCATTTTCTTTGTTTCCTGTGCAAGATCTTTTAATGTAGTATATCCATAATCAGAAAGATCAGAAAACGCTTTTTGATAATACTTGGACATCTTTAGAGAGTTATTCAAATGGACAAGATCCAATTCAGCAGCCCTATTTTCTTCAAGTTTTGTAAATTGTTCGATAGACGCTCCGTGTAATGTAAGATTAGCTGACCATTTATTGTACTTATCATTTATAGCATCTTCTTCCTTTTTAGTTTGTGAAAGAAATGCTTCTTCCGATTCAGCCATAATAGCCCTGATCTGTTTTTGGGAATCAGATTCAATTCTTACATTAGTAGCTGATCTAACTTTCGCAGCATCTTCTACCTGTTGGTTATATTGTTCAAGATCTATTCCTGAAAGTTCAGTAACTTTCGTTCCGGCTTCTTCACTTAAAAGTTTTAATCTCTTATTTTTAAATTCTTCTGCATCTGCTAATGATTTTTTATATTCATTTTCTGCAATAGCAAGTTTTTGATCTTTTGTTTTTTCTTCTGTATCTAAAAGATCATCATTAAACTTTAACGCATTGTATAAAATGAAATTAGTCCTATCTTCTTCTAACTTTTTACTTGCTTTTTCTGCCTTTGTTTCAACATCAGCTTTTGTTTTTGACCATTGTTCAAGTTGCTTTACGGCTTTATCTCTAATTACTTTTTGCTTATTAAATTCAACAGAATCAGGAGTTAATTCATCCATTGCAGCCTGCGCATCATCTTTTATCTTTGTCCAATACGCCTTATTCTTTACAATATCAGAGGTTCTGAAAGTAGCTAAAATATTTTCTTCTTTTTTTATTCTTTTACTTAAATCATCAAGGGTTAATCCGCCAGATGCAATGGTAACAAGATTAGGCACTGTTTTTCCTTTCTCTATTGTCTATGAATTTTCAAGAGCTTTTTTTTCTATTTTGAGATTTTCAAGAACTTTTTTGTGATATTCCTCCTGCTCTGATTTAGGTAAAGAAAGTAATCTTGTTTCAGATTCGTTCTTTTTTACCTTATCAAGTTCCGAACTGTAAGCAATAAGACCTGATTTAGCAATTAAAAGATCATTATTAAGTTTTATTAATTGAGAAGTAAGTATTTGAGAATTTCCGCCTTCCTTTATTTTTTTATTAACTTCATCAATTTGATTTCCTAATTTTACTACTAATGCAAGTTGTTTGTTATAGTTTGCCTGCGGTAACTCTTTTGATACAGCAATATTAAATTCCTCCATAACAGATTTCCATTGCTCCGCTGTCATGGATTGTATTTCCTCAATAGAGTATTTCTTAAAAAAGTCGTATTTTTTAATCAGTTCATTAAATGCTTCTACCTGTTCATAAACCGAAGAGGTTTGATTTCTGATTACATTAGTAAGTTCATTACCATCATCAACTACTCTTTTTCTTTCCTCGTTAGTTTTTTTAATAGTTTCCTGTAAAGTCTTTTCTGCTTTTTCTGCTTGTGTTTCTGCGGTGATTATCTTGTAAACAGCAAAAGTAGCAGCAGTAAGAACAGATACCCAAATAAGATAAGGATTTGCAGCAATAACTGCATTATATTTAGCAGCAATAACCGCACCCCTTGCTTTTGCAATAGTCAAAATATTAAGAGAGGCTGTATTTGCTGCCTGCGCTCCGGTATTAAGATTTGTTGATATTGTACTTGCTCTATTAGCAGCAATCCTTTCTTTTTCCTGTAAAATTTCTAATTTTCCAGCTAATATTCCCTTTTGAGTTTCTAAAGTTTCTAATTTTTTTGCAGTGGTTTTAACTTTTCTTGTTGCTGCGTTAATGACTGATTGTTTAGTATCTTCTGATAATAAAGCAAGTTCCGCTATTGCAGCATCATTTTTTATTTTTGTAGCAACAATATCAGCATTTTTAGTAGCAATAACAGCTTCCCTTTTTACTATTTCTTTACCCAGCGAAGCCGATAAAGCAGTTTGCTTTGCAAGCTCTGCGGTTAATTCAGCCTTAGAAGCAAGTGTATAAGCAGCAGTGCCTTCAATAAGTTTTTTCTTTGAAAGAATTTCGGCTTGTTCAAGTGTGAGTATTTGATTAATTACTTTACCTTCCTCAATAAGCTGCGTTGTTCTTGTTGCTATTTGAAGGGAATTTACAGTAAATAAAGCAGCTTTATATGCACCATAAGCAACTACTAAGTCTTGAATTATATTTATTACTTCTTTATAGTTTGCCATCAGGGTACCAATACCCCCTATGGTATCATAGATAAACCCTGAATTTGCAGTTCCTATATCATTCATCATTACCTGCCATTTATCCACAAGGTTAGATATTTGACCTGTAATAGACTTATTTTGTTTATCCATCAGGTTAAAGAACTTTCCACCTTCACCTGACATTGTCTGGAAAGCTTGTTCGACTTCTTTAGCACCTATCCTTCCTGCGGAAACCATTCCGGTAATCTCTTCGGTAGTCTTTCCGAGATTTTTAGCAAGTTCAGCAACCAAAGGAACTCCTGCCATGGCGAAGTCTCTGATTTCTCTCTGTTGTAATTTTCCTAATGTAAGAACCTGACCGTAATTTATTGCTATCCTTGAAAGTGGAACGGAAACACCGGCTGCGACATCTCCTAAGTTCTTTATAGTTCCCATTACCTTTTCAAACGAAACACCCATTGCCATTAATTGCTTGGCGTTTGTGGTAACATCCATAAGAGTAAAAGGAGTCTTTTGTGCTAAAGCAATGGATTCAGACATAATCTGATCAGCCTTTACCTTTGAGTCAAGCATAGTCTCAAAAGCTATACTTAACTGTTGAAACTGTCCTGTAACTTCTACTATTTGTTTCCCTAAATTTATTGTCTGAAAAATACCTACATAAGCAGTTAATCTTATTGCAGCTCTTTGAAATTGTGTTTCAATGTTATTACCAAAATTAGTAACAGAATCAACAAAAGAACCTACCTTTTGAGTAGATTTTGCGATTGCAGCGTCTAATTGAGAATTATCAAGGGTTGAATAAAATTTTATGTCTGCCATTTAGTAGTATTTTGAAAGATATTTATCCGCTTCTTCACGGCTTGATATAACTTTTTTCTTTGTTGAACTCCAATAAGGAAAGTCCGCACTCTCTATCTGCGTTACTATCCATGGCCTTTTCATTATTTCCTTATCTGTCAGATTAAGCTTTACCCTCATCATGGCAATGTTTCCTAACAGACAATTACCACCTATCATTCCGCCTTCGGTTTGAGTAGGTTCATCTTCCCTACCGATGCCGTAATAGTCAAAAAAAAAGTGGGATCAGAGTTTTTAAGATAAATTGACCATAATGTTTTTATTTCCTCTGTTGAAAGTTTCATCAGTAACTTATAAACAAAAAATGTAAAAAATGAACCCGTTGAAACTGCCAAAACCTTACAGAAATATTTTAAATTTTCAGAATTATCCATCATGGCAACAAGCCCACTTTGCCCCTCATCTTTTATTTCTTTTACGTGAGAAAGTATTCCACTGATTCTTATTATTTTTTTACATGACACGGGTTTTATGCTTAGATTAAATGACATTCCCAAATGCTTTATAGTAAAGCAATCTTGTTCAGTTACTTTTCCAAGTATTAAACGGGCAAATTTCTTTTCAGTATTATACATATATGTTATAGCTTTAAAAGAAAGCCCCCCGAAGGGGGCTGTTCATTATACAGGTCTTATTGCATAAGGTGCAGTACCATCAGCACAAATAAGCGGTTTTGCCATCAATTCCATAGAGGCAAGCTTATCACGGCCTCCAAGTCCCAAGAACCTGACTTTGCAAGCAGCGTTATAAAAGTCAACAATATGACCGGAGTCTGTTTCAAACTCCAATGCTTTTCGGATAGTTTGCCATCCGGTAGAAGGTGTAAACCCGGAAGCATCACCTACGCCACCTTTAAAAATAGCAAGAGTTGAGTATTGAATGTCGTTAAATCGTGCAACTGCGCTCCAAGTACCTGCCTCTGAAGGGATGGACTCAATAGGATACGGAGACTGATCTACGAAAAAATCGTTATCAGTAGCCTCAGATTCCTCAATAACAACAGAACCTTTTTCTGTTTTAGGAAGTAAAGTAAGACCCGTTGCGGAAGGCATTGTTGCCGTACCTGTAGGAGTACCAAACTTTACAGATTTCAATGAATAAATGTGATTTTCAGCCATAGCTTTAATTATTAATGTATTTAAAAGAAAATTTTAAGTTTGAATAATGTTCCCCAAGATTTTCTTCGGGAATAGTTTCCTGACCTTCAAAGTCAATCAGGTAATTAGTAGAAGTAACTTTTTCAAGGATCGTAAGAACAGCCAATGATCCGGCATCTATCTTTACCAAGTCAGGAACAAGACCTACTCCGGTTCCACCGTTAATGTCCTTAACATGGTAATTAACATTTACACGGCATTTTTGCATTACATTAGCATCAACCGGTAGAGCGTTTATTACTACATATTCCAAAGGACTTGCAAGTGTCGGCTTATTATTTTTGTACTTAGGAACAGTAATTGATCCTAACAAACCGTAAACAATACTTACAATAGCATCCGATGTTTTATAGTTTACCATGTCTTTTTTTATAAGTTACTTCCAAATTGAAAAGAACCGCTTCGCCCTGATTTGTTAAAACGTTATACCCTTTCGATTCAACGTGTGAAGCATAATTTTTACCAGCAATACCAACAAACGTAAACCCTTTACTGACGATATGGTTTCCTTCCATTATTAATCTTCTGTTCTCTTCTGCGTTACCATTTTCGTCATACCAAACCAGTTGTCCATCTTTAAAAATATAAGCAGCGATGGATTCCCTTAATTCAAAGGATCTGTTGTTGTAAAACCCAAGATCATGACCTTCTAATTGTTCTCTTGCATCTTTAAGAAATAACATAGCCTCTTCTTTCATGTCTTCAAGAATCTCCATATACTCAATTTCTTGAATAGCTCTTAACTCTCTTAGGGCAGAAGTCTGATTAAATGTTGACCTTATAGCCATAGTCTTGAATTTAGCTGACCATTAAAAGAATTTTTTACATTTCCTGAAAAAATACTACCACACATTTTTGTTAGAACGTAGGATGCCTCCGCTGAGTTTTCCATATAAGTAATTAAACTGCCAACAGTAATCGCCTCTCCTTTTTCTGTTGTTATGTAGTCCCCGTCTTGTGTAGTTATTAAGACATCAACAACGCCTTCTAACGGTGCATAACATAATAGTTTATAATCTAAAAGAATCCCGTCATTACCGGCAATCCTTCTTGCAGCAGAATTAGCCTCAGCCCTACACAAAAAGGTATAATCCACTTTATGACCTGCAACCCAATTTCCATTTGAATCTTGTGTTGCCTGAGTTGGAATCGTTATAACAATAGTATCAGGATATTGAGTAATCATTTATTTACCATTTTTGAACAAACTTTGCAGTAGGTTTCTTTTCGTAAGGATTCCTCACTCCGTACCTTGCATATATGCCGTTTGCAGCACTTCTTACCGCCTCTTTATTGGAAAGAGAAATCGAAAATCCCCCTTCTGTTATTGCAGGAGTTGTAATAAGAGTGTACATAAGGTCTGCCTGTGCAAGTTCCAAAGAACGAAAATCAGAATAAACATCTGTTGATATTAACCCCCTGCCTAACAAAGCCGTGATATAAGAATTGTCAGGCAAAGGGTAGTTTAATTTAGCTTTTATCGCATCTAAATTTGTCATTACGCCCAAGTAGAAGTATTTGCGATATACAAAGAATAACAGCGATCTACGTTAGTCCATGAAGGGAACACATTACATTCTCCTTTAGTGGTTACGGAAATAGGATCAAATCCCTCTTTGACAGAAACAAGAACATTACCCCTCTTTGCCTGTAATACTCCGGCAGGTTTAATTAATTCTTCTGCAATAGGGCCATTGTGCATACTCCCACAAGAAAATCCTACCCCGTTACTCGGAATGAAAAGAACATGATTTGTGTCCCAAGGATTAGAATAAGTAATAACTCCGGATTTATCTTCTATGCCAACAGAAGTATTAATCAAAGAAATAGTTGGCAATCCAAGAGCAGAGAGGACAGCATTTGCAGATTCAATGCCAATAGATCCTAAAATTAAAGACTGACCTACAATCATCGACTTGCAGGCGGTCTGAAATTCAGTACTTCCTGTAATAAGATCAAAAGCATCTGCGTTCATTACGATACGTGAAAACGTATGTCCTTTTGCACGACCAGCCTTAACAACTGCTTTAATATCAGCAATAGGAGTCATCGAAGACGCATTTCCTGTGCTCCAAACAACAGCTACGGTTTTCTTATTTGCAGACGGCATACCGGAATCAATGACTTCCTCATTTACAATACCCAAAGGATTGTTTGTGGTTGTCAACTGATAAGTGGTCTTGGAAAGAAACGACAAAGCCATTTCTTCAATTTTTGCCTGACATGAATCAGAAACATATTCAATGTCATTAAAGTAATCATCAATAACAGCATTCTGTCCAAGAGTAACGGCAGTGGTTCTTTGAGCAATAATATCCTTTTCGTCCTTAGTTCTCTTTATCGCAATCTTAGGAATATCAAAATGTTGTTTTCTGATAGCCTTTCTTCCATGTTCAGGAGAGGATGCATTATAAGAAATTACAGAGGCAGCAATCCTGGAACCAACATCTCCGATCAGAGTGTAAGAGTCAAGGGTAGCAACATTCTTCAAAGGAAAAAACGATGGCCAGTAAAGCGCATTGTATTGTCTCTGAGTTAAGAAAGATTCTAACCCACTTTGGGTCAAACCTTCAATAAGAGTTGTTTTCATTATACAAGAGTAATTAAAGATTTAGTGCCTCTTAATGAAGTAGCATACAGAGACGGAATAGGATAAGTAAGAGCGACTTCACGAACAGAACCGATAGTTACAACAGCAACATCGGCATTTCCGTCAGCAAGATACACTTCATCTTTAGTAAGCCCGTTAGGACTTAAGTGCAGGGCGGTAGAAGTACCAGATACAGAACCTTCTGCATACTTTGTTCCTTCTGCATAAATAAGAGCTTCTGAAGTAGCAAGTACATCATAACCGGAAGCGGTAGTGGTGACACTTGAAATTTCAGAACTTGTAACCCCGTCATTCAGAAGTTCACCGGCAAAGAAATGGTGGTTTTTAGGAACCCGTATTGCTTGTTCGGTACTACCGGCAAGGGCGACAGTAGATTTACATACGGTGGCAGTCCTTGTGGATAAGTCAACGTACACGGGAGTTCCTGCGGGGAGATAGCGTTTATCTACATACGCTGTATGCGTAAGATAATCAAGATCTGCAACCGGCACAGACAAACCCCCTTTAATTTCATCTATGATACTATCAAAGATTACTTTTTTACCAGAGATTGTTTCGTTTGTTATTTGCATGATTAATTTTTAAAGTGGTTTACCCGGAATTACACTATCTGTTTTTCCGGCATTTCTTGCTTCTGCGACAGCTTTGCCATATGCTTCACCTTCCTTAGTCTCAACGTTAGGAGATTTTGGAATACTTACAATTACACCGCTTTCGATAAGCTCTTTTTTAAAACTGTTGTATTCTTCCTCAATAGAGGCAGAAAATGTGTCAAGTTCGTCTTCCTTCAAAGAAGAAAAATCACGCCCTTTGTAGTAAGATTCAGGAATACCTTTTCCTTTTAGTTTAGTAAAAAGTGACTCCCGAATAGTAGACTGTAACTTTTCCGTTTCAAGTCTTGTTAATTTTTCCTGCAACGGATTTAATTTTTCTGCAAGAACTTTTTCAAGTAATGCCCCAATAGATTCCTCCTCTTTAGGTGTTTCTTTAGTAATTTCTTTAGCAGGGTCTTTAGGAGGATTTTTCTTTAAATAATTTTCTAATGCCGTTTTACTGGCGTCTGTTGCTCTCCGATCCCCTTCTACCTGAAGAATTCTTGCGTTTTCCTTTAACAATGCCACGACCCCTTCATTAATAGTAGTCTGGATTGTTTGTTCGTCTAAAATGGTTTTGCTATAAAAATCAGCAATCCCAGATAGATAATTTTCTGCAACCCCCGGTAATTGGGTTTTGAGAAATAACAAAATTTTTTCTTTCATTTTTTTTTATTTTTTTTTAATTGAATAATAAATTATGCGAATATTGTACTTTTAATTTAAATATTATATACTTTTGCATAAGTTATGTTACAATGTGAAACATTAAAAATTATTAATATGGTGTATAGCGTGAATGAATACCGAAAACTGTTTAAATTTGGCGGTAAAATAAGGTCAGGGATGACCATTTTAAGAAAAATTAATAATAATATGCTTCCAAGTAACCACATACCAAGGAAAGTAAAAGGAAAATACGGGAAAGGAATGTGGGTTATTGAGGTTCGTGAATAATATATTATGAAAAAGAAAGAGGTTCCAAAAAAAGAAATTAAAAAAAAGGTTCCAAAAGAAGTTGTAATGGAACCCGAAGAAATAACAGAAACCGAAGAGGTCGATTATGACGAAAGTTATGATGAGATAATTCTTGGTGATACACCTAAGCCGGTAATTAGCACGGGTAATCATGGAACTGTAATAAGAAGGTATAGAAATTCTGATGGGCCTGTTACTGCTAAATATAGAAATGCAACTGAACTACAAAATAAAGTTGATGAATATTTTAAGATAGGTGATGTCGGAATTGACGAAACAGAATCACCTGAGAAAAAGAAAAAACAAATCTATACTACGGCAGGGCTTGCATATTTTCTTGGGTTTAAATCACGATCAAGTTTAACAGACTACAAGAATAATCCAAGATTTGGAAATATTGTTTCAAGGGCATTGCTTAGAATAGAAGCTCAGATGGAAGCAAATCTTCAAACATCAACACCAACAGGAGCTATTTTTGGTTTAAAGAATTTAGGATGGTCTGATAATCAAAAGTCGGATGTAAATATACACCTTCATCCTTTTATAGAACTTATGAAACAGGCAGGTAAAAAGAACGGATAATGATTGAGAAAGAACAAATATCTGTATATGAAAAATGGCAAAACGATTGGCCATTGTTTGCTAAGGACGTTTTAAAAGTAAGACTTGACCCGGAGCAAAAAGAAATATTAAGAGCTATTCAAACCAATAAAATGGTGGCAGTGGCAGCCGGAACCGCAAGAGGTAAAGACTTTGTCGGGGCGGTAGCAGCTCTTTGCTTTCTTTATCTTACTCCAAAATTTAACGCAAATGGGGAACTTATTGAAAATACTAAGGTCGCATTAACAGGTCCCACCAGTAGACAGGTTCAAAATATTATGTACCCTGAAATTTCAAGGCTGTTTAATAACGCAAAAGTACTTCCGGGAAGGCTTGTTGGAACAGACATAAGAACCGATTGGGAAGAATGGTTTTTGACAGGGTTTAAAGCAGATGATACCAATCAGGAAGCATGGTCAGGATTCCACGCCGTGAATACCATGTTTGTTGTTACAGAGGCTTCCGGTATATCAGAAACTACCTTTTCTGCTATTGAAGGAAACTTACAGGGAAATTCAAAGATGCTTTGCATATTTAATCCTAATACTTCTATTGGTTACGCTGCAAGGGCAATGAGTTCGCAAAGATGGAAATCTTTCAGGCTTGATGATCTTAATGCACCAAACGTAAAAGCAAAAAAAATAATCATCCCCGGACAGGTAGACTATGAATGGGTAAAAGACAAGGTAGAAACTTGGTGCCAGCCTATTATAAAAAATGAGTTTGACGAAGGGAAGGGAGATTTTAAATGGAAGAATGAAGAAACAAAAAAGTTTGATTATTACAGACCCAATGATCTTTTCAGAGTAAAAGTCAGGGGTATGTTTCCGGAGGTTTCAGAAGATATTTTGATTCCTTACAGATGGATTGAATTAGCAAACGAAAGGTGGCAAAGAGTAAAGGAACTTGGCTTGATTAAGTCTGTTCCAAAACAATTCGGTGTTGATGTGGCGGGCATGGGAACTGATAGTTCTGTCATTTGTGAAAAAATGGGTGATTTTGTTGTGCAATTCGATCAGCATCAGTCTTCAGGTAAAGCGGATCAGATGCAAACTACAGGAGAGGTAAAAAACAAGTTAATTAAAAATCCAAGAAGTCAGGCATTTATTGATACAATTGGTGAAGGTGCCGGGGTTTATTCAAGGTTTGTTGAACAAGGAATGAAAAACAGAGTTTTTTCCTGTAAGGCATCTGAATCGGCAACAAATCTTACAGATATAACCGGGATTCATGAGTTTGTTAATATGAGAGCTTATATGTATTGGGCTGTAAGAGATTGGCTAAATCCTATCAATGAAACCGGTGCATGTCTTCCTCCTAATAGCAAATTAGCTTTAGAATGTCGTGAAATACGATACATGGTTCTTTCTAACGGAAAAATACAGATAGAGGCAAAAGAAGACATTAGGAAAAGACTTGGATTTTCAACGGACTATTTTGATAGCCTTGCTCTTTGCTTTTATCCTCATACAAAAAATAACAAAATGAACGCTTTTAAACTATTATCTTATTTACGCTAAAAACTAAACTATGGATTACATTTCAATTTTAAACAATCAGGACATAGAAAAAAAGATAAAACTTTTTAAAGAGCCTGAATTTTTAATAAGTAAAGAAGATTGTAAAAATCAATATAATGTATTAGGGCATGATATTTTCGATAAAATAAAAAGACCGGATAAGTATATCAAAAAAGATACAGGACAAATAGATGAAAACGGAGAGCCTGTAACCGTTACGGATATAGTTAATGTATCAAGGATTGGACTTCCTATGCAAAAATATATAGTAGACCAGAGAGTCGGGTTTATGCTTAGTATTCCTATCGATTATAATATTTTTTATCCTGATAACGAAAAGGGTAAGAGAATGAAAAAAATTCTTGAAGATATTTTAAGGAGGAATAAGATGGACTATAAAAACAAAGAGGTCCTTCGCCGGCAAATGTCAGAAATGGAATGTGCAAGATTGTGGTATTTTTCTCCAACCGGAGGTAATCCAAAATATACTTTAAAATGTAAAATAGTTTCTTATTCATTAGGGGATAAACTTTATCCTTTAAAAGATGAATATGACGATCTTATTGCTTTTGCAAGAGAATACAAAATAAAAGAAGACGGAGTAGAAATAAGGCACTTTGATATTTATACCGCAGGTTATGATTATAAGTATGTAGAAAAAGAAGGAAAATGGGCTTATGATAACTTAACAGACAGTGAAGGAAATGAGATAGAACAGCCTATACCTAATTACGTAAAAAAAATTATGGCAGTTTATTACCAACAGCAATCTCCTGAATGGTATGATGTACAAAGTATGATTGACAGGCTTGAAAAAACTATTTCTAATCATTCGGATATGGATGATTATTTTGGAAGTCCTATTTTAGCAGTAGCAGGAGAAATATTAGGTTTTGCTGCAAAAGGAGAGCAGGGAAAGATTCTTGAACTTAGTCAGGATGCAAAAGCAAATTATTTGGCTTTAACTACGCCTCCGGAGTCCATAAGGATGGAAATAGACAATTTGAGAGAACTTATTTTTTCTCTTTCAAGTACCGCAGATATTTCTTTTGATAAAGTCAAAGGAATAGGTAATCTTTCCGCAGTTGCGTTGACTCTTTTGTTTATTAGTTCTACAATGGCAGCCAAGTCAAAAGAAGAAACGTTTGCACTTGGTATAACAAGAGAAATAAATTTATTGGTTGCTGCTATCGGCAGGGTTATAGACCCAAGTCTTGAATCTATCATTAGTGAAGTTTATTGTGAACCGATTATTACACCTTATATTCCTAAGGATATTGAAGCTATGTTAAAAGTATTTTCAGAAGCATACGAAAAAGGAATCATGTCTATTGAATCAGTGGTAGAAAACAATCCTCTTGTTGTAGACAAGAAAAAAGAAATAGACTCTCTGAAAGATGCTATGAATGACCAAATTATTGGACCTGCAATAACCACTCAAAAAAATATTTAAAAAATATGCTAAAATATTTGGAAAGTAAAAATTATTTATGTATGTTTGCTTCGTTTAGATTACTATGTAACCTACATTAAGGAAACGAAGAAAGATATTTTTACATACAAAAACACCTTGGATAGGGTTATTGAGTAATCTAAACAATTTCAATAATTACCAAAATTAATCTAAGGTGTTTTTTTTATGCTAAAAAACGTAAATATAGGATTCATTAAAAGCTCTATAAAAAATAGGGATTTAATGAATTTTATATGCGTTTCCTATATGGTGAAAGATAGATATGTTTCATCAACTATAAACAACTACACAAAAACACGTTTAGCGAAGATTTTAGGAATGGGTGTTTCTACACTTCAAAAAGCCATCCAAGAAGGTAAAAAATCGAATCTTTGCGAATTAAAAGACGGAAA
>Ga0172382_10009781_pt1 | contig 12998 bp, 11 predicted proteins | sample Leawel138RmetaG_FD_122245 | JGI IMG/M metagenome (GOLD analysis project Ga0172382, IMG submission 122245) | Leachate microbial communities from a municipal landfill in Southern Ontario, Canada - Leachate well 138R metaG | ecosystem: Engineered > Solid waste > Landfill > Unclassified | place...
CGTCGAGCGGATCCTCCAAGAGGTCTATCGTCTGGAGCAGGATCTTGCCGAGTATGTGGGCGGGGTCAGGGGCGTGGTGCGGTTGTTCGTCAATACGACGGCAATGGCGCAAGGCCTGCCGATGAGGTTGGCGCAATTTTCAGCCGGGCGGCCCCAGCTCAAGGTCGAGGTCATGGAACGGCGCAGCGCCGATATTCCGTCATTCATCCGGGAAGGGGCCGGCGATATCGGCATCGTCATGGAAGGAGCCGGCATGGAAGGTCTTTCCGTATATGACTATCAGGTCGACCATTTATGTGTCGTGGTTCCGCTTGGCCATCCCCTGAAGGCGAATCGTGTCTCTTTCGAAGAGCTGCTGGACTACGATTTCGTCGGGCTGGATACCAACGCGTTGCAGACGGAACGCATGCACTCCGCGGCAACCGTGCATGGAAAGACTTTGCGGCTGCGGGTCCAGACCCAAAGTTTCGAAGCCTTGTGCAGAATGGTTGAAGCCAATATGGGTATCGGCATGCTTTCGAGCGCCGCGGCCAGGACATTCATTCCACGCCTCAGGATCAGAATGGTGGAGGTCACCGATTCCTGGGTGGAACGAAAGATCTTTGTCTGCACCCGGGCATCGGAACTCGGCGGCCCCTCGCAAGAGCTGCTGACTTTTCTTCTGAAGGAACAGGGCGGTTGATATTTGGTAAACGGCGGTTGACGAATTCGCAGTTGCCGGTCTTCCGCTGCGGGGATAAATTGATACCGCTTGTCAATGCCATGGTCGACGGATAAAGATCCGTACGTCCGGCTTTTCCCTTTTTCATGCATCCCCGCTGATGACGGCATCAGCGGACGGCGCCGCTGTGCCCGCAAAAAATATAATGTAGAGGAGAACCCATGAAGATCTTCGCGTCCCTGTTGTTTTCATTTTCCATGCTTGCGGTGTCCCAGACGGCCGGCGCCCAAGAGTTCAGGTTCCGTTTTTCCGCCGACTCTCCAACGACGAACATCAAGGTCCAGGCCTTTCAGAAGTGGGCCGACCTGGTTGCGGAAAAATCCGATGGCCGTGTTTCGATCCGGATTTTCCCGGGGGCGCAGTTGTACAACGACGTGAATGTGATTCCGGCCGTTGGCTCGGGCACGGTGGATATGGGCGCGCCGCCAAGCAGCTTGTTGACCTCGGTGGTGCCGGAAGCGGCGGTGTTTGAACTGCCTTCCTTGTGGGGAATCACTTATGAACAGTATCGCCGCATGGTGGAGGGCGGTTTCGGCAAAAGCCTGGAAAAGAAATTCGAGGAAAGGCTGGGCGTGAAAGTCCTTGGGTATTACAACATGGGCGCGTGGGTGTGGGGCACCAACAAGAAATCCGAATTGATCGCCGCCCCCGGTGATTTCAAGAACAAGAAAATGAGAGTGGTCGGCAACCCTCTCGTCGAGCAGACGCTCAACGCCCTGGGCAGCCAGCCCGTTCAGATGGCTTGGCCGGAGGTGCCGACGGCACTGCTGCAGGGGGTCATCGATGGGCTGGAAACCACGATGTCGGGTCTCGATTCCGTAAAGGGCTGGGACTTGATCGGCAACCTTACGTATTCCAACCACAAATATACGCCCTACATGGTCATCATGAACATGAGGGCGTGGAAGAAGCTGCCTGCCGACATGCAGGCGGTGATGATCGAAGCGCTGCAAGAGTCGGTTCAATGGCAGGACAGTGAACTGGAAAAGATCAATCAGGCCGCCATTCAGACCTTCAGGGAAAAGAACGTGAACGTCAAGGTGCTTGAAGCTTCAGAGCTGCGCGAATTCTCGGACGCGGCCGCGCCGGCCGAAGCGGCATTCGTCAAGGCCAGGAGTCTGGAAGACGCGGCGCGGCTGGCACGGGAAAGCAGCGGCCTGGAATGAAGCCCGGCCATTCGGTCTGATCAAATGTTTCGACAAGCCGGCCATGGCGGAGGCGAACTGCATCGCACGTCGTGGTCGCTTTTGTGCCGCCTGTGCGGGAGCGGGTTGTGACTCACGGAAATATCAAAAAAATCAATGATGTGGCGGTTATCGCCCTGGGCGTCGTGGCGCTGGCGGCGACGATCCTGGGCGCGGCGGCGGTGTTCGCCCGGTATGTGCTGTCGGCTTCCGTTACCGCGTCGGACGAAATCGTCACCTATCTGATCGTCTGGGGAATGCTGATTTCCTTTGGGGTGGCCGAGCTTTCCAATCAGCATCTGAGGGCCACGATCCTGCTTGACAAAATGTCGGCGGCACACCAGGGGTGGCTGCTTCTGTTTTCCAGGATTCTGGGGATATTGTTCGCGGCGGCGCTGGTCTATTTTGGCGTGGAAGTCGCGTGGCAACGCTATTTGTTCAATGAAGTGTCGCCGACCCTGCTGCAGTTTCCGCAGTGGGTTTCACGGGCTGCGGTGCCTGTGGGTTTTCTGCTCGTTCTTGCCGGTCTGCTGCTCAATCTGGCGGACAGGCGGCAAGCAGGGAGCGATCGTGCTTGAATACCTGCCCATTGCCGTACTGGCCGTCCTGCTTGCAATCGGGGCGCCCATTTATCTGTCCTTGGGGTTCAGCGCCGTTCTGGGTTTCCATATTGCCGATCTCCCGTTGATAGCCTCAGCCGAGATCGTCTACAACAGCCTCACGCCATTTACGCTGCTGGCCGTCCCTTTCTTCGTCATGACGGCAAACCTGATGACGGCGGGCGGCATATCCGATGCCTTGGTCAAGTTCGCGCAGGTCTGGGTCGGCCATCTGTGGGGTGGCCTGGGCGTCGCGACAATCCTGGCGTGCACGATCTTCTCGGCGATATCCGGTTCCAGCGTGGCGACGGCACTGGCCATTGGCGCAATCTCCATACCCGCGATGGTTGCCGCGGGGTATGACCGCTCGTATGCAATGGGGGTGACGGCGGCCGGAGGCACATTGGGCATACTGATACCCCCCAGCATTCCCCTGATCCTGTATGGCTTCATCACGGACCAGTCCATCGTCGCGCTGTTCTCAGCCGCCTTGGTTCCAGGCTTGCTGGCCGTGGCTGGCCTGCTGATCTGCGCCGTTGCCATCGCCAGGGTCAAACGCTACCCGCGCCGCGCGGTCGCGAGCAAGGAAGAACGGCTGGCCGCGGCGAAAGAAGCATTGCCAAGCTTCCTGCTTCCCATCCTCATCCTGGGCGGCATCTACAGCGGCATCTACACGCCCACGGAAGCGGCGATCATTTCGGTGGTTTATTCCCTGGTCATCGGGCAGATCTTCTACACCAGGCAAAGCCTGGCCGGCATCCTGCGGATCATGGGCAAATCCATGGTGGATGCCGGCGCGATCATGGTCATACTGGCCGCCGCCATGCTGCTGGGGCACTACTTGAGCATTGTCGAGATCGGGTTCCGCGTCGCCGAGGGGATCGAATCCGCCGGCTTGAACGCCCTGCATTTCACGCTGCTGGTAATGGCCATTCTTCTGGTGCTGGGCATGTTCATGGAAGTCACTTCCATGTTGCTGATCATGGTTCCGATGCTGCTGCCGACCATGCTGGCGCTGAATGTGGATCCCATCCATTTCGCCGTGCTGTTCGTGGTCGCCATGGAAGTCGGATTGATCACGCCGCCGGTGGGGATGAATCTCTTCGTGGTGATGCGCGCCGGCCACGGCAGATTGCAGGATGCCATCCGCGGCGCGGTGCCATATGTCTTCATGCTGATCATTCTGGCGCTGGTGATTGTGTTCTTCCCCGGCCTTGCTCTATGGTTGCCTGAATGGATGTCCCGCTGAGCGAGTCGGCGGGACATGGCGGGTAACCAACCTCGGGAAGCCGGATGAAATGAATCAGAACGAAATGAATCAGACAATAGAACCGTTTGAACTTTATGCCTTGCGTTATGGGCGGCATCGCAATCGCTCGGCATGCGACAACTATCTGGGAGGCGCCGATTTCCACGATTCGGATTCCGACCTGGATTATTACGTCTGGGTCGCGCGGCGGGATGAGGAAATCTATTTGGTCGATACGGGGTTCGACGAGGTTGCGGCTGAAGAGCGCGGGCGGGAACTTCTGATTCCCGTTGAGGCGGGCCTTGAACTGATCGGTGTCCGGGCTCGCCAGGTCCGCAATGTGATAATCACCCACCTGCATTATGACCACGCGGGAACGATGGGAAACTTTCCGGAAGCGCAGTTTCATTTGCAGGAAAAAGAGGCCGCTTATGCGACGGGCCGCCATATGTGCCATTCGGTATTGCGCCAGCCCTTCAATGTCGAAGACATCGTGAATTATGTAAGGGTCCTCTATCAGGACAGGATCCGGTTCCACTGCGGAGACGCCGAAATCGCGCCCGGCCTGTCGGTGCACTGGGTCGGCGGCCATAGTGCGGGCCTGCAGGTCGTACGTGTCTGGACACGGCGTGGCTGGGTCGTTCTGGCTTCGGATGCTTCCCATCTGTACGGCAATATGGAACGCAATCACCCGTTTCCGCTGGTCTTTCATGTGGCCGATATGCTCGATGGATATGAGCGGGTGCGCCGGTTGGCTGATTCGCCGCGGCACATCATCCCCGGGCACGACCCGGAGGTCATGCGCAGATATCCGTCGCCTGACGAAAAAGGGCAAGGATATGTCGTTCGTCTCGATGTCGACCCGATCGGTTGAGCGGGAATCCGGATCCATGAACATAGAGCCCGTTTTCAGGACCATGAGTATTTGATTGTGAATCGTGCGACGTTTGTCGTGAATGTGTGAAACCGTATGTGGGTGAAATATGAAAACGGATGAACCTGTTGGATTTGTCGGACTGGGCAGCATGGGGGCGGTGCTGGCCGCCAACCTGGCATCGAGCGGCCTCAGGCTGGTGGTACATGATTCCAGGCGAGAGGCCTATCAAGTACTCTCGGAATTCGATGTGGTGAGCGTCGATACGCCGCGGGAAGTGGCGTCTTTGTGTGAAACGGTGTTTGTGTGCCTGCCGACTCCCGCGGTCGTCAGGGAAGTTGCCCTGGGTGAAGGGGGGCTCGTGCATGGAAGCGCGATCAGGACATATGTCGATATGTCCACCACCGGCCCCAGCATGGCGAAAACCGTTGCGGAAAAGCTTGGCGCCCGGGGCATTCAGTGCGTGGACGCCCCGGTCAGCGGCGGTGTCGGCGGTGCCCGGGCAAGAAGTCTCGTGCTGATGGTGTCCGGCAAGCCCGAGGTCGTCGCCGGGCTGGGGGTGTTCTTCGATGCATTGGGAAAGCAAAGCATCGTGGGCACCGAGGTGGGCCAGGGCCAGAGCATGAAGCTGATCAACAACCTGATGGCGGCCGCCCACCTTGCGCTGGCGGCCGAGGCAACCACACTGGGGGTGAAGGCGGGCTTGCGGCCCGAGATCATTCTGGATACGTTGAATGCCGGCTCGGGGCGGAATTCCGCCACGGCGGACCGGTTTCCACAGCATGTGCTGCCGCGTACGTTCAATAATGGATTCTCCAATTTCCTGATGAGAAAGGATGTGCGGCTCTGCCTGGAAATGGCGGAAGATCTGCAAGTGCCTCTGTGGGTGGGTACGGCGGTCGACCGGCTCTGGATGCATACGGTTCTGCAGGTGGGGCCGGATGAAGGTTCGACGAGTATCGTCAAGCTGGTCGAGCAGTGGGCCGGGGTCCAGGTCGCGGGCTCTTCTCTCAGCGCTTGAAGCGGCGGCAAGGCGGGGGATTCAGGACATCGGGGGCAACAGGTGGAATTTGATCTCGTGGATCTGCAGCTGCTGATCCATATTTCGGAAGAGAAAAGCCTGACACGGGGTGCGGAGCGGTCACATCTGTCATTGTCGGCGGCCAGCATGAGAATGAAGGCCTTCGAAGAAGTCGTGGGAACCCAGCTGTTATACCGGACCAAGCTTGGCACCACACTGACGCCGGCGGGGATCATCATGTTTCGCCATGCCAAGCTGATATTCAATCAGCTTGGCATGATGCGTGGCGATATGCACGAACATGCGCAGGGGCTGAAGGGGTATATCCGGATATTCGCCAATGCGACTTCCATCAGCGCTTCCCTGCCTATGGTTCTCAGACAGTATCTGACGGCTTATCCCTATGTGGACGTCGAATTGCGCGAGCGTTTGAGTTCCGATGGCGTAAGGGCTGTCCTGGATGAGTCGGCCGATATCGCCATCGTTTCCGACGATGTTTCCACGGAAGGCCTGGAAGTGTTTCCTTATTGCCATGAAGCCTTGGTGCTGGCCACGGCAACCACGCATCCGCTTTCCGGGCGCGAGAAGGTCGATTTCGCGGAAACCCTTGAATTCCCCTACATCGGCCTGCATGAGGGCAGTGCCCTGTACCAGTTTCTGGCGCGTCAGGCCCAGATACATCGATCCTGGTTTTCCACGCGCATACAGGTCGGCAGTTTCGAGGCCATTTGCCGGATGATAGAAGCGGGTGTCGGCATCGGCATCCTGCCCGAGTCCGCGGCGCAGCGCTATGCTCGCATCATGTCGCTGAAACTGATCGAACTTGCCGACCCATGGTCGCTGCGTGCTTCACTGATATGCGTCAGGAGCTTCGAACAGCTGCCGGTGTTCGCCAGGCGCCTGGTGATGATGCTGAGCGACAGGCATTCTCCGGGCGATCATTCGGGCCAGATGGACAGCGGCTTTTAAGCCGCCGCCATCCCGCCATGCCCCGCCCCTGTTGCCTGACGGGCCGGCCTTCTGTGACGCATCATTCAAACGATATCTTTGCATCCTTGATCAATTGGCCGAACCGCTCGTAGTCATTGTCGAGGCGTTGCTTCATGTCCGCCGGTGACCCGGGCAGCGGTACATAGCCCATGCCGGTCAGCCTTTCGTTGAGTTTCGGCGAACGCAGAATCTTGCCGACCTCCTGGTTGACGCGTGTGATCACCTCGGGGGGAGTGCCCGCTGGTGCGGAGAAGCCTATCCATACGGCGATGTCGAACCCTGGAACGCCGGCCTCGGCTACCGTCGGCACCTCGGGCAAAGCGACGAAACGCTTGGCGGTCGAGACGGCCAGCATCTTCAGGTTGTCGGCCTCGACATGCTGACGCACGGGACCGAGCGAGCTGAATGTCGCGTCCACGCGTCCGGCCAGCACATCGGATACGGCGGCGACTTGTCCCTTGTAGGGGACGTGCAGCATGGGCGCGGCAGCCATGATCTTGAACAATTCAGCGGCAAGATGGCCGGATGAACCGTTGCCCGAGGATGCAATCGTCAGAGAATCCGGCGCTTCCTTTGCCTTCTGGATCAGCTCCTGGACGTTGTTTGCACCCAGGTCCTTTCTGACCACTAGGAACAGAGGCACATCCGCAATGAGCGCCACGTGATCGAGCGCCGTGGCGGGGTCATAAGGAACGCTTTGAAGGTGGGGAATGATGGTGAGTGGAGGATCCGACAGGCCGAGCAGCGTATAGCCGTCGGCTGAGGCGGTGGCGCCGGCGCGCGTGCCTATGACACCCGCGGCGCCGCCACGGTTTTCCACCACGATGGGCTGGCCCAGTGCCGTGGCCAGCTCTTCGCTGACGATGCGTATGGTGGTATCGGCTGCCGCGCCGGGCGCAAAGGGCACGATCATGTTGACCGGGCGGTCTGGCTTCCAGGATGGTTCGGCGAAGGCCGGTGAAAGAGCGATCAACGCTAGTGCCTGCAGCAGGCTGATCCAGTATTTCATGGCTTGTCTCCTTTGTGCGTCGGTGGACGCTATCGTTATGCCTGTGTTCAGGCTCTTATCAAATCGTTGTCTTGTCCCAGCAGCGGCGCTTCCTCGAGGCTGCCCGGCCGGGCATTGTCGATCGTGAACGGCAGGCCGATCAATTGGCGCCCCGTTCTGGCTGACGTCTTGATAATGGCGTTTTTCTTTACCTGCTCTGAAGCGATCGCTTCAGGAATGGTGTTGTAGCTGGAGCAGGGAACTCCGGCTGCCTGTAGCCGGGACATCCAGTATTTGCGCGGTTTTCCCCTCAATATCTCGGAAATGCACTGCATCAGCGCCTGTTTGTTCTTCAACCGCGCGGCATTCGTTCCGTAATCCGGCATGGCCGCCCATTCCGGGTGGCCCAGCACGGTAGCCAGGCGGGCAAACTGCGTGTCGTTTCCTGCGGCAATGACCAGCGGCCCGTCCTGCGCCGGAAAGGCATCGTACGGAACGAGCAGGGGATGGCCGTTTGCCCGCCGTTCGGGTACCCGGCCCTCGTTCAGGTAGCCGCTGACATCCATCGAGATCCAGGCAAGTGCGGTATCCAGCAGTGAAAGATTGATGACTGCGCCACGACCCGTCATTTCTCGTTTACGTATTGCCGCCAGCGCCGAGATGACGATCCACATTCCCGAGCCCATATCCACGATGGAAGGCCCGGTCCTGAGCGGCGGACCATCTGGCGTGCCATTGACACTGGCCAAGCCGCTGTATGCCTGCGCCAACGGTTCGAAACCGGGCAGAGCCGCCAATGGACCTTTCTGGCCGAAGGCAGACAGATCGCAGTAGACGAGCCTGGGGTATTGTGTTGTGAGGCTGGGTCCGTCCAGGCCGTACTTCTCCACGATGCCGGGACGCAGATTGCTGATGACGATGTCGGCCGTCCCGATCAGTGCCCGCAGTGCCGCCTTCCCGCGTTCGGACTTGAAGTCCAGTGCCACGGACCGTTTTCCGCGGTTCAGGTCCCGGAAGAGCAGCGCATCCCCGTCACCGAAAGGCTGCCCCATGCCGCGCGCGGAATCTCCATGCCGCGGCTCTTCGATTTTTATGACTTCCGCGCCCAGATCCGACAGAATCATTCCGCCATAGGGGGCCGATAGGAACTGCCCCAGTTCGACGACCCGGAGGCCGTGCAGCCAGTCCGCCCTCTGTTCGCTCATGCGGGCTCCACCGTTTGTTCTGCTGCCCAGGGCGATGCGATTTCGGTGCAAGGCATTTTCCTAAACCCCCTTGAATACCGGATCGCGTTTCTCTGCAAAGGCCGCACGCCCTTCCTTGACGTCTTCGGTTGCGAGCAAATGCCGGATCATTACTTGTTCCATCCTCAGGCCGGTCGCTATATCGATGTCCTGACTCCTGATGGCGAGTTCTTTCGTCGCCTGTACCGCGAGCGGCCCGTTTCGTATGATCCGATGCGCATACTCGCGTGCTTTTTCCATCAGATGTTCTCTGGGCACGACGGCATTTATCAGCCCCCATTTATGCGCATCCTGGGCGGAGATCGGATCGCCCGTCAGCAGCATTTCCATAGCGATCGCATAGGGTAATTGGCGCAATGGCCGCTGCGTGCCGCCATTGGCCGCCAGCAGCCCGCGCTTGACCTCAGTGATGCCGAAGGTGGCGGTGTCCACGGCAACGCGTATGTCGGTTCCGAACAGCAGCGTGATGCCACCGGCGAAACAGTTGCCATTGACGGCCGCGATGACGGGTTTCCAGACTTCCAGGCCGCGGTTCAGAAGCTGATCCTTCTGGGTCAGGAATATGTCGCCCATGCCATTGAAGACGGACTCCATGTTTTTCAGGTCGGCGCCGGCGGAGAAGGTTTTTTCACCCGCGCCCGTGATGATGGCCACCCGGATTTCCGGGTCGTCGCGTACGTGCGCCCAGGCCCTGGAAAGCGCCGCATAATGTTCCCCGTCCATCGCATTGTGCTTCTCGGGACGATTGATGGTGATTGTGCAGATCCCGTCTTCTGTTTCCACGTCGACCGACATGATCAATTCTCCTGGGCTGGAAGGTTTGCGCGACGCAGAATGGTTTGGGCTTGCCGTAAATGCGGCATGTCCAGCATCTGGCCGTCCATGCCCACGACGCCCAGAGCGCCGTTTGCGAAACTGTCCACCACACGCTGCGCGTGCTCGATTTCGTCGCGGGTTGGAGTGAACAATTCATTGATGATGCTGATCTGGTCGGGATGTATGGCGAGTTTTCCTGTAAAACCCGCTTGGCGTGCAAAGGTGCATTCGTCACGCAACATGCCGGGGTTGCGGTAATCGGCACAGATTGTGTCTATCGGGCTGACGTCGGCAGCGCCCGAGACAAGCAGGCAGACACCGCGGGCATATGCATACAGTGTTTCGAAGGCGCCATCGGGGTTGCGGTTGGTGCTTGCGCCAAGAGCAGCCATCAGATCGACCGGACCCCAGGAGTAACCCACCAACCGCGTGTGTTCTCCGGAAAAGGTGTGGGCCAGCAAAAGGGATTGCGGAGTTTCCGTCAGGGTGGGCAGTATCTGGACGGAGCCTTGCTGCAGGCCGGCCTGGGTTTCCAGTGCGCTCAGATAGTGGCTGAGCGTCCGCAGGTCGTCGCCGGAGCGTACCTTTGGCACGACAATGCCGTCCGGGTCACCGGCGACGATGGCGGCGAGATCGGCCAAAGCGCCCGGATCCTGAAGAGGTTTGCAACGCACCCATATTTCCTGCGGACGGTTGCCTCGCTTGTGCTGCGCGAGGTATTCGCGAGCCAGCGCGCGCGCGGCTTGCGCGTTGGAAGCGCTGACCGAGTCTTCAAGGTCGAGAATCAGCGCATCCGCTGAAGCCGAGCCTGCTTTGGCGAGCTTTCTTTCGCTGTCGCCGGGTACGAACAAGAAAGATCGAGCCGGTGTCCTCATGTATTTCCTCCGTTGCTTACCGTAGCGCTGGTCTTTTTCCATCAGAATTACTGATTGATGTCCAGCCCCGGCGGGAATATTGTTTCCCTTTTTTTCTGGGTTACAGGAAAATACTAGTCATTTATCTAAAAGATATACTTATGAATTCCATACGGAGGGTTTATGGCATTCACGCTGGTGCAACTACAGCACTTCACTGCGGTCGTTCGGTATGGGTCGTTCTCCGCCGCGGCTCGGGCGCTGGGAGTCGCACAGCCTGCAATCAGCCAGTCAGTGGCGGCTCTCGAAGAGGATCTGGGAGCCCGGCTTTTCGACCGCAATTCCAGAAAATGCACTCCGACGGCCGCCGGCCTGACTTTTGCCGGGGAAGCGGCTCAGATCCTCTCCAGCGTTTCGGAAAGCCGCGAGAAGCTGCGGCAGTTCCAGACAGGCAAATCCGGCAGAGTGATATTGGGCCTTACTCCTGGCATCAGCAATCTTATTGGTGAGCATCTGCTGCGGCATATGCATGAGACTTCACCAGGGTTGGATGTCATCATCGTCGAGGCATTCATGACGCGTCTGTATGAGTTGCTGCTTGAAGAGCGCGTCGATTGCATCGTGACTTACGGCCTGGATAGGGATACAGGTTCAACACGCGCATGGGCGCTTGGCTATGAGCCTTTCTGCCTGGTTGGGGCGCCGAGATTGTTTGCCCGTCTGTCCCGCGGCGATACCGTCAGTATCGAAGAGCTCTCCGGGCTCCCCCTGTTTCTTGCCACTTTATCGTATGAAGAAGGAGTAGGAAGATTGCTGATCAACATGGCGCGAAAGCACGGCATCGAACTGGATGTGCGCCATCAGGTCCAATCGCTCTCTTTGATCCGGCGATTGTTGTTGCAGAAGGATCTGGCGACCATTACACCGATCGGCGCCATCATTGATGAGCTTTATGATGGCAGGTTACAGGCTCGTCCTATGGCTGATCCGGCCTTTATGTATCCTGTGCAGTTCGCCATCGCCATGCATCGAAATTTCGGAGTCATCGAAAAAGCGGTTATGAATAGCATCATCACCGTGGCGCAACCCCTGTTGTTCGGTTCAGGCATCTGGACGAGCACACCCGATACCGTCACCTGCCCGGACGCCCGTCAATATTTCGAGCATGCGACGCGCGCGCCGAGAATCCGTCCGCAAACCGTATAAGGGGGGTGTAACTCGAAAATTGCCGTCGCTCTGCCCGCGCGGTTTCCTGGCCTGGCTCGCAGTCAGAAGCGTTGCCAAGGCCAGGCATCTTGCGGCAGGTTGAGTTTGTCGCCCACGACGCCGCAAGCCGCGTGAAGGTTCACGAAGGGGTGCTGGTGTGAGCTTCGATGCATTGATAGAAGGCTTGTACCGATTCCAACTCCATTGTGTTTTTACGAGCAAAGAGCATCAATGGAGCCAAGCTGACCGGCCACTGTATATCCACCGGTGCAATTATCCCATAGCGGCAATATTCCTCAACGGCTGTCGCCGTGGAAATGGTCAACAGGTTGGTTGTCGCTACAAGATGAAAATTGGATACAAAAGACATCGACTCCACCGTAGGAAACGGTGGGAGCAATCCTCTTTGAGCAAAGGCCTGTTCAAACGTTCTCCGTGAGCCAGTACCCTGGGGAAGCAGAACCCAAGGTTCCTGCTGCAGCTCTTCGAGCGTCACATTGCGCCGCTTGCTTATGGGGTTATTCTCTGCGCAAGCGATTCGTAGTGGAACGTTGCATAAGATCTTGAACTCGATATCGCTGTCTTGCACCAGCGAATGGTGGGTCAGCGGCGAAGCGACCGCTTCCAAGTGGAGCGGCCGGCATGAGGACCGAAGCCGAACTGTAGGAACGTTTTCGGATACGTCTGTTCATGCTTTTGCTTAAATGTAACGCCTGCTTCGAAGCATAAACCGGCTCATTGTTGAGTTATAATAAGACTCATGTTTCAAAAATCTATATCATGAGCCTAGATAACAAAACAAATCTGGTTAGCGCTCTGGCGCGCGGCATAGGTATTCTGCGTTGTTTCACCCCCCTGTCGCGCGAACTCAGCGGCCGGGAGCTCATGGAACTGACCGGGCTGCCCAAGCCGACTCTTTTCCGTTTGCTCGACACGCTGTGCGAACTGGGGCTGCTGCGTTATTCAGAGCGGATTTCCAAGTATCTTCCGGGCATCGTGCTGCTGAACATGGCGGCCCCCGTGCTGGCGAGAATGACCATACGCCAGCTTGCGCGGCCGTTCATGGAAGACCTGGCCAATCATATCAATGGGCAGATCCAGCTGTCGGTGGGCAGCGGCTTGAATCTGGTCTATGCCGAATTGGCGCAAGGGCGGCAGAGCCAGGTGTTCAGGCCGGAAATCGGCATGCGTGTCTCTTTGTCGCGAACGGCCTCGGGGCGCGCCTATATGTCTACCTGGTCCGAGCAGAGGC
>Ga0172382_10009782_pt1 | contig 12998 bp, 10 predicted proteins | sample Leawel138RmetaG_FD_122245 | JGI IMG/M metagenome (GOLD analysis project Ga0172382, IMG submission 122245) | Leachate microbial communities from a municipal landfill in Southern Ontario, Canada - Leachate well 138R metaG | ecosystem: Engineered > Solid waste > Landfill > Unclassified | place...
ACTCACTACTCACTACTCACTACTCACTACTCACTACTCACTACTCACTACTCACTACTCACTACTCACTACTCACTACTCACTACTCACTACTCACTACTCACTACTGGTAACTTAATGAAAATTCTTACAAAGTGCGTCAATAACCAAATCATACTCTTCATTTGAAAGTTTTGCAATTTTCTCTTTGATTCTTATTTTTGAAAGAGTTCTTATTTGATTGATTAAAATATCTGAATCTTGCTTTAAACCTTCTCTTGATTGAATTCTTATTCTGTATGGTTGCATATCATCGATTAAATCAGTCGATAAAGGAAGTAATATCACGGTATCTAAAATAGAGTTTTCATCATTGCCTGAAATTATAACTGCAGGTCTAATTTTTCCTACTTCATCACCTTTTTTTGGATAAAGATTTACAATAACAATATCCCCTCTATTTAATTCCATCATCAACTCCAAGTTCTGAAAATTCTAAATCTTGGTGTTGTTTTAGTTTTTTAAGTTTTGATAATTTTTCTTCTCTATCGATTTTTTCGATTATGGGTTTAATAAGATTGTCATATTTTGAAGAGATAAAATATCCCAATGTTGTATGTTTTCTTTTATCAATAATTTGAGCTACATCCATAGCTTTTATTAATGATGGTTTATTTTGAATATCTGTAACACCATAAGTTATCATACTATATCCTTTTTATAGTTTTAATCTATAAGAATTATATCTAATATTTTGGAATACTTCAAGAGTTGGTGACTAGTCATTGGTAATTGGTTATTAGTGCTAGGTGTTAGGTGCTAAGTATTAAGAGTTCAGAATTCAGTGTTCAGTACTCAGACAAAAGTCATATCGTCTGATTCACTATTCACTATTCACTACTCACTTCTTTCGCTTTATTAATATCACGTTCATATGTATAAACCATAAAATCGAACATCTTAGTGCCTTTATTTCGAGAAAAGAAAGAGAACATTTCAATAAGCCTAAAACTCATTCTAAAAAAAGCGGTAAATGGCACTAAGTAAGTAATAAGTGTTTCATATTTTCTGTTGGGATAATACGCGTCAAACTCCTCTTTAAGTTTTCCCAGTATCTCATTTTGCTTTTGCAAATCATCGGGATCATTGGCTTTGATAATCGTAATGGCTAAAAGTAAATTTAATACAAACATAAAGGCATTTAAATTCCAGCCCAAAATAAAAATCTCACTGTACGTCATTTTTTCTCCGTATAATCTTAATCGATAAAATTATAGCAAAATGCTCTTAAGGGCACCTCTCAAAGCCAAGAGACTAAAAGGTCTCCCACTCGTCATTGGTTGGCTTTTCCTCTTTTGACTCATTTGTTTTTTGAGGAATGTTTTCTTTGGTAGGCTCTTTTGTTTTATCTTCCTTGTGCGAAGATATTTTTGAGTTAGTAAGGGGTTTTTCCTCAAATTTCTTCTCTTTGGTGTTTTCCAAAATATCTTTTGCAATTTCTGAAGTTTTTTGAGCTATCGTATTAGCCACTCTTGCTACTGCTGCATTTTCTTGCGTTTGTTTATCCAAATTATTGATGGCATCATTGATTTGCTCTACTCCAATTTTTTGCTCTTGGGCTGACGTGGTAATATCAGAAATTAAATCAATCGTTTTTTTAATATCATTGTTTAAATGCACATACCCCTCAATCATCTCATCTGAAATGGTTTTGCCTTCATTGGCTTTAATATTGGCATCTTCAACCAAGGCTTTAATCTCTTTGGCAGCTTCGGCACTTCGACTCGCCAAATTACGCACTTCAGCAGCAACAACCGCAAACCCTTTGCCTGCTTCTCCTGCCGTGGCTGCTTCAACGGCTGCATTCAAACTTAAAATATTGGTTTGAAATGAAATTTGGTCAATCACATTAATCGCTTCATTAATCGCCGTCACTTTTTCATTAATCTGTTCCATTGATGTGGCAGTTTTTGAAGCCAGTTTTTCTCCATTGTTAGCAGAAGAAGTAACACTGTTGGCAATGGTTGCCATTTGAGATATTTTTTGTGTTGATGATTTAATATTTCCCGTAACTTCTTCTAAAGCAGCCGCAGTTTCTTCCAGTCTGGCAGCTGTTTCGTTGGAAGATTTATCTAAAACCGTCACATTTTCCAGTAATGTGGTTGCCGATTGGTCAAGCATAACACCGTTTTGTTTACTTTGTTGAAGCATTACATTAATGGCATCACGCACTTTATTGATATCGTTGATTAATATCTCAAAAACACCCCCTTTTTCTATGCCTTTTACTTCTAATTTGTTTGTATAGTTATAGTTTGAATACTCTTCAAGGGTTTTATTAATCGCCACAAAATGTCCTTTTGTGGCACTGATCATTTCATTAATTCCCTCTTTTAACACGCCTAATGTTTCATTAGAGGTATATGTTTGTATGTGTTGACTGTACCAACCATGCTTAACACGACCAATCACAACGGAAGCTTCATCAATAAGAGTTTGTTCTTCTTGAAGTTTGGTTTGAATTTTTTGTACATTGCTGTTAAGCAAATACGCCATTTGACCAAATTCATCGTTACTTTTTATTGAAATTGGCTCAATGTTTTGGCTTTTTTTATCCAAAAAATCAAAAAAAGAGATTAATCCACTTTTAAACTTATCCAAAGAGACCGTAATATTTCGGGTTAATATAATTAAATATCCCATGATTAAAACCAATACAATGATGGATTCAATATAAATAAAATTGATTAAATTTGACATCTCTTTATGATATTGTTCGGTTCTTACTTTTAAACCATTCTCTTTGGTTTGAATAATTTTTTCAAAGGCATCACGACTCGCATTGGCCAAAGGAGTGGCATCTTTTTTATACGATTGATAGGTTAAAGCAAGTATTTCAGGAGTTCTTTCAATGTTTTGCAAGGACTTCATTTTTTGATATCCATCGTCAACAAATGCAATTGTTTTTTGCATTGACTCTTCAATTTGTGCCAATTTTTTTGCCTCATTGGGGGTATTTTTAACCGTTTGCTTTAAGGCTTCAAATGCTTCAACAATCACCTTTTTACTTTTTTCTATTTTGGCAATATTGCTTTCATACGAATTGCCCAACATAATATCACGAGTACAGCGGCTAATGTAGTTTAACTCTTTGCCAATTTCTAAAACCAAAAACTTTCCATCGACGGCTTTTTTTGGATAAATATCAAAATTTTTATCTGCATTTGTAGCAATAGTATATTTGAAAATACCCACTCCAAATATAACCAAACAAATCAATATCCCAAAGATTTTCATCTTTGCCGAAATTGTTAAGCCTTTTACTTGTTCCTTATTATCTGTCATTCTTTATCCTGTTGTTGTAATATCACAAAATTGTATCATAAATATTTTTAATACTACTAAAGTGACTTATTGTAGCCCTAAGTCAAATTATTATAAGATTTCACCATCAAAAAAACTTCAATGAGAAACCAATGACACAAGAGCAGTACAATCAAAAAATTCAAACCCTTATATCGTGGGCTAACGCCTATTATGTACAAGATAACCCTATTGCCAGTGACGAAGAGTACGACAAACTCAATCGTGAAATCCTAGCTTACGAAAAACAACACCCTACTCACGTTCATCCGCATACTCCTACACAAAGAATCGGTGGAGTTGTACTCGATGGATTTGAAAAAGCCTCTCACCTTTCAAGAATGTGGTCTCAAGAAGATATTTTCAATACTCAAGAACTCATCGATTGGGTTAATCGTGCCAAAAAAGTGAATGAAAATTTAGAATTTTATTGTGAACCTAAATTTGATGGGGCAAGTATGAATCTCATCTATGAAAAGGGTGTTTTAAAACAAGCCATTACCAGAGGTGATGGAAGCATTGGAGAAGACGTAACCAATAACGTCAAAACCATTTTTTCAGTGCCTTTGCATATCAAAGAGCAATCCTTGATTGAAATACGAGGTGAAGTGGTCATCAAAAAGAGTGATTTTGAAAAAATCAATCAAGAACGACTCCAAAACGGTGAACCACTTTTTGCCAATCCACGAAATGCAGCAGCAGGAAGTTTGCGACAATTAGACTCTTCCATTACTGCTAAACGAAAACTCTTTTTTAATGTTTGGGGTATTGGTCAAAACAGCTTACCCTATAAAAAACACCATGAAAAAATGGCGTACATTTACTCTTTGGGATTTAGTAAACCTCCTTTGCAAAAAGTGTGTGAAAACATTGAAGAAATCGAAGAGTTGTATCATAAAATCATTGCTTCACGAGATTCAATTGAGATGATGCTTGATGGAATGGTGATTAAAATCAATGATTTAGAAACCCAAGAGGAGTTGGGCTTTACCGTTAAATATCCCAAATGGTCATGTGCGTATAAATTTCCCGCCGTTGAAAAAACCACTAAACTCAAAGAGATTATTTTGCAAGTAGGACGAACCGGTGTGATTACCCCTGTGGCAGTTGTGGAGCCTACGCACATTGATGGTTCAACCGTTGAGCGAGCGACATTACACAATTTTGATGAAATTGCACGTTTGGACTTACAAATTAATGATGAAGTTATTATCATAAAAAGTGGGGATATTATCCCTAAAATTACCAAAGTCTTAAGCGAACGGCGAGATGGAACACAAACTCCTATTTCTCGCCCTACTTCATGTCCAAAATGCCAGAGTGAACTTTTAGATGAAGGCACATTAATCAAGTGTCAAAACCTTGACTGCCCTGCACGAGTGGTCAATTCTATTATCTATTTTGCCTCTAAAAACTGCATGAACATTGATGGTTTGGGCAATAAAATTGTTGAGCTTCTGGTCAATGAAAAAATCATTTATGATATTTTGGATTTGTACGCCTTAACGTATGAAAAACTTGAGCCTTTAGAGGGATTTAAAGCTAAAAAAATCAATAATTTGCTTAATGCCATTGAGAATACAAAAAGAACAGCACTTCATCGAATTATCAATGCGTTAGGCATCGAACATATTGGAGAAGTGGCTTCCAAACAAATTTGTCTGGAGTTTGGTTTAAATGTTGTCAATGTTACGTATGAACAGCTGATTATGCTTGATGGTATTGGGGAACAAATGGCAAACTCTTATTGTGAATTTATGCGAGTCAATAAAGAACTCGTAGAAAAACTTATTGCTATTATTAACCCGACTGTTGAAACAAAAATTGAAGTCAAAGAGAATCCGTTTAAAGGTAAAACTGTTGTTCTAACAGGAACCATGAGCAAAAGCAGAGGAATTATCAAAAAAGAGCTGGAAAATTTAGGCGCAAAAGTGGCTTCGAGTGTTTCTAAAAGTACACACTATGTGATTTACGGTGAAGAAGCAGGAAGTAAATACGATAAAGCCATTGAACTTGGCGTTTCTACCTTAACCGAACAAGAGATGCTTACTTTAATGACGAGTAATCAGTAACGAGTGACGCGTGTTTTGTTCGTTACTTTTTACCGGTTACTCATTACTTTTAGTCGGTAAATCAACGTAAAAACTCACGCCCTCGTTTTTATTTTCACACCACAATTTTCCACCTAAATGTTTTTCAATAATGGTTTTTGACATATACAAGCCTAAGCCTGTACCCATTTGTTCATCTTTGGTACTAAAGTAAGGTTCAAAAATACGCTCTTTGATGTTTTCATCAATCTTTGCAGCATTGTCATACATCTCAATACGAATATAAGAAGAGAAAGATTGAACCGTAATTTCAATACGTTTGTCTTTAATGTTTTTGTTTTCAAAAGCCTCTTTGGCATTTTTTAACAAGTTAATAATCACTTGCAATAGCTCTCGACTGTAGATGTTAATTTCTATGTCATCACTGCAATCCACCACAAGCGTTATGTCATTGTTCTCCAATGCTTTTCCAAAAATACTCATGGTTTCAGAAAGTACGGTTTTGATTTTGGTAACTTCTTTGGCTTTATCGGGTTTAAAAAAGTCTCTAAAATCATCAATCGTTTGAGAAAGATATTGTGTTTGATCAAGTAATGATTGAGCATCTTCTTTGAGATTTTCATTGTTGACTTCACCAAATTCTAAATCCATAATCATATTGTTGGCAATCATTGAAACCACCGCAATGGGTTGTCGCCATTGATGAGCAATTAAAGAAACCATCTCACCCATAGCCGCATGTCTTGATTGAGAAATCATCAGTTCATCTTTTGTTTTAACCTCTTCTTGCAAATAAATCTCTTTGGTGATTTCTTGTTTAATGGCTAAAAAATTAGTAATTTGCCCTTTTTCATTAATAATAGGCGTAATAATAGCACTCTCCCAAAATTCGATTCCATCTTTTCGTCTGTTTTTAAATCGCCCTTTCCACAGTTGTTTGTTTTTAAGCGTTTTCCAAAGTTCTTCATACTCTAAAGCCGATGTAAACCCCGATTTAAGTACGCGTGGATTTTGACCAAGTGCTTCTTCAACACTGTATCCCGTAACCTTACAAAACCAAGGATTTACATACTCAATTTCTCCATTTTCATCGGTAATCACAATTGATAAAGGAGAGTGTTCAATAATCTTTTTAAGTTTGTTAAGTTCTATTTTCAACTCTTCTGATTTGGTAATATCAATGTGAACACCCATCATACGAATGGGATTGCCCTCTTGGTCAAAAATCGTTTTACCTTTATCCAAAATCCAAACCCAACTGCCATCTTTGTGTTTAAGTCGGTGAATGTTTTCATAATATTCTGTTTTTTTGTTTTGATTGTCTAAAATATCATTGATGGCTTTTTCTTTATCATCCGGATGAACTCGTTTGTCCCACTCTTCTAAAGCATTTAAGATTTCGTTATCTTCATAGCCTAACATGCGTTTCCACTCGGGAGAAAAAAAGACCGTTTGCTCTTTTAAATTCCAGTCCCACAGCCCCAATTTTGAAGCATTGAGTGCAAAATCATAATTAATGTAAAGCTCTTTATATTTATCTTTTAACTCATTAAGATGCCGTTGCTTTTTATAAAAACTGTTAATGGTAAAATACAGTACAACAAAAACAATAAGCGACAAAATCAAAATACCCCCTATTTGAGCATTTTTATGAAACTTTAGTTTTTGAAGACTGCTTTCATATAAAGAAATAGGAATCGTTACTCGAATCCCTCCTCTGACATCACCCACTTGATACCCTTGTTCTTCATGGCATTGTAAACAAGAGGGTTCAACAATCAGTTTACCCACCAATTCATACAAACTTTTATTGTGGTCAATACGAGTAAAGTACTCTTTGTCTTTATTTTTTTCAAAATATTCCAGTGCTTCTTTTTCAAAATCATCAGCCAAATTTACAGGATTTAAAGGGTTTAAACTGGTGATTTTATATTTGTATTTGGTTTGGGTATTCATCATTTCAGCAATTTGTCGTGTCATCCATGCAGGATTGATTCGAATCAGCAATTCATTGTTATTGCTGTACATATGATTCTCTTTTAAATACGGATTGGGTTGAATTTGATGATTGGATTTCACATAAACGCCATTGTACATGGAGTTCCAAGCTCGAAACATTTTAATATTTTCAAAATGACTTTTGGCTTCTTGATGAATCGTGCTTTGCAATAACTGCTTACTGGCTTCATAGGTTGAATTAATATAAATAACCATTAAAATAATAATGGAAAAAATCAATATAAAAAAGAACCCTAAAATGGCAGTTTTATTCATCAATTTCATTATTTATCCTAATGCTTAAAGGGCATGGTTTTAAACTCTTCTAACAATTCCATCTCTCTGTTTACGACATATTTTTGTAAATTATTGATTTGGGTGGGATCAATAACAATAACAATAACATCGCCATTTTCTTTAATTTTGTAGACTCTGGTTTTTAAAAGCAATCGAATAAACTCTTCTTCTTTTAAACTCTCACTGTGTGTAAAATATTTATACACCAATTCAAGCGTTACGATATCATCTTTTTTAACATTAAAAGACAACTCTTTGGCTTTGAATATAATCTCTTTTGTCGATAAATCCATCACTGTAATCTCTGTTTTACTCTCATTAAACACTAAATAGGCTTTAAACTCTTTATCGGGTTCAACTCTCACCTCTTCTCTTTTTTTAAAAGGAGGAAAATAGACTTTGACAATTTGTAAGCGAACTTCATTCGTATCAATATTATACCCAAGAAGTTTGCAATCTACGTCTTTACTCATAAGAGAAGAATCCAACGTCGTACCGTTTTCATAACGAATCGCCATAAGTTGCATTTGATTGGTTTTAAGAAGCACATCATGTGTTCCAAGAGATAAAATCTTGGCACTGTTAATAATAGGAACCCCTCGATAGTGATTGACCAAATCAATATGAATATCATTTTTATAAATAAATTCCAATATTTCACTGCTTTTTTCTTCTATTTCGATTTGACAATCGGTATTACAATAAGAGTCTTTACGTTTGATTTTAGAGAGTACTTTTAAAAAAACGGTTATCATTTTTCCAATATTAGCAGGTTTTTGAATAAAGTCACTCACTCCAATATGCAAAGAACGAATCAAATTATCACTGTCTGAGTGTGCCGATAAAATAATAATCTCCACATCGGGGTTGATTTCTTTAATTTTATCAATCATATCATGCCCATTCATTTTTGGCATAGTTAAATCCGTCAAAACAACATCGGGATTATATTTTTTAAATAAAGCCAAGCCCTCTTCCCCATTTGAGCCCACATAGACTTCTTTAAATAGTTTACTTAATAATCGTTCAATCTGTTTTTGTAACGCGATGCTGTCTTCCACAAAAAGGATGGTCATTTTTTTGGACATCTCCATCAATTCTACAGCATTATCTAAATTTTCCATTCTTTATTTCCTAATCTTTTGATATGCACTTAAAAAGTCATTTTCTATTTCTTCTAAGATAGTTCTTAGTTTCTTCACATTAAAGTCTAATCCTTTTAGCTTTTCAAATGCCAAATTAATGCAACTTTTGTCCATGGGCGAGTTGATATTAAAAATGGTTTTTATCGCATGAAGTTGCATAATGACTTTTTGATTCTCTTTGGCATCAAGAGGATTATCCATGTAAAATATGGTTTTTACTAAACCATTGTTAAATTTCCACGTTTTAAAAATATATGCACTGATTTCTGAAGATGTTGCTCCTACAACACTCTTTTCAATGCTGGGAATATTCACCGAAGAGTTTACCAAATCATAAAAATGATCACTTTTATCTTCTTTTCTTAAAACAGAAGAGATAACAAATTTTCCAATGTCATTGATTAACATGGGTAAAATAAGTTTTTCTCTGTCATTACAGGTTGTTGAATCAATCCATTTTAATGCCACTTTGGTTGAATATAAGGCAATTAAATCAAACTCCAATATATTACTTCCATACGCGTATAAATCATTGTTAAAAGAGTTTTTAATATGCTCATACAACAACACAGCATGGGTAAAATTAATTCCCAATAAATTAATGGCTCTAGTGGGAGTATCAATATAGTGATCAAAACAAAAAGGCTTTGAGTTAATCACTTTTAAGACTTTAGAACACCCAATGGAATCTTTGTTAATAAGCGTAATATATTTGTCAAAATCTTGAGGATGATTTCGTTTAAGAAATCTAAACTCTTGAACAATATCAGGCAAAAGGGGTAAGTGGTCTAACTGGTATTTGATATTTTTATTGGTCATTCTTTCCTCTGCTGTTTTAACACTATTTTAACACTTTTATTGTTGTTCTTTATTGCATTGAATCAATTTGAGGCAATTTCACAGTAAAGGTCACTCCTTTGCCTTCTTGACTCTCACACGTAATTGTTCCATTGAGTTTTTTATTGACTAAACTGTAAATAATATTAAGCCCCAAACCTGTTCCACCGCCTTCTCTGTTTGTCGTAAAGAAAGGTTCATAAATCTTTTTAAGATGCTCTTTTTTAATTCCCTTACCATTGTCTTTATACACCAAAACAATTTCATTGTTTAGTGTTTTGACGTCAATATTGATTTTACCTTCCATGTTTTTATCAAAACCGTGCATTAAAGAGTTGACAATTAAATTGGTTAGAATTTGAGAAATATCACCAGGATAAGTAGAAAGCTTTAAGTCATTGGAACAACTGACTTCAACACTCACTTTGGATTGTTTGAGTTTATTTTGCAAACTCAATACCACTTCATCGATGTATTTATGCAGTTGTATCTCTCTTTTTTCTTCAAGACTTTGATCCACAGCCACTTGCTTGAAACTTTTGACCAATTGCGCTGTTTTTTCCAAATTTAAGCGTATGGTATGTGCCAAATTATAAGCAATCTCTATGTAGTTTTGAAACTCTTCTTCACTTAAGTTATCTTCTTCATAATCTTTTTTAAGTTTTTTTGTTATATCACTAAAATGCGTAATCCCTGTTAAACTCAATCCCACAGGCGTATTAATTTCATGCGCAACACCCGCAACCAAACCACCTAAACTGGCAAGTTTTTCACTCTCGATTAAATGTTCTTGTGTTCGTTCAAGTTTTTCCATGGATTGTTTAAGCTCTAAGGTTCTTTCTTCAACTTTTCTTTCAAGATTTTCATTAAGATGACGTATCTCTTGTTGTGCAATGCGTTTTGCCTTAATTTCACTGTCAAGTTGATTGATTTTTTCTTGCAATTGTTGAGAATGACGTACCAACAACTTCTCTTTTTCTTCATAAAAATTGATTTTTTCATTAAACTCTTTGGGAGTAATTTTCATTTTTGATAAGACATTGGCATAAGCATTTGAGAGTTCTTTTGACTCTTTTTTAGAAAAAAGTTCACTCTTTTCCATAACATTATGCGCACTTGCTGCTCCAATGGTTCCCGAAAGCGTTCTTTCGGTTTGTCCATGTAATTTGGCTAACTCTAAGATATTTATCATGGAACGATTTCCAAAATTTAACTCTTTTAAAATTAAATTCAAAATTTGTTCACTTTTTTCTTCTTTAAAATATTCGTTTAAAATCTTTTTATATCTTCGAAGTTTTTGATATAAATCGATATGATTACTCAGTTCTTGCGTAACTTCAAACTTCTCTTGCACTCTTAAGATATCGACAAAATCATCGGTTACTTTATTTTCATCGTTGGATTTTTTGGTAAATAAAGAAAAAAGTACAAAAAAACTGATATTAAAAAACATTGACCAAAACAGTGAGTGTGTGAGCATATCGTAGTTGCTTAAACCAAACAGTTCTAAAGGTTTTAAGAACCAAAGATTAAACAATCCATTGGTTAAAATGGCACCATCAATCCAATCGGTATTGACAAATTGTGGAATAATAAGCGTAAAGAACCAAATCACAAATCCTGCAAGCATTCCAGCAATGGCGCCTTTTTTATTGCCACTTTTCCAAAACAGTCCACCAATTAAAACAGGAACAAACTGTAAAATGGCAGCAAATGAAATCAAACCCACATCAACCAATAAATAGTTTTTGATCACAAAAATATAGAACAAATACCCAGCAAAAATAAAAAATGCCACAATAACCCAACGCAAAAGCAAAATACGCTTTTTTAAAAAATTTAAAGGTTCATACGAGTCTATTAAAGGTAAAATTAAATAGTTACTGATCATCACCGACATGGTCATGGACGTAATCATAATCATACTCGTAGATGCAGAAAATCCTCCAATAAATGCCACCAAAGCCACAAAACTGTTTTCACTTTTCAAAGGTAAGGTTAAGACATAAAAATCAATTAATGTTTTAGAATCACTGGATAAAACCCCACCCAATGCAATAGGAACCGTAAAAAAAGTGATTAAAAACAGATACAAAGGAAAAATCCACATGGCTTTATAGATATGATTTTCATTGGAGTTTTCAACCACGCTGACATGAAATTGTCTGGGCAAAAACATCACAGCAAACATGGATAAAATTAAAACCGATAACCAATTGGAAAATGAAGTACTGCTGTTTTGCTGTGAAATCAAATCAGAATAGATACGGGCTTCATACGCTTTGGAAAAAATATCATCCAACCCATCAAATAAAACGTATGTCACAAAGACACCCACAATAATAATGGCAAGGAGTTTAATAATCGATTCAACTGCCACCATGACCATCATTCCTTGATGACGTTCACTGGGATCAACCTTACGCAGTCCAAAAATAATGGTAAAAAAAATCATTAAAGAAACAATAACAAACCCTACGGTATCACTGGTTAAAAAGGTGGTTTCTTGTTTAATTTCATAATCTTGAACGGTTAAAATATTAATCGAAGTAATCAATGACTTTAATTGAATGGAGATATAAGGCACCGTTCCAATAAGTGCAGTGATACTTACAATCGCACCAACAAGCCGCGATTTATCATAACGAGCTGAAATCAAGTCCGCAATCGAGGTTATCTTATAAAGATTTTTAATGCGTATGAGTTTTTTAAGTAACAGTGGCCATAAAAATATAATTAACGTAGGACCCAAATAAACAGCTAAAAAAACAAAACCACTGTTAACGGCTTTTCCCACTCCTCCATAATACGTCCAAGCCGTACAATAAATTGTCAAGGAAAGAGCATATATCAAAGAAGAAGACGCAATTTTACTGTTATAGTCCTTTTTTTCAATCACATATGCTGTGATAAAAAGAGCCAACATATAGACTAAAAAGAATGAAACAATGGTGTAAATACTAAACATGTTCTTCCTTGTTATGTTTTCTGTGCACTTTACTGATTAAATACAAAAACACTATCATAATAAACCAAAAAGAAAAAATGATTATGAAACTGTTTTTAATCGTATTTGAAGTCAATAATGGGAAAATGACCATATTTAAAAGGGTAAAAAAAAGAATAAATAAGAAGATTAAAAAACTGAATTGTTGAATCTTTTTTTTCATAAAATTTCCTTATTTTTATTCATCGAAGTCTTAATAATTGTACAATATTTTTTATTATATTTTAGAATTAATTATAATAAGTAACACTCTGTAACAATAAATTGGATTTTATGCAATATTAAGCTTCATTTTATCCAGTTGTCAATAATATTATTAAA
>Ga0172382_10009785_pt1 | contig 12996 bp, 11 predicted proteins | sample Leawel138RmetaG_FD_122245 | JGI IMG/M metagenome (GOLD analysis project Ga0172382, IMG submission 122245) | Leachate microbial communities from a municipal landfill in Southern Ontario, Canada - Leachate well 138R metaG | ecosystem: Engineered > Solid waste > Landfill > Unclassified | place...
CAGCCGCGTGACCCCGCCAGACGCGCGCCGCCGCAGGGAGGGGCATGCCCCTCCCTGCGGCAACAAACTGGCGGTCAATTGATGTGCTACCTGCGTCGGTCAGTTTCATTTGCTTCCGACAGCACGGTGCGCAGAGCGTCCGAGCTGTCGTTCAGGGCGTCCTCGGCGGCCTTGAGGTTGGTCACGTCGTACAGGCTGCACACCACGCTGCCAGGAAAGCCGTCCTCGGCCAGCGGGCTGGCGCTGGCCCGCACCCATGTCACGGCACCGGAGCCGTGCGAAATGGTGTCCAGCGCGACCAGCGCACCATCGACGGAAAAGCCGCCGCCCAGGACCTCGGCCAGCGGCGGAGTGCTTTTCGTCAGGCTGGCGAACGGGGTGCCGGGCAGGGTGCCGGATGGGCGGGCCAGCAGGCGCTCGGCGGCAGGATTGGCATAGGTAATGACGCCGGTGCCGTCATACATCATGACCCCGGCGTCCAGATGCGACAGTACCGCACGGTGGCGGGCCTCGACGCGGGTTTGATCGGTGACGTCGCGCAGGATGACGCACAGGGCGTCTTCATCCTGGAACCGGACCCGCCGGGCATTGATGCGCATGTCCAGGCGGCGCCCATCGCGGCCGGTCAGGCTGGCCGCGAAATTCTCCACCGTTCCCGTTCCGGCCAACCGCGCAAGCAGCGTGGCGCGCTGGGCGGGGTCTTCATAGAATTCCTCCGGAGTGATGGTGTCCAGCGACCCATCGGGGGCGGCAAACAGCGCCCGCGCCGCCGCATTGGCAAGATAGACCTTCCCGGTGTCTGAGTTGGACACGATGATCGGCATCGGTGCGGCATCCACCATGCCCGAGAGCGTCATGGTGTCATGTGGCGCTAACGGCACACCCGGAAAGGCCCGTGCCCGATTGAGCGCGCGACAGGACAGGCACGCCGCGATGGCGGCCCCGCATAAGGCCAGAGCCGTAACAGCCAATGCAACTGCCACCGTCAAGGACACAGGTGGTTCCCTTTCTTGCCGGGGTAATTCATTCGTGTAAAGAAAGGTTAGAACGTTTCGAGGTGTTCCGGCAGAGGTCGAAAAGGGCTACAACGTTCGTCGTACGGGCGCTTTTGGTCGCAGCGGCATTGCCGTGGGGCTTGAACAGCGCCCCCCTCAGTCGGTTAGGATGGCGGCATGATCTCCGCCTTCACTTCCATCTCCGCCCTTCTGGCCGGGGTCGGCATCATGACCCTGGGCTATGGCTTCCTGGGCACGCTTTTGGCCGTGCGGATGTCGGTGGAAGGGTTTGCCACGTTCACGTCCGGGCTTGTCATGGCGGCCTATTTCCTCGGTCTGGTGGTTGGGTCGCTGACCGCTGCCAGGGCCGTGCGGGCGGTCGGCCATATCCGGGTCTTTGCGGCTTTTGCCTCGTTGTTCTCGGCGGCAACGCTGGTCCATGTGTTCTTCGTCAATCCCTTCGCCTGGGGCGGTTTGCGCTTCATTGAGGGGTACTGCATGGCCGGGCTGTTCCTGTGCGTGGAAAGCTGGCTGAACGACCGGGCGACCAACGAGACGCGCGGGTCGGTGCTGTCCATGTACATGATCACCACCTACCTGTTCGGCGGATTGGCGCAGTTCCTGCTGATCCTGGGCGCGGTGGAGGGGTTCTTTCTGTTTGCCGTGACGTCGGTGCTGGCATCGCTTGCGCTGTTGCCGGTCGCGCTGTCGCGATCTCCCGCACCATCGTTGCCGCAGGCGCGGGTTTTCGGGCTGCGCCGCCTCTGGGAAATTTCGCCGGTTGGCGTTGGCGGATGTTTCGTGGCCGGACTGACGTCGGGAGCATTCTACGCCTTGGGGCCGCGATTCGGTGCCGTCACCGGCCTCGACTCGGTGGGGATTGCGGCGCTGATGGGGTTCGCCATCTTCGGCGGGTTGGTGTTCCAGTTGCCCCTGGGGCGCCTCTCCGACCGCATCGACCGCCGCCGCGTCATCATCGGAGCCAGCGTCCTGTTGGCCGTCTTTGGGGGCGTTCTGTCCGCGCTGGTGATCGGGGCAGAGGCGGCGTCGGTATGGCATCTGCTGCTGGTGCTGCCGTTCGGCGGGATGCTGTTTGCGCTCTATCCTCTGGCCTTGGCCCATGCCAACGACCATATTGATCCGCAGGATTTCGTGGCGGCGTCGGGTGGTCTTATCCTGTCGTTCAGCGTCGGCGCAACCATCGGGCCGGTCGCCGCATCGGGGTTGATGACCGGGGTGGGGCCGAGTGGCCTGTTCGTGTTTATTGGTGGATGGGCGGTGGCGCTGGCCGGCTTCGTCTGGTACCGCGTTCGCACCATCGGCGCCCTGGCGGCCGACGACAAAACGCCGTTCCAGCTTACGCCGCGCACCGCGCTGGCCGTCACCGAACTCGATCCTCGGTCGGAGGACGATCAGCTTTCGTTCGCCTTCGAGTTTGCCTCGTCCCCCGATCAACGCAAGGCAGCCTAGTTTTCACAACGGCGAGCGGGTTAAGCTGCGTCAGAACCTCGTCCACCTTCTGCTATTAAAAGTGACCATGGATACCAGCCAACGCTTGCGCGACCACGCCCCGCGCACTTGGCAGCGCATGCTGTCGGGGCGCCGCCTCAACTTGATCGAGCCGTCGCCGCTTGATGTCGAGATCACCGATATTGCCCGAGGGCTGGCCCGCAATGCCCGCTGGAACGGCCAGACCATCGGCGATCATGCGTGGTCGGTGGCGCAGCATTCGGTGTTCGTGACCGAGATCATGGACGGCTTCCGGCCGCGCCCGCCCGCCTGGGTGCGTCTGGCTGGGTTGCTGCATGACGGCAGCGAGTACGTGACTCACGACCTCATCACCCCCCTGAAATCCGTCGTCGGTGATGTGTTCAAGGAGGTCGAGGCGCGGTTGATGGCGGCCATCCACCTGCGTTTCGGTCTGCCGCCAAATCTTGATCCCGAGGTCAAGGCCTTGATCAAGAAGGCCGATCTGATTGCCGGCGCGACCGAGGCGGTGCAACTGGCCGGATTCGCGCCCGACGAGGTGCGTGGCATCCTCGGCATGCGCTACAAGCCCGCCAAGGTCATCCTCACTCCGTTGCCGTCCCTTGCCGCCGAGGACGCTTTCCTGGCTGCGTTCAACACTCTGACCAAAGCCGTTGCGCTGGAGAAAAAGTAGTCATGCAGCAGGCCAAGCGGAACGTCTTCATCCTATCGGCCGGTCAAGCCCTGGCGTTGTCCGGCGCCACGCTGGTCATGGCCGTGTCGGCGCTGGCCGGGACGGTGCTGGCGCCGACGCCGTGGATGGTCACCCTGCCGCTGGCCCTACAGTTCCTGGCGACCATGGTGGCGACCATTCCCGCATCGCTGCTGATGGGGCGCATTGGCCGGCGGCCGGGGTTCATGATCGGCCAGGGGATCGGCATCGTCGGGGCCTTGGTCGCCTGTGCCGGGCTGTTGCAGGGCTGGTTTTGGGTCTTCGCCGCCGGCAGCATCCTGATGGGGGTGCATAATTCGTTCTGGCAGTACTTCCGCTTTGCCGCCGCAGACGTGTCCGACGAAGGATTCCGCCCGCGCGCCATCGCCTACGTCATGGCCGGGGGGCTGGTCGCCGCGCTCCTGGGACCTGAACTGGCCAAGGCGACGCGGACCATGCTCGACCCGGTGCCGTTCGCCGGGTCCTATTTGGCGGTGGCCGCGCTGTGCCTGATATCGGTGGTGCTGTTGTCGTTCCTGCGCATCCCCGGCCCGCCGCCCAGGTCCGACGGCAGGGCGCCGAGCGGCCGCCCGCTGGCCGAAATCGCCCGCCAGCCCAAGTTCGTCGTGGCCGTGCTGGCGGCCATGATCGGATATGGCGTGATGAACCTCGTGATGGTCGCCACGCCGCTGGCCATGGCGGCGTGTTCCTTCGAGTTTTCCGACGCCGCGTTTGTCATCCAGTGGCATGTGGTCGGCATGTTCCTGCCCAGCTTCTTTACGGGCAACCTCATCAAGCGCTTTGGCGTGCTGAACATCATCCTGGCCGGAGCGGTGCTGAACATCGCGGCCATGGGCGTCAATCTGGCCGGTCAGGCCCTCCCGAACTTTTGGCTCGGGTTGGTGCTGCTGGGGCTTGGCTGGAACTTCATGTTTATCGGCGGAACCACCCTGCTGACCGAGACCTATCGGCCCGAGGAACGCTCCAAGGCGCAGGCGTGCAACGACTTCCTGGTGTTCACCACAGTCGCTGCGTCGAGTTTCCTGTCCGGCGCGGTGCAGGACGCCGCCGGTTGGGACGCCATCAACGCGGCCATGAGCATTCCGGTCCTGCTGGGATTTGCCGCCGTTGTCTGGTTGATGGCGCGGGAGCGCAAGGAGCGGACCGCGTCCCTTCCCGGATAAAGAAAACCGGCCCTGTCAGGGCTGACAGGGCCGGTTCCCGTAATCAAGTCTGGACACTCAAACGTTAGGCGACGTCCACCTTGCGGGCGTTGCGCTTGCGATCGTTCGGGTCGAGGAACTTCTTGCGGATGCGGATGGTCTTGGGCGTGACTTCGACCAGTTCGTCCTCCTGGATATAGCTCAGGGCTTCTTCCAGGGTCATGCGCTTGATCGGCGGCAGCTTGACCGCTTCGTCCTTGCCCGAGGCGCGCATGTTGGTGAGCTGCTTGCCCTTGAGCACGTTGACTTCGAGGTCGTTGCCGCGGGTGTGTTCGCCCACGATCATGCCCTCGTAGACCTTGGTGCCGTGCTCGACCATCTGCGGGCCGCGGTCCAGCAGGTTGAACAGGGCATAGGCCACGGCTTCACCGGCGCCGTTGGAGATCAGCACGCCCTGACGCCGGCCTTCGATCGGACCCTTGTAGGGGCCATAGCCGTGGAACAGGCGGTTCATGATGCCGGTGCCACGGGTGTCGGTCAGGAATTCAGAGTGATAGCCGATCAGGCCGCGCGACGGAGCATGGAAGGTGATACGCACCTTGCCGCCGCCCGACGGGCGCATGTCGGTCATCTCGGCCTTGCGCTGGCTCATCTTTTCGACGACCGAGCCGGAGAATTCCTCGTCCACGTCGCAGACGACTTCTTCAATTGGCTCCATGCGCTGACCGTCAATTTCGCGGTACAGCACGCGCGGGCGCGAGATGGACAGCTCAAAGCCTTCGCGGCGCATGGTTTCGATCAGCACGCCGAGTTGAAGTTCGCCGCGACCGGCAACCTCGAAGGCGTCCTTGTCGGCGCTTTCCGTGACCTTGATGGCGACGTTGCCTTCGGCTTCACGCTCCAGGCGGGCCTTGATGACGCGGCTGGTCAGCTTGTCGCCTTCGGTGCCGGCCAGCGGGCTGTCGTTGACCGTGAAGGTCATGGACAGGGTCGGCGGGTCGATCGGCTGGGCCTGGATCGGAACGGTGACTTCGGGCGCGCAGATGGTGTCGGCCACGTTCGCCTTGGTCATCCCCGCGATGGCGATGATGTCGCCGGCCTCAGCCTCATCGATGGACACCCGCTCAAGACCCCGGAAGGCCAGCAACTTGGAGGCCCGGCCCTGCTCGATCAGCTTGCCGTCGCGCGACATCGCCTTGATCTGCATGTTGACCTTGGCGCGGCCGGACAGGATGCGGCCGGTCAGGATGCGGCCCAGGTAGGGATCGGCCTCCAGGGTAGTGGCGAGCATCGAGAAGGGGGCGTCGAGGTCGCGCGTCGGCGGCGGCACATGGCGCAGGACAAGGTCGAACAGCGGCTTGAGGTCCTTGCGCTCGCCGTTCTCCAGGTCCTCGGTTGCCCAGCCGTCGCGGCCAACGGCGAACAAGGTCGGGAAGTCGAGTTGCTCGTCGGTCGCCTCAAGGGCGTTGAATAGGTCGAACACCTCGTCGTGGACTTCATGCGGACGGGCGTCGCCACGGTCCACCTTGTTGATCAGCACGATCGGCCGCATGCCCAGCTTGAGGGCCTTGGACAGCACGAACTTGGTCTGCGGCAGCGGGCCTTCGGAGCTGTCGCACAGCAGAACCACGCCGTCGACCATGCTCAGGATACGCTCCACCTCGCCGCCAAAATCGGCGTGACCAGGGGTGTCGACGATATTGATGCGGTGCCCTTCCCAATCGACCGAGGTGCACTTGGCGAGGATGGTGATGCCCCGCTCGCGTTCCAGGTCGCTGGAGTCCATGGCACGGTCGGCGACCTTCTGATGTTCGCTGAAGGTGCCCGACTGCTTGAGCATGGCGTTGACCAGGGTCGTTTTGCCGTGGTCAACGTGGGCAATGATGGCGATGTTACGCAGATCCATGTTTTGTCCAATAATGTGGTTATGGCCGAACAGGCACAAGGCCCGGCGAGTCCCTCCGCGGGGAGGAACGGCCGGGCCTGAGCCTGTCCGCGGGCGCGAGGCATACGGCCCCACAGCGTCGATGGGCGGCCTTCAGACGGCCAACCGCTCCTTGATCAAATCGGCAAGCGAACTTTCCGGTCGCGGTCCGACATGACTAATGACTTCTCCGGCGGCAATGCCGCCGATACGGGCGCATTCGCCCAACTGATAGCCGCGGGTGTACCCAAACAGGAACCCGGCGGCATAAAGATCGCCGGCGCCGGTGGTATCGACCACGCGTGCCACGGGATCGACCGGCACGGTCAGCACGTCACCGCCGGTGACGACGACGGACCCCTTGGCACCGCGCGTGACCGCCGCCACTTCGGCATGACCGCGCACCTGGGCTAGGGCGGCATCGAAATCGTCAACCTCGTACAGCGCCTTCAACTCGGCCTCGTTGGCGAACAGGATGTCGACGAAGCCGTCGATCAGTTCCAGGAACTCCTCGCGGTGGCGGTTGACGCAGAACGGGTCGGACAGCGACAGCGACACCTTGCGCTTGGCTTCCTTGGCAGCGCAGGCGGCCCGGACGATGGCGTCCTTGGCGTGCGGCTGGTCCCACAGGTAGCCCTCGATATAGGTCACGGCGGAGGCGCGGACCAGATCCTCGTCGATATCTTCGGGCGACAGCGCGGTGCAAGCCCCCAGATAGGTCGACATGGTGCGTTCCGCATCGGGCGTGATCAGCACCAAGCACCGCGCCGTGGGAGCGCCGCCCACCAGCGGAGGCGTGACGTAATGGGCGCCAATTGCGGTGATGTCATGGCGGAACACCCGGCCCAGGATATCGTCGGCCACCTTGCCGATGAAGGCGGCCCGGCCGCCCAACGATGCCAGACCGGCCACCGTGTTGGCCGCAGACCCGCCCGAGGCTTCGATGGCCGGCCCCATCTGAGAGTACAACGCATCGGCTTGATCGGTATCGATCAGCACCATCCCGCCTTTGGGCAGCCCGCGTTCGACGAGGAAGGAGTCCTCGGCGTGGGCCAGCACATCGACGATGGCATTGCCAATAGCGAGTACGTCATAGGTTGCCGCCATAATCCCCCCTGGTTTTCCTCACGCGTTCCTGCCCGAAACAAAAAGACGCGGCAGTATACAGGCCGAACGCGGGTGCACAAGGTGGTTGTGGACAGGCTTGAAAACCTTGGGCCTTTACCAGACCCCGGACTGCCCACTACGCTGCACCCGCTAACTTGGGAGTCGCCATCCGTGTTCACAGCCTTCGCCCGTGCCTTTGCTCAACTTGGCGATCCGGCCATTCGCCGGGTCGTCGGCCTGTCTCTCGCCGCCACCATCCTTTTGTATGCGGCGCTGGTCGGCGTCCTGTGGTGGCTGTTGGGGGCGACCGCCTTCATCGGGCTGCCGTGGGCTGAGATGGTGGTCGACGTTCTGGGCGGCCTTGCTGCCTTTGCACTGGCCTTGCTGCTGTTTCCGGCGGTGGTATCAAGTATTGCCGGCGTGTTCCTGGACGATGTCGCCGATGCGGTGGAGACCCGCCACTACCCCGGCTTGCCGCCGCCGCGCCGTCAGACGCTGGCCGAGGGCCTGAAGGCCGGTCTGCGCTTGGGCGGCCTTGCCGTGCTGCTGAACCTGCTGGTGCTGCCGCTGTACTTCATTCCGCTGGTCAACTTGGTCACGTTCTACGCGCTGAACGGATACCTGTTGTCGCGCGAGTACTATGAAATGGTTGCCCTACGCCGTGCCACGCCAGAGGAGGTTCTCGTCCTCCGGCGTCGTCACCGCATCCACCTGTGGCTGGTCGGGGCAGGCATTACGGTGATCGCCACGGTGCCGTTGCTCAACATGCTGTTCCCGGTGATCGGCACGGCGGCGATGGTCCATGTCTCGCATCGCTTGAGCAAGCCGCGTTAATTCCTTCTCAACCTTCTCGCCCCACTTCGGCCAGATTCGCCGCTCAGGATGGCCCCGCCAACCCGAGCACTGGAGTATGGGGACGATGTTCCGCCGTAAAAAGACGACCACGCCATCTGCCCCTGAGGCGACGGCGGGCCGCGATACATCTGATCGCGCCGAGCCAACCCTGGCGGCCAACCCGCGCGTCATGCCCTTTCCGGCCCGCGACGCCTCTCTGGAGGCAGTGCGTGCCCCCGTGCCCGGTGACGGCCTTTTCCCTGAGCGCCCCCAGCAGGAAACACGCCCGCCGATGACCGAAAAGCTGACCAGCCCCGCGCAAATCGAAAAGCGGCCGCCCCTCGGCCCGCAGCCGCCCAGCCCGCCCAGCCGCAACCCGCTGTCGCACTTGCCGCATATCGGCGAGGCAGCCGCCCGCCCCTTGTATCCTGCCCTTCCCGGCCGCGAGCGGACCGACCGCCCGCGCCCGGTGGTCGAGGGCCGCAAGCTGATCGTCGGCCGGGACATCGTGCTGACCGGGTCCATTGCCGCCTGCGATACCTTGGTGGTCGAGGGCCGTGTGGAATCCGACATCACCGATGCCAGTGTCATCGAGGTGGCGGCCAATGGACTCTTCCAAGGCTCCGCCGCCGTCGAACATGCCGAGATCGCCGGAACGTTCGAGGGCACCCTGACGGTGAACAAAAAACTGTCGCTGGCGCGCACCGGCCGCATTATCGGCACCGTTCGTTACGCCCTGCTGGAAGTCGAAGCCGGCGGCCAGATCCAGGGCAGTGCCGAGGTTCTGGGTCAGGACGGTCCGCCCGCTCCGGCACCGCGCCAGGATTAACAGGCTGTTGCCGGGGCGCGGCATGGGCGGTAGGCTTGCCGCCCATCCGCCCGCATGACCACGGAGGCCCCCGGCACATGACCCAGATCTTGCACGGCCGATTGTGGCTGGCGCTGATTCTTGGCGTTCCGTTGGTCGCCTGCGCAGGACCGCCGCCGACGGCGGGGGCTGTCAGGGTGGACGGGGCCAGCCTGTCTCAGCCGATGCCGCGCCCCGGCGCGACAGCCCCGGCCGATCCGGCTGTCGCAGCTCTCCCGGTCCCGGCCCCGACCCGCGGCCCGTCTCCGACGGCCCGGTCGGGCGTAAAGCCTGGCGCGATTATCAACCGGCCCGGAGCCACCGTGCAGGACCTTCTCGGCGTGCCTGACTTGCGCCGCCGGGAACCCCCGGCGGAAGTCTGGCAGTATGCGGGCGATAGTTGCGTGCTGGACATCACGTTTTACGCGGCCAAGGACGGCGGGGCGGCAGTCGCAGCCTATCTGGAAAGCCGCGCTCTGGACGGCGGGAAAATGGAGCCGGCGGCCTGCTTGGGTCATCTCGGCCCTCGCGGGGACTGACAGCAGCGCCCTATATAGCTCTATGGCGGGGACCGGCCGTTCCTTATAGTGAGGCCCAGGTCGCGCCCGCCCCGGAGCACTCCATGACGTCCGTCCCCTCCATGAAATCCATTCGCACGCCTCGCGCCATCATTGACCGCAAGCATCTGGTGGGCTTGCTGGAGGACCTGGGCACGTCTGACGCCATCGCTCAGGACAAGCGCAAGGAACTGCTGCGTCTGCTCAAGGACGCGTACAAGACGGGCTATGCCGAGATCAAGCGGCGGTTTCTGGAGGAGCGCCCCAATGGCGCCGTCACGGTGGCCGAACACTGCTATCTGATGGACCAGATCCTCATCACGCTGTACGACTACGTGACCCATCATGTCTATGCGCCGGGCGTGCGCACCAAGGGCGAGCACCTCTGCCTGATGGCCGTTGGCGGCTACGGCCGGGGCGAGCTGTCGCCGTTTTCCGACATCGACCTGCTGTTCCTGCTGCCCTACAAATCGACGCCGTACTCCGAACAGGTAGTGGAGTACATGCTCTATATCCTGTGGGATCTGGGGGTGAAGGTCGGGCACGCCACGCGCTCCATTGCCGAGTGCGTGCGTCTGGCCAAGCAGGACATCACCATCCGCACCGCCCTGCTGGAGGCCCGCTGGCTCTACGGCGACCGCAAGCTGGCCGATGAGTTCCGCCACCGCTACCGCAACGACGTCATCGCCGGGTCGGGCCTGGCCTTCGTCGAGGCCAAGCTGGCCGAACGCGACAACCGCCACGACCGCCTGGGCGACAGCCGTTATGTGCTGGAACCCAACATCAAGGAGGACAAGGGCGGCCTGCGCGATCTGCACACCCTGTACTGGATTTCACGCTATCTCTACGGCGTGACCGATGTGCGTGAACTGGTCGATATCGGCATCCTCAACGCCAAGGCGGCGCAGACCTTCATCAAGGCCCAGAGCTTTCTGTGGACGGTGCGCTGCATGCTGCACTACCTGACCGGCCGGGCCGAGGACCGTTTGACGTTCGATCTGCAAAAGGAAATTGCCGCGCGGCTGAACTACACCGACCACGCCGGGGCGGCCAGCGTCGAGCGGTTCATGCGCCATTACTTCCTGGTCGCCAAGGACGTCGGCGACCTGACGCGCATCTTCTGCGCCGTGCTGGAGGAGCAGAACAAGCGCAAGCCGCGCCTGCTATCCCTACGCCGCAAAAAGCACCTGGACGGCTTCGTCATCGAGGGTGGCCGCATCGCCATTGCCGAGGACACCGATCTGGCCGCCGAACCGACACGCATCCTGCGGCTGTTCCGCCATGCGCAGTCCCTGGGGCTGGACATCCATCCCAACAGCCTCAAGACAGTGACGGAAAACCTCAAGCTGGTGACGGCCATGCGCGGCGACCCGGCGGCCAACAGCCTGTTCCTGGACATGCTGACCCACCCGCACGAGCCGGACGTCATCCTGCGGCGCATGAACGAGGCTGGGGTGTTCGGCCGCTTCATCCCGGATTTCGCCCGCGTCGTGGCGCAGATGCAGTACGACATGTACCACGTCTACACCACCGACGAGCACACCATCCGGGCCATCGGCATCCTCAGCCGCATCGAGAGCGGCGCCCTGGCCGCTGCCCTGCCGGTGGCGAGCCACGTCGTGCATAACGTGGGGTCGCGCCGTGCGCTATACGTCGCGGTGATGCTGCACGACATCGCCAAGGGGCGCGGCGGCGATCATTCCGAGCTGGGCGCCAAAATAGCCCGGCGCCTCGGGCCGCGATTGGGCCTGACGCCCGAGGAAACCGATACCGTGGCCTGGCTGGTCCTGCATCACCTGGACATGAGCCGCACCGCGTTCAAGCGCGACATCGACGACCCGCAGACCATCATCGATTTCGCCAATCTGGTGCAAAGCCCGGAACGCCTCAAACTGCTGCTGGTCCTGACCTGCGCCGACATCCGCGCGGTAGGCCCTACCGTATGGAACGGCTGGAAGGCAGCCCTGCTGCGCGAACTGTACTACCGCACCGACGACGCCCTGTCCGGCGGGCTGTCGGCCGAGGCGCGCGACGTCCGCGTCAAGCGCAAGAAGGAAGCCCTGCGCGATGCGCTGGCCGATTGGCCGATTGAGGCGGTGGATGCGTTCCTGGCGCTGGGGTATCCGTCGTACTGGCTGGTCTTCGACACCATGACCCACCAACGCCACGCCCGCATGGTGCGGCAGGCCGAGGACAGCGGCGCGCCGCTGACCATCGAGATGGCGCCCGACGCCAACCGGGACGTGGTTGACGTGACCATCTACGTTGCTGACCATCCGGGCCTGTTCGCCCGCCTGACCGGGGCGATTTCGCTCACCGGGTGCTCCATCGTCGATGCCAAGATCATTACGTTGACCAACGGCATGGCGCTCGACAGTTTCTCGGTCCAAGACCCCAAGGGCGAATTGCAGGTCAGTCTCGAGAAGCAGGCCCGCCTGACCAAGGCCATCGAGGACACCCTGACCGGCCGCCACAACCTCAAGCAGGCCCTGGCCGCGCGGCGGTCCGATCTGCCCAGCCGCGCCCGCGTGTTCAGCGTGCCGCCGCGCGTCATCATCGATAACGCGGTATCCAAGACCCATACGGTGATCGAGGTCAATGGCCGCGACCGGCCGGGGTTCCTGTACGACGTTACCCGCACCCTGACCGGCATGGGGCTGCAGATCAGTTCCGCTCACATTTCGACCTATGGGGCGCGCGTGGTCGATGTGTTCTACGTAAAGGACGTGTTCGGCATGAAGGTCGATCATCAGGCAAAACTGCGGCAGGTGCGCGAAAACCTCATGGAAGTGCTCCAGGGCGACCAGCAGGCGCCGCCGCTCAAGCGCAAGGTCGGGTAGCACCCCTCTTGCGGGCTTGCCGGGGCGTTGGTGATAGTGAAAACTGTTCTCATGCCCAAACCGGAGCGCCCCGTGGAGAAGTCCGACACCCCCCCGTCCGATACGCAATGGGAGCGTGACTGGGCGGCCCAACGCCGCTTGCGCCGCGTCACCGGCCTGTCCGGGTTGATGCGCTGCATGGGGCGTGGCTTTCGCAAGCTGTGCCCGAAATGCGGCAAAGGGTCAGTGGTCCGAGGGTTCCTGCTGCCCAACACCGCGTGCGAGTCGTGCGGCGAGGGGTATGCCCACATCCGCACGGACGACTTCGCGCCGTGGATGTCCATCATGGTGCTGGCGCACCTGTTGATGCCCGCCATGATCTCGGTCGAGCGCCTGTGGCACCCGCCGCTCTGGGTGCATCTGCTGATCTGGGTGCCGCTGTCCATAGAGTTCGTCGTGGTATTCCTGCCGCGCGCCAAGGGTATGGCGCTGGGCCTGATGTGGGGCCTGAACATCCGGGGTGATGAGCATCAGCATTAAGTCGTTGCAGACGGTTCCGCACGGCCTTAGG